>WNFJ01057370.1_pt1 | contig 23096 bp, 18 predicted proteins | sample 5400461 | NCBI WGS metagenome assembly WNFJ01 (sample SAMN13153349, study PRJNA577476) | soil metagenome | isolation source: 115 cm saprolite on Douglas fir-dominated hillslope | place: USA:California | collected 2013-09-17
GCGAGCAAGGCGACCATCGACGGCAAAATTGAGGCCAGCAAGAAGGCGGCATTCGATACGCAGCGGGCCGAAACTGCTCTTTCCAAGATGACGCTGAAGGCTCCGACTGCAGGCATGGTCAGCCTGGTGCCGGTCTGGCATCCAGAGGGTCCAGCTCCGTTCAAGACTGGAGATCATGCCTGGCCGGGCGCGCCCATCGCCGAATTGCCGGATACATCTTCGCTTCGTGTCTCGGCTCGCGTCGATGAAACGGAACGCGGTCGCCTCGCTGTGAGTCAACCTTTAACTGTGCACCTGGACGCCATCCCTGACCAGCAGTTCACTGGCAAAATCGAGGAAATCAGCACCATCGCCACCGAAGACTTCAACGCGGGCTGGCCCATTCCGCGGGATTTCGATCTGCGAATCACCCTGGGCCAGCTTGATCCGCGTCTTCGACCCGGCATGACGGCTCAGATCACGATTGTGGTTGACCGAATTCCGAATGTGCTGATCATTCCGGTTCATGCCTCCTTTCAAAAGGAACGAGAAACCTTCGCTTACGTTTGGGACGGTTCTAAGTTTCGCGAACAGGCGATTGAAGTGAGCCGAAGGAGCGGTGATCGCATTGTGGTATCGAAGGGCTTGCAGCCAGGCGACCGAGTGGCGCTGCAGGATCCGACTGCGAAAGAGTGAGAGATGAAGCGCACGCGTTTTATAACGTGGGGAATCATTGCTGGCGTACTGTTGGCTACCATCGGATTCGCAGCTTTGCGGCGCGCCGACGTGAGCGCCTCGGGTGAAGATATTCCCTTTGCCGAGGTCAAGCACGGCGAACTCGATCTGAAGGTGTATACAACTGGCGAGTTGCGCGCTAACCATTCCATGATGCTCGCCGCTCCTCCTATTGGTGGAGGATCGCTGCAAATCACCCGCCTGCTTCACACCGGAACCCCGGTCAAAAAGGGCGACGTGGTCATCGAATTCGATCCCAGCGAACAGCATTACAAGCTGGAACAGAGCCGTTCCGAGCTTCTACAGGCCGAGCAGGACATCATCAAAGCCAAAGCCGACGCTGCCGTGCAGGCCGCGCAGGATAAAGTCGCGTTGCTCAAGGCGCGCTTTGACGTACGGCGCGCGGAACTGGAGGTGCAGAAAAACGAACTGGTCAGCACCATTGACGCAAAGAAGAACCAACTCGCCCTGGAACAGGCGAACCGCGCGTTGGCGGAGTTGGAGCAGGACATTCAATCGCACGGCATCACCGGAAAGACAGGCATGGATCTGGCGCGGGAGAAATGGAACAAAGCCAAGCTCTCAATGGATCAGGCGCAGCAGAACATTGAAAAAATGCGGGTCATCTCACCCATCGATGGATTGGTCGCCATCCAGAAGAATCTCGACTCCACTGGCGGCATGTTTTTTGACGGGATGTCGCTTCCCGACTATCACGAAGGCGACCAGGCACAACCCGGCAGCGCCATCGCGCAAGTAATAGATTCCGGCGATATGGAGTTGACGGCCAAGATCAGCGAACTCGACCGCGCCAACATTACTACCGGACAAGCGGCGGAGATCGAGTTTGACGCCATGCCTGGCAGAATCCTTCATGGCACGCTGAAATCGGCTGGCGGAATGGTGCAACGAAGCTTCTTCTGGGAGGATTCGGGAAGCAAATACGACATTTCCATCCAGCTCACTGACTCCGACGCACGACTTCTCCCCGGGCTCACGGCGCAAGTCGTAATCGTAGGCGAGAAAAAAGCTAACGCTCTCTACATCCCGCGCCAGGCGCTTTTTCATAAGGAAGGCAAGCAAACAGTTTTCCTGAAGAAAGGCGCTAGCTTCAAACAGCTGCCGATCAAAGTGGATTTCGAAAATGAGAGCCGGGCAGCGATTGAAGGACTAAGAGACGGAGATGACGTAGCGCTGATCGATCCCACGGAGGCAAGAAAGGCAGCGTCCCCTGGGGCGTCGCCACCGCGGGGTGGAGGAACTCCTTAATGCCCGTCCTCACCGCGCCCACGCCAGGCCGCGTGCTCGCCGGCTACAAGCAATGGCTGCCCGATCTGCGCATGGGCCTGGAAAACCTTTTCGCCCATCGTCTGCGTTCACTCTTAACCATGCTGGGCATGATCTTCGGTGTGGCCGCGGTCGTCTCTATGCTTTCTATCGGGGCGGGCGCAAGGCAAAAAGTCATGGCGCTCATCGAACAAATGGGCGTGCACAACCTCATCGTCGAAGCCAAGGAGACCACGGAATGGCAGGCCCACATGAAGATTCGCAAGATTTCCCCGGGCCTCACCTTGCAGGATTACAGGATCATCCGGGATGATGTCAACGATATTGCCGCATCTACTCCCCGCAAGCGGTTCACGCCTTCTAAGACGATTCCCAAGGCGCAGCAGGAGCCGCCGGCGGTTTACGGCGTCGATTCGCATTACATCGATATTATGGGCCTGCATCTGCTGCAGGGCCGTTTCTTCGCGCCCGATGAGGAAAGCCGTGCGAGCGCGATCTGCGTGCTGGGGGCGGGCGCGAAATCGAACTTGTTTGGAACTGACGACCCTCTCCGCCGCTGGGTAAAGCTGAATCAGCAGTGGTTTCAGGTGATCGGAGTCGCAAGCCCGCAACTCAGTTCGCAGACGGAAGTCGTGGGCGTGCCTGCGCAGGATCTCAATAATCTCATTTATGTCCCGCTTAACGCCGCCATTTTCCGTCTGGAAGACAGCTACAGCGGCGCGCGCGATGAGATCGACGGGATTTATCTTCACTTGCGCGATGAAGCCAACGTACCGCAGGTTGCGCAGGTGGTGCGTGCCATCCTCGATTCGACTCATCACGCGGCCGGCGATTTCAGCCTGATCGTGCCCGCCGAACTGCTGGCCGAACAACGGCGCACCGAGCGCCTGTTCAACGCCGTCATGGTGGCCATCGCCTCTATCTCTCTGCTGGTGGGCGGAATCGGCATCATGAACATCATGCTGGCCAGCATTCTCGAGCGCACGCGCGAGATTGGAGTGCGGCGCGCAGTCGGAGCTCGACAGTTCGATATCGTCCGCCAGTTCGTGACCGAGGCCACCATCATCTCGTTCGTTGGCGGAAGCTTCGGCATAATCTTCGGCGTCGCTATGTCGCGTCTGATCGCCTGGCTCGCCGGATGGTCCACCATCGTTACCGTCACTTCCATTGTTCTTGCGTTTCTTGTCTCCATAACGGTAGGACTGGTTTTCGGAATTTATCCTGCGGTCAAGGCTGCGCGGCTGGATCCGGTTGAAGCCATTCGCTACGAGTAAGGTCAGCACTAACATTTTCTGGAGGAAGTTCGATGAAACTTCGCCTTGTGGTCCTCTGCTTTCTATTGATGCCGGTTCTCACTTGGGGACAAGCCCGCGAAAGCTATCGCGGACTGCTGACGCCGCAGGTGCGTTCGCCCAAACTTCCCGGCCCGCAACATCTGCGCCAGTATGTTCGCGACGCTGCAAAACAACAGCACCATCCAGGTTCAGGAGGCGCAGGTCGAAACCGCGAAGTTTGCTCTTCTGAGAACCTATCAGCCTTTCGATCCGCAAATCCAGTCCGTGTTGCGGGCGACCCGCACCTCCTATCCGGGCTTTAGCCAGATTCAAGGGCCCGGAACCTTCAACGACCTGAATCAATCAGTGCAACTTAATTTCACCCAAACGCTCCAGACGGGTACGAATGTGTTGGTCGGCTTCAACAGCACCAAGGATTCAAGCAACAGCGGCTTCAACTTTCTGAACCCATATGACCAGTCGTTCCTGAACCTGCAGATCGCTCAGCCGCTGCTGCGTAACCGCTGGCGCTTCGAGAATCGCGCGCCGCTGATCGTTGCCCGCAAGAGCCTGCAGCAATCGCGCGCCACATTCGAAGCCCAGGTGAGCGGAGCTCTGCTGCAGGCGGTCATGCGCTATTGGGATGTGGTTCGCACGCGCGGGAATCTGGACGTTTTCCAACAATCCTTGGACGCAGCCCAGGCGAGCTACGCGCACGACAAGCGCGCTCTCGAATTAGGGGCTCTCCCGCCGCTCGATATCTACCGTTCGGAATCGGAAGTCGCATCACGTCGTGTGCAGGTGATCCAGGCGGAGTATGCATTGAAGCAAGCGGAAGATGTTTTCCGGTTCACCATCGGCGCCGATCAGGATACCTACGTTCAAGCGCTCGATCTCGATCTGACGGAGAAGCCAGATCCTCAAGGCGAGCTGCGGACGATTGACGCCGGCGCGGCGCTCGAACAAGCGCTGGCCAAGCGCGCGGAACTTCAGGCGGCACAAGGCGCGCTGGAAGGCGACGACACCAGCATCCGCCTGGCGCACAACCATCTGCTGCCCGATCTGCAGCTCGCGGCGTTTTACCAAGGCAGTGGAGTTGGCGGCAGCGCGAATTTCGCAGGGGTATCGACTCGCGGAGGGGTCGGAACCTCTCTCAACCAGCTTTTCACTCTTGGCTTTCCTGGCTACGGCGCCAGCCTCACGTTGAACCTTCCCATCAAGAGCCGCGCCGCCCAGGCCGACTTGGGAACGGCGCTGGTAACGCGCCATCGCGACTTGTACTCGAGCCAGCAGGTGCGCGAGCAGATCACCCTCGACGTGAGCAATGCCGTGCACCAGCTTGAGGAGGCAAAGCTGACACTCGCCGCCGGGAAAACGGCGCTCGATCTGGCGGAGAAGACGCTTGCAGCCGACCAGCGCAAATACGTACTCGGCTCGGAGACCGTCTTTTTCCTGCTCGACGCGCAAACCCGGGTGGCGACGGCAAGAGCCAGTCTGCTGCAGGGACAAATCGATTATCAAAACGCGGCCGCTGCCCTGGACTACGCGATCGGAAACCTGCTGCAAGCGTATCAAGTACAGATTGCGGACTTAACGAAGTGAATCCTCTGCAATTACCTGCCGATGACATTCTCAAGCCCTTGCACTCGCTCGGAAGTGGACCGGGGCCTATCCGCTCGGCCAGTTCGAAGTACTGCCGCGCATGTTCGTTATATGCACCAATGTGATTCGCCAAGGGTGAGCACGGTCGGGTGGCGGCCGAGTCTGTTAGAACGCTGCCCTGTCACCGATTGTCGACGTAGTCTCATTCAAAGACAATCACGCTTATTGTTCAACTTCCACTCAGAAGCGCGCCCAAAAAGCTTTGCGAGCGAAAACCGAGACTGAGGCCATCGAGCGTGCATTGGATTTGGCGATTGCCGAACACGAGAGCTCGATTGGCTCTCGAAGCCACGAGCGCTTTGTCAAGAGTGGCATTGACGTCAAGGATGTATACGGCACGTTGGGTGGTTGGATGCAGCCCGCCGTGTTCGACTCTTCCATTTACGTTACTGCACTGCAGCGAGGAGACGATGCGGTCCTGGCGCTGCGCCGGTTCGCCAACTGATGCGCCGCTTTGGCTCAGTGCTGTGGTAGTCGAAGAACTCCTATGTGCCGGCACAGCCGACCGCGATCGGCAGGTTTTAGAACGCCTAGAGCGAGATTTTGACAGGGCTAAGCGAATCCTGATTCCGAATCTTAGCGACTGGACTCAAGCCGGCAGAGTGCTTGCCCGCTTCGCGGCCAGAGGGCATCGGGGCGGAGCGCGGCATTGCCGGGCGGCTGGTGGATTGGCTGGCGTGACGCCGCAAGGCGCTTTGGCAGCCTTCGGCGATCCGCTGTATCTCGTGATGCACTTCCTCTAACGCTTACTGGTCCAAAATGGTCTGCACCAGGTCCCCCAGTTGCTGCGCCGTGAACTGGTTGCCCTCGAGATTGGCCGCCAGCCTTCCCTGCTGGTCGATGATCGCGGTATGCAAGGAATGCATCAGCTCGGCTTCATCGGGCCAGAAGTTAACGCCGAACATGGTGCAGACGCGCCGGACCTCGGGTAGTGCTCCAGTCATGAAATGCCAGTTGGGGTCTGCCTTCCAAGTGCGAGCATAGCTTGCCAAAACCTCAGGCTGGTCATTTACAGGATCGAACGTGACACTCAGAAGGATGAGATCACGGCCCATTTGGGCTTTGAAACGCCTCTGAACATTGCCCAGGTTGTTGGAGAGCCGAAAACAGTAATCGGGGAGTTGGCAATGCGTGTAGATGAAATTCATAAGCACGACCTTGCCCGCAAAACCGGCCAGGTCAATCTCGCTCCGATTCTGATCCGTCAGGACAACACTTGGTACCCGTTGGCCGATCTTCAACACGCTCGCCGCAGACGACTTGGACAAATCCAGATCTTCAATGGCTTTCAACCGTCGAGCAGCCAAAGGCTGTTGTTCAAGATCTTCAAGGTCGCGAACATGAATACTCTCAGCATAGGACGACTCCTTGTCCACCGCCAAGGTGAAGTCCACCATCAGGCCTGGTGTGAGCCCGGCTAGTTCTTTAGCATCGTGTACAGAAATGGGCATGATCATGGCATCCATGTATCCGGGGATACTCTCGCAGGACAGAAGAATGGTCCGATGGGAGGGATCAACCCTTAGAACGAGACCGGCCGCTGAATACTTCTGCGCACTCCATGAATGCGTAGCGCAGGCGAGCAGTACCGCAAGCAGGATACTGGACTTCATAAGCTTCCCCTACTTCAACGAGAACGCACGTAGCTCACACCTACCCCTGTGACGGATGGCCGAACAGCCGTGGCGCCCGTTTTTCTGTCTTCGAACCGGAAACGTTTCGGCTTGAGCGCCTTGTACTCCTTGGCAAACTCGCTGATCTGAATGAACTGGTTAGGGTTGATCTTCGAAAAATTTTGGGACGTGTTGCTTGTTGGCCACGATATTTCCAGATTGAGTATGCGTGCCGATTTGCCCAAGCCAATGTGCTGTGCTAAAGGCGAAGCGCCAAAGGATCCGCCGCTGTTAACCGTGCGAAAGATCGAGCGGATTCCGCGCCCCTTGTTTTCGACGGTGATCTTTATCCGCGCTCCAATAGCCGCCCGGTTGGTCTTGACTCCGACTAATTTGATGTTAATCCAGTTGTTGTCATTCCCAGGATTCTCGAAAACTCGAAAAGCGTGTGCGTCCCCCGGGGTCGCGCCACCCATGGAAGTCAGAATGTCCTCGTGGCCGCTATTCTGCAGGTCGGCAAATGCAGTGCCGTGTCCCTTATGCAGATCTCCGATCCCCGCGGAAGAGCTAATGTCCACGAAAGACTTGCCTTCGTCATTACGAAGCAAGACCTTGGGCAGCAGGAAACCGTATTCGGGGCCGCCCGTTCCCAGATAGATGTCGAGAAAACCGTCATTGTCGACATCTCCGAAATTCGCGCCCATCGGCAGGTACACCCTATCCAGGCCAACCTCCTTTGTAACATCCTTGAACGTACCGTCCTTCATGTTTTTGAACAGCTTCAGTGTTTCCGCGCTGTGCGGAAGCCCGAGATAGCTACGCAAAGATTCGTCAGGAGAGAAGAAGAAACTGTTGACCAATAGATCGGGCCAGCCGTCGTTGTCGTAATCAAAGAACCAGCTGGCGAAACTTTGGGAATCTGGCAACTGCACGCCGGCCTTCTGCGCAACCTCGGTAAACGTGCGGTTGTGATTGTTGTGGTATAGGAAGTTGGCGCCGTAAAGATTGGAGACGAAGAAATCCACGAATCCGTCATTATCATAATCTGCTGCCACAACTCCCTTGGTAAAGGCGATCTTGTCTACACCGGAGGGCCGGGAGATGTCTTCGAAGGTCCCATCTCCCTTATTACGGAATAGCTGGCTGGGACCATTCTCGTTGCCAACAAAAAGGTCGACGAAGCCGTCATTATCAATATCGGCCCAAACTGCGGTCTGGGTGCGGGTTGCCGGCGTCGCCAAACCGGCTTCCTTGGTGACATCGGTGAAAGTGCCATCGCAATTGTTTCGCAGGAGCGACTTGCGCATCGGAAACTCCCAGGCCCCTCGCAATATCAGGAAGTCCATGCAGCCATCATTGTTATAGTCGGCCTGTATCATGTTGAGTCCGCCCAGTTGGTCCGCAAGTCCAGCCCGCACTGCGCGGTCCGTGAAGGTACCGTCACCATTGTTGTGAAAGTAGTGGAGCGGCTCACATACGTTGTAGCTCGAAATCATCACATCCAACAGACCGTCATTATCGAAGTCATCCACAACAACGCCATTCGCCAGCGAAACCACATTGAGGCCGGCGAGCGGCGCAACGTCAACAAACCGCCCGATGTTTCCTTTGGATTCAAACACATTGGGCGGAATCAAGTACTTTTTCGGGACACCGGCCGGGTATTTGCCCATCGTCATGTAAGCCAGATTCAGCAGCCATTTCGTCTGGACATCATCGGGCTTCAGCTCGAGGTACCTCGAGAGATGATCAACAGCCTTTGCTGAGTCAACGACATTGTCGTACTTCATGCCCGGATGTGGCGGGAAAATGCACTTGTCATCGGGATCACGAAAAACGCCGTTTTCCATCTCTGACTTGTGCAGGTAGGCGACCCCCAGCACCGCTTCCAGCTGAGATACTCCGGCCGGGACGTTCGTTACCGCAATCTGATAGGCAGCCTCCCATTCCGCCACTGCCTTATCCATATTTCCCTGGTAGGCCTCGACTTGTGCCAGCGCGTAGTGTGACTGGATCATGTCAATGGGCTTTTCAGCCGGTGAGAGTCCGGGTGTGCCAGTATAGAGCCGGGTTTTGAGACGCAACTCAAGCGTTGATAATGATTGTTTACGAACTTCACAAATTGCGGCTAAGTCTTGCTCCCAGCCAGTTGGCTTTGGATATTTCTGAAAAGCTAAATCCGCGATTATTTGTCCGGCAACATCGGCTGGATATTTGATGCTGCCTTTGCCGGAAAGCGGAAGGTCTCGGTTCGCGCTCATGCCTTGTCCTACGGAGCCTTCACTCTCCGACAGAACTTTTAGGATTGCGTATCCTCCCGGCACTTTGACCACACAGGTAACTTGTCCGGGCGTCAGTCCTCTCAATGCCTCTCGTAATTCGGGACGCAGGCTAGCAACGTCCACTTTGCCGAGATACCCATAATCTTCCGCATTGGGATCAATCGACTTGCTTCTGGCAAGTACGCCGAAGTCCTCGCCTTTCTTCAGCTGATCCAAAATCTGTTGCGCCTGTGCCTCAGAGCTAACGACGATCACGCGCAGGGTGATCACACCGGAAGGCCCAGACTGCCCGCTAAGAGAAGTCTGATCAAACAAAGCAGGAAATAGCGTCACCAGCAGGAATATCGGTACCAAACTGCCCCATGAACGCTGGACAACTTTGTTGCCCATAACGAAGATGACAGAATGGACGATTCTCATGCAACTGGTCTCGGACGCGAGTGTGGTCGAAAATTAAGCTGATCGGACCCCGACGTTTGGGCCTCTGCAGGAATTGTATTTCGGATGAGGTTACTCTGCTCATCCTCGAAGTACGCAGCGGAAAACCGCTTCAACAAGCCACTGACATTCCAGTGCAGCAAATTCTCGCTGATCAAGCGAGTGCGGAAAAAGTTTGGGCAAATACACCGGACCAACCAGATGCGCAGGTCCATCTTAAAAAACCACCTGGTTGATTGTCGTAGTGGTAAAATCGCGCAGAATGAGGCTCTTTAATTGCGCTCCTAGCGCTCAGTCGTTTCTGCATATGTGTTTTTTAGGAGCTTTGGTAACAATAGCAATTCTGTTTCCCCTGCCACTCCACCCGGCCCAGACCCAGCCTAGCAACGATGCATTGGTGCAGAGACTTTATGACGAAGCCAAAGCGGCAGAGGCGCACGGAGATTCAGGAAGCGCAATCGCGAAATACCAGGCGATTCTGCGCATCGCGCCAAAGCTCGGGTCCGCTTACAACAATCTTGGCCTTCTTTATTTCAAACAGCGGGACTATGAGAACGCTGTGAGTGTTCTTGAGCAAGGGCTAAAGGCGAATCCCGCCATGGCTACTTCCTCCGCCCTGTTGGGGATATCGCTGTCGGAATTGGGCAGGTACGCTGAGGCGCGCCCGCATTTGGAAGAAGCATTGCGACGTAATCCCAAAGATAATGATGCAGAGAAATTTCTCGCGAATGATTTGATTAAGCTGGGCGACTTAGAAAGTGCCGCCGCGCGCCTGAAGCAAATTGCCGATCGTCAGCCGCAAGACCAGGAGGTCTGGTATCTGTTAGGGGAAGTCTACATGCAACTCTCGCAGCAGGCGCTCACGAAAATGAACGCGATCAACCCGGATTCCGAACTTGTCCACGAAATGTCGGGCGAGATTATGGAAAGCATGAAGAATTACGACGGGGCTTTGTTCGAGTACAAGAAGGCCGCGGATATGGCTCCCCAGAAGCCTGGCATTCACTACAAGCTGGGCAACGTGTACTGGACGATCGCCCAGTGGGATGCAGCTACCAAAGAATTCCAGGCGGAGCTTGCCAACGATCCGCGGAATTGCAAGGCTCAAGCACTGATCGCCGATATTCTCGTTGATCAGCGTATGAATTTCGAGCAGGGGCTGGCGGAAGTGGACAAGGCGCTGGCGATTTGTCCGAATTTGATCCAGGCGCGAGTGGACCGCGGGCGGGCATTGCTGAAACTGAATCGCAATGAGGAAGCCGTGAAGGACCTGCAAGCCGCCACCCAGGCCAGTCCTGATGACCCAGGAGCGCATTTTTTCCTGGCACAGGCATATCGCGGACTCGGACGAACAGGGGAGGCCCAGGCCGAGATGCAAATCTACAGTAAGTTGGAAGAAAGCTCACGCGCAGCCACCGCGGCCCGGGCTCGCGAGCTTATTCAGAATAAAGAAGCGCCGCACTAATTTCTCAAGCTGCTTCACTGAGACTTCACTGGCAAGTCGTTTACCGGCGAGGAATTGCTTCCGTTCAGTTCGGCGGAGCGAGCGAACTCGACTTTCGCTTTGTCGATCAGTCCTTGCTTTCGATACACCTGACCAAGGACGTAGTGCAGCGATGCGTTGTCTGGCGCAAGTTCAACGGATTTTTCGAGTTCGCTTTGCGCCTTCTTAAGCTCGTTCTGTTTAGAGTAGGCCTTTCCGAGTGCGGCATGGGCGCGAGATTCTTGAGGGGAGATAGAGACTCCCTGCGTCAGATACAGAATTGCTTCTTGAACGCGATCCTCCTCCAGAAGCAGACTTCCTAGATCAATGAATGGCCCGGAATCTTTGATCAATGCTTCAGCTTGCCAGGCGATCGCCTTCTGATACGCAGCAATCGCTTCTTCGCGGTGGTCCAGTCCGGCGTAGGAAAGTCCAAGGTTGTCTTCTGCTTTGAGGTTTCCTGGGTCGAGCGTTAGGCATTGCGTGAATGCGCGGATTGCATCTTCAAAGCGGTTTTCGTTGTATTTCGCCCGGCCGAGGTAGTACCAGCCTTCAGAGTCCTTCGGATCGCGTTCCACCGATCTGGTCAGCCACTTGTCCGCGTCCACATAATCGTGCAAAAGGACATAATCGAGCCCGACTATCTTCAAATCGAATGATCCGGGAGTCTGATATTTTGCGCCTGCCGTGTACTCGACGAGCGAGGCTTTGGCGTTTTGTTGTTCGAACCTCGCATCTTCCCGGCCCTCTTGTGAAGCTTTGGCCTGTATCTCCCGGAACAGAACATATCCTAGGAGAAAGTGCGCGTCGGCAGATGAGGGGTGGGTGTCGAGATAGTGACGAAGGCTGTCCTCAGCCTCGCTGAATTGCCTTTTATTGAGCAGAGACCTGGTCTGAGTAAGATCCGTGGACTGCTCGGGCTGAGGAATCGTAGCCGTTCTGGGCGGCCCAGTACTGGTTACCGGCGCTTGTGCATGGCAAACTGCTTGCAGAGTAAACAGCCCTGCCAGAATGGCAGAGATCAGCACTAGCGGCATCTTGATGCAGACAGACAACCGACGTCTCCCAAGATCATTTTAGCTCTGCCTTCAAGATAGGCCAGATGACTGATCCAACTCTCATGGTAAATTCTGCGGTCGTCCGGTGCGTACAGATGCCCGGGCGGCATCGAGAATTTCCATAACTTGAACGTTCAGCTTGCCGGATAGGGGATCTTCAACGGGCTGATTAGTGCGGATGCGGTCGAGCAGGTACGCAATTGGATTGCCCATCTCGTGAGGTAGTGGATTTAGGGTTGCCGCTTTACCATCCGGAGTGGCTTGAGGATCCTCGGCTGAAGACGCGCGGAAGAATAGATCATTACGCCTGGCAAGCAGACTGCCTTTCGGGCCAAAAACATACACTCGATCCATGCCGTAGGGCCAGTCCCACGAGGCTTCAATGATTACGGTCGCATCGGGATAACCGAGAGTTATGGTCGCGTCATCGTCCACGCGGTTGTGCTGTTCGGTCTTGAGCTTGCGCGTGATCGCATAGACCCGCGTCGGACGCCCCTTGAGCCAGAGCGCCCACTCGGCGCCGTAACATCCAAAATCCATGATCGCTCCGCCGCCATTTTTCGCCGGGTCATAAAGCCAATCGGCGAACTCCTTCGAGACGCCGATCTCTTTAGGCCCGTTGTGCCCATACTGCACGATGATCTTCTGCACTGGGCCGATATCGCCAGCCTTCACCCGATGAAACAAGTCGTGGCTCGACGCCGTCCAGGCGTTCCAATAATTCACCATCAGCTTGATTCCAGCTTCGTCCGCCAGCCGCTGCATCTCGCGGGCATCGGCAGCGTTCGTCGCCATGGGCTTTTCGGTTGAGTAATGAATGTGGCGCTTAGCGCATTCGCGGAGAATTTCCAGATGCCGGTCATTGGCTGTGGTCACGAAGACTGCTTCGGGCCTGGCGTCGTCGAGCATCTTGACGTAGTCCGGGTAAAATTTAACGCTGGCGGGGGCTTGAGATTTGGCTTTGTCCACCAGATCAGGATGCAGGTCCGCAATCGCCACCAATTCCGCACCTGGTTCGCTCGCAATGTACTTCAATAGTTCCCACACGTGATCGTGATCGAGGCCTATGATAGCTATACGCGTTTTTTCATTTGGCGGGATTGATTGCGAATCCGCCGCCAGGGCCGCGAGTGGAATCAAAAGCGAAGCCATCAGCAAGGCAATGGGAGAGAATGGAGTTTTCATAATTGATTTCAGACCTCAAACATGCAGCGCTTTCGCAAGTTGCAATCCGGTTCTTACGCAGATTCCATGGGACTGCGGATGCGTCAGTTCTATCTACCAATTTCCAGAGGCCATAATTCTACATCCGAGAGCTGCAGAAGTGAGCCCGCGATATACTATCCAGCTTCCATGTGGTTATTAAGATTTCTTCTGCTGGTGAACTTTTTTTCTACCGCGTCTGCCGCTCAGGTTGCTCCACAATCCTCGGAACAGCTAAGCGGTCGCCCAGGAAAATTCGTTGACGTGACTTCCGCGGTTGGCGTGAATTTCCAGTACTTACCCTCTCACAGCTCCAAAAAATACCTGATTGAAACCATGGGCGCAGGGGTGGCGCTGTTCGACTATGACAACGACGGGCGGCTCGACATTTTTCTAGTGAATGGGGCTCCTATTGATGATCCCGAGCCTTCTGGAAGCATGCCGCAAAAGACCGCTCCTAAATACTGGAATCGTCTTTATCACCAGAAATCCGATGGCACTTTTGAAGATGTCACGGAAAAAGCTGGCCTGCAAGGCACCGGCTATGGTATGGGCGTCGCCGTAGGAGACTACGACAACGATGGCTACGAAGATCTATACGTCACGGCCTATGGCGGCAACAAGCTCTATCACAACAATGGTGACGGCACATTTACCGATGTGACAGAAAAGGCCGGTGTGGGCGGCAGTGGATGGTCGACCAGCGCGGCTTGGGTTGATCTGGACAGCGATGGCTTGCTTGATCTCGTGGTGCTTCGCTATTTGGATTGGGACTTCCACGACGTCTGGTGTGGAGAGCGGAAAGAGGGATATCGAAGTTATTGCCACCCGGATATTTTCCAGCCTGTCACTCCGCTGGTTTACCACAATGACGGCAATGGCCATTTTACGGAGGTCTCCCAGAAAACCGGCCTGTCCAAGCCGGGCAAGGGATTGGGCATCGCGTTAGCTGATTACGACCGAGATGGGCACATCGATATTTTTGTCGCTAACGATTCAATGGTGGAATTTCTGTACCACAACAAGGGAGATGGCACCTTCGAAGAGGTGGGTCTCGCCTCAGGAGCAGCTGTGGATGCGAACGGCCGCACCTATGCGGGCATGGGGGTAGATTTTGCCGACTATAACAATGATGGCCTGCCCGACTTGGTAATCACAAATCTGGCCGGGCAGACGTATGCCTTGTACCAGAACGTGGGTGATGGCAATTTCAACTACGTCAGCGACAGCTCCGGGTTCAGGCGCATTACTCAGCCTCATTCTGGATGGGGCGTGGCGTTCATGGATTACGACAACGATGGGTGGAAGGATCTTCTCATCGCTCAGGGACACGACCTCGACACAATCGAGTTGACCTTTCCTAACATGCACTACCGAGAACCTATGCTGCTGGCGCAGAACACCGGCCGGGGGTTTATTGATGTGTCAGCTGAATCAGGGGCCATCTTCGGTCAAGCTTGGGTCGCGCGCGGATTGGTGATCGGAGATATAGATAACGACGGGCGGTTAGACGCGGTGGTCACAACCAATGACGGACCGGCTTATGTTCTACATAACGAGACCGCGACTCAGAGTCATTGGCTGATGCTGAAACTCGTCGGTCATAAGAGCAATCGTGACGCGATTGGCACAGAAGTGAAGCTGATAACAGCGAAGGGGATGCAATTCGCGACCGTGAGCACTGCAGGAAGTTACCTCTCCTCTAAAGACAAGCGCGTTCACTTTGGTCTTGGAACGGAAATCGCCGCGCAAAGCATCGAAATTCGCTGGCCGAGCGGAATTGTTCAAACGCTGAACAACGTTCGAGGCGACCAGATCCTGCAAGTGGATGAGCCAGACAAATCCCAGAAAGGAGCTGCGAAGTGATGTTGAGTCGGGCATTCAACTTGGTCGCGTTAGGCCTTTGGTTTTTGGTTTTGCCCGCCGCAGGTCAACAGAGCCCCACCCCGAAGCCATCGCAATCTTCTTCATCTTCATCAATGGGGGTCAGTACTGGCGTCGCCCATGCGCCGGTTAAGGACTCGCAATCGCGACCGATGACCGCCGGCGGGTTTGTGGACGGCGCTCCCATCGTGTTTATAGATATCACCAAGCAGGCCGGCCTGGAGAAATTCCATCACCGCTCGGGCACTCCCGAGAAGATGACAATCCTTGATGCTCCTGGTTCCGGCGTCGCCCTCCTTGATTATGACAATGATGGCTGGCTCGATATCTACTTATTGAACGGCTCGACAGTAGAGGCAGAGAAGGGAAAGCAGCCAGCGCCTCGCGCCATGCTTTTTCACAACAATCACGATGGCACGTTCACAGACGTAACGGAGAAAGCCGGGGTCGGGAACGAGCGCTGGGGGTTCGGGGTTGCGGTCGGAGACTATGACAATGACGGCTGGCCGGACATCTACGTTGCGAATTACGGCAAGAACCGCCTTTACCACAACAATCATGATGGCACTTTCACCGACGTCGCTGAAAAAGCCGGAGTCGCTTTGGGTGGCTGGTCCGCCGGACCGACATGGGGCGATTATGATCACGACGGTCTGCTCGATTTGTTTGTTCCGGGGTACGTGAAGTTCGATCTCGATAGGCCGCCAATCGCGGGAAAGGGCGGCATTCCGCCCGGTGCCTGCCAATTCCGAGGCCTGGAGGTGTTTTGTGGGCCGAAGGGTTTGACCGGGGAGACCGATCATCTTTTCCACAACAACGGCGATGGAACGTTTACTGATGTCAATGTGAAGGCCGGCGTATCCGATCCGTATGGATACTACGGATTCGCATCGGTTTTTGTTGACGTTGATGACGACGGCTGGGTGGATCTGGTGGTTGCTAATGACTCGACGCCTAATTATCTATACCGCAATCGTCACGACGGAACGTTTGAAGATCTCAGTTATATGTCCGGCTTTGCAGTGAACGGTGAAGGACGCGAGCAGGCATCCATGGGAATTGCCGTTGGCGATTACAACCGCGATGGCAAGCTGGATTTCTATCTGACCAGTTTTTCAGACGACTACAACACGCTGTACCGCAATGATGGTGACTTAAGCTTTTCGGACGTGAGCTACGCAGCAGGGCTGGCCTCGCCTACGATTCCGTTTCTCGGTTGGGGAACGGGATTTCTCGATTTTGACAACGATGGACTCCTTGATCTTTTTGTGGCTAACGGTCATGTTTACCCCACCATAGATCAGCAGGATTGGGGGACAACCTACGCGCAGCGGCCGCAACTCTTCCGCAATCTTGACGGCAGCCGTTTCCAGGAAGTTCCACCTGCGAACGGCAGCGGATTAGCGGACGTTATTTCCGCGCGAGGCGCCGCCTTCGGAGACCTGTTCAATGACGGCCACATTGATGTGGTCATCAACAATATGGACTCCACGCCCACCCTGCTGCGGAACGTAGTCAAGAACGGCAATCACTGGATTGGTCTGAAGCTGATCGGCGGACCAAAGAGTCCGCGCGACGCGATCGGCGCAAAAGTGTTTCTGACCGTAGGCGGGGTTCGACAACGGGCCGACGTTTTCAGCGGCGGAAGCTACGGATCCAGTTCGGATCAACGCCTTCACTTCGGGCTCGGACCCGTCACGAAGATCGACAAAATTGAAATTTACTGGCCCAGCGGGACAAAGCAGGAGATCCCGCTGACCTCGGTGGATCGTGTTTTCACCGTCGCGGAAGGCAAAGGTGTCACAGGCCATTGACTTCACAAAACAAAAACAAACCGCCTCCGCTCGCTGAGGGCACTTCCGCGGTGTACACTCGGGATGAAAAAAGCGTTACTGAATGGCGAACTTTCTGCGCTTTCGTTCGCGTACCTAGAAACACAAGGGAGTGTTGGATTGAGTTCATCCCACGATCGGTGTGTGCCTCGGGACGCTTGAGGAAGGCTTGGCGCGCGGTGGCATAGGCGTGCGTCAGAGATGACCAGATTTGCTTTGGAGACGGTTGAATGGAAGCTCGGGCATATGGGAATGGCGTGGCGTCCCTCTTCCGGATAGTCGTAGTAACGCTGGTCTTCGCTTCTGGTATAGCATCTTCGCATACCCAGAATTTTGCTGAGATCAAAACGTCGCCACAGCAGGTCGAGTGGCAAGATCTCGAATTCGGAGCGCTCATTCACTTCGGCACAAACACCTTCCTGGATCGTGAGTGGGGAGATGGTACAGCCCTCAGGTCTTCAATCCCACGCAGTTCGATCCTGAGCAATGGATGCCTGCCATCAAAGCTGCGGGCGCGAAATATGTCATTCTGGTCGCGAAGCACCACGACGGCTTCTGTTTGTGGCCGACAGAGCAGACCGATTACAGCGTGAAGAGCAGCCCTTGGGAAAATGGCCAGGGCGATGTGGTACGGCACGTGTCAGACGCGGCGCGAAAGTTTGGTCTGAAATTCGGTGTTTATCTTTCCCCTTGGGACCGCCACGAGCCAAGATACAAAAAATCCGCTGAGTATGACAACTACTACATCGCGGAATTGCAGGAACTGATCACGAACTACGGTGACCTGGTGGAATTCTGGCTGGACGGAGCCGGCAGCGAAGGCCATGTCTACAATTTCCCGCGCATCATCGAAAACCTTCGCATCTACCAGCCGAACACGCTGGTATTCGCCGATGCTGCGTTGTTTGGATATGGAGACATCCGTTGGGCCGGAAACGAAGATGGAGCCATTCCTTACGAAAATTGGAACGTGATTGACCGGCACGGATATCTGCCCTGGCGGTCGGTGGAAGCCGACACGCCCCTGCACAAGGAGCATTGGTTCTGGCACCCGAACGACGAAGCCACACTGAAGTCCGTGGCCGAACTCATTACCACTTATGAAGAAACCATTGGCCGGGGCGGCCAGTTGATGCTGGGCATAGAGCCTGATCGGCGTGGACTGCTGACCGATGCAGACGTGAAGCGGCTCGAAGAATTTGGCGCCGAAAGCGGTACAGCGAGAACCTAGTGGCGACGGAACACATTCGAACCAACGTTGCCTCCGAAGCCGCGCTGGACGGTGATCCCAGTACATTCTGGTCAGCGCCATCCGGCTCTCGTCACGCCACGATTGAAATCAGTTTCGCCAAGCCGGTCACCTTCGATCGCGCGTTGACCATGGAATGGCTCAACGATGGACAGCACGTTGAACACTTCCGGATTGAAGCATGGAATGGCAAAGCTTGGAACAAAGTCGTGGAGGGCAGGGCAATCGGTCACAAGCGAATTGACCATTTCGCACCTGTTACCACCTCGCGCGTGCGGCTGAACATCCTTTCCTCTTCGGCGGAGGCACACATTCGTGAATTTCAGCTCTTTAACGTGGCGAGAGATGTGGTCACCCACTAGGCGTCGAGCGTTTGACTGAGTGCGAATGGTTTCTCGATCCGACGAGTGGGTCTTGGGAGATCTATGCCGAAGTGGACACGTCGCGGGCTCTTGAAGGCAGGACTAGCCGCTTCGGCCGGCACAGCCACAGGAAAAACTGCTCTCTCATGGTCCTCTCTGGCGGGTTCTGAACGAGCAGAACACGCCTTAGCTGAACAGAATGGTGTGCGTGATTCGGAGCCTTTGGACCCAAGCATTTCTTCCTCTCTCCGCGAACGACTGCTGCTCGATTTTGGGTGGCGCTTTCACTTGGGCCATGCTGCGGATCCTGAGAAGGATTTTGGTTTTGGCGGGCAAGATCGAGAGTTGATATTCGCCAAGACCGGCGGGTTCCCCAAGGCGACTCAACTCGATTTTGATGACAGCAATTGGCGAACCATCGACCTGCCACATGACTGGGCTGTCGAGCTTCCATTCAAGAACGGTCCCGAATTGCCCGAACACGGCGGGAAACCGCTCGGCCGGGATTACCCGGAAACCAGCGTTGGTTGGTACCGGCGTGTATTTGATTTGCCAGCATCCGATAGCGGTAAGCGCATCGCCCTCGAGTTCGACGGCGTCTTTCGAAACGCGATCCTCATTTTCAACGGCTGCTACATAGGGGAAAACCTAAGTGGATATGTGCCCTTTCGTTTCGACGTGACAGATTTCGCCAACTTCGGGGGATGGAATGTGCTGGCCGTCCGCGTGGACGCGACGCTCGGTGAAGGGTGGTTCTACGAAGGAGCTGGAATCTATCGTCACGTTTGGCTGACAAAGACGGCGCCAGTCCATGTGGTGCAATGGGGAACGTTTATAAGATCGCAGCTCCAGGGGACAACGGCGGCTCTCTTTGTCAGTACGGAAATTCAGAACGAGAGCGAGCAAGAAAAGCTCTGCCGCGTGATTTCTCGCGTTGTAGACGAAGAGGGTCAGACAGTAGGATCGGCAAAGGCTGACGCAAGAAAAGTCCCTGCGCAAGAAAGTGCTACATTCGTAGCTCAAACAAATGTAGAGAACCCCCTGCTATGGTCGCTAGAAAAACCGGACCTTTATCGGTTGATCACCACAGTCCAGGCGGAAGGTAGTGTCGCCGACCAAACGGAAACAACATTCGGCATTCGGACGATTCGCTTTGATCCCGACAAAGGATTTTGTCTGAATGATAAACCAGTAAAAATCAAGGGCACATGCAATCACCAGGATCACGCTGGAGTTGGCGCAGCTCTGCCCGATCGCTTGCAGGGTTACCGCATCGAGTGCCTAAAAGAAATGGGCTCGAATGCCTATCGCACATCGCATAATCCTCCGACGCCAGAACTTCTCGATGCCTGCGATCGTTTAGGGATGCTGGTGATGGATGAAACGCGCATGATGTCCTCCACTCCGGAGGGGCTGAGCCAGCTTGAGCGCATGATCCGCCGCGACCGAAATCACCCCAGCGTCGTTATCTGGTCACTGGGAAATGAGGAGTGGGAGCAGGGCAGTCCCCGGGGCGCGCGCATTGTGGCCACTATGAAGCGTTTGGCACGCAATCTTGATCCCACCCGGCCGGTGACGCTGGCAATGAATGGAGGCTGGGGCAAAGGGGCCTCCCACGTAGTGGATGTGCAAGGATTCAATTACGCCGGCATGGGCGGCGATGGCGGACCGCACACCGGTGAGCATATCGATCAGTTTCATAAGGCATTTCCTGGTCTACCCACCATCGGTACCGAAACGGCAAGCGCCTATTCGACACGCGGCATCTACACCAATGAAAAGGAGAAAGGCTACGTTAGCGCCTACGACGTCAACTATCCGGGATACACGCTCAGCTCTGAAGGCTGGTGGAAGGTATTCGATGAACGCGAGTTTCTCGCGGGTGGCTTCGCGTGGACTGGCTTCGATTATCGTGGTGAGCCGAGTCCGTACAGTTGGCCGTGTATCAGCTCCCATTTCGGCGCCATGGATACCTGCGGCTTTCCCAAAGACAATTATTTTTATTATCAAGCGTGGTGGGATCGAAACCCATGTTGCATCTCTTTCCCCATTGGAATTGGAAGGGTCAAGAGGCGGTGGAAATTACAGTCTGGTGCCACAGTAATTTGGAGAGAGTAGAACTATTTCTAAACGGCAAGAGCCTCGGCTCAAAAAGCATCCTGAAGAACTCACATGTGGAATGGAAAGTCCGGTACGTGCCGGGCGTGCTCGAAGCTCTCGGTTGGCAAAACGGAAAGATGGTACTCACTGCCAGGCATGAAACGACGGGCACTGCTGCCAAAATCGTTCTCCGGCCTGATCGGCTGACGATTGCTGCGGACGGGGAGGACCTATCGGTGATATCACTGGAGCTTGTAGATGTCGAAGGGCGTGTTGTGCCTACTGCATGCAACGAGATAAGGTTCAATATCACCGGATCGGGCCGCCTGATCGGCCTTGGCAACGGCGATCCAAGCTGCCATGAACCCGATAAGCCGGCTTCCTTCAACGAAGGCAAGCGCAGCGCCTTCAATGGCCTGTGTATGGCGATTGTGCAGGCGCTGAAGCAAACGGGGACTATTCACGTTTCGGCATCAGCAGGGGGGTTGGAAACGGCCTCCGTGACAATTCAGGCCGAGCCAGCTGTACCGAGGCGCAGTGTCATGTGAGCGTCATCCAATGCAATCCATGGCCACTTTGCGCGAGGGGTACTCCAAGAAGATGCATATTCGACTTTCGTATTACGGCAGGGAAGTCCATTATTCAGGGTGAAATGGGTTCCCCGCTGATCGCAAAGACCAGCGCGCTTTCATTGTCGGGCAAAGTGACGCTGCGTACTGCTTTGCTGCGGTTGAGGTCGAACGAATAAGTGTATAGATAAAAGGTGCGGTCATCCTTTTGACCATTGCCTGCCAGGCGATAGGGCATGGCCACCGCTGTAGCTTCCCCTGGAAAGTTTGAGGGGACATACCAGTCGCTGAGGCTCTGGGTAAACGTGGAGCGGGTGCCGTCGTCGTAGGTGACGGTGAACTCCTGCGAGTCCTGGCTGCCTTCAACACCGGTTGCGAGAATGTTGAGGCTTGCAAATTTTGCCGGCGGCAGCGCCACGGTCTTGCTGGTGACCGCGTCGAGGGCATTCGCTGGGCCGAGCTTAAAGAAAACGCCGTTCCAGACCTGCGAGTTTCCCAGCAATTGCGCGGAAAAGGCAAAGCCCTCGCCATCCAAGCTAGCTGAGGATGGAAAGGTTGAACCGTCGCTATAGATGCCGTGCGCGTTGTATGCCGAAGAAAGGTCGACTGGGAGTGTTCCCTTCTTCAGTGCAATGATGTTAACGCCCACTGTGGCCGCGCGGGAGATCCCATCCGACACGCCGGTAATGGTCAGGGTTGCGGATCCGGGCTTCGCCGAAGTATCGGCTCTCAATGTGAGAGTGTTTGCTCCGGTTGAGGTGGTTTGACCAAATGAGGCGGTTACACCCGAGGGAAGTCCGGATGCCATCAGATTGACCGTGCCTCGAAACCCACCCCTCGGAGTTATGCTGACCTTGGTGCTGCCGCTGCTGCCCTGTGCAAAAGAAAGCCTCCCTGCCGAAGTGGAAAGCAAGAAGTCACTCGTGCCAGTCGTCGCCGGGGGAAGCACGTCGTAAAGTGGCTGCGCCGGGCGCACCTCAGGATTTTCTTCGGCGACCGACATCGCCAGAATACGAATTCTATCGTTATCAGGTAGCTTGATTGTTCTTGCGCCTACCGGCAGGTCTACAGCGTATGCGAACAGATAAGAGTAGCCGTAGGGAATGTCTTCCCCAGCGGCGTTGTGGTGATGCGAGCAGTACCACGCCAAGTCGGCTCGCTTGATGAAGCTTGGCCTGATGCCGATCATCTCGCCATAATTATCATGTGAGGTGTCTTTCGAGCTCCACTGCCGGTCATCCCACTGGCCGATGAACCCACCCCAGTCCTGAACACTCAGCTCGGCCTTTTTCTCGCCCACTTCGAACGTGGCCTTCTGGTCGCCTGCGGCCGATGCCGCCAAAATATAGACGCGATCAAAATGGCCCTCGGGTAGATTGACACTCTGGCCCTTGCTGACGACGGCGTTCGGGACACCAGTCTTCACCGGCGCGAGCTGAAACTTCACACCATCGAAAATGATTTCCGACGGCAGCATTTCCGCTGGAATCGAATTGCCGTTGCTATCAAACCCACCCACTGATTTCGTGCCCTTGTTGCTGGCGGTCGCAAGGTCATAATGCAGCATCACCGGAGCCGAACGCACGCCCGCAACTTTGGCCGGTGCCGATCCGAGCTTTATAGCGAACGTGCGCGGCTGATAGGCAGTGAACGAGGTCACCAGCGCGCCATTACTTACGACGGCCGTCCCAACCGGTTGCTCCTGACCATCGACTTCGCGGGCGGCGGATATTGGCGCTGCTAACGATATTCTTACGTTGGGCTGCGGTTTGCCGTCGAGTTCAACCATGCGTAAAATGACCTCGCCACCGTGCTCGGCTTTTTTCAGTGCCAAAACTCGAATGCGAGGATTGCTGGCTCTCAGCAGAGAAAATTCCCGCCCTAGAGCGCCTGAATGTCTCGGCGTTTCAAACGCAATAAGCGGATCGTTCAAACTCTGCCCCTGCCAATCGGTTTGTGCTGTACGCCAGTCAGACCCGTGCCCGGCGATGCCATAGATGAACTCATGGTGTCCAATATCCTGGGTACCCTGGTCCGGATAGCCGCCGCGTGTGCCAAGTGTTCTGAGTAGAGTCAGTCGAAGTGT
>WNFJ01316255.1_pt2 | contig 23089 bp, 22 predicted proteins | sample 5400461 | NCBI WGS metagenome assembly WNFJ01 (sample SAMN13153349, study PRJNA577476) | soil metagenome | isolation source: 115 cm saprolite on Douglas fir-dominated hillslope | place: USA:California | collected 2013-09-17
AACTAACGGAGACTCTATGACCCGCAAGCCCCAACTAGCACGGCGCCGTGCTTGTTGGGGCTTGCGGGTCATAGAGTCTCCGTTAGTTCGCTCTTCGGTCTACTGAGTGATAGCCGGCGAGTCGTTAGTCGGTTAGTCGGTTAATCGATTAGTCAATTAATCGATTTGAAAGGACATTCTTGTTGGCACATCCTTTAACGCCGCATCGCGAAAAGCCGATGCGTGAGCCGTGGCGTATATCGAGTGCCAATCCAGCCCACCGGGGTCTAATGCTATCCTCGCGATTAGCGATATGCTACGTCTAAAATCGAAAACGAGCGTTTCAAAAATGGAACACGTTGACTGGGACGACCTGCGAATTTTGCTCGCCATCGCGCGCGAAGGAACCATGAGAGCCGCCGCCACGGCGTGCGATCTGAGCGCTGCGACGTTGTCGCGCCGTCTTACGGAGCTTGAAAGAAGACTAGGTGAACCCCTGATTGACCGGGTGCCTTCCGGCTGCACCGTAACGGCTTTCGGGCAGAGGGTGCTTACGTGGGCCGAGCAGATGGAGGCGCTCGCGCACCAGATCGAACGCGCAGGAGACGTCACAGGTTCTCATGGGCTGGAAGGGACGGTCAGGATCAATGCGGTCGAATGGATGTCCTACATCCTGATGAAGCTGCTTGGCTCGTTCCAGGAGCGGTTTCCCGGACTGGCTATCGAAGTGCTGACCTCGCAGCGGCCGTACAACCTGGCCCGGCGCGAAGCGGATATCGCCATCTGGTCGGAATGCCCCGACGAGGGCGACCTGTATGTACGCCGGATCGGCAAAGTCCGCTTTGGCTTGTATGCATCGCGGGACTATTACCTGCGCCACAAGGTGGCCATCAAGAAAAGGGAATGGAGCAAGCTGTCCTTCGTGGGTTATGACGAGCGCCGCGGCGATCATCCCGCGGCCCGCTGGCTCAAGACACTGCCGGGCGCGCCTGCTCCGAGTCTTCGCAGCAGTTATGTGCTTGGTGTGTTCGACGGCGTGCTGGGCGGCTCGGGGCTGGGCGTGCTCGCTCAACTTGCCGGCGATACGACCAGTGATCTTGTCTGCGTCGAACCGCATATCAGGGAGCTGGATCAGGACGTCTGGATGGTGCTGCACCCGGCGCTTCGCGGGAGCGAGCGGATCCGGGCGGTGTCGAACCTTGTTGCGGATATTTTCAGGTGACGCCGGGGCGTCGGGGCGGGGGCCTTGTTCTTAGCAAGGTGTTTGAAAAATATCGCAGTTGATTCCGCAGTTGCCTCCGTAGCTGCCTCACTAAGCATCGGGATTATCCGGTGCTCCCATTTCCACTTAAAGAACGAGGTTTTTGGCCATCGTTCATTAACGTCCGGGCATTCCTCGGAAATTCCATGAAATCCAATAATAAATGGTCGTACGGGGTAGTTCTATTGGCATGCGCGGTGGTCTGCACGACGGCTTACGCTGCAACAACCGCGACAACGGTCGTGGCGGCGCAAGATCCGGCGTCGGCACCGGGAAATGCACTCGGCGACGCGAGCGCACGGCGCAGTCTTCTGACCAACGGCGCGGCGGACGAACCGCAGGTGCAGGGCAACGGCAACATTACCGAGCTGCAGCAGATGATCCGCGACGGCAAGGTGGTCGAAATGCGCACCACCTATAACGGCAGCTATGGTGCGAGCCTGTTATTCTATCCCGATCAGATGTTGTATTACGTCGCGCTCTTCCAGCAAAAGAAGTTCTGGCGGGCGATCAAGACGCAGACCGATACACGCGCCGAAGCCGTCTATGCCGACTTCGCCAAGACCACGGCTCAGCTAGCGGATTCGGAACTCCGCCGTGAGAAGTTGCAGGCTGAAAACGCTTTCGCGGATCGGCTGATCGCCTTGCAGCAGCAGCGAGCGAACCGCCTTCAGGCGGATGTCGATGTGGCGCGCGCGCAGCAAAGCCAGGTAGTTGACCGTCAGGCACAGCAGCAGGAAGCGATTCGTACGTTGCGTGCCCAGCAGGACGCGGCGCAAGCTGAATTGCGTGCGTTGCAGACCAAGGTGCAGGCTCTTCAGCGTCAGGCAGACGGCGATCTGATGCCACAGTGATTTTTCGTTCGCACTCGGGGGGGCGTTGGCGCTTGGTGGTCGGGGGTTAGGCCGGGGTGGTGCTTTCGGTGTTAGTGGTTGGCAACAACAGCGCACACAAGGCAAGCCGCAAACCCATAAAGCCCGCGCCCAGCCCAATCAGCGGCGGACCCACGAGAAAGCCGGCATAACCCGCCGTGGCTGCCATCGAAACGCCGACAGCCGGCGTCGTGGTCGAACGGCCCGCCGCGCTAAAGATCACAGGGACGATGTTCGCCAAGCCGATGCCCACAAGCGCGAAACCCACGCAAGCGGTGACCACGTTTGGATAACCTAGCACCAGCGCCAATCCAAGGGCGGCGATAAGCCCTCCGGTTGCCACCACTACGCTCGAGCCCAAGCGTCGAACCGATACGTCGCCGACCACGCGGCACGCTGCCATCGCGAATGCAAACGACGAATAACCTATTGCTGCTGCGCTGGCCTGCGTGTCGAGCGCGGAGCGCAGGAACACCGCGCTCCAGTCCGCCACCGCGCCTTCGACCAGCATGCAGAGAAATGCCAGAGCCGCGAGTTTCATAACGCCCGCGCTAGGCAATGCAAAACCGCTAGCCGACGCCAAGGCGCGTGGTCCGATATCCCGCAGTGCCAGCAAAGCGCTTGTCACAATCAGCGCGCCGATAACGAAATCGGGGATGAGCAGCCCGCCCATCGTGCCGATGCCGTTGGCCTGAAGCGCCGCGCCCGACGCGGCGCCCAGCAGACCGCCCATGCTCCACGCAGCGTGAAACGACGACATGATCGGCGCCTGCCATTCGCCTTCTATCGCGCTGGCGTGTCCGTTCATCGATACATCCAGCGCGCCATTCGCGGCTCCCAATGCAAAGAGCACGGCGCATAACAATGCGAAGTTCGGAACCAGCGCAGGCAAGGGCAAAGCGATGACGAATGCAATGCCCAGGATGGCTGTCACGCGACCGCTTCCGAATCGTGGCGCTAGCCGGCCGGCAAGCGGCATGGCGACGATCGCGCCCAAGGCAAAAGCGAACAGCGCGATTCCTAGCGATGTGTCGCTTAGCGACAAGGCTTCCTTGACCCGCGGGACTTCGACAGCCCACGCGCCGATGCCTAAGCCGTTAGCGAGAAACACCGCTGTTGTTGCGAGTCGTTCGGCGACAGGTTTCATGACTGAGCCCCCGGAGCTACTGGAGCCACCCCTTGAGCCACGATTACATTGCCGCAGATTTTTTCGAACTCGCCTAGCCGTTGCGCCGGCACATCCGCTTCCACGATCAGGTGTTCAACGCCGGACGCTCCCACGACAAAAAACGGCGCGACGGTCATCAGCTTCTCAGACGTCATCGCAATGGCGATCTGGCCGCTTGATTTGACCATCGCACGTTTAAGCTCGGCTTCCTCTGCTTCGAACGCAGCCACGCCTTCGGCTGGATCGATGGCGCAAGCGCCGAGGAAACACAGGTCGGCCCTGATCTGCTGAATCTGCAAAAGCGCGGTGGACCCCAGCGATCCCGCCCCGCGCGGACTGATCCGTCCGCCGATCAGAATGACTTCGAAACCGGGACGATCCAGCAAACGCGAGCAGGCATCCGGGGAATTCGTCACGACTGTGAGGTCCGCGTTATCCGGAAGCGCCGCAGCGATAGCGACATTGGTCGATCCGGCATCGAGCAGGATGATCTGCCGCGGCCGGACGATGGATGCCGCCGCGACAGCCAACCGCGCTTTTCGATCGGCAGCTTGACGCATGCGCGTCGACCCGGCCTCCGCAGCGGGCGAGATCAGCAGCGCACCGCCGTACACACGCTTGCAATGACCGGCGTCCGCCAGATCGCGCAGATGACGGCGAACCGTGTGTTCGGAGGTGTTGAATTCGAGCGCTAGCTCGGCCGCCAGCACGCGGCCGTGCGTGCGTAGCCGGTCGAGTATCAGCTTTGCGCGTTCGTCGGGCAGCAGCCCGTCTACCGCATCACGCCGCGTTCTTTGCATTTCGTTGATCTCCGTCAAGAACTAATCGTGCATAAACGAGCATAAATTATCGTAAACGAGCGAACATGGGCAAATTTTTTTAGGCGATGCGCCGGCAGGAATCAGCCGGCACATCGCCTAAAATGCCCGGAACGCTCGCTCAGTCGACCTCTCAGGTCTGTGAAATGCATTCCGCGCGTTCCGACCGCCCGAGGAAAAAGCCCTGCGCGCTCGTACATCCGCACGCCCGGACAAAGATCAGTTGCTCGTGCGTTTCGATGCCTTCCGCCGTGGTGGGAATCCCCAGTTCGTGGGCCAGCGCCACGATCCCGCGAATCACCGCTGCCGACTCTCGCCGATGCACCGCTTCCCGGACAAAAGAGCTATCGATTTTCAGCGTATCGAACGAAAAGCGGCACAGGTTCGACAGCGTTGAAAAGCCCGTGCCGAAATCGTCGAGCGCTAGTCCGATACCCATTGCGCGAAGTTTTTCCACATTGCGCCGGGTCGGGCCATCGTCACTCATGAACACGGTTTCCGTGACCTCGATGTTCAAGCGCGAGGGTGGCAAGCGGGAATCTTGCAGCACTGCAGCCACCAGTTCGGCGAACGATTCTTCGCGCAGTTGCACAGGCGACACGTTCACGGCAACAACCACCGGCTCGCACCAATGGGCCGCTTCCGCGCAGGCACGCCGAAGAACCCATTCCCCTAAGGGCAGGATCAGTCCCGTGCGTTCGGCAATGGGAACGAAGGTCGTGGGCGCCAGTTCGCCTCTTGTGGGATGGCTCCAGCGGACCAGTGCTTCGCGCCCCGTGACGAGGCCGCTGGATAGATTGACGATCGGCTGATACTCCATTCGCAAGCCGCTGCCAAACGATTGAAGCGCGCCTTCCAGGTCGCTTCGCAGCAGGCTCAGGCTGTCGTCGGAGGCGTGCGCTTTGGCATCGAACACTGCAAAGGCGCTTTTGCCGCTGCGCTTGACCGCGTACAGGGCGCGGTCGGCGCATATCAAGAGCTGCGGTCCCGTTTCCCCATGCTCGGGATACTGCGAAATGCCCACGCTTGCGCCAATACGCACGAGCGCCTCGTTAAGCACGAACGGGCGTGCCAGGGTTTTCACGATCTGGTCCGCTAGCAGCCGGACCTCTTCGCTCATGGAGGTTTCATCGGAAATAGCGACGAATTCATCGCCCGCGAGGCGTCCGACAATGTCGCCTTCGCGCAAGACCGCCCTCAGGCGTTTAGCGGACTCTTGAAGCACCAGGTCGCCGGCTGCATGCCCGAGGCTGTCGTTGATTGCCTTGAAACCGTCAAGGTCGATAAGGAGAACCGCAAAGGATCCATGCCTTTGCGCCGGCTCGGCATCGGTACGGTTTAGCAGGAGTTCGCTGATCCGCGCACGGTTCGGCAGGCCCGTGAGACTGTCGTGACGGGCTAGCCGATTACTGGTTTCCTGCGCCAGCAGCAGGGCGACGGTGTCCTTGTTGCTGCGAACGGCGACAGTAAAAAAGCCGGCAGCGCAAAATGGCGCCTGGAACAGCAAGACAATTTTCCCCGAGCCCGGAGACAGCGCGGCGCCTATTCCCAGCAGCGTGAAGATGATCGAGATCTGGATCATGACGAGGCGAGGCGTGCCCGCGTTACGGCCGGCCAGCCCGCCGACAACCCCAACGGCGCATACGTTGCCTAGCAGGAACAGCGTCTGGTCACCGCTGATATTGCATAGCAGGCTGCCGAGTCCGAGAAGCGCGCTCCAAACGATGCTGGCAAGCAGGAAAAGCGAGGTTGGAGTGGGTTCGTTGCGCGCGCTGAGCTTGCAACATAGGGCGATCAGGGACAGGCGCACCATCAGGAGTGCGACTACGGCGAGGGTCCATAACGCGTAACCGATGTTCGGATGCAGATAATAAGCGGTCACGCAAACGCTGATCTCGCAGATCGACGCGAGGGCGATCGAGGCCGTCCTGGTGAACAGGTTGGACAGCAATACTTGTCGATTATCAGCGCTCAGGTCTTGAGCGGACCCCACTAGCCATTTGAAAAACGGCGACCCTGGTTCACTAAACGCCATGGAATGCGCAATATAGGTAAGTACTTGGTTATCGGCGCGACTGGCTTTTTTCTGATGCCGATTATCCCGGTAAATGTGCCGGTTGCCCTGATAAATATGATGTTACGCCCGGCGCCGGCTCTGGCTTACGCCGGGTGGGCAAGAAGACAAGGCAATGGCGGTTTTGTGACGCGTCGAGCGCTAAGCCAGGGTTGTCGAGTGTGGTGACCGTGATGGTCGGACCGGCAGTCCGGTCGCTGGAGCGGTTGATTGAAGACAAGGTCGAGCCATTCGATCTTGTTTTTATCGATGCCGGCAAAGAGAGCAATCCGGACTATTTGAAGCTGTCGGTCAAGTTGTCGCGGCCTGGGACGGTGATCGTCGGCGACAACGTCGTGCGCGACGGGCGGGTTGCCGATGAGAAAAACAATGACCCGGATGTGCTGGGTGTCCGTAGTTTTCTGGAGTTGCTCGCGGCGGATTCCCGGTTGACCACGACGGCGGTCCAGACAGTGGGAAGCAAGGGATGGGACGGTTTCTCGATATCGGTTGTCTCCTGATAGCCAAGCATCGTCCAGACGCGGCGCGCTACATAAGCCGCGCGCCGCGCGGCCGGATCAGGTCGGATCAGAACCGGTGAATGATGCCTACGCCAGCGGCAAACTGGCTGGGAGACGACGACGGGGCGCTTTGGAAACCATCGCCAATACTCGCGGTCGCGTTGATGATGCTGCCTGCGCCAGCGGTCCCGAGCGTTTTACCGTTCGCGCGCTGATAGGCCTGCAATGCATAAAGGCCGGTGCGTTTCGAGAGCGAATAGTATTCAGACAGGTTGAACTGCTGATACTGCGCCGAACTGGTGATGCCGTTGGCTTTCGTCGCACGCGTATAGCTGTAGCCCGCCGCGAGGTCGACCAGCGGCAATGCCCTCCAGTGCAATACGACGCCGCCCGTATTGAAGATCTCCGTGGTCTTGAAGCTCGAGTTGATGCCGGGGATGTACTGCACGTTGGAATAGGTGAAGGAGATATCCAGCGTCTGCGTGAACGTATAGCCGCCGGCCACTGCAATCCGCTGCTGAGCCTGAGCGGTCTGATAACCGTTTGTGACCGCGGATACGCCCGACTGGCCGCCGGAAGTCGTGGTGGAATCCGCGCCAAAAGCGCCGCCGCCCGGCGTCGAGTTGTTGATCCGGGTGATACCCGCAGCGATCCCGAACGGGCCGTTGAGGTACTGGATCGCGCCGCTCCATGTCGAGCCCTGATTCACGCTGCCAGGAACGCCGGCAAGCGAATAGGAACCGCTGACGGTGAATCCAAGCAGCTTCGGCGACGTGTACACGAGCGAATTGTTGGCGCGATAGATCGTGTCCAGTTCGTCGAGATCGCCCGGATGCGCGCCGTAGGCGCCGGTAAGCCAGGTCGTCGGGCTATAAGGCGACAGCAGCGAGTAGTAGGACGTGTATTGCCGGCCCGCGGTGAACGTACCGTAGGTCGGGTTGGTCATGCCGACCCATGCCTGCCGGCCGAACATGGCGTTCGTATATTGCTGGCCACCGGTCGCCACGTTAAAGCCCGATTCGAGCTGGAAGATGGCCTTCGTGCCGCCGCCCAGGTCTTCCGCACCCTTGAGGCCGAAGCGGCTTCCGGCCCAGATTCCCGAAGCCATCTTGATGTTGGAGCGACCGCCTTTGGTCGAGCCCAGCGACGTCTGGCTGCTTTGATAGGCAATCGAGTCGTCGACAATGCCGTACAGCGTCACGCTGCTTTGAGCGAAGACCGGCGAGGCGAGGGTGGCAAGGCTGATTAATACGGCTTTTTTGGCGTGGCGTGACTGCATGGTTTCTCCTCTTGTTGTATCAATGATTGCGACGCGGCCAGCAACGTCGCGGGCTTTTCTTGCTAACGTAACGACAAATCGTGTTCTGATGTTTCAGGTCCAGGCTTGGCTTTAAGCGGTTCCTCTCAGGCCGCTTGTCAGAATCATCGGTAATCCTTATAGAAAGCCCGCGTAACCGCATTCCGGTGCGCCGCTTACACCCGGACGAACCGAGAGCAGATGACCGTCGTGTTCGTTCGCTCCGCTCGCCGGACGAATCGATGTGACAAAGAGCGTGTCGAGCTCACGGCCGCCGAACGTGCACATCGACGGTTTCGTGACCGGCAACGCGATGGTCCGGTCCAACCGGCCTTCGGGCGTGAAACGCAGCAGCAAGCCGGCGTCGTTGGCACAGGTCCAGTAGCAGCCGTCCGTGTCGACAGCAGCGCCGTCCGGGCGGCCGGCGAAGCGGTTCAGGTCGGCGAAGACGCGGCGGTTGCGGGGTTCACCGGTATCTATGTCGTAATCGAAAGCCCAGACAAGCCTGCGCGACGGATGTGAGTCCGAGAGGTACATCGTCGTGCCTTGTGGTGACCACGCGAGTCCGTTCTGCACGATCAGTTCATTGACGATGGGCGCGGAAAGCGTGCCTTCCGCGTCGTATCGATACAGCGCGCCCGCCGGGTTAGCCGCCGCCATGTCCTGCACCATCGTGCCTGCCCAGAAGCGGCCCTGGCGATCGCAGCGGCCGTCGTTGAATCGCATTCCCGGCAGCGGAAACGCCGGCGCGGCGAGCTTGCGTACGCTCGCCGCGCCCGTGTTCGACAGCGTTACCGCAAAGAGCCCGGTCTCGCATCCCGCGAGCACGGTGCCGTTCCGGTCGAAGGTGATGCAGGCCACTTTTTCGGGCAGTAGCCAGTCCGTTCGCTTGCCTGTTCCGGCCTCCAGGCGAGCGATCGTGCGCGCGGGGATATCGACCCAGTACAGCGCCTGTTCCGCTTCCCGCCAGACGGGACTTTCGCCTACTTCGCAAGGAGCCTGACCGGCAGCTTCCACGCGTTCGACGACCAGTGTTTCCATTTGTGGATTTTTCATTCTGTTGTATTCAGCGGACAGTGCAGCGAGCTCTGCACTGTCCATAATCCGCAGCCATGACCGCGCGCTAGGCGTTGGCGGGGCTCGGTACGCCGGCGTCCGCGCGGCGATTGACCAAAGCCGGCCGCACGAGCATCCAGAGCAAGACCACGCCGATCAGGTCACCAAAACCGAGCGCGACGAAGAACGGTGCATAGCCGATGGTCGCGACAAGTCCGCCGATCACGAGCGTGAAAATCAGGTTGCCGAGCCCCGCCGAAAGACCCGCAAAGCCCGTGACGGTCGCCACTTCACGACGCGGGAACAGGTCGGCGGACATGGAGATGACGGCGACGGAAAGCGTCTGGTGCGCGAAGCCGCCGAGGCACAACAGGAAGATCGCCATGCCGGGATCCTTCACGTAGCCGACGCCGGCCATCGCGGTCATGATCACCGCACCGATCGTGAAAACGATCCGCTTGCCGTTGATCACGGCGATATTGAAGCGCTTGTTGAGGTACAGCGAAATCGACCCGCCCATCAGGCATCCAACGTCGGCCGCCACGAACGGCAGCCATGCGGTCATGGCGATGGCCTTGAGGTCGAAGCCGCGTGCCTGATGCAGGTAGAGCGGCATCCAGAACACGAGGGTGGTCCAGACCGGATCGGCGAAGAAGCGCGGCAGCGCGATGCCCCAGAAGTTGCGTTGCTTGAATATTTCGCGCAGGTTGGGCTTGGCGCCGTTGTCGGAGAGTTCGGCGTGCTCACCTTCAACGATATAAGCGGCTTCCGTCGCCGTGAGCGCCCTGTGCTCGCTGGGGTGCCGGTAAAAGACGATCCACAGTACGGCCCATACGAGGCCAAGACAGCCTGCGATGATGAAGGCCATCTCCCAGTTGTACTCGAGGATCGACCAGGCGATCAGCGGCGGCGCGGCGATAGCACCGATCGACGTGCCGATGTTGAAGATGCCCGCCGCCAGTCCACGCTCGCGTGCCGGGAACCAGAACGCGGCCATGCGCATGCCTGCAGGGATGAACGACGCTTCAGCCAGACCGAGCAAGCCGCGCAGTACGAAGAGACCGACCCAGCCGTTCGCAAAGCCGTGGCCGATACACACGACCGACCACATGACACCGCAGATCAGGAAGCCGAAGCGCAGGCCGATACGGTCCATCAGGTAACCCGTCAGTGGGCCGCCGAGCGGGTACATCACGAAGAACGCGCCGGTGATCCAGCCGTACTGGGCGGTGCTGATATGCAGGTCCTGCATGACCGTCGGGGCGGCAACGCTTAGCGAGCTGCGCGCGAGGTAGTTCATGACCGTGCCGAGCGTCAGCAGGGCAATCATCCACCAGCGCAGGCCTCTTAATTTGATTGCCATGATGGTTGTCTCTCCAATCGTCATTCTGTTGCCACGCGGCAGGCGCGGCCGCTGTCTGGCCAGAGCGTCGCGCTGTCATGCATGGCGGTTTCGCGTTTGCGTGGCGGATGTGAGTCCTTGCCCGCCGTGCCGGACATTTCGCAGAAGTAAGGTAGGTTACGTAATGTCAACGCATCGTATGTCAGATGACTTATCTCGCGCAACCCGCAAGACATCAGCGTTTACACCACTAAAATTTCCTGCGATCTTTTAAATGCTGGGCTTTATTTGAATTTTCACGCGTAATGGCCGCGCTAAAGAGGGGTAAGGCGTTGTTATGTGTTGCTTTTATGTTAAATGACGTCGTACAACATCGGGCATATGCTGAGGTGTTCGAGCGGGTTTTACCGGCGCTGGAGACTTGAGACTAACGCCCCTTGAGCGCCGGCAGAATCGCCCCTTCTGCGGCGGGCGAAACATATCGGCCGCTGGCACAAACGGCCTGTAAAGCCCTGGGCGCGAACAAAAACCCCGGATGACCGGGCACTAAACGATAAAAGGAAACTCCGCTTCAGGCAGCGGATCACCGGACTTGAGCCGGCCCATTAACTCAGGATAGGGCGGCGAAGTCTCTCCGCCACGGTCCACATAGTGCGCGCCGTCGCCGAGCCACCGGAACGACACTACCCGCCGCGATTGCTGGCTGGCGAGATTCCCCGGCGCCCCATGCACCGTATGAAAGTTAAACGCGATTGCATCGCCCGGCTCCAGATCCCAACCCAGAATCCGATAGTCATCCCGGTTCGCATCGATATCCGGCAACTCTTCGAGCCGATCCGATTTGTGGTCATACGCCACGCCGCTGAACTTGCGCGGGCGGAACAGCTTCCCCCACTTATGCGACCCGGCCACGAACTCGACGCAAGTTTCGCGAGGCACCGGATCAAGCGGAATCCATAGGCTAACGGCTTGCTCTGCGCTGACGCAGTAGTAGGGTTCATCGTGATGCCACGGCGTGAGCTTCGCCGCGCCAGCCTCCTTGACGAGCACATGCTCATGAAAAATACGCGCACGCTGCGAGCCCATCAAAGCCTGCGCAACCGACGCAGCCATACTGTGTTCGACGAAATCCCTGAACGGTTCAATGCGCTGCCAGTTGCAGTAATCGCCGAAGAAGCGCCCCGTCGTTTTCTCGGGCGTGTAGTTCCTGAACGACGGTCCCGGATGAGTGGCGTTGTACTCCACGCCTTCGCGCAACACTTCGATCCAGTCCGTGAACACCCCGCGCAAGACGGCGGCGCCGTCACGCTCAAAGACTTCCCGTTCCGTGGCCAGCATGCTGCTCTCCTTTGACGATTGATCAAGCGACAGCGCACGTTTGGTCTTGTCGAAACGCGCTTGCCGCTAACGAAAGAACCGGGTTCCCTCAAAGTACTCAGCTTCCAGGCAGCGCTGCCGCCGCGCTGCGCCCGCGAAGCCAGTTCATGCTGCTGAACAGCGCCACCGCAAACAGGATCAGCATGGTGGCTACAGCGAGAATCGATGGATCGATGGAATCGCGAATGCCGCTCCACATCTGGCGTGGCACGGTCCGCTGATCCGGGCCGCCGATAAAAAGAATCACGATGACTTCATCGAACGAGGTAGCGAACGCAAAGACGCTGCCGGTCGCCACGGCCGGCGTGATCAACGGCAACGTCACGCGGCGAAAAGCAATCCAGGGCGTAGCCCCCAATCCCGATGCAGCGCGAATGAGGCTCTGGTCAAAAGAAAGCAGCGACGCCGTGACGGTGATCACCACGAACGGCGTGCCCAGCGCCGCGTGCGCGAGCACCACGCCGACGTAGGAATTGACGAGTCCCAGCGGCGCGAAGACCAGATAGAAGCCAGCCGCAACGACGACGATAGGGATGATCATCGGCGAGATGAGCAGCGGCATGATGACTGCGCGAAACGGAAAGTTCGACCGGCTTAAGCCCAGCGCCGCGAGTGTGCCGAGGCAAGTGGCAAGCAGCGTGGAAGCCGCACCAATGCCGATGCTATTGACGAGCGCGCGCTGCCAGTCGCTGCTGCCCAGTGCCTTCGTATACCAATGCAGCGAGAAGCCTTGCATCGGATACGAGAAGTACGAGCCGGAGTTGAACGACAGCGGCACGATGGCGAGAATGGGCGCGATCAGGAAGAACAGGATGAGCGCGGAATGCACGCGCAACCACTTCGACGCAATGCGTTCGGAGAGCACGAGATGGCGCTGGCTTTTCATGAGTGTTTCTCCCCTCCTTTACCTTTAACTAGCCGAAGCGCAACCGGTCGATACCGACAAGCCGGTTGAACACGAAATAGAACACGGCCGTAAAGATCACGAGATACGCCGACAATGCCCCGGCCAGCCCCCAGTTGAGTTGCTCGTTGGTCTGCGCTGCGATCAACTGACTGATCATTTCATCGCCGGCACCACCCAGCAAGGCAGGCGTGATGTAGTAGCCGAGCGCGAGCACGAAGACGAGGAAGCAACCCGCGCCGACACCCGGCATGGTCTGCGGCATATAGATGCGGATAAACGCCGTGACCGGATGCGCACCAAGCGATTGCGCCGCGCGCATGTAGACCGGCGACACGCCCTTCATGACCGAATAGATCGCGAGGATCATGTAGGGCAGGAGGATATGCGTCATGCCGATCAACACGCCGGTACGGTTGAACAAGAGCGGCAACGGATGGCTGACGAGACCCATCCCCATGAGCAGGCTGTTGATGACACCGCTTGGTTGCAGCAGCACATACCACGCGGTCGTACGCACGAGCAGCGACGTCCAGAACGGCACGATCACCAGCAGCATCAGCCGGTTGCTTTTGGCCGGCGGCAGCGTGGCGAGCAAATACGCGACCGGATAACCGAACACGAGACACAGCAGCGTGACCGTCGCACTGATCCACACGGTGCGTGCAAACGCGCTCAGGAACACCGAACTGTCGGCGGGCAGGAAGGCGAGCGAACCGTTAGGCGCAACGGTGGCATCGACGGCGGCCAGCAGGTAGTCGGGCGTAGGCGATGCGGCGGAGCGCTTCATGATGCGCCAGATGTCATGCATGCCCCAGCGCGGATCGAGTTCGATCAACGCAGGCTTCCACGCGGGCGGCGCGTCCTCCGGCAACTGCCGCGCGGTCCGCATTAGCAAGCTGCGAAACTCCGGCAGATAGAAATTCAGCCGCCGCGCGACGGTCCCCAGCTGCCCTTCCTGCGATGCACGGCGCATATCGGCCGCGAGGATGGCGTAGGTGTGCTCGTCAGGCAAGCCTTCGCCGTTCCACGCATTGAGCGCCGCCGATAACGCCGGCAGGTTCACCGGCACCTCGTGATTTTCGACGCTCCGTGAAAGCAGGATCGCGATCGGCGCAATGAAGGTGGCGAGCAGGAACAACAGCAGCGGCAGGGCGAGCAAGAGCGCCCGGGCCGAAGCCCGGCGGCGGGGCTTGTCGTACGCCGCGCGGCCGTCGAGACCGGCCGACGGTTCAGCCGGTTCCCGCAGATTGCTGGTCACTGTCACGGTCACGAGTCGCCTTACTGTGTCAACCAGACCTGGAAGCGCTTGTTGATCTGGTCGGCGTTATCCGCCCAGAAGCTCGCGTTGATCTGCACGGCGCGCTTGAAGTTGGCGGGAGCGGTCGGCAAGTCGTTCAGGCGATCCTTCGCGATCAGCGGAATGGAATCCTTGCGCGGCGGCGCGTAAGCGATGTACTTGGTCAGCTCTGCATAGCTTTTCGCCGTGGAGGACGCGGCAATGAACTTCGCTGCGGCGTCGGCGTTCTTCGCGCCCATCGGGATACCCCACCATTCGAAGTCGTAGACCTGGCCGTCCCATACCGACGCGAACGGCTTGTGGTCCGTATGCACAGCATTGTCTATGCGCCCGTTATAGGCCTGCGTCATGACCACTGCGCCGTCGGAGAGCAGTTGCGGCGGTTGCGCGCCGGCTTCCCACCAGACGATGCTCGACTTGATCGTGTCGAGTTTCTTGAACGCGCGGTCGACGCCGGCGGGCGTGCCGAGCACCTTGTAGACGTCGGCGGGTTTCACGCCGTCGGCGAGCAACGCCCATTCGAGTGTCACCTTCGGCGACTTGCGCAAGCCGCGTTTGCCGGGGTACTTCTTCAGGTCGAAGAAGTCGTTGATCGTGGTCGGCGCGGTCTTGAGCTTGGTGGTGTCGTAGGCGTACACGGTCGACCACACCATGGCTGCGACCGCGCAATCCATGATCGAGCCGGGGATGAAGGCGCTGGTGTTGCCCAGCGATTTTTTGTCGATCTTGCGCAACAGACCTTCATCGCAACCGGTGATGGCGTCGTTGGATTCAAGGTCGATCAGGTCCCACGTCGGGTTCTTGGCCTGTTCCATCGCCGACAGCTTGGCGAGGCCGCCATCGTACGATTCGGTCGAGAAGCCGATGCCGGTCGCCGCCGTGAACGGCTCGAACCATGCCTTCTTCGCCGCGGCCTCGTAAGCGCCGCCGAAGGTCACGACCGAGATGGTATCGGCTGCGTGCGCGGTCACGGAGAACAGGCTCGCTGCGGCAAGGGCGAGTCCGGCGATGCCCGTCAGACCGGTTCGAATAATAGTTGCTTTCATGTCAGTTGACTCCTGCGGTGAGGGACGGAGCAGGGCCGTAAGTCACGGCCGTTGCGAGGATCTTGCAGTCGTCGTGGCGCCATGCCACGGCGGTTGCACTGCCGAGAGACGGAAGATCGTGGTGTTGCGTATTCGGCACTTGGACAATGAGATTGTCGCCATGGCCGAGCTTCAAGTGAACGCGGTGATGGTCGCCGCAATACACGAGTTCTTCCACGCGCGCGGTCACCACGTTGGTGTCCGCTGCGCTTGGCGCACCGTCAGGGGACGCTATATGCGCGCGCTCGGGGCGCAGCGCCAGCATCGCTTCCTCGCCGTTCCGGAGGCCGCGCCCGCAGCGTCCGCGAATGACCACGCCATCGGGCAGTTCCAGCGTCGCCCAGCTTGTATCCTGTTCGAGCACACGGCCCGTCAAGCCGTTGTTCTCACCAACAAAGTTCGCCACGAACGCGTTGTGCGCGTTCTCATAGAGTTCGGTGGGTGTCGCTGCCTGCTGGATGCGGCCATCGGAGAAAACGGCCACGCGGTCGGACATGGTCAATGCCTCCGCCTGGTCGTGCGTCACATAAACCACCGTCAACCCAAGCTCGCGATGCAGCCGCATGATTTCGTATTGCATCGTTTCGCGCAGCCGCTTGTCGAGCGCGCCGAGCGGTTCATCCATCAGCACCACGCTCGGCTCGAACACCAGCGCGCGGGCGAGGGCGACGCGCTGCTGCTGGCCGCCTGACAACTGCGACGGCCGGCGGGAAGCCAGTTGCGGCAGCTCGACCATCTCGAGCGCGCGCTTCACGCGCGCCTTTTGTTCGGCCTTGCTGATGCCCCGCACCGACAACGGAAACGCGACGTTCTGCTCGATCGTCAGATGTGGAAACAACGCGTAGTTCTGAAACACCATGCCGATATCGCGTTGATGCGGCGGTTTATCGTCGAGACGTTTTCCATTCAGGCGGATCTCTCCCTGCGTCGCGGATTCGAAACCGGCGAGCATCATCAGCGTCGTGGTTTTCCCCGAGCCGGACGGTCCAAGCAACGAGACGAATTCGCCTTTCGCCACCTCGAGGTCGAGCCCTTCCACGACGTAGTGAACGCCGTCATAGGTCTTGCTCACGCCCGCGAAGGAGATGAAGGAGTGGGTTGACATCGTGTCGTGCTCTAGTGAATGGGGTGGTCAGGCAAGCTGATGCGCGAGGTAACGTGCGAAGTCATAGTTCGGCCGTTCGAGATGACTGAGATTACCCGGTTTCGCAAGCGGCGCCTGCACGCCGCGGAACACGGCCTGCACCCCGCGCCGGTCTTCCTCGTTGACCGCGTCCAGCAATTCTTTAAGCGACGCCATATATTGGGTAGCCTTCGGATCAGCGATGAACTCAGGCGCCAGTCCGCCGCCGAAGCGGATATGGACGCGGCCGGTGCCCACCGGCTGCAGCACGAGATACCAGAAGTAACCCGGCGTCAGCGTGACGAGATGGGTTGGGTAGATTGCGAGCAGCGCGGTCGTCTTGCGCCAATGGCCTTGCAGGCGCTGATTGTCCGGATGCGCCTGGCCAATGGGCAGGGACGCTTCCTTGGGCGTCGCTGCCGGGCGGGCATTCCATCTCGTCCAGCCGCGAATGCGGTCCCACGGTTGCCCGATGCAGCATGGGCAGGTGATAACTCTCCATGAAGTTTTCGGCGAGGATCTTCCAGTTCGTATCCCAGACGTGCTCTTCGTAGAACGTTTCCTTGTAATCAGTCATTCCGTAGCTGCCGATCAGATCCGTGAGGCTCGCGAGCTTCTCGGCAACGGGCGGAGCATTGGTGTCGAGCGTGACGTAGATCCAGCCTTGCCACGTCTCGCATCGAACGGATGGCAACCGGTAGCTTTCCTTACAAAATCCGCTTTGCCGTTCCATCATCGGTGCGCCGTGAAGCGCACCGTCTAACGTGTAGTTCCATGCGTGATAAGGGCAGACGATTCGCCTGACGTTGCCACGCCCTTCGAGCAGGACGGACATGCGGTGCAGGCACACGTTGGAAAATGCCTTCAACTCCAGGTTCTCGTCGCGCAAGACGACGATCGGCTGGCCGTCGATATCGGCAGTGAGGCAGTCGCCCGTTTCAGCCAGCGCACTCGCACGGCCGACGCAAAGCCACTCGCGATGAAAGATGCGTACCTGTTCCAGCGCGAGAAAGTCGGGCGAGGTGTAGACGGCGGGCGGCATCGAGCGTGCGTCGCTAAACGGGCGTTCGCAGTTGGCTTGCAACGCGCGGACGATCTCCATTCCAGCGCCGGACGCGTTCGTCGTCGCCATCGAGGGTGCCGTTGAAGAACCCATCGCGCCTCCCTGTCCCGTTCAGTGAATGCTGCAACCCCTTCTACGGGCTGCTCGCGGCATGGACATCAATCTATCAAGTCAAATTACCAGCCAAAATATTGTTTTCGCATGTAGAACCAAGTTTTTCCCTATCTAGCGGGATGTTTTCAAACGTGCTTTCAGCCCACGCGTTCGCGCTTGATTTCCGCCTCGCAGAACGCTGCAAAATGCTGGACGACTTGCCGGGGTTTCATGCTTCTGGATTGCGCGATGCCAAGCGTGGTCGCATTCACTTCGTCCCTGAACTGTTTGATCACGAAGTCCTCGCCGTCCACTGTGCGGCTTGATTTGAGCGGAAAGTTGAGGATGCTGTAGCCGAGCCCGTTCGCCACCATGCCGCGCACGACTTCGGGTTGCGACGACTTGAACGCCGCGATGGGCCGGCCGCCGACTGCGTCGAAGAGTCCTGCGAAGTATTCGCGGCTGTGTGGCAGGTCGAGCATGACGTAGGGCTCGTCGCGCAGGTCGGCCAGCGCAACGGTGCGCGCGCGTGCAAGCCTGTGGGTTTTCGGCAGGATCACATAAGGCGGCAGCGAGAGCAACGGCGTGAAAGCGATGTCGTCCGTCAGGTCGAGGTTGTAGGTCAGCGCTATATCTAGCGAACCGTCGTGCAGGCCGCGCAGCAAATCCTCCTGGTGCGCTTCGAGCGTACGGAACGCAATGCCCGCATGGCCTGCGATAAAGCGGCTCATCATGGCGGGCATGAGCGGCGGCGCGAGCGAGACGAGGCAGCCGAGCGTGATGGCGCCGGACATGCCGCCGTCCATTTCCTTGGCCGCCGTCTGCAGGTCTTCGGCGTTCTTCAGCAGGTCGCGCGCGCGGCCGAGCATCTCGCGGCCTGCCTGAGTAAGGGATAACCCGCTGGCGTGATGGCGGATAAAAAGCTGGATGCCGAAAGACACTTCCAGATCCGCGAGCGCCGTCGAGATGGACGGCTGGGAGATATGCAGCAGCTTGGCCGCGGCGGTGAACGACAAGACTTCCGCCGTGACGACGAAATATCTCAACTGTCGTAGCGAATAGCGTAATTGCGCAGGTTCCATGATCCGCCCCGTGGTCTTCTATCGGTCTCATTGTGCGCGGACATAAATCGGCTTGCATAGGCAAAACCGATGATTTGCATTTTTGAAATATGTTTTTCAGATGCGTCGCCCGAGCGTAGATTTTGCGAAAGGCTAGCGGACACGCGAGGGGGACGACATGCAACGAGACAGTGGTTCAACGGAAAACACGGCGGAACTTGACGGCACGGTGGAAACCCTACGCACCGCGTTCCTGGATTCCATGGCGTCGAACTCCACCTCGGTTCATGTGGTGACGACCCGCAGCGGCGACCAGCGTTTCGGCGTGACGGTCAGCGCCTGCAGTTCGGTGTGCGCGGACCCGCCCACCTTGCTGGTCTGCATCAATACACGCAGCCCGGCTAACGCAGCCGTCGCGGCGAACGGCGTGTTCGCGGTGAACCTGCTGAACGTGGCGCAGCGCGGTATTGCAGATACGTTCGCGGGACGGTCGGCCACAGCCAAGCCCTTCGATTTTTCCTGCTGTACGAATTCGCCCGGCACGCTGGGCGTGCCGCTCATCGACGGTGCGGTTGCCGCGATCGAATGCCGCGTGGTTGCGCAGCAAACCATTGGCACGCACACGGTGTTTTTCGGCGAAGTGGCGGCTATCACCCGGGCGCCGGCGCAGCACATGCCCCTGCTTTATTGCAAACGCGACTACGGCCAGTTCCTGGCGTTTTAGACGACTCAGAACATGCGGGCGCTGCCGGCATGAACGATATTCCCAACGGACCGAGGCACAGTAAATGATCAGAACAGGCGAACAGTATCGCGATTCCATTCGCGACGGACGGCAGGTCTGGATCAACGGCGAACGCGTGAACGACGTGACCACGCACCCCATGTTCAAGCCTATCGTCGATATCCGTGCGCGCATCTATGACATGGCGCACGAGAAAGCGACGCAGGACGTGATGCCCTACGTCGACGAAAAAACCGGCGAGCGCAACGCCGTCGGCCTGAAGCTGCCGTACACGCAGCAGGACTGGCACGACAAGCGGCTGGCGGTGGATACCGTGCTGGACGATGTTGGCGGTATTGCGACGCGGGTGGGCGATGAAACCATCGGCGAGATGTGGTCGCTATATGACGGCAAGGACGTGCTGAATGAAGTCGATCCGCGTTTTGCCGAGAACATCGAGCGTCACATTCATCGCACGCTGCATGAAGATCCGTTCCACGTGTCCGCCAACACGGACCCGAAGGGCGATCGCTCGAAACCGCCACAGGAGCAGGACCCCGACATGCTGCTGCATGTGGTGAAAGAGACCGATGCGGGCATTGTGGTACGTGGCGCGAAGTACGAGACGGCGGCGGCCTATGCGAACCAGGCGTTCGTCAAGCCGACTATCGCCAATTGGGGAGATGCAAAGCTCTCCGACTACGCAGTGGGCTTCATCGTCAACATGTCCGCGCCGGGGCTCAAGTTCATCTGCCGCACGGGCTTCGCGGGACGGGCGAATGCGGAGGACTATCCGCTCTCCAACCGCTGCGATGAAATCGATACATTGCTGATCTTCGACAACGTCCTGATCCCTTGGGAAGACGTACTGTTCTATCAGCACACGAAGGCCGCCACGTTTATTCGCGCCACGCTGCATCGCTATAGCGCGTTCGCGTTCGTGCAGCGCAACCTGCGTCTGGCGGATCTGATGATCGGCACGGCGCTGTTCAATGCGCGTCAAACCGGGCTCGAAAAACAGCAGGCCGTGCAGGAGAAGTTGTCCACCCTCGCCGTGTATCGCGAGACCATCAACGCGCATTTGACGGCGTCCATCGCATGCGGTGAGCGTAGTCCCGCCGGGCTGATGATGCCCAACCAGTCGCTGCTTTATACGGGTCGCGTGCAGGCCTGCTCGCGGCTTCACGAGATGATGCATCTGGCGCGCGAGTTGTGCGGCGGCCAGATTTGCGTCACGCCGGATGCAGCATCGTTCGCCAATCCCGAGATCAGCAACTGGCTCGACAAGTACTACACCGTCAATGAAAACTGGGTCTCCGACGACCGCCGCAAGCTGCTCGCCTTCGCACGCGACTTGTTGAATTCTGACTACGCCGGGCATCGGCTCACGTTCCAGTTGTTTGCTCAGTCGCCGCCGTTCGCGCATCTGGGCGCGGTGTTCCGCAACTTCGATTTCGACAGCACGCTGGGCTATGTGAAGAAGGCCGCGAACCTGTCGGACCGTGTTGTTCAATCCAGCGCAGAGCCGCGGCTCAAGCGCGTTGTGTGAGGTGTCCATGAGCCATACCCGCATCCGTAAATTCAATACCCGCGACACGTATCCCGAGCAGAAACTGGATAACGATCTGTGCCAGGCCGTGGTCGCGAACGGCACGGTGTACGTGCGCGGCCAGATCGGGCAGGACCTGGATACGCGCGAATCGGTCGGTATCGGCGACGTCGCCGCGCAAGCAGAAAAGGCCATGGTGAACATCGCGATGCTGCTCGGCGAAGCCGGCAGCAAGCTCGAGGATATCTGCAAGATCACCATCTATCTTGTCGATGTCCGTTATCGCGAGGCCGTTTATACGGTGGTGGGCAAGTGGCTGAAGGGCGTGTATCCGGTGTCCACCGGACTCGTGATTTCAGCGCTCGCGCGGCCCGAGTGGCTGGTCGAGATCGACGTGATTGCCGTGATTCCAAATAGTTGAGCGGAGCCTTCTCATGACCTTTTCACTGGCTGGCCGATGCGAGCGCACGGGCATGGTCGGCGGTTTTGTATGCAGTTCGAGCATCGCGGTGCCTAGCCGTTGCCTGTGGGCCAGTCCGCACGGTGTGGTGTTGAGCCAGAACGTGACTGATCCACGGCTTGGCGTGCTTGGCCTGCAATTGCTCGCGCAGGGATTCGGCGCTGAGAGTACGTTGCGGCAGTTGCAGGACGCACGGCCTTACGCCGAGTGGCGACAGCTTGCAGTGCTCGATGCAGACGGTTCGCGGAGCGCGGCGACGGGCGCGAAAGGGCTTGGCATTATCGCGACGAAGGAGGGGCGTGACTGCATCGCCGCGGGCAATCTGCTTGCGCACGACGGCATCCCGGCCGCCATGGTCGCAGCCTTCGAAGCGTCTCACGCGAGCTCGCTTCCAGAGCGGTTGATCGTTGCGCTGGAAGCCGGTGCGGCAGCGGGCGGTGAGGCAGGCCCGGTGCATTCGGGGGGTTTTTGCGTATACGGGCGGGACGTCTGGCCGCTCGCGGAATTGCGGGTGGACTGGTCCGATGAACCCATCGCCGACTTGCGTGCGCTCTGGCAGCGCTACGAACCGCAGATGAACGACTACGCGACGCGCGCAAAGCGCCCTGAGCAGGCGCCGTCGTATGGCGTACCCGGAGACCTTTAGCCCATGGCGCATGCCTTGCTGGATAGCACGCTGGATCTGCTCGATGCCCTGATCGCGTTCGATACTCGCAGTTCGGAATCGAACCTCGCGTTGATCGATTTCATTCAGCAGTATTTAAAGCGGCACGACGTCGAATCGACTCTCGTATTCGACGAAACCGGCCGCAAGGCGAATCTCTACGCGACCATCGGCCCGAAGGATCGTGCGGGACTTTGCTTGTCCGGCCATACCGACGTCGTTCCCGCCAATGGCCAGCCGTGGACCGTGCCGCCGTTCGAGATGACACGCGCGAGCGATCGCGTGTTCGGCCGCGGCACAGCTGACATGAAGGGTTTCATCGCGGCCGTGCTCGCAAGCGTGCCGCACTTCGTGCAAACCTGTAAGGAGGTGCCGATCCATCTCGCGTTCAGCTACGACGAAGAGGTTGGATGTCGCGGCGTACGCGGCTTGCTGCGTGAACTGGCAGCCGCGCCGGTGAAGCCGCTGGCATGCATCATCGGCGAGCCGACCAGCATGCAGGTCGCCGTCGCGCACAAGGGCAAGAAGGCGTACCGATGCTGCGTGAAAGGGCTGGCGGGGCATTCGGCGCTGACGCATCTCGGCGTCAATGCGGTGGATTTCGCGGCGGAACTGGTGACGTTCCTGCGCCGCACGCAGCGGGATCTGCGCACGCACGCAACGCTCGATCATGACTTCGATCCTCCCTACACGACAGTTCACACGGGGCGCCTGAACGGCGGCATCGCATTGAACGTGATACCGGATCACGCAGAGGTGGAGTTCGAGATTCGCAATCTACCGAGCGATAACGCCGACGTCATCTTGCAATCGATCACACGTTATACGGACAACGAACTTGTTTCGACCATGCGCGAGACGTTTACCGATAGTGGTATCGACTGGCAGCAACTGGTCGACTATCCGGCTCTCTCCGACCAGCCCGCTGCAAGCTGGTTGCGAGAGCTTGCCTGCGCCGCCGCTGAGCGGGGAGACGTACGGACGCTCGCATTCGGCACCGAAGGCGGGCTGTTTCAATCGATCGGAATTCCGACTGTAGTGTGTGGCCCCGGTTCGATCGAACAGGGACATAAAGCCGATGAATATGTCGAACTCGAACAGCTATCGAAATGCCTGAGCTTCCTCGGCAAGCTTTCGATGAACCTGCCGGCTACCTTGCCGGGTGATCATTCTTAGATGTTCGTGGTTTTCAGACGATTTTCCAAGGCGCGATTTAACAAGGGCGCGATCAAATTTGAAGTGCAACACCTTCCTCGTGTAAGGTGCGCACATGCAAAAAAGAAGAACGTATCAACAGCTTCAGCCTGAAGAGCGCATGA
>WNFJ01105679.1_pt2 | contig 23080 bp, 22 predicted proteins | sample 5400461 | NCBI WGS metagenome assembly WNFJ01 (sample SAMN13153349, study PRJNA577476) | soil metagenome | isolation source: 115 cm saprolite on Douglas fir-dominated hillslope | place: USA:California | collected 2013-09-17
CGTCGCGCGGCACCAGCGCCACGACGGGGAGGTCGTCGGCGATGAGCGCGATCGGCCCGTGCTTCATCTCGCCCCCCGCGTAGCCCTCCGCGTGGATGTAGGAGATCTCCTTCAGCTTGAGCGCGCCCTCGAGGGCGATCGGGAACTGGAGCCCGCGCCCGAGATAGAGGAAGCCCTTCGCGTGCGCGAGCTCGCGCGCGAGCGCCGAGATCTGCGGATCGAGCTCGAGCGTCTTCTCGACGAGGCGCGGGATCTCGACGAGGTCGTGGATGCGCTTCCTCACGTCCTCCGCCGTGATCGCGCCCCGCTGGCGGCCGAGCCACAGGCCGAGGAGGTAGCCGGCGACGATCATCGTGGCGAACGCCTTGGTGGAGGCGACGCCGATCTCGGGTCCCGCGTGCATGTAGAGCACGCCCGTCGCCTCGCGCGCCAGGGCGGAGCCGACGACGTTCGTGACGGCGAGGATCGGGCAGCCCTTGAGCCGCGCCGCCTTCACCGCGCCGAGCGTGTCGGCCGTCTCGCCCGACTGGGAGACGGCGATCACGAGCGTCTCGGGGCCCACGATCGCGTCGCGGTAGCGGAACTCGGAGGCCAGGTCCGCCTCGGCCGGCAGGCCCGCCAGGCGCTCGATCATCGTGCGCGCGAGCATCGCCGCGTGGAAGGCCGTGCCGCACGCGACCAGCACGACGCGCTGGATCGCGCGCACGGCGTCGGGGTCGAGCCGCACGTCGGGGAGGACGATGCTGCCGGTCTCGGGGGCGATGCGGCCGCGGAAGGTGTCGGTGATCGCGCGCGGCTGCTCGTTGATCTCCTTGAGCATGAAGTGCCGATAGCCGCCCTTCTCCGCCATGATCGGGTCCCAGAGGATCTTGACCGGGTCGCGCTGGACGGGCTCGCCCTCGAGCGTCGAGAGCTCGACGCCGCCCGCCGTCACCACCGCCACCTCGTTGTCCTCGAGGATCACGACGTCGCGCGTGTGCGAGAGGATCGCCGGGATGTCGGAGGCGATGAACATCTCGCCGCGGCCGAGCCCGACGACCACGCTCCCCGCTCCCTGCTTCGCGGCGACGAGCCGGTCCGGCGCCGCCGCGGCGACGACGACGATCGCGTACGAGCCCCGGATCTCGGCGAGAGCCGCCTTCACCGCCCGGTCGAGGCGGCCGCTCGCCCGGAGGTGGTGCTCGATCAGGTGGGCCAGCACCTCGGTGTCCGTCTCGGACCGGAAGCGATGCCCCTCGGCGAGCAGGCGCTCCTTGATCTCGAGATAGTTCTCGAGGATCCCGTTGTGGACGACGACGAGCGCGCCCTCGCAGTCGGTGTGCGGGTGCGCGTTCTCCTCGGACGGCCGGCCGTGGGTGGCCCAGCGCGTGTGGCCGATGCCCGGCGAGCCCTGGACGGGCCGCTCGCGCAGGACGCCTTCGAGCGCCTTGAGCCGCCCGGCGGCGCGCCGGACCTCCAGCCGCCCGCCCTGCAGGACGGCGATGCCGGCCGAGTCGTAGCCGCGGTACTCGAGGCGCCGGAGCCCCTCGACGATGATCGCGGTCGCGCTCTTGTCACCGACGTAGCCGACGATCCCGCACACGGCGGCTAGTCCTTCGGCTTGGCGGCCTGCTTCTCGCGCCGGCGGGCCGCCCAGCCTTCCTTCACGACCAGCGGCGACCGCTCGACGACGAGCGCGTCGGCCGGGACATCCTTGGTGATCACGGAGCCCGCCGCGATGTACGCGCCCTCGCCGATGGTGAGCGGGGCGACGAGGCTCGAGTTGCTCCCCACGAACGCGCCGTCGCCGACGATGGTCTGATGCTTGGCGGCGCCGTCGTAGTTGACGAAGATGGTGCCGGCGCCGATGTTGACGTTGTCGCCGATGGTCGCATCGCCGAGGTAGCCGACGTGGTGCGCCTTCGTCCTCCGGCCGACCTTCGCCTTCTTGAGCTCGATGAAGTTGCCGATCTCCGCTCCCGCGCCGACGTGCGACTTCGGTCGCAGGTGGCAGAACGGTCCCATCACGGCGCCATCCTCGACGACCGATTCGGTCAGCACGCAGTACGGCTTGAGGATCACGCGGTCCCCGAGGCGGCTGCCGGTCACGTGACAGCCGGAGGCGATCACGCAGTCGCTCCCGATCGCGGTCGCGCCCTCGAGAACGACCTGGGGATAGATCGTCGTGTCGGGACCGATCGTGACGGTGTCCTCGACGTAGGTGCTCGTGGGGTCGAGGATCGTCACCCCGGCGTCCATGAGCCGGTCGAGGATCCGCCGGCGGTGGAGCGCCGCGACGGCGGCGAGCTGCTTCCGGTCGTTGATCCCGAGCGCCTCGACCGGGTCGGGCGCGGCGAGGGCCTCGAGGCGCCCGCCCGCCTTGGCGAGGATGCCCACGACGTCGGTCAGGTAGTACTCGCCCTGGTCGTTGTCGGGCTTGACCTCGGCGAGCGCCTTCCACAGGCGCTTGGCCTCGAAGCAGTAGACGCTCGTGTTGATCTCCGTGATCTTCTTCTGGTCGTCGGTTGCGTCGCGGTCCTCGACGACGCGCTTGACGCGCCCGCTCTGGCGGAGGATCCGCCCGTAGCCCTGCGGCCGGTCCACGACGGCCGTCAGCAGCGTCGCGACCGCGCCGGTCGCACGGTGATGGCGGACGAGGCGCTCGAGCGTCTCGCTAGAGAGGAGCGGCGTGTCACTGGGCAGCACGAGGATCGTCCCCTCGCCGCACGCCGGGCGCGCCTGCAAGACGGCGTGGCCGGTGCCGAGCCGCTCGCGCTGCTCGACGATCGCGACGCCCTCGCCCGCCACCGCGCGCACGCCGTCCGCGTTGGGCCCGACGACGAGGACGAGCCGGTCCGCGAGGGCGCGCGCCGTCCGAAGCGTGTAGCCGAGCAGCGGACGGCCGCAGAGCGGGTGGAGCACCTTGGGCTGCCGCGAGCGCATCCGCTTGCCCTCGCCCGCGGCGAGGATGACGACGCTGAGGTCCTTCATGGCGGTAACCTTCATTCTATCGCACCGGCCCGCAAAGCCCATGCCATGGCGCCGGCGGCCTGGATCCGCAGCTTTTCGCCGAGGACGCGCCAGCCGACTGTGGACAATCCGACGCGGCGAGGGTCACCGGCTGTCGCTCAAGTGAGACAGCAGTCGTTGCATCCGCGGCGGGAGGGGCGACGCGAACTTCAGGTGTTCGCCCGTGACGGGGTGAACGAACGCGAGCTCCACCGCGTGGAGGGCCAGCCCCGCGAAGGGCACCGGCAGCGGCCGCCGGCGCCGGCCGCCGTAGACGTCGTCCCCCGCGACGGGGTGGCCGAGGGACGCCATGTGGACGCGGATCTGATGGGTGCGCCCGGTCTCCAGGCTCGCCTCGACGAGCGTGAAGCCGGCGAAGCGCTCGAGGACGCGGTAGCGGGTGACCGCGCGCTTGCCGCGGCCGCCGGGGCGCACCGCCATCCTCACGCGGTCGTGCGGGTGGCGGCCGATCGGCGCGTCGACCACGCCCGCGACGGGTCCGACCCGGCCGTGCACGATCGCGCGGTACGTCCGGGTGACCGCGCGGCGCGCGAGCTGGGCGACGAGCGAATCGTACGCGGCGCGCGTCTTGGCGACGGCGAGGAGCCCCGAGGTGTCCTTGTCGAGCCGGTGCACGATCCCGGGCCGCCGCGGGCCGCCGACGCCGGCGATGCCCGGCGCATGGGCGAGCAGCGCCGCGGCGAGCGTCCCGCGCGCGTGGCCGGCGCCCGGATGGACGACGAGCCCCGCGGGCTTGTCGAGAACGAGCACGTCGGCGTCCTCGTGGACGATCGCCAGCGCGGCGGGCTCGGGCACGAGCGTCTCGGGCGGGAGCGGCGGGACCTCGACCTCGACCGTCTCCCCCGCACGGAGCCGGTGCGCGGGCTTCGCGGACGCGCCGTTCACGCGCACGTGACCGGCCGCGATCAGGCCCTGCGCGCGCGCGCGTGACAGGTCGGGAAAGCGGTCGGTGACGAAGCGATCGAGCCGTGTCCCGGCCGCCGCCGGCTCGACCCGGAGCGCGCTCACGCGTCAGGTCGCGCGCGCCGCCCGGTCGGTCATGAGCCGGAGCGCGAGCAGCGCCACGCCGACGGTGATCGCGGAGTCGGCGACGTTGAATGCCGGCCAGTGCCAGGCGCGGTAGTGGACGTCCACGAAGTCCACGACGGCGCCGAACCGCGCGCGGTCGATCAGGTTGCCCACCGCGCCGCCGAAGATCAGGCCGAGCGTCCCGTGGTCGATCGGCCGCCCGCCCGGCAGCACGTGCAGCGCCACGCGCACGAGCACGGCGAGCGCGGCGATGGAGAGGAGCGCGACGACCCAGCGCCAGCCCGGGGGCACGCCGGCGAGGAGCCCGAACGCGAGGCCGCGATTCAAGACGAGCGTGAGCGAGAGGATCCCGTCGATCAGCGGGACGGGCGCGCCCGGTGCGAGACGGTCGAGCGCCAGGAGCTTGGTGACCTGGTCCAGGACGAGCACGACGCTCGCGACGACCGCGACGTGCGTCGCGGCGATGCGCGTCATGAGCGCGACGAAGTCACCACAGGCACGCAGCGCTCGCAGAGGTCGGGGTGCTCGCGGCTCTCGCCGACCCGCTCGCTCCAGGTCCAGCAGCGCGCGCACTTCCGGCCCCGCGCCTTGTCCACGCCCACGACGAGCCCGGGGATCTCCTGGCTCTCGTAGCGGACGGCGGGCCGCGCCTGCGCCGCCTGCAGCTCCACCTGCGAGACGATGAAGAGCGTCGGCAGGAGCGCGCGCTTGGCTCGGAGGAGCCCGGGCAGGTCCTCGGGCGCCGACATCAGGAGGACGCGGGCCGCGAGCCCGCTCCCGATGAGCCCCTGCGCCCGCGCGGTCTCGAGCGCCTTCGCAACCTCGCGGCGCACCTCGAGAAGCCGGCTCCACTCGCCCGCGAGCCGGTCGTCGAGCCACTCGACGGGCTCCTCGGGGAAGCGCTCGAGGTGGACGCTCTCGCTCCGGCCGCCGGGCAGGTGGCGCCATGCCTCCTCGGCGGTGAACGTGAGGATCGGCGCCAGGAGTCGCGCGAGCGCGCCGAAGATGTCGTAGCACGCCGTCTGCGCCGCGCGCCGGCGCGGGTCGTCGGCCGCCGAGGTGTAGAGGCGGTCCTTGATGATGTCGAGGTACTGCGCCGAGAGGTCCACGGCACAGAAGTTGTGGACCGCGTGGAAGACCGTGTGGAACTCGTACTCCTCGTAGACGTGGCGGACGCGCCCGATGAGCCGCCCGAGCCGGTCGAGGATCCAGCGATCGACCTCGTCCAAGCGCGCGTACGACTGGCGGTCGCGCGCGGCGTCGAAGTCACCCAGGTTGCCGAGCAGGAACCGGAAGGTGTTGCGGATCCGCCGGTACGCGTCGGCGAGCCGGTCCAGGATCTCGAAGGAGACCCGGATGTCCTGCGTATAATCCTCGGCGGCCACCCACAGGCGCAGGATCTCGGCGCCGTACTTCGGCAGGACGTCTTCGAGGCCGATGACGTTGCCGAGGGACTTGGACATCTTCCGGCCCTCGCCGTCGACGAAGAAGCCGTGCGTGATGACGCTCTTGTACGGCGGCGCGCCACGCGTGCCGACGGACTCGAGCAGCGAGGACTGGAACCAGCCGCGGTGCTGGTCCGATCCCTCGAGGTACATCTCCGCCGGCCAGCGGAGCTCGGGCCGCGTCTCGAGCACGGCCGCGTGGCTGCACCCGGAGTCGAACCAGACGTCCAGGATGTCCGTCTCCTTCCGGAACCGCTCGCCACCGCACGTCGCGCACCGCGTGCGGGCGGGCAGCAGGTCGCGCGCCTCGCGCGCGTACCACTCGTCCCCGCCCTGCCCCGCGCGGAAGATCGCGGCGACGTGCTCGACGATCCGCTCCTCGAGGAGCAGCGTCCCGCACCCCTCGCAGTAGAAGGCGACGATCGGCACGCCCCAGACACGCTGACGTGAGATGACCCACTCGGGACGGTGCGCGACCATGTTGAAGATTCGGTCCTGGCCCCACGGCGGGATCCACTGGACGTCACGCTTGATCGCGTCGAGGACGCGCGCGCGGAAGCCATGCTTGTCGAGCTCGATGAACCACTGCTCGGTCGCGCGGAAGAGCGTCGGGTTCTTGCAGCGCCAGCAGTGCGGGTACGTGTGGTCGAGCGGGCGCTCGGCGATGAGCATGCCGAGCGATCGGAGATGCTCGACGATCTTGGGATTCGCCTCCCAGACGGTGAGGCCCGCGAAGCGCTCCACGTCCGGGACGAAGCGACCGTCGTCGTCGACCGGGTTGTAGACCTTGAGGCCCAGCGACCGGCCGAGCTCGTAGTCCTCCTCGCCATGTCCCGGGGCGATGTGGACGAGCCCCGTGCCCGTGTCCATCGCGACGAAGTCCGCGGCGGCGATCTTGCCCTCGCGCGCGATCCAGGGGTGCCGGAACCCGTGCCCGACGAGCTTCTGCCCATCGAAAGACGTCAGGACGTCGTGTGTCGAGCTCTTGAACAGCCCGAGAAGGTCGGTCACGCGCGCCTGCGCGACCACATAGACCTCGCCCGCGACGGCGACCGCGATGTAGGTCTGTGTCGGATGAACCGCGATCGCGAGGTTGGCCGGCAGCGTCCAGGGCGTGGTCGTCCAGATCACCGCGAAGGCGGGACGGCCCGCGAGCTTCGTCGCGAGCTCTGCCGGCACCGAGGTCAGCGGGAACTTCACGTACACGGACGGCGTCCGCTGGTCCTCGTACTCGACCTCGGCCTGGGCGAGCGCCGTCTTGCAGTGCATGCACCAGTGGACCGGCTTCAGCCCCTTGTGGACGAGACCGCGGCCGACGAAGCGTCCGAACTCGCGCGCGATGATCGCCTGGTAGTCGGGCGCCATCGTGATGTAGGGGTGCTCCCAGTCGCCGAACACGCCGAGGCGCTTGAACTCGTTCCGCTGGATGTCGATGAAGCGCAGCGCGTACTCGCGGCACTTGCGCCGCTTCTCGACGGGGTCCATGGCTTGGCGCACGTCGGTCGTGGCCGTGTCGAGGCCGAGCTCCTTGTCCACCTGGTGCTCGATCGGCAGCCCGTGACAGTCCCAGCCGGGGACGTAGACCGCGTTGAAGCCGAGCATCGAGCGCGACTTCACGACGAGGTCCTTGAGGACCTTGTTGAGCATGGTGCCCAGGTGGATGTTGCCGTTGGCGTAGGGCGGGCCGTCGTGGAGGATCCAGAGCGGCCGGTCGGCGGCGGCCTCGCGCAGGCGCTTGTAGATCCCGAACTGCTGCCACCACTCGAGCATCTTCGGCTCGGTCTGCTGCAGGTTGGCCTTCATCGGGAAGGCCGTTTTCGGCAGGTTCAGCGTGGCCTTGTAGTCCATGACCGAGAGGGTCATGGTATCACGCCCGCGATTTACTTCGGACTGAGGGTGACGATGCCTTCCTTGTTGTCGATCGAGACCTTGAACTGGTCGAGGAAGTCGCGCCCGAGGAGCCCGTCCACGCCGTCCTGCTCAATGTCGTGGGAGATCACGGCGAGCTTGCCGACCCTGGCCTGGCCGACCTCGACCGAGTCCACCTGGACGGTGCTGACGCTCGCGGTACCCGTCGCGCCCTTCATCTGCATCGCCTGGCCCGTGCTGAGCACGACGCCCGCCGCGACGAGCACGCGCGGGTTGATCACCGTCCGCTGCGCGCCGGTGTCGAGGAGCAGCCGGACCGACGTGCCGCCGTTCAGCCGCGCCTCCACGACGATCTCCCTGCCCGGCGCGAACTTGATCTCCGTGCCCCCGCCTGCTTTCTCGGGGGGGCCCGCGGCCCCCGGCCCGCCGACGGCGGGCGCTGGCGCCGCGTTGCGGAGGCCGACCGCCACTGCGGTCGCGCGGTGCTTTTCCGGAACGCTGTCGAGGCCCTCGGTGTAGTTCGTGACGCCGCGCTCGTCGGTCCAGCGGTAGATCTGCGCCTCGGACGGGCTCGTCCACGCGAGCAGCAGGAGCAACGTGACGCCTGGGGCCAGCGAGCGCATCATACGAGGATCATACCGTACGAGGCGGCGGTTACGACGCTTTCTTCTCCTCGTCCTTCTTCGCGGCGGCGGTGGTGCCGTCCTTCGACGACTCCTGCACGCCCTTCTTGAACTCCTTCATGCTCGTGCCGAGCGAGCGGGCGAGCTCGGGCAGCTTGTTCGCGCCGAAGAAGATCAGCACGATGACGAGGATGAGCAGCAGCTCCTGGTAGCCAAGACCAAACATGTGGACTCCTTTCCGGGCAACCTTAGCGCGCCGCTACCCGCCGCGCAAGACCCGCCGCTCGCCGACGCGGGCCGTGACGCGCCGCTGGTCGAAGAACTCGAGGAGCGGGATCGCGTACTTCCGCGAGATGCCGAGGAGGTCCTTGATGTCCCCGGGGCCGATCTCCTTGCGCTCGCGGAGCATGGCCACGAGCTTCGCCTGGATCGCGTCGAGCGCCCTGGCGTGGAAGAAGAGCGACTCCTTGACGCGAACCAGCCGCCCCCCCTGGACGAGCACCTGAAAGAGCTCGTGCTCCTCGTCGCCCCGGATGCCGGCGCGCCCGAGCGCCTCCTCCGGGCTCGGCGGCGCCGCCTCGGCGCGGAGGAAGTCCTGCTCGACCTGATCCACGGCGCGCTGCTGCTCGGCGGTGAGGCGTACCTCGTGGGCGGCGAGCCGCACCTTGTCGCGCTCCGTCTTCACGACGCCCTCCGCCTCGAGGGCGGCAAGGAGCGACGCGAAGACGCGCTCGTCCGAGGCGCCCGCCCGTCCCCGGAGCTCCTCGCGCGACATGCCGGGCCGGAGCGGGTGCGCGCGGTGGAACGCCTCGAGGGCGGCGACCGCGAGCGCGCGCAGGTGCTTCGCGCTCTCGGGGTGGATGAACCAGTCGCGGTCCACGACGAGCACGCGGCCGGCCGCGACGAGCGCGTCGAGCAGGCTGCGCAGCCGCTCGGGGCCGAAGGGCGCGCGGCCCGAGAGGGCGGCGAGGCGCACGCCCGCGGCGCCGACGTGGCGGACGTGCTCCTCGAGCACCGCCTCGGGACCGCCGGTCTGCAGGAGCGTCAGGTGGGCGACGAGCGCCGGGACGATCGGCGAGTACGAGCGCACGACGAACCGGTCGCCCGGCAGCGCTACGAGCGGCGCCTCGAGCCGGAAGCGCGCGAACGCGGTCTCCCCGGGCGCGAGCTCCGCGCGGTCGAGAAGGAGGACGCGCGCCATGATCTCGCTCGTCCCGGTGTGGAAGCGCACGCGCGTCCGCGTCTTCACCGGACGCGGCGCGTCCGGCAGGAGCTCGAGCGTGCCGTCCACGAGCAGCGAGAACACCAGCGTGCCCGCGTGCCCCAGGACGTCGCCGCGCTCGAGCGCCGCGCGCTCGACCCCCTGGAGGTTCACGGCCGTCCGCTGGCCCGCGCGCGCGTCGGCGACGGGGTGGCCGTGGGCCTGGAGGCCGCGGACCTTGGCCTCCACGCCCTTCGGGTACACGTGCACGCGGTCGTCCACGGCGAGGCGCCCGGCGGCGAGGGTGCCCGTCACGACGGTGCCGAAGCCTTTCACCGTGAAGACGCGGTCGATGGGCAGGCGCGCGAGCTGGTCCACGGCGCGCTCGGGGACGGCCTCCGCGAGGCGCCGGAGCGCCGCGCGCAGCTCGGGGAGCCCCGCGCCCGTCTTCGCCGACACGGGGACGATCGGCGCGCCCGCGAGGAAGGTCCCGCGCGCGAGGCCGGCGACGTCCTCGCGCACGAGCTCGAGCCAGTCGGGCTCGACGAGGTCGGTTTTCGTCAGCGCCACGAGGCCGCGGGGGATGCGCAGGAGGGAGCAGATCGCCAGGTGCTCGCGCGTCTGCGGCATCACGCCCTCGTCGGCCGCGATCACCAGCATGGCGAGGTCGATGCCGCCGACCCCGGCGAGCATGTTCTTCACGAAGCGCTCGTGGCCGGGGACGTCCACGATCTCGATCGTGAGCCCGCCCGGCTCCTCGAGGAACGCGAAGCCCAGGTCGATCGTGATGCCGCGCGCCTTCTCCTCGGGGAGGCGGTCGGTGTCGATCCCGGTCAGCGCCTTGACCAGCGAGGTCTTGCCGTGGTCGATGTGGCCGGCCGTGCCGACGACGACGTGCTTCACAGCGCCGCCGCGGCCCGGACCAGCGCCTGCGCGAGCGTCGGCACCTGTGACCGGAGCACCGTGCGGCAATCGAGGAACAGCCGGTCCTCGCTGAGGCGCCCGATCACCGGGGGCTCGCCCGTGCGGAGCGCCTCATCGAGGCGGCGCGCGTCGGCCCCGGTCCTGCCGGCGGCGAGGCCGGCCGAGGGCAGCTCGACCGTCGGCAGCGCCCCCCCGCCGACCTGCGCGTGGTCCTCGTCGACCCGCAGCCCGAGCCGCTCGCGCGGCTCGGGCGGCACGGCCCGCAGGACGCGCCGCGCCCGGCGCAGCACGTCCGCGAGCGGCTCGGTCAGCATCTGGAGCGTCGGGATCGTCTCGCGCGCCGCCCCGGCCTCGTAGGCGTAGAGCGTGGCCTCGAGCGCGGCGAGCGTGAGCTTGTCGATCCGGAGCGCGCGGTTCCACGGGTTCTTCTTGAGGCGCGCGACGATCGCCCGCGTGCCGACGATGATGCCGGCCTGGGGCCCGCCGAGGAGCTTGTCGCCGGAGAAGGTCACGACGTCGACGCCGGACGCCACCACCTCGGGGACGGCCGGCTCGTAGGGGAAGCCGTACGGGCGGAGGTCGAGCAGCGAGCCCGAGCCGAGGTCCTCCATGACGGGAATCGAGCGCTCGCGGCCGAGCGCGGCGAGCTCGCTCGAGCTCACCCCGGCCGTGAAGCCGACGACGCGGTAGTTCGAGGTGTGGACCTTCAGGAGGAGGCCCGTGCTCGGGCCGATCGCGTCGGTGTAGTCCCGGAGGTGCGTCCGGTTCGTCGTGCCGACCTCGCGGAGCACGGCGCCGCTCCGGAGCATGATATCGGGGATCCGGAACTCGCCGCCGATCTCGATCAGCTCGCCGCGGGAGACGACGACCTCGCGGCCGTGGGCGAGCGTCTCGAGGGCGAGCAGCACGGCGGCGGCATTGTTGTTGACGACGAGCGCGTCCTCGGCGCCCGTCAGCGCGCGGAGCAGCCGCTCGACGTGGCTGTAGCGCGAGCCCCGCTCCTTGGTCGCGAGGTCCAGCTCGAGGTTGGAGTAGGCGGAGGCCACGGCCGTCATCCGCTCGAGGGCGAGCGGGCTCAGGAGCGCCCGCCCGAGGTTCGTGTGGAGCACGACGCCCTGGGCGTTCACGACGGGCCGGAGCGAGAACCGTCCCGCCCGCCGCGCCGCCTCCACGACGCGCGCCGCCAGCGCCTCGGCGTCGCTCGGCGACGCCTGGCTCGCGAGCACGCGGCGGCGCTCGGCCTCGAGCGTCTCGCGCACGAGCGCGGTCAGCCGCGCGCGCGGGATCCCGCGGAGCTCGGGGGCGGCCGCGAGCCGGCGCAGCAGCTGGTCGACGGACGGCAGGCTGCGGAGCGCGGCGGCGCGGTCAGCGCTCATCGAGCGCGGCCTCGACCTTCTTCCGGACGCGGGCGATGACCTCCTGTGTCTCGTGACGCCACGCCTGGGCCGTCCACTTCCCCTCGCCACCCTGCCCGCCGCGGCGGACGGCCTCCTCGACGAGGCCGGCCCACAGCTCGTCCAGGTCGGCGGCGGAGAGGCCCTGGCCGCGGAGCGCGCGCGCCCATTCGGTGGCGAGGCCGTCGATGAGCTTGTCGCGCTCGGCGGCGAGGCGCCGCGCCTTGCGGATGAGGTCGGCGAGCCGTGACGCCATGGGCTACGGTCGGACGAGCTCGCGGACGGTGTCCAGGAGGTTCGCCTCGAACCGCCCCGTCGACGCGCACGCGTACACGGGCCCGGGCCGGAGCTGGCCGCTCGAGCCCCGGCGGTACATGTGCGTGCGCATCTTCGAATTGACCTGGATCTTCGTCCGCCCGCCGTCGGGCTCGGCGAAGACCGTGAACGCGACGACCGCGTCGCCCTCGAGCAGCTCGTCGCCGACGCGCCCGCAGTCGGCGTAGACACCGATCGGCGCGACGAAGTCGTCGGAGGCGATGACGCCCGAGTCGCGGGCGACGGCCCGCAGCGGCACGTTCTCCCGGGCGAGGGCGCGGACGATCGCCGCCCACGTCGCGTCGTAGCCCGCCTCGATCTCGGCCCGATGCGGCGGCGGCGCGAGCGGCGAGACGTACGGGCGGCCGCAGCCGGCGGCGACGAGGGGGAGCACGACGAGGGCCGCGAGCCTACTTGTGATGGTCGATGCCACGGTAGGCCTCGATGAAACGGACGATGCGTCCCCCGTCGTAGTCGTCGAGCGTCTCGAGGCGCGTCCAGGCGGTGAGCGCGATCCGGCTCTTCATCGTGGGATACGGCGCGAGGACGACGTGCCTGTCGTACTTCTGGACGATCGCACGGAGCTTCGCGACGAGCTCCGGGCACTCGCAGCTGTACTGGACGAGCACGCCGCCGTCCTCGAGGTTGTGGACCTGGAGCTCGGGGGGGATCGGCCGCGTGTGCACGCCCCAGGGCGCGATGTACGGCAGGTGCGGCCCCGAGGTGGGCGGGTCCGAGTTGTAGGGCGCGTGCGGCGTCTCCACCGTGGGGATGTGCTGGTTCCCGAGGTCGGCGAGTTGCTGACCCGGCAGGTTCGCCACGGCGCGGTAGGCGAACCAGGCCACGACGGCCGCGGCGACGACGACCGCCGCGCTCGTGAGGAACAGGCGCTGCCGTCGGGGCATCCGCCGTCTCGCCTTCGACCGCTGGTCGTGCTTGGCCACGCGTCTCCTGATGGCGGAAGCGTATGGGAGTCGAACCCATCGACCGTTTGTCTAGAACGGTCCACCGGATTTGAAGTCCGGGAGGCCCACCGGGTTCCTAGACGCTTCCGGCGCTCTTTCGATCCGGGCTCGAGCCTTAAGCTTTAAGAGTGTAACACCGAGCATTCGGTTGTCGTTCGGGTGACAAGCTTCTGCCCGGCGTGACGCCCGGGCCGCAGCGGCGGACAGCGAGTGGCCGGAAACCATCGCGTCATCCGTATCACTCATTGGTACGTCGCTTGCTCCCACACGGGATCAACCGTCACCCAAGGAGGCCCCATGAACACGTTCACGAAGGCCGTCGTCGCGGCCGCGGTGGGATTGGTCGTCGGCGCGCCCACCGCCTGGGCGCAGGCCCCGACACCCGCGCCGAGCCCGGACGTCCGCCAGGACCGGCGCGAGCTCCGTGGCGATCGCCGCGAGGTTCAGCAGGACCGCGAGAAGCTCCGCGCCGACCGCAAGGCCGGCGACGCCGACGCCGTGAAGGCGGACCGAAAGGAGCTCGCGAAGGACAAGAAGGATCTCAGGGAGGACGAGCGCGACCTCCATCGCGATCGGCCCGCGACCCGATAGCCCGGTTCGCCGCTCGGCCTGATTTCCGGTCGAGGGCCGCCTGCGCCCTGCTACGATGGCCGCGAACGTGGCAGAGCTCGAGCGCAGGAGCCCTCCACCGAGCCGCGCGGCCTCTCCCTGGGGGCTCGGGGGACTCTCCCTGCGGCAGCTCGCTCGGCGCGTCTACGCGCGGGTCTGGGAGGACGAGATCCTCAACCGGGCCGCGGGTCTCTCGTATTACTTCCTCTTCGCGCTCTTCCCCACCCTGCTGTTCCTGACCGCGCTCTTCGGCATGCTGCCGTTCCCCGACACGATGGGCCGTCTGCTCGGCTACGCCGACCGCGTGCTCCCGGCGGACGCCGCCTCGCTCCTCCGCAAGACGCTCGCCGAGGTCGTCGCGGGGGCGAGCGGAAGCATCCTCTCCGTCGGCGTGCTCGCCGCGCTCTGGGCCGCGTCGAGCGGGATGCTCTCGATCATGACGGCGCTGAACGTCGCCTACCGCGTCGCCGGGCAGCGCCGCTGGTGGAGCGCGCGCCTGGTCGCGATCGGGCTCACGTTCGGCTCCTCGCTCTTCGCGCTGACCGGGCTCGGGCTCCTCGCGTTCGGCGGCGGCATCGGCCGGGTCGTCGCGGGCTGGGTCGGCCTCGGCGCCGCGTTCACGCTGACCTGGAACGTGATCCAGTGGCCGGCGGCGATCCTCCTCGTCCTGACGGCGCTGTCGCTCGTCTACTGGCTGGCGCCCGCCGCCGGCCGGCGCTGGCACTGGATCACCCCGGGCGCGATCTTCGCGGTGCTGGCGTGGCTCCTGATGTCCCTGGGGCTCCGCCTCTACGTCGCGAGGGTCGACGACTATAACGCGACGTACGGGTCGATCGGCGGCGTCATCATCTTGATGCTCTGGCTCTACCTGAGCGGCGTCGCGCTCCTGATCGGCGCCGAGATCAACTCGGCGGTCGAGCAGGCGACGGCCGAGCCGACCTCGCTCTAGGGCTCACGATTTTTCGAGCCATTGAAGGGCTCGATATTTTTGAAGAGCTCGGCTCGCGCCGCGACCATGCTCACCTCGCACCGCCACCCATCAGCGGCGGGAAGATCGCGACGGTGTCGCCCGCCGCGAGCCGCTGCTCCGGGTCCGCGTCCCTTCCGTTCACCAGCACGACGCGCGTCGCGTCGCCCGGGATGCCGAGGCGCTGGACGACACTGTCCACGGTCGCGTCCTCCGGCACGTCGAGCTCGGCGGCGCCGGCGCGGTTCGGAGCGGGCAGGTAGGCGAGGAACGACGCGAAGAGCCTGACTTCGACCTTCAGCGCAGGTCGGCGACGCGCAGGCGATCGCCCGGACGGATCCGATCCTGGTTCTCGAGCCGGTTCCAGCGGAGGAGGTCGACGACGGAGATCCCGTACTGCTTGGCGATCGACGCCACCGTCTCGCGCGCGCGGACGACGTGCATCCCGCTGCTCGCGTCGGGTCGGGCGGTGCCGCCCTTGGCGACGGCGCCCGCGCGGCGCCGGGCCAGCGCGGCAACGACGCCGTCGCGCGTCCCGGCCGGCACCCGGAGCTCCCACGTCGTGCCGGGCGGGGTCACGCCGCGCACGAGGACGGGATTCAGGGAGCGCAGCGCCGTGTACGAGACTCCCGCGGTCGTCGCGAGGCGGCGGAGGTCGGTCGAGGGTGAGACGGTGACGCTCTCGTGCTCGAGCGCGTCTGGCTCACGCGGCTCGAAGCCGTACTGGTCGGGGTTGCGACCGATGAGCGTCGCAGCCTGGATGGCCGGGACGAAGTCCTTCGTCTCACGCCGGAGGAACTTGGTGCCGCGGAGCACCCAGAAATCCGACGACCCGGTCACGCGGATCGCGCGCATCACGGCCACGTGACCGGCGTTGTAGGCCGCCTGGGCGAGAGGCCACGAGCCGAACTGGGCGTGGAGATCACGCAGGTACGCGGCCGCCGCGACGGTCGATTTCTCGGGATCGAGGCGCTCGTCCACCCAGCGGTCCACGCGCAGCCCGTACAGGCGCCCGGTCTTCGCCATGAACTGCCACATCCCCTTCGCCCCGACGCGAGAGACCGCAAGCGGGTCGAAGCCGCTCTCGATCATCGCCGTGAAGGCGAGGTCGGTCGGGAGCCCCTGGCCTCGGAGAGTCTGGCGGATCATCTCGAGATACCTGCCGGACCGGTTCATCCAGGTCTCGACCACGGAGCGATGAGTGCCGGTGTAGCGGTCGAGGAAGTACTGAACCTGGGAGTTCACGACGATGGGGTACTCGGGAAGCTCGGGGAGGCTGATCGCCTGGAGCCGTGCCGCCTCGGCAAAGGCCTCCGCCCAGGCGTCCACTTCCGGAATCTCGCCGGACACCGTTTCGGTTTCGGAACCGGATGGCGCGACCTTCGGTTCCACCTTCGGACCCAGCCGGTCGGCATCCTCGAGGGCGGGGGGCACGGCGGCAAAGTCGATGAAGGTCGGCTCGGCGAAGCTCGGTTCGGCGGCGGTCGACGCGCAGCCGCCCGAAGCCAAGAGGCCCAGGCAGCTCAAAACCACGAGGAGGAATCGGGCTCGACTCGACATATAAGCGAGGAGACTGGAATGATTTTCACATGCGGGTCGTCCTCGGGTCAACTCACGTGAACCCCGAGGGGCCGACGCGAGCCGGAGCTGCCTTTCTCCCTGCCTTCGCGGCTAGTTAGGCCCCCGAATAAACGGCCCGCGGCCAGCGTCGGACGGGCATGCAGCGGTCATCGACCCGACCCTCAACCCCAGCCAGAGGAGTGATCCACGTGAAGAAGCTTCTAGCGCTCGTGGTAGCAGTCGTGTTCGTGGCCGGCTCGGCCGGCCTCGTCCTGGCGCAGACGCAGACGTCGCCACCCGCCGCGGAGAAGAAGGCGGAGAAGAAGATGCCGGTGAAGAGCGCCAACGGCACGGTGAAGTCGGCCACGGCCGACAGCATCGTGGTGGCCGGCAAGGACAAGCAGAAGAACGTCGAGTGGACCTTCGCCGTGGACGCCAAGACGGCCATCAGAAAGGCCGGCAAGTCCATCACTGTGGCCGACCTCAAGGCCGGCGACGCGGTCCACGTCCGGTACATGAACGTGGACGGCAAGGCCGTGGCCCAGGACATCTCCGTCCGGGGCGGCGGTATGGCGAAAAAGGAAGAGGCCAAGCCGGCCGAGAAGAAGTAGCCGGGGGCTCTGCTGGACGCCGGCTCAGGGGCCGGCGTCCAGCATCCGATCCTCCACGACCCCCGTGAACCAGACGTTCCGATCCGCCAGTTCCACCGTTTCGGACCCGCCTCCGGTGACCGTCAGCTCGCGCAACCAGACCGACACGGCGTAGTAACCCACGAGCCGGGGGCTCGGGGGAAATGCCTGTCGCTCGCGCGATGTCGCCTTGGGCGAGGGCCTGCTGACGAAGACCGAGCGCGTGGCGATCAGCAGCCAGTCGCCGGCCGGCAGGTCGGCCGTCGAGAAGGCGCCGCTCGGGTCCACGGTGGTGGCCCGCACGAGGTCGGGGTAGCTCGCCTCCCAGAGCCGCTTCTCGTACGACTCGCGCGCCAGGCGGATCTCCGTCGCGGCCGCCAGGAACGCCTTCTGCGAGTCCCGGGCGTGCGCCTTGATCCGCTCGAGGCGACCGACGAGCTCGGCCGAGCGGGGCACGAGCACGATGACGGTTCCCGTCAGCGGCTGATCGGCGGCGGCCGGCGTCGGCCGCTCGGCGTAGGCCCGGCCGCTTACCACCCCCACCACGTGCGCGCCCGAGGCCTTCCGGTACGCTCCGAGGTCCACGTCGAGGCCCTGGGCCATCGCCGTACCGGCGAGCAGGGCGACCACGGCGAGAGCGCGCGCGCTCATCGTGACGCGCCCTCCGCCGGCCGCGTCCGCCAGCGGCCGTGGATCCAGAGCCACTGCTCGGGGGTCTCGCGGATCGCCGTCTCGATCGTCTCCGTGCAGCGTCGCGTCAGCTCGACGAGCGCGTCCGCGCTCGCGTGGGCGGGGGCGGGCAGCGCCGGGAGGATCGTCACGCGGTGGCCGCCCCCCGCCTCGCGACGGACGAAGATCGGGACGACCGGCGCGCCCGTGCGCAGGGCCAGGAGCGCGAGGCTCTTCGAGGTGGCGGCGGGGCGTCCGAAGAAGGGCACGAACACCGCCTCGCGCCGGGTCGCGTTCTGGTCGAGCAGGATCCCGACGAGGCGTCCGCCGGCGAGGGCCCGCAGCACCGGACGGAGCGCGCCGCGCTTGTCGATCAGCTCCACGCCCGACTTGCGCCGCAGCCGGTCCGCCAGCGCGCCGAGCCCCGGCGAGTCGAGCGGACGCACGACGATCGCGAGCGGGTAGCCGGTGAGCCGGTGGGCGACCGTCAGGAGCTCCCAGTTGCCGAGATGCGCCGTGAGCACGAGCGCGCGCCCGCGCGAGGCGACCGCGTCCCGCAGGTGCTCGATCCCGTGCAGGCGGATTCCCGCCAGCGCGTGCTCGAGAGGGTGGACGAGGGTCGCGCAGAGCTCGAAGCCCATCACGCCGAGGTGCTGGAACGAGCGTCGGCAGATCCGCCGCCGCTCCGATTCGGGGAGGCCGGGAAACGCGAGCGCCAGGTTCGCGAGCGCGGTGCGCCGGCGCCCGGCCAGCAGGAGCGACGCGACGTCGCCCAGGCGGCGGCCGAGCCACGTCCCGACGCGCGACGGCAACCGCCCGACGAGGGCGACGACGACGGTCGCGATCAGGCCACCCGCCGCCGTCGCTCCTTCAGGATCTCGACGCCGATCGGGATCACGGAGAGGACGATCACGACGAGGACGACCCAGAACATGTACTCGCGGATGTTTGGGATCGCCCGGCCGAGCAGGTAGCCCGCCCACGTCATGCTGAGCACCCAGCCGACGCCACCCGCCACGTTGTAGACGAGGAACCGGCGGTACCGCATCTGGCCGACGCCCGCGACCACGGGCGCGAACGTCCGGACGATGGGGACGAAGCGCGCGATCACGATCGTCTTGGCGCCGTGGCGCGCGTAGAACCGGCGTGTGCGCTCGACGTGCCGCGGGTTGAACAGCAGCGACTTCTCCCGCGTGAAGAGGCGCGGGCCGAGCCGCGCGCCGATCGCGTAGCCCGTGCTGTCGCCGGCGATGGCGGCGACCATCAGGAGGCCGTTGAGCCACCAGATGTTGAGCCCGCCCGCCGCCGCGACCAGGCCCGCGGTGATCAGGAGCGAGTCGCCGGGAAGGAAAAAGCCGACGAGGAGCCCTGTCTCGGTGTAGACGATCGCGACGAGGACGACGAGACCGCCCGAGCGGACGAGGTCGTCGAAACGGCCCGACAGCAGGCCGGCGACGAGGTCGCCGAGAACATCCACTCGCCTACTTGCCCCGCGCGACCGCACCCACCTGTTTGCCCGCCCCGGCCGCGGCGGGCGCGCCCCCCCGGATGCGCATCGCGTAGAACGAGCGCCAGACGAAAACGACGGAGACGGCGAAGAAGGCGGCGGCGAGGAGCCGGGTGAGGCCGGAGCCCTGCTCGGCCGTGAGCCTGACGGCCAGCTCCACCGCGAGGAGCCCGAAGAGCGTCGTGAACTTGATGATCGGGTTCATCGCCACGGAGGACGTGTCCTTGAAGGGATCGCCGACCGTGTCGCCGACGACGGTCGCCGCGTGGAGCGGCGTCCCCTTCTCCTTCAGGTCCACCTCGACGATCTTCTTGGCGTTGTCCCAGGCGCCGCCGGCGTTGGCCATGAACACCGCCTGGTACAGGCCGAAGAGGGCGATGGAGATCAGATAGCCGATGAAGAAGTACGGTTCGAGGAACGCGAACGCGAGCGTCGCGAAGAAGACCGTGAGGAAGATATTGAACATCCCCTTTTGGGCGTATTGCGTGCAGATCTCGACGACCTTCTTGCTGTCGGCGACGGACGCCTTCGTCACGCCCTCGAGCCGGATGTTCGCCTTGATGAACTCGACCGCGCGGTAGGCGCCGGTCGTCACCGCCTGGGTGGCGGCGCCCGTGAACCAGTAGATGATCGCGCCGCCGGTGATGAGCCCCAGGAGGAACGGCGGGTGCAGGAGCGAGAGCTTGTCGAGGTTCTGCGTGAGCCCGTGGGTGAGGAGCACGATGATCGAGAAGATCATCGTGGTGGCGCCGACCACCGCGGTGCCGATCAGCACGGGCTTCGCGGTCGCCTTGAACGTGTTCCCGGCGCCGTCGTTCTCCTCGAGCATATGCTTGGCCGACTCGAAGTCCACGTCGAAGCCGTACGCCTTCCGGATCTCCTGCTTGATCCCGGGGAGCGTCTCGATGACGGAGAGCTCGAAGACCGACTGGGCGTTGTCGGTCACCGGGCCGTACGAGTCCACCGCGATCGTCACCGGTCCCATCCCGAGGAAGCCGAAGGCCACGAGGCCGAAGGCGAAGACCGCCGGCGCCACCATGAGGTCCGCGAGCCCGCGCGTGCTGACCGCGTAGGCGATGCCCATCAGGAGAACCACGGTCATGCCGAGCCAGTAGGCGCTGTAGTTGCCCGCCACGAGCCCGGACAGGATGTCGAGGGACGCCCCGCCCTCCCGCGCCGAGGTCACGACCTCGCGCACGTGGGCCGACTCGGTCGAGGTGAAGACCTTGACCAGCTCGGGGATGATCGCGCCCGCGAGGGTGCCGCACGTGATCACGGTCGAGAGCTTCCACCAGAGGCTGCCGTCGCCGAGGCCGCTGACCAGCATCCAGGAGGCCGCGTACGTCATGACGACGGAGACGATCGAGGTGATCCACACGAGCGAGGTCAGTGGCGCCTCGAAGTTCATCTTCGTGGCGGCGCCGTAGCGCGCGCGCGCGAGCACGTCGTTGAGCAGGTAGGAGACGCCGCTGGCGATGATCATGAGCACGCGCATCACGAAGATCCAGACGAGCAGCTGCACCTGCACCCCCGGCGTCTTCACCGCGAGCAGGATGAACGAGATCAGCGCGACGCCGGTGACGCCGTAGGTCTCGAAGCCGTCGGCGCTCGGGCCGACCGAGTCGCCTGCGTTGTCGCCCGTGCAGTCGGCGATGACGCCCGGGTTGCGCGCGTCGTCCTCCTTGATGTTGAAGACGATCTTCATGAGGTCGGAGCCGATGTCGGCGATCTTCGTGAAGATGCCGCCCGCGATCCGGAGCGCCGCGGCGCCGAGCGACTCGCCGATGGCAAAGCCGATGAAGCAGGGACCCGCGTAGTCGCCAGGGATGAACAGCAAGATGCAGAGCATCAGGAAGAGCTCGACGCTGATCAGCAGCATGCCGACGCTCATCCCGGCCTTGAGCGGGATCGCGTAGACGGGGAACGCCTTGCCCTCGAGGCTCGCGAACGCGGTGCGCGAGTTCGCGAACGTGTTGATCCGCATCCCGAACCAGGCGACGCCGTAGCTGCCGCCGATCCCGATCAGGCTGAACAGGAGGATGATCAGGACTTTGACGGCGTCGAGCTTCAGCAGCACGCCGAAGTAGAGGACCATGATGACGCCGATGAACACCTCGAGGATCAGCAGGAACTTGCCTTGCGCGATCAGGTACGTCTTGCACGTCTCGTAGATCAGCTCGGAGATCTCGCGCATCGAGGCGTGGACGGGCAGGTTCTTGAGCTGGCGGTAGATGACCGTCCCGAACACGAGGCCGAGCGCGCAGACGACGAGCCCCCACATGAGGAGGGCGCGGCCGCTCACGGCGCCGAACGTCACCGTGCCGAGGTCGGGGACGACGAGGCTGGCTTCGCCGCCGCCCGCGGCGAGCGCGGGCGCGGCCGCCAGGGCCAGGGTCACCGTCGCGACGAGGGCCGTCAGGGCCGCGAGCGCGGTGCGACGACTCCGGGGGTCGAATCGAGTCATACGCTGGCTCCTTCGAGGATGGGGCGTGAAACCGACGAAAACTCTACGTGACGCGTGATGGCCTGTCAATGCGAAACGCGCCCGAGCGCGCTCGAAGTGCGCGTGTTGACACGCTTTGCGCGCCCCCGGTACGATGCGGAGCGACGATGAACGACGATGTCGTCGCGCCCGAAGCAACCGGCGCCGATCACGCCGACACGCCGCGCCGCGCGCGCCGGGTGAGGTGCGCCGCCTGCGGCGCGCCGGCGGCATGGGAGGGTGACCCGAACCGGCCGTTCTGCTCGTTCACCTGCCGGCTCGTGGACCTGGGCGTATGGCTCGACGAGCGCTACCGCATCCCCGCCGAGCGGCGCGACGATGTTTCGTAAGACCTCCGGCGCGATCCTCTGCCCCTCGTGCGGCCGGCTCACCAACGCCGACGCGCCGGTGTGTCTCGTCTGCGGGCGGCGCAACCCGGGCATGTGGGGCTTCGGCGGCCCGCTCGCGCGTCTCTTCCGCGCCTGGAACTTCACGAACGCGGTCACGGCCGCCTGCGTCGGGCTCTACGTGGTGAGCCTCGTGTTCGATCCCGCCTCCGCGCTCCGCCCCCAGGGCCTGTTCGACATCTTCTCGCCGTCGCGCCGCGCGCTCGACGCGCTGGGGATGACGGGCCGCGTCCCGTGGGCGGAGGGACGCTGGTGGACGCTGCTCACGGCGATCTACCTCCACGGCGGCGTCCTGCACATCCTGTTCAACGTGCTCTGGATCCGCCAGCTCGGCCCCGCCGTCGAGGAGCTCTACGGCCCGGCGCGGCTCGTCGTCATCTTCACGGTCTCGGGCGTCGCCGGCTTCGTCGTCTCCAACTCGCTCGGCGTTCCGTTCACGATCGGCGCCTCGGGCTCGATCTTCGGCCTCCTCGGCGCGATCGTCGCCTTCGGTCGGAAGCGCGGCGGCGTCTTCGGCCGGATGGTGCTGCGCCAGTACGGCCAGTGGGCGCTCGTGCTGTTCGTGTTCGGCTTCTTGATGCCCGGAGTGAACAACTGGGCCCACGCGGGAGGATTCGCGGGCGGATTCCTGTCGGGGCTCGCCCTCTCGATCGCCGAGCACCGCGCCGAGACGGCGCTCGACAAGCTGCTCGCGCTCGCCGCCATCGCGCTGACCGTCGTCGCCTTCGCGCTGGCGCTCTGGACCGCATTCGCCGGCTGAAGACACGAACGCCCGGGCCGATCGGCCCGGGCGTCGTCCGAGCGCGGGCTTCGCCCGCGCAATCTGCTCTGGGGGAGGTCTCGGAGGGGGTCGTCGAGACCCCCTCCGATCTAAATTACCCCGGCAGCGACCTACTCTCCCACGCCGTTACCAGCGCAGTACCATCGGCCCTGGAGGGCTTAACTTCCGTGTTCGGGATGGGAACGGGTGTGGCCCCTCCGGCAACGCCACCGGGAATCGCGATCGAAGCCGGCGCACATCGCGCGCCGGCCACCGAACACGGAGACTCTCGAGTGCAGCCAGACGCTGCGTCTCTTCGATCGAGGAATGGATGAGAACAACGTGGTCAAGCCGCACGGGCGATTAGTACCGGTAAGCTGAACGCCTCACGGCGCTTACACCTCCGGCCTATCAACCTCGTAATCTACGAGGGCCCTTCAGGGGGCTTACGCCCCGGGAGGTCTCATCTTCAGGCGGGTTTCGCGCTTAGATGCCTTCAGCGCTTATCCCTGCCGGACATAGCTACCGAGCAATGCTCCTGGCGGAACAGCTCGCACACTAGAGGTCCGTCCACCCCGGTCCTCTCGTACTAGGGGCAGCTCCCGTCAAACCTCCTCCGCCCGCGACAGATAGGGACCGAACTGTCTCACGACGTTCTAAACCCAGCTCACGTACCGCTTTAATGGGCGAACAGCCCAACCCTTGGGACCTGCTCC
>WNFJ01663035.1_pt1 | contig 23075 bp, 26 predicted proteins | sample 5400461 | NCBI WGS metagenome assembly WNFJ01 (sample SAMN13153349, study PRJNA577476) | soil metagenome | isolation source: 115 cm saprolite on Douglas fir-dominated hillslope | place: USA:California | collected 2013-09-17
GATGGCGCCGCCCGGTGGCGAGTACAAGAAGGTGAGCAGCCTCGTCAAGCTCCCGGATTTCCTCCCCGGGATGGGCACGCTCTACGTCGTGCCGTCCACGCTCCCGGCTGGTCCGTTCCTCGCGTACGACAGGGAGGGCAAACTCGTCAGCTCGATCTACATGGTCCCGTTGAAGGACCTCGACGCTCACAAGAAGTTCGACCTCAACGTCGCGAAGGAGCGGGTGGACCACGTGGATCTCTATTACAACGCCGGTCATCCCGGCGTGGCCGAGCCGCACTACCACATCGTGCTCTGGTACATCCCGGAGGATCAGGAAGCACGGGTGAAATAGTCCGCGCGCCGATGCTCACACGGCGACGTTTTCTCACGGCCGGCGGGCTCGCGCTCGCCGGCCTCGCCGTGGCGCGCCCGGGGCGGACGGGTTCCATCGTCGAGATCCACATGAAGAGTGATTCCCTTGGCGCTGACGTGTGGTTCGACCCCATGGGCATCCACGTAAAGGCGGGCCAGACGATCCGCTGGATCGTCGACGCAAACGTGCACACCACCGCCGCCTATCACCCGAAGAACGCCATGCACTCGCTCCGAATCCCGGAGGGGGCCGTGCCGTGGGACTCAGGGGTCCTCGTGAATCCCAGCGACCACTTCGACGTCACCCTCACCGTCGAAGGGGTGTACGACTACTACTGCCTCCCCCACGAGGAGGCGGGCATGGTGGGCCGGATCGTCGTCGGCAAGCCGGTCGGTCCCGGCGCACTTCCCTTCGACTATTTCAAGGGCACGCCCGGTACCGGGGATTGGAAACCTGTCCCCGTAGCAGCGCAGAACGCATTTCCGAGCGTGGATGCCATCCTGAAGCACGGGGCCGTCAGGCGCGCGTGAGAACGCGCTCGAAACGACTCTCTCAATCGGGCCGACCTCGAACTCGAGGAGTCTTTGATAACGGTGAGTGCGGGCCCCGGCGACCAACCAGGGGCCGTCACAACTTGAGGCTAGGAGTTTGGGGGGTGCCGGTGTCCCCTTCGCGTTGACTTGCCCCGGTGTCGGACCTACAGTTCCCGGTATCCCGAGCCGTTCCCGTAACTCTCAGGGAGGTGCCCCGATGCGGATGTGGACGATTGCGGCGCTCGTCGTGTTCCTCGTCGCCTCCCTGAACCCCGGTGCCGTCCTCGCGCAGGGGAAGCCGAAGCTCCCGCTCGGTCTCGACGCGGACTCTGCGTACATTCCCGACGACAACCCGATGACGCCCGCGAAAATCGCGCTCGGGAAGAAGTTCTTTTGGGACAAGCGCTGGTCGGCGAACGGCACCGTCGCCTGTGAGAGTTGTCACCGGCCCGAGAACGGCTGGGGCGACCCGCGGCAGTTCTCGATCAACTTCGCTGGACAACCCACGCCCCGGCACGCGCCGACGATCCTGAATCGCCTGTTCAGCGACCGCCAGCTGTGGACCGGGCTCCGTGCGTCGCTCGAGGAGCAGGCCCTCAAGGACAGTAACCGTACCGACGAGATGGTCGTGAAGAACCTCGGCGCGATCCCGGCCTACCAGACCGAGTTCCGGGCGGTGTTCGGAACCGAGCTGAACCCTGACGGGGTTGCTCAGGCGATCGCCAGCTACGTCCGGACGATCGTCTCCGGCAATGCGCCGTACGACCGGTTCCGCGCTGGCGACAAGACGGCGCTCTCGCCCGCGGCGCAGCGCGGGCTTGCGCTCTTCGAGGGCAAAGCGCGCTGCGTGGCCTGCCATGTCGGGTTCAACTTCACCGATGAGGGCTACCGCAACATCGGCGTCGGCATGGACAAGCCCAAGCCCGACCTCGGCCGCTATACCGTGACGAAGGTCGAGGCGGACAAGGGTGCCTTCAAGACACCGACGCTCCGGGACATTGCCAAGCGCAGCCCGTACATGCACGATGGTAGCGAGAAGACGCTTGAGGACGTCGTCGCGGTCTACAACCGAGGCGGCGTCAAGAACCCCGGGTTGTCGCAGGATATCAAGCCCCTCGGCCTGAGCGGGCGGGAGCAAGCGGACCTCGTCGCGTTTCTGCGAGCACTGACCGGGGAGATCGACCCAGAGGTCGGCCGGCCGCCGCTTCTGCCGTAATGGCATGCGGGGAGCCACGTCGGCTTCGCAGACGGAGGAATCCTAGAACCCCGGGCGTTTATTTGGCAGATCAACAAGGCGCCAGCGCGTCGTTGAGTGCGGCATGATTACGGCTCCTGGCGACGCGTAGGCGTTGACCAGCGCCTTAGAACAGCACCCTGACTCGAAATTCCATCGGGGCCGAGGCGATTGCCGTCGGAACAAATCGCCCCCCCCCCGATTTGAGCGAACGACTCCTCGAGCGCCTGCTCGTCCCGCGAAATGTCGCGCTCGACGTACACAATGCGCTTTCGTGAAAGAAACTCTTTCACCTTGCCGCAGAAGAATAAGCCGGGTTGAGAGTACAGCACGATCGTCTTCGCGATCCTCCCATCGCCCCGGCGGCACCTCACTGTCCGCGCCGCCGTCACCGACACCACCGACGCCTTGAAGTCCAGGCTTGTCGACGGCCGCGGCCAGCGTCTCCGGCGTCTGCTTCGTGTCGTCGTAGAGAACTTTTCGCTTGACCCGTCTCGAGCTTCACGTCTGCGTGCTTCACTCCCGGCAGCCTCTCCAAGGCTGCGGGTCACGCCTGGCAGATCATCCCCTTCGGGAATCGAACCCGCGTTGCCGGAGCAGCACCGCGCAGGGGCTTGAGGTAGGTTCGACCCTCTACATGCGCTGGTTCGATCCCGTCCTACGGACGCGTCCGCAGGGCGAGGCGTAGGGGAGGAAAACATCGTCGTCCTCAAGATGCACGAGTGGAACGTCCTGGTAGAGACTTATGGCTCTCCGATACGATTCGGGCCTCGCGCACACTGCAATCCCAGTTCCGCCCGGCGCCGTAACCATACGACTCGCCATGACGACTCATCCGTATGACCGGGATGAACCCAGCATCGCTCACCTGATGGTTTCCGCTTGATTCCGCGCGGGGCCATGCTACTGTAGCGCTCGACCCCCCAGAAAGGTGTTGGGGTGGATCGCTCCGTCTCGGCTGTCCCGACCGTCATCTCGCAACGTCTCCGCGATAGCGAGCCCGGCCTCTTCACCACGCCTCGCTCCGTTCGCTGGCTCGTGGGCCTGGGACTCGCGAACGCGGGCCTCGTGCTGACGTCCCGTGGGGTTGCGCTCGCTCTTCCGATCACGTGTCACCCCTCCCGGGCCGGCCTTCTGGCACGCCGATCAACGATCCCGCCGGTGGGCATGCCCGTGTCGCCCGCGCTGGCCCCATGAAGGTCGCCCTCTACGCCCGCGTGAGCACCGAGAGCCAGGACCCCGAGGTCCAGCTCGCGGCCCTCCGCGCCCACGTCGCCAACCGCGGCTGGCAGGTTGTCGAGGAGTTCGTCGATCGCGGGTTCTCCGGGGCGAAGGAGCGCCGGCCGGCCTTGGACCGGCTCGTGCGCGCCGCCTGGGCCGGGCAATTCCACGCGGTGCTCGTGTGGCGCTTCGACCGCTTCGCGCGGTCGGTGAAGCACCTCGTGTCCGCGCTCGACACCTTCCGGAACATCAATGTCGCGTTCATCTCGCTCCAGGAACAGCTCGACACCTCGAGCCCGATCGGCCAGGCGATGTTCACGATCATCGGCGCGATGGCCCAGCTCGAGCGCGACATCATCCGCGCGCGCGTGACGGCGGGCCTCGAGCGCGCGCGGGCGCGCGGCCAGCGGCTCGGCCGGCCACGGGTCCAGGTGGATCTCGAGGCGATCCGCCAGCTCCGGCTCGACGGCCACTCGCTCGGCGCGATCGCGCGCCGCGTCCATTGTAGTCGCGCCACCCTTCGGCGCCGTCTCCGAGTCGCGGTTGGGGGCCATGCGTCCGACGAGGGCCGTCTCTTCGTTGAAGAGGGCCCGGACAAAAACCCTGAGCTCGGTAATGACGTCCGGGTCGCGGCTCCTGATACCGGCGCGACGACTTTCAACCCCCCAACCGGACCAGCAGCAACATTATGAACGTCGAGCTTCGCCCTGTCGGAATGTGTCAACGACTTTGAGACACCGTGGGCGCGCATTTACTGTCGAACTCCAAGCGTGAGGGCCGCCAGGCTGACGACGGGGAGATCGTTTTCGGGGGTACCGAGATAGCGGCCCCCCTCGAGATCGTGGCTCCTGGAGCCTCTGAGGCGCTCGGCCTGGAGCGCGGCACTGCCGATTCCCTGAATGCGCGGCAACGGCCCGACGTTCGGCGCCGGGGGATTGATCCAGACGGCGTCCGGCACGGCCGGCGGCTCGGGCGGGCGACGCACGAAGCGGTCGGGATGAGCAGTGTAGGCCGCGGTAAGGACCTGCTGGCGCTGCGCGCGCACGAGGGGCACCTGCCCGTAATGCACCATCGCCGGGGTGAGCCAGCCGATGCCGCCGTGGTGATGCGCGGTGTTGTACCAGGTGAAGAAGGGATAGCAGAACGCGCGGGCCGCCTCCGCGCTGGCGAACCGCTCGGGAAACTCGGGGCGAGTCTTGAGGGTCTTGAACTGCGCTTCCGAGAACGGGTTGTCGTTGGAGACGTGGGGGCGGCTGTGGGTCCGGGTGATGCCGAGATCGGCCAGGAGCAGGGCGACCGCCTTCGAGGTCATCGAGCTACCGCGATCGGCGTGCACTGTCAGCTGGCCGGGGCCGATCCCCTGCGTCTCGCAGGTGGTCGCGATCAGCCGCTCGGCCAGGCGCGCGCTCTCGGCGTGCGCGACCATCCAGCCGACGACGTAGCGACTGAAGATGTCGAGGATCACGTAGAGGTAGTAGTACGTCCACTTGGCCGGGCCCAGGAGCTTGGTGATGTCCCACGACCACACCTCGTTGGGCCGGGTGGCCAGCAGCTCGGGGCGCGGGGCCACGTGCCGGAGCTGGTTGCGCCGCTCCCGGACCTCGTGGGCGGCGGCCAGGAGCCGATACATCGTGCGCGGCGAGCACAGGTAGTGGCCCTCGTCGAGCAACGTGGCGTAGATCTCCCGCGGCGCGTGGTCGACGAAGCGGGAACCGTGCAGCTGCGCCAGCACGGCCTCGCGCTCTGCGGGCGTCAGGGCCCGAGCCGACCGGGGGTGGCGCGCCCCCGGCGCGGGCGCCCGGCGCCGCCGATAGACCGTGGCCCGGCTGACGCCGAGCGCGCGACACGCCGGCTGCCACCCCACCTGCGCGGCCAGGTCGGCCACGGCGCTCAGCTGTTGCTCCCGGCGTCGTCGGTCGCCGGCAACGAGAGGCCCAAGATCTCGGCAAGCTTTTTTTGGGCGTCGATGATGGCCTCCGCTTGCTTGAGTCGCCGCGCCAGCCGCGCCTTGTCGCGCTCGAGTTCGGCCACCCGCCGCGCCAGCGGCGACACCGCTGCGACCGCGCGCCCCCGCTTCTTCGGGGCCAAGGCCGCCAGCGCCCCGTGCTCCCGCTGCCGGCGCCACGTCGTCAGGTGCGAGGAGTACAGCCCCTCGCGCCGCAGCAGCGCGCCGACCTCGCCCACCCCGGCACACCGGTCGGCCTCGCGGAGGACCTGGAGCTTGTACTCGGCGGTGAACCGGCGCCGTGCCGCGCGTTCACCGACTTCGGGGTCGGGGACGACGGGCGACGGCACCACCCGCAGCGCTGCGGTCGCGCCGCTCACGATCGCTGGGCTCGCGGCATCAGGCATTCTCTCCTGGGGGGCCGGGACCGACCGCCGCCGGGCATTCGACTTCTTCGCGCTCGCCATGATCGAGACACCTCTCTCCGCCCCCTACAGTAATTGCAGTGGAGGTCCGTGTCTCATGATCATTGGCACAGAGGGCGATCCGAGCCGGGCGATAAGCGTTCCGCCTGCTGCCCGGCTGCGCCTCTACTTTAGCGCTCTCGCGGTCCTCAATGCTCTCGCGCCGCTAATAGCTGCTCCCTCCACCACTCCTGCCGGGACGCCGGAGGAGGATCGCCTCCTCACCGTCAATGAAGCGGTGGTGAAGCTCGGGATGACGAACGACTGGCTATACCGCCGCGCAAAGACGTTGCCCTTCACCGTCCGCCCGAGCCCCGGCAAGCTCCGCTTCTCCCTCCGCGGGATCGAGCGATACATCCGCCAGCGACAGGGACGGTGAGGCGGTTGCGGTCCTACCTCTTCTTCGGCTTCTTTCGCCACCGGGCTTGGACCGCGCGGCGGGCGATCTCGCTCCGCTCTTCGGGCGGCACCCCTTGCCACCGAGCCTTGCCGCCCTTGAGTCCGCCCCGCCGACCCGTCTCGCGGAAAAACTCCAACGTCTTCGGATCGACAAACGACTTGGGTCGTTTGGGCTTCTTCTTCGCCATTCCGAATGACAATCATAACCTCCTCTGAGTGCCATGTGAGGGGCTCTTGCATTCGAGAGGGGGGTCTCGTATTATTGAGTTAGGCCATGGACAACGATTCTCTTCGACCGCTAGAACACCTGCTAGAGACGTGGGCGGAGCGCGCGCGTGATGACGAGATTAGGCGCGTGATCGAGACACTCGCGAATGAGCTTCGCCGTCGAGGGTATGACGTCCGCTGCGAGGTAACGCGAAAAGGGAGCACGCGATGAGGGGTCTGGGGCGAGTGTTCAAGCGGAAGAACAGTGACGCTTGGTGGATTGCCTACTACCATCGAGGAAAGGAAGTTCGGGAGAGCAGCGGAAGCGAGAACAAGACCGACGCGTATCGCCTACTCAGGAAGCGCCTCGGGGAGATCGGTCGGGGGAAGCTCGTCGGCCCCATCGAGGAGCGGGTCACGTTCGAGGACCTCGCCGCCGACTACCTCAAGGATTACGAGATCAAGCAGCGGCGCTCTCTCCGGTGGGCCAAGGGCCGCGTCGCCAACCTCCGGCGCTACTTCGGCTTGGATCGCGCCATCGACATCACCGCTCCCCGCATCCGGGCCTACGCCCAGGCCCGCTTGGAGGAAGGGGCGACCCCTGCCACGGTGAACCGCGATCTTGCGGCCCTCGGTCGGATGTTCACTCTTGGCGTCCAAGCTGGACGCCTGAGTGGACGGCCGCACATCCCAAGGCTCCGGGAGGCGGGGCCTCGGCAGGGGTTCATGGAGTATGCCGAGTACCGGGCGATCCGCGAGCATCTACCGTCCGACTACCAGGACGTTCTGGACTTCGGCTACCACTCCGGGTGGCGGAAGGGCGAGATTTTTCGCCTTGAGTGGCGCGACGTGGATCGGGACGCGAGCGTCATCCGCCTCCGGCCGGAACTCTCCAAGAACTACGAGGGCCGCGTCCTGCCGCTCTCAGAACCGCTCAGGGCGATGATCGAGCGCCGGTGGCGGTTCCGATCTTTCCGCTGCCCGCTCGTTTTCCAGAAGGATGAACGGCCCGTTGGCGACTGGCGCAAGACATGGAAGCGGGCGTGCACAGCGGCCAGGTTGCCACGGAAGCTCTTTCACGACCTGCGTCGCACGGTCGTCCGGAACCTGATCCGCGCGGGCGTCCCTGAGCGGGTGGCGATGAGCGTCACCGGCCACAAGACTCGATCCGTCTTCGACCGCTACAACATCGTCAGCGAGGCCGACCTCAAACACGCAACGGCCCGCCTCGCCGAATACGTTGATCAGCAGCCGACGGCGCGGAATGTCATTCCTTTCCCAGACGAGCCACACCCTACGCCAACCCCTACACCGATCCCTACACCGATCCCTACGGCTTTTGGAGCGAGGACTGTCGTTTCTTTCCCAAACGAGCCACACGGTGAGAATACGGACAGAACACGGACAGTTAAAGCAGCGACGGGCACCCGGCCGAAGCCGAAGTGCCCGTCACAATTGGTGGGCCGTCAAGGACTCGAACCTTGGACCCGCTGATTAAGAGTCAGCTGCTCTACCAACTGAGCTAACGGCCCGCGAACCCGCCTGCGCGAACGAGCCGAACAACCTCATATGGTGCGCCCGGCAGGAGTCGAACCTGCGGCCTTTGGCTTCGGAGGCCAACGCTCTATCCAGCTGAGCTACGGGCGCCCGTGCGACGTATATTCGCTTGTTGGGGTGACCGATGGGAATCGAACCCACAACCCCTGGCTCCACAGGCCAGTGCTCTAACCAATTGAGCTACGGTCACCGCGAGAGTCCGGCCACCGCCACAGCCACGCCACCACGGCGCGACGCAAGCGCTAATCTTACAGGAGCGCCCGCGGCCGGTCTAGCCTTCCATCTCCCGCGGCGAGGGCCCGCCGTCCACCACGATGGTCTCCCCCGTCATCCACGACGACGCCTCGGAGGCGAGGAAGAGGCACGGATAGGCGATCTCGTGTACCTTGCCCCAGCGCCCCATGCCGACGCGCGCCGCGATGGCGTCGTAGGTCTTCTTGCCGTCGGGGCCCGCCTGCTTGAGCACCTCGAGATACCCCTCGGTCTCGACGGGGCCCGGCGCGATGCAGTTCACGCGCACGCCCTTGCGCCCCCAGGCCGTGCCGAGCTCGCGCGTGAGCATGATGACGGCGGCCTTGGAGGCGCCGTAGTGGGACATCATGGTCGAGCCGTAGACGCCGGCGAGCGAGGCGATGTTGACGATGACGCCGCCGCCCTGCTGCGCCATCATCTGCTTGCCGGCCCACTTGCAGCCGAGGAAGACGCCGTTCAGGTTGATGCCGACCACGGTGTTCCAGCCGTTGATGGAAATATCCTCGGGCTTCGCCCTGAAGGACGCGCCGGCGTTGTTCACCATGATGTCGAGCCTGCCCCAGTCCTTGACGGCCTGCTCGACCATGGCCTTCACCTGCTCCTCCTGGCGGACATCGACGGCCATCGCGAACGAGCGCCGGCCGAGGTCGCGCACGGCCTTGGTGACGGGCTCGAGGTGCTCGAGCTTGCGCGAGCACAGGGCGACGTCGGCGCCCGCGCGCGCGAACTCGAGCGCGATGGACTTGCCGATGCCGGTGCCGCCGCCGGTGACGATCGCGGTCTTGCCGTCGAGGGAGAACGGGGTCTTCGCCATGGCGGGGACGATACCCCAGGGCGCCGGGGATGTCCACGGCCCGGGCGCGCGCGAACGGCTACCGGGGCGCGCACGCTACTGCGGCAGGGCGATCTCGCTCTGGCGCTGCGGCACCGCGCGCTCGATGCGCCGCCAGACGGCGCCCGGCGCGAAGCGCGCGCCGTTGCCGTCGGCACAGGCGTGGAGCTTGGCGACGAGCCGCTGCGCCTGGTCCAGGCGGCGGCGCGGGGCCTTGGCCTCGCGGCGCACGTCCTTGTCGCCGGTGCGCTTCGCCTCCTCCCAGGCCTGGTCGAGGTGGGCGACCATCGTCACGACGCGCTCGACGCTCCCGTCGAGGTAGGCGTCCCATGCCTCGCGGCTCGCGAAGCGCGGGCACGCTGCGGTCAGGACCGGCTCGAGCTCGCCGGCGATGTCGGCGGCGGCGCGCAGGTGATGCTCGACGCGCGGGCGGATCTCCTCCGCCGGCTGGTCGCCGGCCGCCCCGGCGGGGACCGCGGCGGCGAGGAGCAGCGAAAGAGCGAGCGTGCGGCGCATCAAATTTCAGTATACGCGCGTGCCGATTCCGGCCTCTTCCCCGACAGATTTCGTCACCCACTTCCGGATTCCGGGAACGGAAGCGCGCAGTGACGCCGTTTTAGGGGCGCGGGCGGCCCGTGGCATCCGCCTTGCGGTATTCACCCGAGGAGAGCAAGCGGATGGCGGCTCCGGAAACAGCTGGCGACCGGCGGAAGCGCGCGCTCGTCATCGACGACGACGCGTCGGTGCGCCGCGCGCTCGTGGACGTCGTCGCCATGCTCGGTTACGAGGCCGACGCGGCGGCGAACGGGCCCCAGGGCATCGCGCTCTTCGTGCGGAGCCGCTACGACGTCGTGCTGACCGATCTGATGATGCCGGGGATGACCGGCTGGCAGGTGCTCGACACGATCCGCGAGCTCAACCTGCGCATCCCGGTGATCCTCGTGACGGGCGCGCCCGTCCCCCCCGACGACCGTCGCCTCGCGCGGCCGGGCGTGGCGCTGGTGCGGAAGCCCCTGGACGCGGGCGCGCTCGAAGCGGCGCTCGCACGCGTGCTGCCGCGTTAGGCGAACATCAGCCCTTCAGGAACCCGCTGAGCGCGCGGTTGAACGCCTCGGGCTGCTCCATATTCGAGAGGTGCGCGGCGGCGGGGATGATCTCCAGGCGCGCGCCATTGATGGCCTCGGCGATCACGCGCGAGGCGGCCACGGGCGTCCCGGGGTCGTCCTCGCCCACGATGACGATCGTCGGCAGCTTGATGGCGCCGAGCCGGTCCGTCAGGTTCAGCGCCGCGATGGCGTGGCAGCAGCCGACGTAGCCGGCCACGGGGGTCGAGCGGATCATCGCCGCCACCCGGTCGACCACGTCCTTGCGCCGCTCGCGGAAGGGCGCGGTGAACCAGCGGGCCAGCGTCGGCTCGACGTGCGGCTCCATGCCCTTCGCCTCGGCCGTGCGGACGCGCTCCTCCCACTGGGGCTTGGCCTCGGGGGGGATCCGGCTCGACGTGTCGCACAGCGCGAGGCTCGCCAGGACGTTGGGCGCCTTGAGGGCGAGCGCCTGGCCGATCATGCCACCCATCGACAGCCCCACCCAGTGCGTGCGCTGGATGTCGAGCGCGCGGAGCAGCGCCAGCGCGTCCTCGGCGAGCTGGTCCAGCGTGTAGGCGCCGCGCGGCGCCTCGGTCTTGCCGTGGCCGCGCGTCTCGTAGCGCAGCACGCGGAAGCGGCTCGCGAGCGCCGGCACCGTCGGCTCCCACATCGCGAGGTCGGTCGCCAGCGAGTGGCTCAGCGTGACGACGGGCGCCCCGGCCGGGCCGTCGAACGTGTAGTTCATCGAGATGCCGTTGGCGGTGATCTTCATGGCGTCCTCCTCGGCGAGCGCTCGGCTGCGAGCACGCATAGTGCCCCGACGCCGCGGCCCCGTCAAGACGCGCGCGGGCGGACCTCCTGGGCGGCGAGCGGTGGTCAGCGAGCATGCGTCCGGCCCTTCCCTGACCAGCCGGGCCGGCCATATCCGGAATTCCCAGATACGAAAACCGCATAGTGACGGCGGCTTGCGGGCACCGGGCACGTGGCATCGCCTTTGCGATTTCCCTTCGACGAGGATTTCGCTTCGACGAGGGAGTGGACACGATGGCTACGACGAACACGGACGGCGGTCGTCGGAAGCGCGCGCTCCTCATCAACGAGGACACGGCAGTGCGCGGCACGCTCCTCGACGTGCTCACGGCGCTCGGCCTCGAGGCCGACGCCGCCACGACCGGGGCGGAGGGTCTGGCGCTCTTCGCGAGGAGCCGCTACGACGTCGTGCTGACCGATCTCGGGATGCGGGGCACGGCGGGCGGGCGGATGCTCGAGGCGGTGCGCCAGCGGAACACGCTGATCCCGGTGATCATCGTCGGCGGCGCGGCCGTCCGGCCCGACGACCGCCGCCTCGCCCAGCCCGGGGTCGCCCTCGTGACGAAACCCGTGGACACGGCCTCGCTCGTGGCCGCGCTCGCGCGGGTGATGCCGGACTTCGGGTAACGCTGCGGATACGCCGCGGCGCGCACCGCCGAACCGGTATACTGTATGCGATGACGCGAGCACTGGACGCTGCCATCGCGAAACTTGCAACGCTACCGGCCGACGAACAGGACCGGATCGCCCAATGGTTGCTCGATGAGCTTCGTGACGACGAACATTGGGCGCGTCAGTTCGCAGCCTCACAGGACGCTCTGAGCAGGCTCGCGGCCGAGGCGCGCGCTGAGCGCTCAGCCGGCAGAGCGACGGAACTCGACCCCGACAAGCTGTGAGATCGCGCGCGACGCCGCGTTTCTGGGCGGCGTATCGCGACCTGCCACCTGACATCAGGGAGCTGGCGCGGAAGACGTATCGGCTGTTCCGAGAGAACGCCCGGCACCCGAGCCTCCACTTCAAGAAGGTTCACGATCGCGAGCCCATTTACTCGGTGCGCGTGACGCTCGGATTCCGTGCCCTCGGGCTTCTCGAGGGCGAGGAGGTCACCTGGTTCTGGATCGGCGCGCACGCTGAGTACGATCGCCTTCTCGACAAGCTGTAAGCCCGGAGTGATACGCTCGCGTGTTTCGCGGGTCCTGAGATTCTTGGCGGCACACCCGTCTTCGTCGGGACGTGCGTCCCGGTACAGGCGCTGTTCGATTACCTCAAGGGCGGCGACACCTTGGACGCATTCCTTCGTCAGTTCCCGTCCGTGAGACGCGACCAGGCAATCGCGGCGCTCGATCTCGCGCGCGCTACGCTGCTGGCTGCTTCAGGCCCGCTGACTACTTAGCGGCCGCGACCTCGACCCGCGCGTCGTTGAAGCAGGCGCCCTCGGAGATATCCGCGTGGTGCGCGGGGCAGAGGGCGGAGATGGTCTGGCCGTTGTCGCTCGTGCGGAGCCAGGCGCCCTTGAGCGTGCACACCACGCCGCGCGGCACCGCGTCGCTCACGGCGAGCGGCAGCCGCACCTCGCCCAGGTCGTTCCACACGCGCACGCGCATGCCGTCGCGCAGCCCGCGCGCGCGGGCGTCCTCCGGGTGCATCTCGAGCGGCGGCGGCGCGTCGCCGTCCGCGCCGCCGAAGGTGGACGTGATGCGCCGGTCGGACGCGGGGGAGATGAGCGCCAGCGGGTAGCGCGACTCCACCGGCAGGAAGCGCGGGAGCCGCGCGTCGTATTTCTTCTCGAGGTACGGCGACGCCAGCTCGGCCTTGCCCGACGCCGTGGCGGGGAACACGTTCTTGAAGAGCACGAACTCCTCGCCGCCTGCCGTCATGGCGAGCGCCCGGTCGGTCGCGATCCGGCTCGGCCGGACGCCGCCGAGCCGCGCGTCGTCAGGGTCCACCGCGTCGTCCATCAGCTCCGCGTCGCTCGCCGTGAAGGCCGGCTCGGTGAAGCCGAAGCGCGCGGCGAGCCGCCGGAACATCTCGGTGTTGGGCAGCGCCTCGCCCTGGGGTGCCAGGACGGGCTCCGCGCGCTGGAGCCAGTGCTGGCCGTAGGCGGCATAGAGATCGGCGTGCTCGAAGTGGCTCGCCGCCGGCAGCACGACGTCCGCGTAGAGCATGCTGTCCGTCATCGCGACGTCCGCGCCGACGATGAACAGGTCCTCGCGCAGGAGGCCGCGGCGCAGCCGGTTCTGGTCGGGATGCACGACGACCGGATTATGGTTGTAGATGAAGACCGCCTTGATCGGCGGGGCCAGGCGCGCGTCGAGCAGGTGGGCGCCGACGTCCACGATATTGAGCGTGCGCGTGCCCGCCGGCACGAGGTCCGGGCGTTGCAGGCGCCCGGCCGTCTTCGGGAACGCGTAGCGGGCGCCGTTGACGAGGCCGCCGCCGAGGACGCCGAACTTCCCGGCCAGCGCGGGCAGCGCGAAGACCGCGCGGACGCCGCTGCCGCCGTTCTGGTTGCGCTCGAGCCCGTTGCCGACGCTGATCGCGGCCGGCGAGATCGTCGCGTACCACTCGGCGAGCGTGCTCACGTGGCTCTCGGGCACGCCGCAGACCCGCGCCGCCTCGGCGACGCTCCAGCGCCGCGCGAGCGTCATGTACTCCTCGAAGCCCTCGACGTGGCGGGCGATGAATTCCCGGTCGAGCGCGCCGCGCCGCTCCAGCTCGGCGGCCAGCGCCCACGCGAGCACGACGTCGGTGCCGGGCCGCAGCGCCACGTGGAGATCGGCCTGCCGGGCAACCGGCGTCCGCCGCGGATCGACGACGACGAGCTTCGCGCCCCGCTTGCGCGCGCGGTTGATCACCGGCATCAGGTGGAGGTTCGACCACGTGACGTTATTGCCCCAGGCGACGATGAGCCGCGCGTGCTCGGCCTGCTCGGGCCGCATGCCCGGCGCAGCGCCGTACGTCCCCACCCACGCCTCGGTGCGGATGCCGCCGCAGAGCGGTCCGCGCTCGAGGAGGCTCGCGCCGAGCCGGTGGAAGAAGCGCAGGTCCATCGAGCCGCCCGCGAGGCTGCCGTGCGGGCCGGCGTAGTTCAGCGGCAGGATGGCCTGCGGGCCGTGGGCGGCGACGATCGCCGTGAAGCGCGCGTGGATCGTGTCGAGCGCCTCCTGCCACGAGATCCGCTCGAAGCGCGGCTCACCGCGCGGGCCCGTGCGGCGCAGCGGCGTCCTGATCCGCCGCTCGCCGTGGACGAACGCCGGGTACGCGGCGGGCACCTTCGCGCACAGCACGCCGGCCGTGTAGGGGTTGGCGTGTGAGCCGCGGATCGAGACGATGCGCTCGGCCTCCACGGTGACGGTGAGGCTGCACGTGTCGGGACAGTCGAGGGGGCAGACGCTGTGGCGTTCCGAGCTCATGGGCCCTCATGCTACCGCAAACTCTCCGAACGGTAAACGCGCGGGTCCGGGGTTCGTCAGTGATAGCGAGGGCGCTCGAGCGCCCGGAAGGAGAAACGACCATGACACTGCGCAAGACTGTCGCCCTCGCGCTGATGATGGCAATCGCGCTCTGGAGCGCAACGGTGTTCGCCGACGGCGGCCACTGGGGCCGGCACGGCGGCACGGGCGGCTGGAGCGGCGCGATCCTCCGGAGCGTCGGCCTCACCGACGCCCAGAGGGCGCAGATCCGTCAGATCTACACCAGCCACCGGCCACAGCTCCGCGCCCTCGGGCAACAGCTCCGCGCGGCGCAGGCGCAGCTCGGCGACCAGCTCTACGGCGCCGGCGCCCCGACGGACGCGACGCTCGGCCCGCTGACGCAGCAGCTCGACCAGCTGCGCGGCCAGCTCGCGAAGGAGCGGGTCCAGCTCGCGCTCGAGATCCGTAACGTCCTGACCGCGGACCAGCTCGCGAAGGCGGCGCAGGTCCGCCAGCAGCTCCGGCAGCTCCGCGAGCAGCGGCGGAACCTCCTCCAGCCGACCGGCTAGCCCCGTCGGTCCTGGCCACGGTGCCTGGCTCACTCACGCCGTCGCCCACCTGAGCCGGACGCCTCCCTCGCGGCGCGGGCGACAGAGGAGAACGGGCACCGTGGCCTTCCGCGCGACCGCGCGCGTCGTTCCGCCTCCGAGCAGGCGGCGGAGCCAGCCGTCCGTCTGCGTCAGCGCGATGAGGTCGGCGTCCCAGGCGTGAGCTTCGACCAGGATCTCGCGCGCCGCGCTGCCGAAGCGCACGACGCTCTCCGCCGGCACGCCCCGGAGCCACGGCTCGGCGCGGCGGAAGTCGTCGAGCGCCTGAGCGCCGAGCCGCTCCATCTCCTGGTCCACGGTCGCGACGACGCGGTCGGACTTCGCGCTGCGCGGCTCCGGGATCGGCCAGACCCGCAGGCAGCGGACGACCGCGCCGCTCTCTCGCGCCAGCGCCGCCACCACGGACAGCACGGCCTCGGCGTCGTCATGCGCGCTCAGCGGGACGAGGATGCGCCTGGGCGTCATCCCTGGCTCCGTAGCCGCTCGGCGAGCTTCAGGCACTGGCGGCTCACTTCGTGGTCGCCGAGCTTCTCGAACGCCTCGGCGACACGCAGGACACCGTCCACGGACTTCTCCGCGTTCGCGCGGCCGAGGGCGGCCAGGTACGCCAGCCGCGCGTTCGGCTTCGCCGCGCTCGGCGTGCCTGTCGCCCTCCCGATCTCGAGGAACGCGTCGCCCACCTCGACCAGCGCGTCCCAGCGCCGGCTCGCGAGCGCCGCGGCGTTGGCGTCGTGCCACGCGTGCACGGCCGCGCTGATGTCGCCGCGCGCGAGCGCGTCGTCCAGGACGTGAAGGTGGGCGGTCCACGAGGCGTCGGCATCCTGCCGGCGCGCCGTTTCGACGTCGCCGCGGTGGGCCAGCGCGATCCCCACCGCGAGCGCGGTGAATGCGGAAAGACCGATCAGCATCCGAATCATCCGTCCTCCTTGTCAGAGACGAAACGCTTGTCAGAGACGAAAACGGCGCCGCAGGTCTCCTCACGAGACCTCGGCGCCACTGCTCGGGTCATCGGCTTCACCGATGAAGCCCGGCGTCCTGCTACTGCACTGCGCGTGCCAGCGAGCGACGCGCGCTATCGTGACACGGATTCTGCTAGGTCACACCGTCACTTGTCACGCGTCAGACCCGCGTGTCGCTCGCGTGACATGTGCTGCTCGCGGCAGCAATTTTCTGACGCTCTGATGATTTCTGCGGCTGACAGAGGAGGGATTACCGGAGCTCGTCCGACAGGTCCACGCGCTCCTCGAACGGCCGGACGAGCCCCGTGATCGCGACGGTCGCCGTCTTGCTCGGCTCGTCGAAGCTGAGAAATCCGTCGATGTAGAATCTCTTGTTCGCCTCGGACTCCAGTGATTTCCGAACATCTGGTGGATAGTCCGGCGGCAGACTCTCAAGAACGCCCGGCGCGGTCCTCAGCGCCAGCTTCTCTCGCGGAAAGCTCCATTGCTTGACGAGCCGGCCGCGTCCTGTCGCAGTCGGGCGCACGACGAGGAAGAATTCATAGCTGTAATCGAGGTGAGTCACGGTGTACCAGGGACCGTGGATTCTCAAAACCTTCTTGCCGAAGAGCTCCGCGCTCTCGCCCGGTCGACTGACGCGCGCGACCATCCCGCCGTCCATCGACCACGCTCCGCCTCCGAGCGTACTTTCATTCTCGAGGCTAATGCCGTAGCGCGTCCGGTCAGCCCCAATCGGCGAGGATCGTATCTCGTCTCGGCCGACGGATGCCGACTTCTTTCCATGGAACCAGCTTCCGTATTCGCCGGCCAGCATACGTGCTTTCCAGGTCTCGTCGAGCGCCTCGCGCGCCGGCGCGATATCGAGAAGGCATCCCTGGAGGAGCAGGGGAAGAACGAGCACGAAACAGCCCAGCCCACGTTTCATGTCAGTAGCGCCCTCCAAGAGGCTGTCCGACACCGCGGCTCTCAAAAATCGTTTGTACGATTGTGTCCTGCACGATCATCTTTCGGGTGATGTCTCCATGGAATGCCTCGGGAGCGAAAATGTTTGCGACTGCGCCCTCGACCTCCGGCCCCCCAAACCACCAGCTTCGCCGCTGGTAGAAGTTGGTCACGGGAGCGCCGGGAGGCGCTTTCACGTCCGGGGCCGAGAAGGGGTCGATCGTGAAGACGTGGTCGGGCCCGATCCCGCAGTCGGCGACGAGGCGCCGCGCAACGCGGAGCGCCTTCTCCCCGCCCCAGCTGTGTCCGATGATGAACAGCGGATGCCCGCTCTTCTTGAGATTGCACGCCCGCTCGAACGCCTCATCGGTTTGACCGCTGTTGAGGATCGCCACGACCTTCTCGCGGGGCTCGAGGCGGTTCGCGATCTGCGTGAGACCAGGGTTCACCGGGTTGGCTCCCGCACTCGACCCGCCCGGGCCACTCGAGGCCGAGCCCCCGGTGATGATGATCGTCTCCAGCCCGAAGGGGTCGAGCGCGCCGAGCGGGTTGTTCCCCAAGTACGCGTACCGATTCGCGCCGAGGCCCGGCAGGAGGTCCGCGCCGAGGAAGCGGTGGAGCGCCGGCGCGTAGTACCGCGCGCGGAAGTAGAGGAGCCCGGTGCCGTCGTTCTCACGTCCCGCGAACTGCAGCGGGTTGTCGGACGCTGGCCCCTCGGCCGTCGCGAGACCGAAGGGGTCGTACACGTAGCGCGTGGTGAGGGCGCCGGCCGCGTCGGTGAGCCCGAGGATCGAGCCGAGGTGGTCGGTGAGGTAGTAGGCGCCGGCGCCGCGGGCCACGGGGGCATCGACGAAGGGCAAGCGCAGATACGCGGTGGCAAGCCCGTTGACGACCTCCTGGGCGATGTCGGGTCCATCATAGAGGAACTGGGTCGTCACGTCGTTGATCGTCTTCGCGATGCGGCGCCCGACCGCGTCGTAGAGGAACGACGCGCTGAGGGCGGGCCCGGTCAGGCGGACGAGGCGGTTGCGCCCGTCCCACTCGAGGGTCGTGATCCCACCGGTTCGCCTACGACCAGGCCTACCGCGTCGCCGGCGGCGTCCTCGTCGAGATCGGGCTGGCGCGCCGGACGCAGCCCTTCGAGCTGGAGGAGGCGATCACCGAGCGGACGGCGGCCGTCGCCCATCTCGTCTCACCCTTCACGAGCCCGCCGGGCGTGCTGTCGCTCGAGCAGGTGGTCGTCATCGCTCACCGTCGGAACGTCCCCGTCATCGTCGACGCGGCCTCGATGTTGCCGCCGCGCGAGAACCTCACGAAGTTTCTCCGGCTCGGCGCCGACCTCGTGAGCCTCAGCGGCGGCAAAGGCATTCGCGGCCCACAGTCGACCGGCTTCCTGGTCGGGCGGCGGGACCTCGTGCGCGCGGCCGCCCTCAACCCCAGTCCGAACCAGGCGCTGGGACGGGGGGCCAAGACGTCGAAGGAGGAGATCTGCGGGCTGGTGGTCGCGCTCGAGTGCTTCATGGCCGAGGACGAGAAGGCCGAGATGAAGCGTTACGCCGACGTCTGCACCGCGATCGCCGAGGCGCTGGCCGACATTCCCGGCCTGCGCGTCGTCGTCGAGGAGGACGCCGTCAATCGCGTGCTTCCCCACGCGGTCGTCTACTTCACGCCGGACTGGGTCGGTCCCTCCGGTCACGCCGTGCAGGTCGCGCTCGCCCAGGGTGAGCCGCACGTCTACGTGCAGCAAGGCACCCACCAGGGCGGCTGCTTCGACGAGATCGCCGTCGACCCGATCAACCTCCAGCCGGGCGACGAGGCGATCGTCGCCGCCAGGTTGCGCGAAGAGCTGACCCGACGATAGCTCCGACTCGTTGATGTGTTGGTGCGCCTGGCAGGAGTCGAACCTGCGACCCTCGGATTAGAAGTTCTCCGAGCGGTTGACGCCGCCGACCTCCCGCCGGCCTCAAGTCCGTCGGGGCATCGCGCGCAGGGCCAGCAGGGGCCGCTGGCGTGCCCGGGTCGTGGCCTTCGGCGATTCGGACCCCCCGATGCGTCACGCCTTCGACATCGACGTGCTGGCCTGTCCCCGGTGTGGCGGTCGCCTCCGTCTCGTCGCGACGATCGAGGGGCGCGCTGCGGCGGCGCGGAGCGTCTTCAGCGAGGCGGCAGCCGGGCCGCCTCACCTTTCCCAAGCCCGCCGACGATCCGATAGCGGCCTGGATGCGTTCCCCGGTCAAGGCGGAGTCGACCGACTCCACGAACGGGGCCGGCGTCGACCCGATCGCGCCCTCCTCGGCATTCCTCGTCATGGGGGGCCCTTGATCACGCTGACCTCTCGGAATTTCCCAGGCAATGAGATCGCTGAACCGGAAACAGGGGAAGCCCGCAACACCTCGGGCCGCGCCGGCGATAATGATCCACCCGGTCAGAAGCTCACCAGCCTCGCGGTGGACCAACAGGTCAGAAGTCCCTGATATTTCTGGAATTATTATCCGGTATCAGATTTGCCCTGTAGTCCCGCCATGGAGGGCGGGATCCGGGTGACCCCAGCAGGTGTCTCAGGTCGAGCCGTCGCCGTGCGAGGGCATCGCGCACTGATCGTTCTCGCCGTCATGGCCGCGGTCACGACAGCCGTCCCTGCCGGGGCGGAAATCCACAAGCTGACGGCCCGAGACGGGACCATCCACTTCACAAACATCCCGGCTGACCCCGACTACAGGCGGACCAGTTTCACCTCGGCCACGATGCCTGAGGCGCCGCGGTTGCCGCGGGAAGATCGCCGGATCTATTCTCGGGAGATCGCTGAAGCGGCTACCCGATACGCAGTACCGGAGCGCCTCATCTGGGCGGTCATCCGGGTGGAATCGGGATTCGATCCCCGAGCGGTGTCCGATAGGGGCGCGCAGGGCCTCATGCAGTTGATGCCGGAGACCGCCTCGATTCTCGGCGTCCGGGACGTCTTCAACCCACGAGAGAACATAGACGGGGGCGTCCGTCATCTGCGCGGTCTCATGGTGCGGTTCGGCAACAATCTGCGCCTCGCCATCGCGGCCTACAACGCCGGCGAGAGGGCAGTGGCGGCGTACGGCGGCGTCCCGCCCTATCCGGAGACCCGGCAATATGTGACGAGGGTGATGCGCTTCTACCGCACGCCGATCGAGTGGGGTCAGCTGCAGGCGGACGGCTTCTACCAAATCCTCGAGCGCGACGGCACCATCATCTACACGAATGTCCCTTACCCCAGCCGACGATAGGCCGGGAGGCTAGGCGACATAAAGGCAGGATTGCCACCTTTTTCCGCAGCGAAGTCCTTGAACAGTTGGGACGACATTTCTACTGGCCGGCGGGGCCCACGGCCCTCGCGTGCAGAGATATCCGTTCGGTGACACTTTCAGGCCAGTTTCGGTGACACGCCCCGCATGTTCCTCCATCGATCCCTACCTCAAAGACACCCCTGCTGGGATCGATTCGCCCCTCGTCGCGCTACCTCCGTGTCCATCTTTTCGATCACGTCGGATGCCATTCAAGCCGCTGGATGCGCCGGATGATCTGCGCAAACAGGCGCTGAGTCAACTGGCTTTCGCCCAACTGCAGGATGAAGAAGCCGATAGACGACATAGAGGAATTTGCCCCAGTCGATCTCGTAGGAGTTGTCGAGGTAAGGCCCGAGCTTGGGCCTGCCTTTCTGTTTCATCTCGGCGAAGCGCCGCCCCTCTAGGAGGACGTTCGCTACTCCAGCGGTCCGCTCGACTGCGAGGTTAGCGAATCAAGTCTCGCAGGACATTCGCCGAGCGAGAAGTCAGTTCCACAACAACCTTCTCCTGCCGCCGCATCAGCCGCCAGGCAGGTTCAGTTACCGTTGTCCCCCAATGCACTCCCGGGGCCTCACCTCTGGCAACGAGGACACCTCCGGGCGTCCATCCGAAGACCATCGCGTTCTTGGTCTTGTGGAAAAGAGATCGCGCCGCCGGCAGCTCCATCGGAAACCTCGTTACCGACAAAACGTGTTCTGTATATCACGACCGCGTCAGCCCGGGTCTCCCGACGATCGCTGCGTTTTCACGAGGTCAGCGAGCCGGAGTCTGGCACGTCCGCGGTCTATACCGCGCGGCGCCACAAACGAGCACGGCCCGCCGACGACCTCGGCGACATTCGGCCGCGGTTACCGCTTCGAGGCCGCGAGCCGCCGGCGAGCGGGGTGCTGCGAGATGAACCCGTTCAGGGCTTCGCGCACAACATCCGCGAGTGACCGCCGCTCAGAAAACGCAATCGCGCGGAGCGCTTCGTGCTGCTCAGCCTCGATTGCCGCGAAGAGCGTCACAGGCTCCGAAAGTTTCTTGTCTCCGGCCCGGGCGCCTCGCCGCGGCGCGCCGACTCTGGTGGCGCGTTCAGTCTTCATCGCGAACCTCCTCTTCACTGACGATCAGATGCTCGACCGGACCAACAAACTTCAAATAGATGGCTTTCTGCTGGAACCGTTCCCGCAGAACGTCGCGCGCGTAGCCTCGCAGCCATTCGCGCGACTCCGTCGTGTCGGGAACGTCCACCTCGATCAGTGCCAGCACGTCTCTGTCAACAACGCCTCGATCCCACCAGAACCCCCGCGGTGGGTCATCGCGGAAGATGAAAAGCGTGCCGCCGCCGAAGCGGCGGGCGAGTTCGTCCGCCGTATCCAGAAACTTGTCGTCCTCAACCGCCGCGCGATAGCCTGCGGCGTCCGGGTTGTAGAACACCGGGAGCCGGAGGAGCACGGTGATCCAACCGGTGGTACCGTTGCTCATCGCCTCCCTCCCGGCGTCGCCGCTCTCGGCTGGCTCAGCTAGAATACTAGCATACTAGGGCAGTCGGCGGGCCGGGCGGGGCGCCACGTTGCAGGAGGTGAAGGAGCTGCTTGGCCAAGGCTCACTCGCGATGGTCATGCGGTACGCGCACCTGAGTCCAGAGCACCTCCGCAGTGCCGTCGTCGTCTCGATGGCGCCCTCGCCGGCGCAGTGCCTGCCGCGCGTCCCGCCAAAGTTTCAGCGCAAATCTCAACGCAAGAGCCCGTCGAACTGGTTGGGGTGTCTCAGAAATCCTTGTAGTAGTAGTTGGTGCGCCTGGCAGGAGTCGAACCTGCGACCCTCGGATTAGAAGTCCGGTACATCGTCACCCTAACCATGTGTCAGATCGCTTGTTCTTCCTTCGACTGTCTCCGAACTCCCACCCGATTGTCTCCGATCTTCACGACATCGCCTACCTTCGCCAGTTGAGCCGCCCGGTACGCCTGGGTCTGTAGCGCGGCCTGGCGCTGGTCGTCGACGCTCACGATGTTATACCGCTCGAAGACGTGGCGGGTCTTCCACCCGGCCCGCTTCATGATCACGCCCGCCGGCACGCCCGCGTTGCGGCTATCGCGGGCCCCGGTGCGTCGCAGGTCATGGAACAGTACATCGTGGAGGCCAGCCGCTTTACAGGCGCCGCGCCACCTCTTGCGAAATGACTGGATCGGCCGTCCCTGCCTGTGGAAGACGAGAGGCGAGAGCCTCGTGCCGACCGCCCGCGCGGCCCAGCGGCGCTCCATCACGCCCGTGAGTTCACCGACGATCGGGATGACGCGGGGCTCGCCACTCTTCGAGTCGGGCAGCGTGATCACACCGCTCCGGCGATCGACCATCTCCCAGGTGAGGCCGAGGATCTCGCTGAGCCGCCACATCGTCTCATAGCCGAAGCGCGCGATGTCGACCCAGGGCTGCGCCAGATGGCGGATCATCGCCTGGAACTGCTCCGGCTCGAGGAAGCCCTTCCGCGCGTTCTTGACCTCGATGGTCGGGAACGCCGGGACCCTCAACGGGAAGCCCCGTTTCATCGGCAGCCGCATCGCCGCTCGCAGCAGCGCGAGCCACTGCCTCACGGTGGCCTTCGCGTAGGGCCCCCTCGGCTTCATCGTCCTGTTGGCCCAGGCCTCAAGACTCGGCGTCGTGATGTCGTAGGCGCGTGTCGCGCCGAAGAACTCCTCGACCCGCTTGAGATGCGACCGAAACTTGTCGGGCGACTTCACGCCATGGAGCTCCCGGTGCGTCTGGTACTCCTTCAGCAGCGCGGCGCCCGTCACCCGCTCCTGCTGCGGCCCCACGAAGCGATCGCCGTGGATCTCGTGGAGGCGCTGGCGGAGGCGGCGCTCGGCGTCGCGCCGGTCGGGGCTCCCCGTCGATTCAAAGAAGCGCTTCCGGCGGCTCGGATGACGAGGATCCGGGCCGTAGTAGGCGACCCAGAAGACCTG
>WNFJ01258774.1_pt1 | contig 23063 bp, 19 predicted proteins | sample 5400461 | NCBI WGS metagenome assembly WNFJ01 (sample SAMN13153349, study PRJNA577476) | soil metagenome | isolation source: 115 cm saprolite on Douglas fir-dominated hillslope | place: USA:California | collected 2013-09-17
TGCAATTGAAGCGGGAGATCATGAATGTTCCTCGCTCCACTATTCGTGGAGCGGCGCTGGGGCCGGTCGAAATCAGTGGGAAGGCGGTTGGGCCATTCACTCTGATCGCCCCTCTCAGCCACGACGACTGTCTCTACTACCGCCTCATGGTGGAATCGAATCCTAGCGGCGATCTCAGATCCACGATTCACGAATTGTGCGCACCGCTGTTTCTCGACGACGGCACCGGAATCGTGATGATCTATCCGCCCGGCGCAGAACTGAGGATGAAGCCATCTTCGGAGCGGGCAGAGTATGGAAAGCTGGCAGTGGTTCTGAGCACCCGCTACCGGACTGAATCTCCTGAGTTTGCTCAAGAGTACTCGATCAAGCCCGGAGACTCAATTTTTGTTTTGGGGACGCTACGGGAAAACATCTGGAAGAACAGAAATGCATATGAGGGGACGGAAGAGTTGGCACGGATCGGGCCGGGTTTTATATGCGACGCAGAAGCCGACCTGCTGCGAAGAGAGGCCTTTCCATTCTTAGACCCGTCAAGACCTGCCGGTGCAGCAGTGGATTCCACTCGCCAGTTCGACCTGGACCCGCCGGTACTCCTGATGAAGGGTAACGGGCCGTTTGTTATATCTTCCGATAGCCAGCTAGAACTCCTGACGAAGTTGAGCTGGAAATCGCTGCTATTCATTTGGGGCGGTCCGATAGCAACGCTTTGGGGGCTTTGGGAGATCCTCAACCGTTTTGGATGGTTAGGAGCGGCGTCCCAGAACTAGCAGCGGGCTTCCATTGTAAAATCAAAGTCCAACTGACCATGCCGCAACAAGAAGCCGAACCCGCCATGATCCGCGAAGACCGCTACGACCCACAGTCCATTGAAGAAAAGTGGGCGGAGCGCTGGCAGCGGGATCCGGCGCTCTACGCCGCCGAGCCTGATTCGACCAAGCCGAAGTATTACGTTCTGGAGATGCTTCCCTACCCGTCCGGGGCGCTGCATATGGGGCACGTGCGCAACTATGCCATCGGCGACGCTCTGGCCCGCTACATGTGGATGAATGGGTATAACGTGCTGCATCCCATGGGATGGGATTCATTTGGATTGCCGGCGGAGAATGCCGCGATCGCCAATCAGACTCCGCCGCGTGAGTGGACGCTTGGCAACATCGAGAAAATGAAACGGCAGATGAAGCGGCTGGGCTTTGCCTATGACTGGTCGCGCGAAGTCACCACCTGCCTGCCGGACTACTACCGCTGGAACCAGTGGTTCTTTCTCAAACTCTTTGATCGCGGACTGGCATATCGCAAGAAGAGCAAGGTGAACTGGTGTCCGAAGTGCGCGACGGTGCTGGCCAACGAGCAAGTTGTGGGCGGCTGTTGCTGGCGGCACGAGGACACTGTGGTGGAGCAGCGTGAGCTGGAGCAATGGTTTTTGCGCACCACGAATTACGCGGATGAGTTGTTAGGCGATCTTGACCGTCTTCCTGGCTGGCCGGAAAAAGTGCGCACCATGCAGCGCAACTGGATTGGCCGCAGCGAAGGCACGCTGGTGGATTTCCGCCTCGACTATTCGGGCGGCGATGTGTTTACCGTTTTCACCACTCGCGTGGACACAATTTTCGGCGCGACGTCGGTCCAGCTTGCGCCCGAGCATCCCATCACTGCCGAACTGGCCGCCGCAGAGCCTGATCTCCGCCTGAAGGTGATGCAACTGATCGAGGAGCAGCGCAAAGCCAAAGAGTCCGGCGACATTGGCGCGATCGAAAAGCATGGCGTCGATACCGGGCATGTTGCGGTGAATCCATTTAACGGCGAGCGGGTGCCGCTGTGGGTGGCGAACTACATTCTCATGGACTACGGCACCGGTGCGATCATGAGCGTGCCGGCGCACGATGACCGGGACTATGAGTTTGCCAAGAAATATGGGATTGAGGTGCGGCAGGTGATAGTGCCGGCAGAGTCGGACAAGCCTGCCCTGAGCGAAGCCGAAGGGAGTGTCCGACCCACACAGGCCGATTCCACACCAGACGTTCCGGAGCTTCCATTCACCACTCTGGATGGTGAATTGATCAACTCCGGCGAGTTCACGGGGCTTTCGTGCCAGGAAGCAATCAAGAAGATGTCGGCATATTCCGAGCAGCACAAGTTCGGCAAAGCAACCGTGACCTTCCGGCTGAAGGACTGGGGAATCTCACGCCAGCGCTATTGGGGAACGCCTATTCCGATGGTGTATTGCGATAAAGATGGCGTGGTTCCGGTTGCGGAGAAAGATCTGCCGGTGATCTTGCCCGAAAATGTTGACATCACGCTCACCGGGGGATCACCGCTGGGGCGAGTTCCGGAATTCCTCAACACGACCTGTCCGCGCTGCGGAGGTCCCGCCCGCCGCGAGACCGACACCATGGACACGTTTGTGGATTCGTCGTGGTATTTCTATCGCTACACCGACGCCCATAACGACAAGGCTCCGTTCGATTCGAAGATCGCCGGCTACTGGTTCCCGATTGACCAGTACATTGGCGGAATCGAGCACGCAATTCTGCACCTAATTTATGCGCGCTTCTGGACCAAGTTCATGCGAGATTTGGGCATGATCGAAAATGATGAGCCGGTGGAGCGGTTGTTCAGTCAAGGCATGATCATCAAGAGCGGCGCGAAAATGTCCAAGAGTCTGGGCAACGTGGTCTCCCCCGATGAGATGGTCGCGCACTATGGCGGGGACAGCGCGCGCATGTACACCCTATTCGCCACATCTCCCGATCGCGAATTGGACTGGCAAGACGAAGGGGTCGCCGGAATTTACCGATTTTTGTCTAAGGTCTATCGGTTCGTGGCGCGGAATGCGCAACAGAAATCTGCAGAAGCGCAGCAAGGCGGCACTTTGTCGCCGGGGGCACGCGCTATTCAGCGCAAGCTGCACCAGACCATCAAACGCGTGACCGATGATTTTCAGGGACGCTGGCATTTCAATACCTGCATCTCGGCGATCATGGAACTGGTCAATGAACTGTACGCAGTCGAAACCAAAGGGTTGCCGGCTTCGTTGCTGGCCGGCGTGCAACGCGACACGGTTCTCTTGCTGGCCCCGTTTGCTCCGTATCTTGCACACGAGTTGTGGGAGATGCTGGGAGAGCGCGGCAATCTACTGAAAGCACCGTGGCCGAAGTACGATCCCGAACTGGCCAAGGAAGAAGAAATCGAAATTCCGGTGCAGGTCAACGGAAAGCTGCGAAGTGTGGTGGTGGTCGCGCCGGGGACATTGCCGGAAGAAATACTGGAGAAAGCGCTGGCCGAAGGCAAGGTTCAGACTTACGTTGCAGGGAAAGAAATCGTGCAGAAGATTTTCACCGGCAAACTGGTGAATATTGTTGTCCGTTAACGGAATAGCCATAACCTCGCATGAGTTCGTTCTCGCCCACCTCTGAAGGTTTCCGGCTAATCTTCCGTCGGCCTGCGATCCCATTGGCTGAGATCGCCTGGCGATGGACCTTTGCCACGGCTGCATGGCTGCTCGGTATCGCTTTTGTTCTCGAGTACATGGGCAGTTTGCCGGTGAACGCGCTCGACCGCCTTCTGCTGGGGACGCAGCAGCCGATTCTCGTATCTCGCGCGATTCATCGCATCTTTCATGGAAGCGCGTTCCGGTTCACCGAAGCGGGCATCGTGTTGGCCATTGGGCTCGCGGTTGCTTGGGTTGCTCTGGCGTCGCTGGGGCGGGCTGCAACTCTGGCTGCATTGCTGGACGAATTCGGCGTTGCATCGGGATCGGGACATCGAATGATACGGTCTTTAGTTGCGCTGAATGTTCTGCGGGTGGCAGTGTTTTGGGCGGCCAAGCTATCCGGCCTCGGCGCCGTCTTGCTCGCCAGTTCTTTCTGGGCTTCGACGCATGTCTCGCTTGCAGACGCCTCGCGGATCTGGTTTGTGTTGCTTTTTCTGGTCGGGATGATATGGGCAGGCTTGAACTGGCTCTTGTCCACGGCTGCGGTTTTTGTGGCAACCGAACAGAAGGGATCGCTCAGCGCTATTGCTTCCTGCGCGCGTCTTTGCATGGAACATACTGGCCGGGTACTGGCCACGGGAGTCTGGTTCGGGTTGGCGCATTTGGGCGCCTTCATTGTTGCAGTAATGGCTGGGTTCACCATCCTTTCAACAGTTGGCGCGTGGCGGATGGGACCGGCGTTTGTTCTGGAATTCCTGATTGTCGGCGGATATTGCGCGGTTGCTGATTTCCTCTACACCGGCAGACTGGCGGCTTATGTTGCCATCGTCCGAGGCCCAGAGGCAGAACTGTCGGGCGAGACTTCTCCGTTGACGCCCGTGGACGGGGCATCCTCGGTGGATCGCGATGAAGTGATCCTGAGCGACGTTCCGCTGCTGGCGACCTGAGGCGACCTGACGTTCCTCTTTACACGGCAATGACGATCTGAGAAACTCATTCGTGGAAACCCAATCAATTGTTGTCCTTGACTTCGGGGCGCAATATTCGCAACTGATCGCCCGCCGCGTCCGAGAACAACACGTCTTTTCTGCCGTCCTACCCTGCAACTCAACGATCGAAGACATTCGCAAGTATTCTCCGGTCGGCATCATTCTTTCCGGCGGGCCTTCGTCGGTATATGACCATGACGCTCCCCCTGCGGATCCGCGGATATTTGATCTGGGCTTGCCCGTGCTCGGAATCTGCTACGGACTGCAGTTCATGGCGCACACGCTCGGCGGCAAAGTGCGAGCTGCGGAGCGGCGCGAATACGGCCACGCGCAAGTCGAGTTGCTGGATGACTCGGAGCTCTTCAAAGGACTGCCGCGCACGCTCGAAGTATGGATGTCGCATGGGGACGAAGCGCTGGAGCTTCCGTCGGGTTTCAAGCTGATCGCGAAATCTCCCAACGCCGTGGCGGGAATTGAAGATGCCAGGCGGCGATTGTTTGCGGTGCAGTTCCACCCTGAGGTGCGCCACACCAAGCTGGGGACGGAAATTCTGCGGAACTTTGTTTTGAACATCTGCCGCGCCAAGCCGACTTGGACTCCGCAACATTTCGTGGATGCGACGGTCGCTGCGGTGCGGGAACAAGTCGGGTCGGGGAGAGCTATTTGTGCTTTGTCGGGCGGCGTGGATTCGGCTGTGGCTGCGACATTGGTTGATCGTGCACTGCGAGACGGCAACAAATCCCGCCTTACGTCGGTGTTTGTCAACAATGGCGTGCTGCGCAAGAACGAGTTTGAAAAAGTCCAGCAAAACCTGCGTGACAAGCTTGGATTGCAAGTGGTGGCGGTGGACGCGACCGAGCGCTTCCTGACCAAACTTGCGGGCGTCACCGATCCTGAGACGAAGCGAAAGATTATCGGCAACGAATTTATTGCCATCTTCGACGACGAGGCCCATCGGATCGAAAAAGAAGAAGGTAAGGTGGAGTGGCTGGTACAGGGAACTTTGTACCCCGACGTGATTGAGTCGGTGTCGGTACGTGGCCCTTCCCAGGTCATCAAATCGCACCACAACGTCGGCGGGCTTCCCGAGAAGATGAAGCTCAAGCGGATCGAGCCGCTGAAAGAGCTGTTCAAAGACGAAGTCCGCACCATCGGTCGCGATCTGGGAATGCCGGAGGAAGTCCTGCAGCGGCAGCCGTTCCCGGGGCCGGGATTGGCTGTCCGAATCTTGGGCGAAGTGACTCCCGAACGACTTGCAATCCTCCGCGAGTGCGACGACATTGTGGTCAACGAAGTCAAGCGCGCGGGGCTTTACACAAAAATCTGGCAGTCGTTTGCTGTCCTTTTGCCGGTGATGTCGGTCGGAGTAATGGGTGACCAGCGGACCTACGCTTATACATGCGCGATCCGTGCTGTGCACTCGGAAGACGGTATGACCGCGGACTGGGTTCCGCTGCCGCACGAAGTGCTAAAAACAATTTCCAGCCGGATTGTCAACGAGGTGCGCGGCGTGAACCGAGTGGTGTATGACATAACCTCGAAGCCGCCGGGGACGATTGAGTGGGAGTGAGTGAAACAGCTCTTGGCTCTTAGCTCTTCGCTTCCAGCAAGATCAAACACCGGGATGGCCCGAATGCTTCCGCTTACTCCAGCGCCTCCCGCAATTCTCTCCGCAGAATCTTCCCCGAAGCCGTCCTGGGCACGACAGCGATAAAGAGTATTTCCCGCGGTTGCTTGTAGTGTGCCAGGCGGCTGGCTACGAAGGCGCAAAGCTCTTCGTCAAAACCTTGTTTGGTAGCAAAGCCCTCGTGGGCGACGACGAAAGCCACTGGAACCTCTCCCGCCGCGGGATCTTGCCTCCCCACAACCCCGCAATCGCGGACTGCAGGATGCTCGAGCAGGACGGACTCAATTTCGGCGGGAGCGATGGAGAAGCCTTTGTACTTGATCATCTCCTTGCTGCGGTCGAGCACGTAATAGAAACCGCGCTCATCGCAAGTGACAATATCTCCCGACCAGTACCAGCCATCACGAATGGCAGCGGCGGTTGCGGCGGGAGACTTCCAGTACCCCAGCATAAATTGCGGGCCACGCATCAGCAGTTCGCCCGGTTCTCCGGCGGCCGCGTGCCCTCCATTCACGTTGATGACTCGGCATTCCGTCTGCGCCACCGGCTGGCCGATGGATTCGGGCTTGCAGCGCGCAGCGTCGTAGTAGCCGATGTGGGTGACCGGAGAAGCTTCGGTCATCCCGTATCCCTGGGTGATTGGGACTCCGGTATGATCCATGAAACGGTGCGCTAGTTCGGGCGCGAGCGGCGCTGCTCCGGACTTCAGGCGCTGCAGACTATGGGACTTCGGCCACAACCCGGCTTCCGCCGCCTGTACTAGTGCTCGCAACGCTGGCGGCGCGACTAGCGTGTAAGTTGCCTTCTCTGCGACCATTAGATGCAAAAATCGCTCTGCATTGAAGCGCGGCATCAGGACGATGGTGCCGCCCTGCGCCAGGCAAGGGTTCAATGCAACATTCAATCCATAGATGTGGTACAGCGGAAGAAAACAGAGGAGCAGGTCTTCGGGGCTGAGAGGATACGCATCCGGACCGATCAACTGAAAGATGTTGGCCACCAGATTGAAGTGGCTCAGCATCACTCCCTTTGGTAGGCCAGTCGTACCGCTCGAGTATGGAAGCGCGGCAAGAATTTCGTTCGAAGGGCCAGCGGGTTGGGGAACAGATGCGTTACTTGGGCGCAATAAATCGGAAAACTGTGAGGTTCCCGGCGCGTGCTGCCGAGCGGTGTAAATGCCGCGCAGCTTCGGAAGGGCTCCGAAGTCTATGCCTTCAAGTTGCGGGCCATCGCTGATTAGCAAGACCACGTCAGAGTCTTCCAGCTGATAGCGCACTTCGCGCTCGCGGTAGGTGGGATTGAGGAGAGTCGGCACAGCTCCGGCAAGAGTGGCGGCGTGATACGCGGCGCAGAATTCCCAAGAATTCTGCAAAAAGATGGCGACGATCTCGCCCGGCTTGACTCCAGCCGTGATAAATCCGCGCGCCAGCGCTTCGACGATTTCGCCGTACTCGGCGTAGGAAATACGGCGTCCGCAGGAAGAATCAACAATCGCTGTTCGGCTAGCGAAGCGGCGGCAACTTTCGAGAATCAGTTCATGAACGAAGCGGTTCGAGGGATCGGCGTAGAGCTGGGTCCGTGACATGCCGAGTGATTCTAATCTCAGATGAGCGGCCGCGGCGAAACTATCGTTCGATCAAGCGCCGAGAGACTGCCGTAACCACGCGGCGGGGACTGATTCTCAGAGACTCCGCCACCAGCCAATTTTTCAGTCCCGGGATGACCAGCGGCTTGCCTTTCATTAATGCTCGGTAGCCATCCTGCGCCACTGCTTTCGCGGTCATGGGGCGCAGCTTGAAGAGAAGCGTTTCTTCGGTTCCGGCACGCTTTTGGAATTCGGTGTCGGTAGCGCCAGGGCAGAGGCAGGTCACGGTAACGCCGCTGCCGCTCAGTTCATTCGCCAGGGCTTCCGAGAATGAAATCACGTAAGCCTTAGTCGCATAGTAGACGGCCATCAGAGGACCCGGCTGGAATCCGGCAGTGGAGGCGACATTCAGAATCTTGCCCGATTTTCGCTCCAGCATTGGACCAAGGAAGAGCTTGGTGAGATGCGTCAGGGCGGTTATGTTGAGCTCAATCTGCCCGAGGCTCTCTTCTAAGGCAACGTCCGCAAAGGCGCCCAGTTTTCCATACCCCGCATTGTTCACAAGAACATCGATGCCGATGGTTTCCCGCTCGACTTGATCGAAGAGAAATTGTGGAGCTGAGGCAGACCCTAAGTCCAGCGCAAACGCCTTGACGGAAATAGTGAACTGCCGCTGCAACTCGTCAGCGAATTGATCCAGCCTCGCGCCATTCCTGGCGGCGACTAGCACTACGCTGTAACCGTTTTTGGCGAACAGTTTGGCGAGTTCGCGACCGATGCCGGCGGAGGCACCGGTGATCAGGGCGGTCTGGGATTTCGTGGCCATGCATCTTTCACAACTAACAACCACAAAGGGCACGAAGGCGCACGGAGGAAAGCAGAATCAAGAAACCTTCGTGTAACCTCATGCCCTTTGTTGGTCTAACAATCTAGCCTGACGCTGGATCCTACGCCAGCACTGGTTCCACATCGTAAAGCGGAAACCACGAGGTCGCGGTCTTCAGCTTGTCATTGACGTTGTTGATATTCTTCACACCTTCGGTTTCAAGCCAATTGCGGAAGGCGGCAGCGCCCTGCTTGGCGTAAATCGGGATGCCTTCTTTCCAGGTGGCCCGTCCGCAGAGGACGCCGTTGTATTTCACGCCCGTTTCGCCGGCCAGTTCCAGCGTCTCACTGAATTCGGCGTTGCTCACGCCGGCCGAGAGATAGATGAACGGCTTGGTCGCGACGTTCGCGGCTGCGTGGAACAGATCAATGGCTTCTTTCTTGGTGTACGCTTTCTGTCCGCCAAAGGATTTTGTTCCCTCGACAAACTTCATGTTTACAGGGACTTCGACTTTGAGCACATCCACACCGTAGCGGTCTTTGCTGAATTCGCGCATGCTCTCGGTCACGATGTGCGGTTTCTTCTTCGCATACTCCAAGCCCTTTTCGTCGGCGCCTTCTTCGTAGCCGACAAACTCCAGGAAATACGGAATGTCGTTGGCGCGGCACTCGTCGCCGATGCGCTCCACCCAGGCATGCTTCTTGTCGTTCACATCCTTCGGGTCGAACGGGGTGTAATAGAGCAGGATCTTGACGCAATCTGCGCCCGCTTCTTTCAGACGGCGTGCCGACCAGTGGTCAAGCAGATCGCCGAGGCGACCGGGGCCGGTTTTGTCGTATCCGGTCTTTTCGTACGCCAGCAGCAGGCCGGCATTCTTGGCGCGGCGCTTGGAAGCGGGCAGTCCCCACTCGGGATCAAGCAGAATGGCGCTGGCATGTGGCGTGAGGACTTCAGTGACCAGCGACTTGAATTCTTCCATCATGGCGTCGCTGATGTCGCCGCCCTTTTCTTTGGCCAGTGATTTTTGCAGCGAGCCACGCTGGTCCATGGCGGCGGCGGCAATGACTCCCCGCTTGTCCGACACGCGTTGCAGGCCGGCGAGTTTTCCGGGCGTAAGCTTCATAAATCCTCCGATAAGTGCGTTGGGATGGGTTGCCGGCCGAACAAAGAGGACGGCTAATTATTGTAATACGGGCGTGACCTTGCGTTCACCGAAACCCGCTTCTTTCGCTATACTGAGTAAGTATGCCGATCCTCCAAAACATCGCCGCCATCGCCAAAGGCATGTCCATCACCTTCATGGAGATGTTTCAGCCCACGACGGTGGAGAACTATCCCGACGGCCCGGGCCCGCTCCGCGGGGCGAAGTTCCAGGAGCGTTATCGCGGCATGCACGTACTGCAGCGCGATGAGAATGGCCTCGAAAAGTGCGTTGCCTGCTTCCTGTGCGCGGCGAACTGTCCGGCGAACTGTATTTACATTGAGGCGGCTGAGAACACGGCTGAGCACCGGGTGAGCGGCGCCGAGCGCTACGCCAAGGTTTACAACATTGACTACAACCGCTGCATTTTTTGCGGATACTGCGTGGAAGCGTGCCCCACTGACGCCATCACCCACGGTCACGGATTCGAGCTGGCAAGCTTCAACGCGACCAATTTGGTGTACCGCAAAGAGCAGATGCTGGCCACCAAGCCGGCGCATTTGGGAGCAAATCCGGTGTTCAATGCCGCGGATGTGGCGGGTGGGGCACCCGCAGACGTCGCTCCAGGAGAGTAAGAGTTCACTAGCTTTCGCGAGAGGATGACGCCGGTCCGCAACGGGGCCGGCGTTCGTGTATCAAGAGCAGTCGTTGGTCGTACGTCGTTGATCGTTGGCCAGACCACCGAATTCGCGCCTCGGATTTTGCCAACGACGAACGACCAAGGACCAACGACGATTTCCTGATGGCTGATTTTCTCCAAACCGTGCGCGAACGCGTCGTCATTTACGACGGGGCGATGGGGACTAACATCCAGACGCGCAATCCTACCCTGGACGATTACTGGGGTAAGGAAAACTGCAGCGAAGTTCTGGTGCTGAGCCGTCCTGACATCATTCGCGATATTCATGCGGACTTTTTTCGCGTGGGCTGCGACGTGGTTGAGACAAACACATTCGGCGCAACCCGCACGGTGCTTACCGAATTCGGACTGCACGACCGGGTTGCGGAAATCAATCTTGCGGCAGTCAAGCTCGCCAAAGAAGTTGCGCAACAGTTTTCCACCAGCGCCAGGCCTCGATTCGTCGCGGGCTCGATGGGGCCGACCACCAAGCTGCCGTCTCTCGGGCACATCAGTTTTGACGACATGGTCACCGCATATGAGGAGCAAGCAACGGCGCTGATTGAAGGCGGCGTCGACGTCCTACTCGTCGAGACGGCGCAGGATTTACTGCAAGCAAAGATTGCCACGATTGGCGTGCTTGAGGCGATGCGTAAGGCGGGGAAGCGCCTGCCGCTGCAGGTCCAGGTCACGCTGCAGGAATCTGGAACGATGCTCCTTGGCACGGAGATCGGCGCCGCGCTCACCGCGCTTGAGCCGCTCGACCTGGACATTATTGGAATGAACTGCGCCACCGGTCCGGCGGAGATGAACGATGCCGTCCGCTATCTGGGAGCGAATTCGACTAAGGATATTTCGGTTCTGCCGAATGCAGGCCTTCCCCAAAACGAAGGCGGACATGCGGTTTACAAACTCACGCCCGCCGAACTTGCTCAGTATCACAAATACTTCGTCCAGGATTATGGCGTCCGCATTGTCGGCGGATGCTGCGGGACCACGCCCATACATCTGAAAACCGTTGTGGACGCGGTCTCAGGCATCGACCCGGCGAAGAGAGACGTCAAGCCTATGGCTGCGGCTTCGAGTGCCTACACTTCTGTCCCGCTCGATCTTGATCCCAAGCCGCTGATCGTCGCCGAAGAAATGAACACCACGACCCGTGTGGAGCATTTCAAGAATCTGGTACGTGGGAAGAAGTATGACGACATTCTGGCATTGGCCAAAAAGTTGGTGAACGAAGGCTCGCACATGCTTGATCTGTGCTGCGCCATCGTCGGCGAAGACGAGAAGGACTACATCAGGTCAATTCTTGAGCGTATTGCCACCCGTGTCCCAGCCCCAATCTTGGTGGATTCAACCGAAGCCGACGTTGTAGAAGAGGCGCTGAAACGTATTCCCGGCAAAGCCATCATCAATTCCATCAATCTGGAAGACGGCGAGAAGCGGACATCGAAAGTCCTGCCTATGGCTAAGCGCTATGGCGCAGCGGTCATTGCGCTCACCATTGACGAAGACGGTATGGCGCTGACGGCGGAAAAAAAAGCCGCCATCGCGCACCGCATCTTTGATCTGGCGGTGAATAAGTACGGTATTCGCCCGGCAGATTTGATTTTTGATGCGCTCACTCTACCGATTTCAACCGGACAGGACGAGTATCGAAGCGCCGGAATCGAGACTTTGAACGCCCTGAAGCTGATCAAGAAAGAGCTTCCAGAAGTTAAAACTATTCTCGGTGTCAGCAATATTTCGTTTGGCTTGGACGTGTATTCCCGTCGGGTGCTGAACAGCGTTTTCATGCATGAAGCGGTAAATCGCGGCCTCGACATGGCCATTGTCAATTACACCAAAATCTCCCCGCTATATAAGATTCCTCAAGAAGAGGTTGAACTTGCGCGCAAGCTGATTTTCCGCGATGAATCTGCCGGCGATCCCTTGCAAATTTATATGCAGCACTTCGCAGGCAGCAAGGGGAAGACTCAGGGTGAAAGCACGGCGCACGTTGAAACGCTTTCAATAGAGGACAAACTCAAGTATGCGATCATCAACGGAGAAAAGTCAGTCGGCGAGGGCGCGCATAAGAAGTCACTCGAAGTCTTGCTCGAAGAAGCTCTGCAGCAGTATTCGCCGCTTGAACTTATCAACACCGTGCTGCTCGATGGCATGAAGACGGTTGGCGATCTTTTCGGTGCCCGCAAGATGCAATTGCCGTCGGTACTTGATTCGGCTGGAGTGATGAAGCAGGCCGTAGCGTACCTCGAGCCAAAAATGGAGAAGAAGTCCGGCGCATCGCAGAAGGGCACGATTGTGATTGCCACGGTGAAGGGAGATGTACACGACATTGGCAAGAATCTGGTGGACATTATTCTTTCCAACAATGGATACCGCGTGGTCAATCTCGGTATCAAGCAGCCGGGCGACGCGATTATCAAAGCGGCGCAGGAGCACCATGCCGACGCAATCGGCCTGAGCGGACTGCTGGTCAAGTCCACGCTGGAGATGAAATACGTCATTCAGGACCTCGAGCGCCAGAAACTGGAGTTTCCGGTGATCTGCGGCGGCGCAGCGCTGACTCGGAAGTATGTGGAAGACGATTTGCGGCGCGAATATTCGAATGCGGTCTTCTACGCCGACGATGCCTTCGGCGGACTGCATATTATGGAAGACCTCATGTCCCCGAACGGCCGTCGCAAGGCGCGAATCCAGGAAGGCCGGACGGTGAAGGAGTACGCCAAGGCGGTCGCAGTCGATGAAGAAACCGGGCCAGTGTTTGCCGAGCGCAGCGCCGTGGTCAGCGATGCGCCAAATATTCCCACACCACCATTTTGGGGCGTGCGAGTGAAGAAGGACTACGACCTGAGCGAACTCTTCCCCTACATCAATGAGACGGCATTGTTTAAGAACCAGTGGCAGTTGAAGACTGCATCGCAGGAAGACTACGCAAGGTTGGTCGAACAAAAGTTTCGCCCGATTAAGAAAGAGCTGGAAAACGAAATCATCGCCAGTGGATGGTTTGAACCAAAAGTGGTCTGGGGATATTTCCCGGCGCAGGGCGACGGGAATGATGTGGTGGTGTACGAGATCCCGCCATGCTCACCGCACGGGCGAGGACGCCCGTGCGTCCACCGAACTATTGCGCTTTACTTTCCCGCGCCAGCGTGAAGGACGTCGCCTCTGCATCTCTGACTTCTTTGCCCCGAAGGCTTCCGGCAAGATGGATGTGATTGGGCTGTCCCTGGTTACGATTGGCGCGAGAGCATCGGTAGAAACGCAAAAGCTGTTCGAAGCCGGAGAGTACACGAAATATCTCTACCTGCACGGGCTGAGCGTAGAGACCGCCGAGGCGCTAGCTGAATATCATCACAAACTGATGCGGCAGGAACTCGGCATTGCTGCAGACGATTCGCCGAACATTCGCGACCTGTTCCATCAGAAGTATCGCGGTTCGCGCTTTAGCTTTGGTTACCCGGCTTGCCCGAACTTGGAAGATCAGACCAAGCTCTTTGCGCTGCTCCATCCGGAAGCGAACGTTGGCGTGCGCCTGACCTCAGGCTTTCTGCTCGAGCCTGAGCAGAGCACATCGGCGATTGTGGTGCACCATCCTGCCGCGAAGTATTTCGTGGCTTAACGTTTCCAACCCCGGCTCCCGCAAACGCATCTTCTTTTCATGATCCGCAAAATGAAATCTGGGGAATACCGGCTGTATTCGCGCAAGAAAGATACGAAGACTGGGAAACGGAAGAACCTGGGGACGTTTTCATCACTGGCCGCGGCACAGAAGCACGAGCGGGCGGTGCAGTTCTTTAAGAAACGTTGAGCCGGACCCAGGCGGGACTTCATCATGCCTCGGGGCGAAAGCAGGTTCCTCGGCCTCGCTCGCAATGACAGTGCTCCAGGGATGTTTCGGGACGTGACTAGTGCTACCCGTTGGCAAGTTCCTTGGCTCGCTGCGTCGCCTTTACGACTGCTTTGATCAGCGTCACCCGCAGCTTGCCTTCTTCAAGTTCCATGATGCCGTCAATGGTACATCCGGCAGGCGTTGTCACGGCGTCTTTGAGGAGTGCCGGATGGTCGCCGGTTTCGAGCACTACGGTTGCGGCGCCCAGGGTTGTCTGCGCGGCCAGCAGGGTGGCTATGTCGCGAGGCAGGCCGACTTTTACACCGGCTTCAGCTAACGATTCCAGAATGATGTAAATGTAAGCCGGGCCGCTGGCAGAGAGGCCGGTTACGGCGTCCATATGCTTTTCGTCAACGACGACCGTCCGGCCGACAGCGTTGAACAATGCAGACGCGGCTTCTACATGCTCGGCTTGCGCGAATTGTCCTTTGCAAAGCGCGGTCATTCCCTGTCCGAGGACGCAAGGAGTATTCGGCATCGCGCGCACCACGGGAACTTTCTTGCCTAACGCGCCCTCAATCTGGCTAGTGTGGACTGAGGCCGCGACGGAAATTATTAGCTGCTTCGCGGAGATCTTCGGACGAATCTGCTCCATCAATTCCTGGACTACCTGCGGCTTCACACAGACGAAGATCACGTCCGCACCTTTGACCGCGGCCAGATTGTCGGTGGTCACCGCGACTCCGAGTTTGCGGGACAAATCCTGCACCCGAGATTCGTGCGCAACCGTAGCGTGCACCCGCTGCGGCGAGAGTCGGTGCTTCTCAATCAGCGCCTTCACCAGGATGCTTCCCATCTTTCCGGCTCCCAGCACGGCAATGCGGCTCTTCGAGAAATCAGATTGCATCTGTTCGCCTCCCGTATGCGGTCACTATGGAGTGAAAACCTCCCCCAGGCCAGACGGTCGCTGGCGCCCCGCATATCCACCTGTCGAGTGAAATTCGAAGATATCACAGTCGGATGAAAGGCTAGGGAGTGACGGTCAGGCCTACCTGAGTGCTGTGGGTGACCGTACCTGAAGTCGCGGTTACGGTGATGTTGTAAGCGCCGGTAGGAGTTCCGGGGCTGCCACTGCCTCCGCCACCGTTACCCTGAAGGCCTCCGCTGTGACAAGACCCAGAATGGGACGGTTGATACGGCCCGTGCATTACACTCTTTATCTATCTATAGACTGGTGGGCATCTATGGACTGGCAGGCGTTTTGGTTGACAATTCGGTTGGCGACCGTCGTGACCGCCATTCTTGTGGCGCTGGGACTCCCGTTCGCTTCCTGGATCGCCTTCTCTCGCTGGCGTTGGAAATTTCTGGTTGAAGCGGTTGTGGCACTGCCGATTGTTCTGCCCCCGACGGTGCTTGGGTTCTACGTGCTGATCGCGCTGGGACAACGCAGCCCATTCGGCCGCTGGTGGCAGTCCATAACCGGACACACGCTGGCGTTCACTTTCAGCGGGTTGGTCATCGGATCGGTGCTGTACAGCTTGCCATTCGCCGTGCAGCCATTCGCCGCTTCCCTTTCCGCTGTGGATTCGCGGCTGCTGGCGGCTTCGTCGGTGCTTGGCGTCTCCAAGTTTCGGACGTTCTGGCGAGTGATTGTGCCGCTGTCGGTCTCCGGCCTGGTGACCGGAGTCGCGCTGAGCTTCGCGCACACCATGGGAGAGTTCGGGGTCGTACTCATGGTCGGAGGCAATATTCCCGGCATCACGCGCACGCTGTCCATCAACATCTTCGACCAGGTGCAAGACCTGAACTATTCCGCGGCGAATACGACCGCGTTGGTGTTGGTTGTAATTGCGTTCGTCCTGCTGTCGTTGATTTACTCACTAAACCGGAATTTGTGGAAGATATGGCCACGACTGTAGAGAACACCACATCAGTGCCCGCGCAGAAGGAGATGGCGGCCGGCGCTCTCGACGTTCGTATCCGCAAGGCATTCGCTGGCGGTTTCGAGTTGGACGTTGCCTTCGTTCTACACCGTGGAATTACGATTCTGTTTGGAGCCTCAGGAGCCGGGAAAACTACACTGCTCGACTGCATCGCCGGGCTAACTATGCCTGATTCTGGACGAGTCGCGATTGGCGACCGAGTACTATTCGATTCGGAGCGCCGCATCATTGTTCCCGTCAGAAGCAGAAACATTGGCTACGTTTTTCAAGACCTTGCGCTGTTTCCGCACTTGAATGTGGAGTCCAATGTTGCTTACGGCTTGGCGGGAATCGATCCGCAGGAACGTGAGCTGCGGGTCGGCAAAGCCCTTGACACGCTGGGAATTGCAGCACTGCGCAAGCGTCGTCCAGCGCAAGTTTCCGGTGGAGAGCGCCAGCGGGTTGCCCTGGCCCGCGCGCTGGTAACCGAGCCTTCCCTTCTGTTGCTCGACGAGCCGCTGGCGGCACTCGACTTGCCGGTTCGCATGAAAATCGCTGATGACCTGCGCCGTTCGATCCAGAATTTGCCGATCCCGGTTCTCTATGTGACGCACAGTCGCGATGAGGTCTTCATGCTGGGCGAAAAGTTGCTGGTTCTCGAACGCGGCAAGGTGATTTCAGAGGGAACGCCGCATGAAGTATTGTCGGCGCCGCGAGGCGAAACGGTGGCTCAGCTTGCCGGTTTTGAAAATATTTTTGATGCGCAAGTCATGTCTGTCCACAAAGACCGGGGTACCATGACTTGCCGCGTCGGATCGGCACGGTTCGAGTCGGCGCAAGTTGAGCTCGAGACCCCGTTGGTTCGAGCCGAGCCAGGCGGCAACCTGCGCGTCGGAATCAGTGCTGGAGATGTTTTGTTAGCCACGTCAGCTCCGGTAGGATTGAGCGCCCGCAACATTCTGCCGGGCAAGTTGCTCTCTCTTTCCCAAAGAGACGCCATCATTGTCGCCCGCGTGGACTGCGGAGTCGAGCTTTCCGTCCATTTGACGCTTGGCGCGCGCGACTCGCTTGAACTTGCTCCGGGGCGGCAGGTTTGGGTGATTGTGAAGACGCATTCGTGTCATCTGCTGGCGGGGTAAAGATTAAGAGATTAACAGGAAGATATGCGTCCCGCTCGGTCAAACATCGCTGATTACCGATCGTCGGCAAGCCGCATGACGAAATCGCTTTCGGCGCTCTGCCTTGCCTATCTTTGCCTAACGGGTGCCGCGGCGGTAGCACAAAGCAAGAATGCGTCTTTCCCGAACACTCACATTTCGTCGCGACCGACCAAGTCTGTGGCGGCTCGTCTTGCCGCTCAAAACGCACTATTCAAAGAGCAATACGAAGATGACATGAGGGCTTCTCCAGAAAGCGAGACTGTCAGGGGAGATTACCAGGATAACGCACTGCTGGATGACTACTCGCTGGCAGCCAGCATGAAGCAAAATGCCATCGATCGCGCGTATCGTGCGAAGCTCAAAGGTATTTCTGCGGAGGGATTTCCCGAACAGGATCGCCTCTCACACGATCTCCTGCTTCACGTTCTGGATAATCGCATTGCCGACTACGAGCTGAAGAATTATGAGATGCCGATCTCGCAAATGCAGGGCATCCACAACAGTCTTGCGGATCTTCCTAACACCGTACCGTTGGACACAGTTAAGCACTACGAGGATTACATTGCACGTCTCCACCAGATCCCGCGGGCGTTCGAGCAAACGACGGAAGTCCTCCGAGAAGGAGAAAAGGACGGATTAATGCCAGCCCGGATTTTGATTGAGCAAATTCCGGCGCAATGCGAAGGCACGATTGCCGAGGACCCATTTCTGGCCCCCACGAAGAAGTTCCCCGCTTCAATCTCTGCGGAGGACCAAAAGCGCTTGACGGGAGAGATCGACCGGGTGGTGAACTCGGAGGTACTGCCCGCTTATCGGCGCTTCTCTGAGTTCATCGCGAAAGACTACGCTCCGCATGGCCGCACTACAATTGGGTTGAATAGCTTGCCGGACGGTGCTCGTCGCTACCAGCAAGCGATTCGAGAACAAACAACCATAGCTATGACTCCTGCGGAGATTCATGCGCTCGGGCTTCGAGAGGTCGAACGAATCAATGGCCTTCTCACCAATCTTGCTATCAAAGCAGGCTACAAAGACCTGAGCGGTTTCCGCTCAGCGCTCAATAGTGATCCGAAGTACATCCCGAAATCTCCGGATCAAATCGTCAATGACTTCCGCGGTTACATTGGCCAAATGCAGCCACGCCTGCTTGAACTCTTTGGAGTGTTTCCGAAAACTCCGCTGACTGTTGAAGCTGCGCCTGCCTTCCAACCGAATAATCCCACTCACTATGTTTTTGGCACTCCGGATGGCACTCGGCCAGCTCGCGTCGTGGTTGCGACTTCCAACTATGCGCATCGAAAGCTGCTCAGCGACGAGGCTCAGGCCTACCACGAAGGCATCCCCGGCCATCACTTGCAGATTTCCATCCAGCAGCGGCTTACCGGCCGGCCGGAGTTTCGTCTTCACGTCGTCACCAATGCATACGCCGAAGGGTGGGCGGTTTATGCGGAGGCGCTTGGAAAGGAAATCGGATTTTTCCAGGATCCGGCCTCAGATTATGGACGGCTCAACTTAGAGCTGATGCGCGCAGTTCGCTTGGTGGTGGACACCGGCATTCACTCCGAAGGTTGGACCAGGGAGCAGGCAGTGGCCTACCTCCGCGAAAGCGGCGCCGCGGATGAGCCTACGATCCAAGCCGAAATTGACCGGTACGTTGCATGGCCGGCCCAGGGCCTCAGTTACAAGATCGGTCAGCTCAAAATCCTCGAACTCCGCAGTCGGGCAAAGCAGCAGCTTGGTTCCGGCTTCCATATCAGGGCCTTCCATGACGAAATCCTTAGTGGAGGAAGCCTGCCGCTCGACATGCTGGAAGCCCGCATCGATACCTGGATTGGAAATCAGCTTCCGAACGCGGCGGCTAGATGAAACCACGGATACTCCACGTAAACAAGCTTTCCGTTTGTTGCAAGTAGGGGCAATTCGTTCGAACTTGTGTCCGGTCGCCAGGTTTGGGTGATTGTGAAGACGCATTCGTGCCATCTGCTGGCGGGACAAATCAGGCACGAGAGTCGGGCGGTCATGTTACCCTTGGAATCCCAATAAGCCAAAGCCTATGACCCGAAGCCAGCAACCTGCTGTGACACTCTTTGCCGTCGGGATGATTGGCCTCGGCATCCTCGCTCTGGTCTATGGCGATTTCGCGATGGTATGGCAGCCCGTCGCTCCCTGGATTCCGGGCCGGACGGCTCTCGCCTATGCTTCGGGCGTCATCATGCTGTTGGGTGGTATTGGACTGCTGGTAAGAGCTACTGCGGCATGGTCGGTCCGTAGCCTGTTCCCATATCTCATCGTCTGGGCCCTGCTGAAAGTGCCTGCTCTGTTTGTGGCGCCGGGGATGGAAGCTGTCTGGCTTGGCCTAGGCGAGCTTACTGTGCTTCTGGCCGGAGGATGGGTTTTGTTTGCCAGGCGGGCTGGCCTGCAAGAGGGATCGTTGCTGACGTTCGCGACAGGCGAGAACGGCGTCCGCATGGCGCGGGTGCTCTTTGCGGTTTCTCTCATACCGATCGGACTCTCACACATTGTATACGTGCAAGCCACGGCTGACTTGGTGCCGGCGTGGCTTCCTTATAGAGTTGGCTGGGCATACCTGACCGGCGCCGGACATATCGCTGCGGGTCTAGGCGTGCTGTTCTCCATCTTTCCGCGGGTGGCTGCGACAGCCGAAGCCGCCATGATAGGCGTGTTCACAATTCTCGTTTGGGGTCCGGCGATTGTGGCGGCCCCGCACACCCGGCTGAATTGGACCGCGTTCTTCATCTCATGGGTGATCGCGTCTGCGGCGTGGGTTGTTGCCCAAAACATCGCCCCGAAGCCCGCCAAGCCCGACGTGTGACCGCCGATCCTAGCGACTTTATAACTTCATTAAGCTTTCCCGTCTCGTCATTCCCCCGGCGAGCTGCTTTGCCTTTCCCAAAGAGACGCAATTATCGTCGCCCGCGTGGACTGCGGAGTCGAGTTGTCTATCCATTTGACGCTAGGCGCGCGCGATTCGCTCGAACTGGCTCCGGGGCGGCAGGTCTGGGTGATTGTGAAGACGCATTCGTGTCACTTGTTGGCGGGATGAACCCTAAGCCCTGAGATGTTCTGTCCCGTTTCTAGTCAGGGTTGCGGAAGCGACTCCCTCACCGGCGTTCGGAGTGCCCGCGGTTTCCTCGCCCGCAAGCCAAAGGAACACCAAGGTAGCGGCCATTCCAATTAACATCGCGTTGATTGAATAGAATGCGCGGGGGGCAAGCGGTAATGTGCCTGAGATCATAGTGCGTCATCGCATAGAGATTGAATCCGATGAACAGTACGCCACACATACTCAGAACGGTCTTCCCTCCCGACGGCCAAACAAAAGAAAGAAGCATGGCAATGCCTATTCCGGCCAGAAGGCCCTTGCCAAAATAGAAAGCATCGACAGCCGACAGCGACAGGAGCATGCCACTCTCGCAGTGCCCTAGACTATAATTGCCCGCACGGATGGCCCTCACCTCTGGCACCAAGCTTGGTCCCTATGAAATTCAATCTCCGCTGGGCGCTGACGGTCAGGGTGCAGTATGGAACCGCAACTCCTCGGCGACAACCCAGCTCGAGCTCAGCCCAGACGGCCAGCGATTGCTTTTGATCCAAGCGCCGGTACAGGATTCGGCCAATCTGACCTTGGTGGTGAACTGGCGGCAGGAACTTAAGAAATAGAGGCGCGGTGTCGGCGGCTCGGACTAGAGCGGTGATTTGAGAGAGCCTAATTCCGCGTCTTCAATCTTCTGTATCTCGATAATCCCCACCCACTGCCCGCGTCGGTGGTCCGCATGAACGAGCTTTCCTCCCAGCACGGACGCAGCCGCTTCCGGGGTCAGGTCGCGGTGGAAGCCGAAATATCGCGCTTTCCATTCCTGCCACAAGTGCCATCGGTCAAACATGTTGGGCGGCGGCTGGTACTTGGTCGAAAAGACCAGGGCCACGTCGAAGCGCGAACGGACTTCTGGGCTTCCTTCTGAACTGCTATCTGCACCAGCGTCTGAACGAGCATCGGCGGCGGCGGCGAGCAGGTGTTCGGCGGTGAAGTCTTCTATCTGGACAATCTGGGCAAGCGGCATCGGGCGCGGGACATATCCGAGAGAAGGCTGGGTGAGTTCGCCGCTGGCGGGCCATGCTGTAAGCACGCGGGCCTTGGGATAGCGCGCCAGCAGCAGAGTTTCAGCTTGCTGGTGCAGGCGAATGTAATCGCGATAGGCGAGATTGTCTTCGGGAGCGAATCCATAGGGGGGATTCACGAAGAGCGCGGCAATGAATGCCAGCACAACCACGGCAATCACCGCCTTCCAGGGCCGTAGCCGCCGCCAGATGGTTGAAACGCAGACCAGAATGACCAGTGGAACCACCGGAAGCATGTAGCGGGCGAGGACCGCGCCGCCGATGGCCGAGAGCGCGCCTCCGTACAAGACTGCGACAGCGAGGAAGGTTAGCTGAATTGCGGGATCGATACGCTGCTTTTTTCCAATTGAATCCTCCTTGGGCGAGTGCCACATCGCGAGCACGCAGGCGATGGTCAGGACGTAGAGGTTCATATATCCGACGGCCTGCCAGGTTCGGAGCAGCGCCGCGAGGAAGATTCGCAGAGGATGCAGTGTTCCCTGCACGTTGTAGCGGAAGAATTCGGGGTTACCGAAGACAAATCCGGTGCGGGCGTAGTGATAGGCGTACCAGAGCGCGAGGGGCAACAACGGCGCGGGCAGCGACAGGAATTGACTCGTTGAAGCTTTTGCCGCATCCCGGCGAACAACAGGTTCCTCACCGGCTGACGCCGGTTCGGAATGACAAAACCATTGGGGTTTGTTCAAGATCAAAGAAAGGCCTTGCCAAAACAGCAGCGCCAGCGGAATCAGAATAGCGGTTTCTTTCGCTAGCGCGGCCAATGAGAACCAGACGACCATTGCCCAGAGCTTGCGGCGTAGATACGACTCCAGACCCCAGAAGATCAGGCCGGCTGCAGGCAAATCCACTTGTGCCAGCGAACTCTGCACAAAAAATACGGGATAGGCCGCCGTCACCAGCGTGGCCGTGGCCGCAACTGTTGCATTCGAGACCGTGCGAGCCAGACGAAAAAATCCAAGCAGCGAGAACGCCGCCAGCAGCAGCATTGCGCTCCGGGTCACGATCGGGCTGAAGCCGAAGATTTTCCAGCTCAGGGCGATCCAAGTCAGAACTAGCGGCGGATGCGCGTTCGAAGGCGTGGAATGCGGAATCAGCGAACCTGCCAGCAGGTCGCGCGCTGCGGGCACATAGTAACCCGCTTCGTCCCAGAAATAAAGGAGCCGAAGCAGAGGAATATGTGAGCCGATCAGAACCGCGGCAAACAGCACAAACAACGCTGCCGTCTTCGCCGGGCCGAGTTGGGAGTCAGTTGCCAGGGTCTTTAGTGAACCGGGCCGGGCGCGGCGCGCGGATCAAGCTTGATCTCGCCGAAGGTGCTTTCGTAGTTGGTCACATTCTGGTTCAGGATCGCCGCCAACGCCTTCGCCTGTTGCGGACTCAGGTAAATCCCTTGAAAATTTCGCACCTCGACTTGATTCTCCGTTTGCTGCTGCATGGTGCCGAATACGAGAAAAAAGTCCCAAACGTTGACTCGCACCTGCACGCTGTTGGCATAAGTCTCGCGATAATCGGCGGTATTGACGACATTAAAATTAGGCTGTGTAGGAATAATCATAAGGCACTCAGTTTAGCGGGAATGGTGAGAGAAAGAAATGGCTCTTGGCTGTTGGAGCTGGGCCTGAAGGTCCGGGGATCGGATGTTGTGGTCATAATTTAGAATGACTCTAAGCCGGGATGGCGGAATTGGCAGACGCGCTGGACTTAGGATCCAGTGCCCTAAAGGCGT
>WNFJ01184214.1_pt1 | contig 23060 bp, 23 predicted proteins | sample 5400461 | NCBI WGS metagenome assembly WNFJ01 (sample SAMN13153349, study PRJNA577476) | soil metagenome | isolation source: 115 cm saprolite on Douglas fir-dominated hillslope | place: USA:California | collected 2013-09-17
GATGAGATCGATGAGCTGGCTGTCGGGGCGGTATTTGATTCGCCCCGGCGTGTCGTATTCGAGCCAGACGCCTCTATCTGCGATCTCGCGGTGGAGCTCCACATCGGGGTTGCGGTCGAGGTGGGCGAGGATGATGCGGTCGGGCGTCAAGCCCTCGCGCGTCAGCAGGTCGACGATCTCGTGGCCGCATGTACCGATCTCAGTGTGCACAAGGATCGCTACGCCGGTCTCCTTGCTTCCCGCCGCGGCCGCGATAAGCCGGCGCTTCTCGGCCGCGCTGATGTGCTGATAGGAAGCACCCGCCTTGATCACACCGGCTCGTGCCGGATCGGAATCCATGCCCCGCTGGAGGTCGGCGAGTATGCGCTCGGCAAGTTCGTCAACCGATGCGTCGTAAACCCAGTGGCCGCGAGGATAGTGCGCGTCGCGGTGGTATCCCGTCGCGGCGATGACGTGCACCCCGGTGCGCTGCGACACGGCGCGCATGCCGGCGGGGTCGCGGCCGAGGTCGATCGGGGTGACCTCGACGATCGTGTTTAACCCCGCTCCGGTGACCTCCGCGATCGCCTTCTCCGCGTCGTGAAAGTCCTGGCCTGGCAGCGCCGGGCTGCGCAGGAAGAGGTGGTCGTGTGCGTCGGTCACACCGAGCTCGTGCGCCGGAATCGGACCGAGCACCGTCATTACCTCAGCCATGGGCAACGCGTCCACGCACCAACGTCAACCGAACCTTCAGGTCAGGCGTGAGCACGACGATGTCGGCCGGGAGGCCGGCCCGAATACCGTGATCGATGCCGAGGACGCGAGCCGGGGTCGTCGACGCCATCTGCACAGCGCGCCGCAAACCGACCCTTAGAAGGCCCGCCATCACCCGAAGCCTCCTGTCCATTGTCGCCACGCCGTCGCTCAATGACTCACGCCCTCCGATCACATAGCGGCCGGGCGGCGTCGCACCCCTCCACCCCCGTTCACTTGCAGGTCGATGAACCCGGGCGCGATGATATCGCCGTCCCCCATCATCGGCGTCACGTCGCGGGGTTTGTGGAGACCCTCCGCGACAGACTCGATCCTGCCGTTCGCGACGACCGCAGTGGCCATCGACAGGTCGCGATCCGGGGTCAGCACCCGCCCACGCAGCAACAACCTATCCATCGGCGGCACTATTAGCGCGATGCCCCTCCACCTCGGACTCGACCTCGGCGGAACGAGCCTGAAGTGGGCGGTCGTGGATGGAGAGCACGCGACCAGCCTGGCCGGCAGCGGCCGCATCCCGACGGACACCAGCGATGGTGAACGCAGCGTTCTCAAGCAGTTGATCGAGGTGGCCCGGAGCGTGATCTCTGACACCGCTGGCATCGCGACCCTCGGCGTAGGCATGCCTGGCGTTCTCGACCCCGCAGCCGGCGTAACCAGGTTCATCCCCAACATCCCGGGCCGCTGGGAAAACGTGGCGGTCGTGGCGCAGATGACCGCCGCCGTAGGCCTGCCGGCCACCCTGATCAACGACGCCCGGGCGTTCGCCCTGGCGGAGCACCGGTTCGGCGCCGGACGCGGCGCGGACGCGATGCTTGCCGTCACCCTCGGCACCGGGGTGGGAGGCGGTCTGATCCTCGCGGGCAGGCTCTACCTCGGCCACGACGGAACGGCCGGCGAGTTCGGACACCAGACCGTCATCCCCGACGGTCCGATGTGCGGCTGCGGCAACCGTGGCTGCCTGGAGGCTTTCGCCAAGGCGGGTGCGATCGCCAAAGCGTGCGGACAACCCAGCGTTGAAGCTGCTGTCGCGGCGGCCCAGGCTGGGGACCGGCGCGCGCTGGACGGGCTGCAGGACGCCGGCCGCTACCTGGGCATCGGCGCCAGCAACGTCGTCGCCTTGCTCAGCGTCGACCGCATAGTGATCGGAGGGGGCGTCGCCGCCGCCGGAGACCTCCTCCTGGATCCCATTCGTGATGAGCTCGCGACACGCGTGCACATCACAGACATCTCGCGAGTCACCGTCGTGTGCGGCGAGTTGGGCATCTGGGCGGGCGCGATCGGCGCTGCGCTGCATGGCTCGGCCACAACAATCTAAGGCCTGCTTGCAATTTGTCTAGATAGCTATACATTTAACACCCTGATGGCCGTGGTGGACGCCGGGGTGGATGTCTTCACCCCGCGGTACCGGGAGATCGAGCAAGCGATCCGCCAGCGTCTCTCCAAACTGACTCCCGGCGCTGAGCTTCCTTCCGACGCCGAGTTGTGCGAAGAGTTCAGCGTGAGCCGGATGACGGCGCGCCACGCGATGAACCGGATCGCGCAGGAAGGCCTCGTCTACAGGATCCCGGGCCGGGGCACGTTCGTCGGCGATGCGCCAACCCACCGCCGCGCCAACAGCCTGCTGAGCTTCTCCAACGAGATGCGCCGGCAGGGCAGGGTGCCCAGCTCCCGGGTTCTCGGTCGCGCGCTCCGCGCGCCGACACGCGAGGAGGCGGTGCGGCTCCAGCTGAAGCTCCGCGAGAAGGTGCTCTGGCTGCTTCGGGTGCGTCTCGCGGACGGCCATCCCATCGCCCTGGAGTCGGCGCGTCTCAACCGGCGCACGGCCGCTGCCTTGCTCGCCGCGGACCTCGAACGCCAATCGCTGCACACAGTCCTGGGAAATGCGGGATTCCTGCCGACGCGGGGACGCGCGACCATCTCATGCGAGGCGGCGACGGCGGACGACGCGCGCTGGCTGAAGATGCGCAAGGGCGACCCCATGCTCGTCGAGCGCCGGATCATCCTCGACCAGCATGGACGTCCGCTTGAGTTCACGGAGTCACGCTATCCCTCAGACCGCTACGGACTGGACGTCGACTTTGTGGTCGAGGGCCGGGGAGGCAAGGCATGATGCCGTGACCGACATCGGCGCTGCTTTGGTCGGCACCGGTGCCATCGGCGTAGTCGACGTCGACGCGCTGCGCGCCACGGGCCGCGAGGCGTCTCGTGATTGCTGAGGAGGATTGATGAGCTCGTTTTTCGATGGACTGACCTACAGAGACATCGCCAAGGCGATCGATCATTCGCTCCTCAAACCGGAACTGACCGACGCTTTCGTCGAGGCCGGATGCCAGATTGCGGCGGAATACGACGTGGCATCGGTGTGTGTGCGGCCGCGCGACGTCGAACGAGCTCGGGGCCTCCTCACAGGCACGACGGTCGCGGTCGGCACCGTGATCGGCTTTCCGCACGGAGGCTCGCGCACCGAGACCAAGGTTTTCGAGTCCCGCCTCGCGCTGCAGAACGGTGCCCGAGAGCTTGACATGGTGATCGACATCTGCGCCCTCATCTCCGGCGACGATCGGCAGGTCGAGGAGCAGATCGCGGAGGTCGTGGGGGTGGCGCATGCCGAGGGCGCGCTGGTCAAGGTGATCCTGGAGAACGCCTACCTGAGCGACGAACAGAAGGTTCGCGGCTGCCGGCTGGTCGAGGCGGCCGGCGCCGACTTCGTCAAGACGTCGACCGGGTTCGCGCCGACCGGTGCGACGATTGACGACTTGAAGCTGATGCTGCGGTCGGTGTCGCCGCACATGCAGGTCAAGGCGGCGCACGGGATCAGGACGCTCGATGCGCTCGTCGAGGTGCTCGAACTCGGCGTGACGCGAGTCGGCGCGACCCAGACCGCGGCGATGCTCGACGAGTTCAAGGCCCGCAAGGGCGCCGCCGGCACCGCGGTGGAGGTGCGCTTTTGAGCAGGCTCGTTCGCATCGGGATGCTCGGCTCCGGGTTCGTTGCCGACTTTTACATGGACGGCCTGCGCGACGTTCCGGGTACTGAGGTCGTGGCCAACTACTCGCGTTCGGAGGAGCGAGCGACAGATTTCGGCCGGCGCTACAACGTGGCGCGCCAGTACACGACCGTGGAGGAGCTCTGCGCCGACCGCCAGGTCGAGCTCGTCGTGATCGGATTGCCGAACCACCTGCACCTTCCCGCCGCGCGGACGGCCGCGGCGGCGCGGAAGGCAATCGTGTGCACCAAGCCTCTCGCCCGCAATAGCCATGAGGCGGCGGAGATGGTGAACCTCGTCCGGTCGGCAGGCGTAATGCATGGGTATGCCGAGACCGAGGTCTTCTCTCCCGACGTGATGCGGGCGCGGCAGATGATCGAAGCCGGCGCCATCGGCAACGTGCTGACGGTGCGCGCCCGAGAGGCGCACTCCGGTCCGCACGCGCAGCACTTCTGGGACGCCGAGACGGCGGGCGGCGGCGCGCTGCTGGACATGGGCTGCCACACAATCGAGGCCGCGCGCTACTTCTTCGGCAAGGAGAACCGGATCAAGGACGTGTTCGCGTGGGGGGCAACGATGGTACACACCGACCGCACCACCGGCGAGGACAACGCCGTCCTCCTCCTCCGCCTCGACGACGGCAGGACGTCTCTGACCGAGGCGTCCTGGACGGCGAAAGGCGGAATGGAGCTGCGCAACGAGGTGTACGGGACAAAGGGACGAATCGTCACGGACACTAGCGCGACCCGCATCCGGGCCTTTATCGAAGAGCCGGCCGGCTACCTGATGGAGAAGTCAGACGCAGAGACCGGTTGGGTCTTTCCGATCCCAGACGAGGCGCGCGTCTATGGATACCAAGAGGAGATGCGCCACTTCGTCGATTGCTTCATCACAGGTGAGCGGCCGCGCGAGAACTTCGTCGATGGCTACATCGTCAACTGCGTGCTCGACGCGGCTTACAAGTCGATGAAGAGCGGGCACTGGGAGACGGTGAATGTCGACCCGAAGGTGGCCGACTGAGACATGCGCGCCGACGCCCGGTGGATGGAGGCGGGCATCGATCTGCTCGAGCGCATCCGCGACACGCAGTCCGACGCGATTGAGCAGGCGAGCCGGCTTTGCTCCGAGGCGATCGGGGCAGGCGGGCTCGTGCACCTCTTCGGCACGGGTCACTCGCGCATTCCGGTGGAGGAGATGTTTCCGCGCTACGGCTCCTACCCCGGCTTCCATCCCATCGTCGAGCTCTCGATGACCTTCCACACCCAGGTGGTCGGAGCCAACGGACAGCGGCAGGCCATGTTCATCGAGCGGATGCCGGGCCTTGCGGAGGTAATTCTGTCCAACTTCCAGTTCGGGCCCGACGACGTCATGGTCATCTTCTCCGCGAGCGGTCTGGGAGCCGTCGTTGTCGAGATGGCGCGTGGGGCCCGCAAGAGGGGAATGCCCGTGGTCGCCGTGACGTCGGTCGCCCAGTCGAACGCTGGCGACGTGGAGCCGGAGGTCGGCGGACGTCTCCTCGACGAGGCGGCCATCGTAATCGACCTCTGCACGCCTGCCAGCGATGCCCTGATCCGTCTGGATGGCCGACCCGAGACGCCTCTCGGGCCGGGTTCGACGCTCGCGTCGGTGGCGATCGCTGACTCGATCAAGGTCCGCACCGCTGAGCTGCTGCTTGTCGAGGGCAAGCTGCCGCCTGTGATCACCAGCGCGGCCGAGGTCGGCAAGGCGCGATCAGAGGAGCTGTTCGAGGCGGCATATCGAGACCACGCGAGGCGAGCCGCCAAAATCCTCGCAGTTTGAAATTCACAGGGAGGTGAAACACGATTCGCGTGGCGATCGAACGGGAAGGGGCCCTTTGCAGGGCCGCATTAGCAAATGGAGGTGCGTGTCTATGAGAGTTCGTGAACAACCGCTTTCGGCTGGGCGCTTGGTGGCGGCTTTGCTGGTGACCGCCTTCACCCTGGCCGCTTGTGGCGGATCGAGCGGTGGTGGAGGAGGTACCAACACCAAGTACGTCGTCGGGGTCTCCAACACGCTGCAAGGCAATGGCTGGCGCGAGGAGATGATCTGCTCGATCAAGGCCCAGGCCAAGGCCTCGGGTGTCGTCTCGAAGGTCGTCATCGCCAACCGCAACACGGACGCCGCAGGCCAGATCGCCGACATTCGCAACCTCATCTCGTCCGGCGCCAACATCATCGTGATCAACCCATCGGACCGCGACGCGCTCAACGCGGTCATCAAGCAGGCGACCGACAAGGGCATCGTTGTCGTGGCCGTTGACCAGGCGGTGTCCGAGCCGTCGGCTTACGTGGTGTCCAACGACCAGGTGGCCTACGGCAAGCTTGGCGCCGACTGGCTGGCGAAGCAGCTTGGCGGCAAGGGCAGCATCATCGAGATGCGCGGCATCAACGGCGTTCCGGCCGACACCGACCGGCACACCGGCCTGATGCAGGCTCTCGCAAACTACCCGAACATCAAGATCGTCAAGGAGACCTTCACCAACTGGTCTCTCGACCCGGCGGCCCAGCAGATGAAGGACATCTTCAGCTCGGGCATCCATTACAACGGAATCTGGACGTCGGGCATCGACTCCACAGTGGTGGACCAGTTTCAATCCACCGGCAAGCCGTTCGTTCCCATCGTGGGCGCTGACAACAACAAGTTCGTGCAGGAGCTCGCGACCCTCCATGACAAAGGCCTCGTTGGCGCCGCGGTGACCAACCCGCCGCCGATCGGGGGCGCCGGTCTCGCTGTTGGGCTCGCCATTCTCCAGAAAACCCACAGCTACGACCACGTCATCCACCTCACGCCCCAGGTGTGGGACAACACCACCCCGGATGGCGTGAGCAAGCTCCAGTCGACGTACGACTCGAGCCTCGACCCGTACTACAGCGTCGCGTTCGACGTGAAGCCGTACACGACCTACACGAAGCAGGATCTGATCTCCTGCCAGGGTCCCAGCTAATCTGCATCGCTGTCGGGCGGGGGCACGTCGCCCCCGCCCACCCTTCCGATGCAAGCACTTCCTAAGGAGCCTCCGGTAGCCGAAGCTGCGCCATTGCTCGAAGCCGTCGGGCTCGCCAAGCACTTCGGTCCTGTCGTCGCCCTGCGCTCCGCGGACCTGCGGGTGCGCGCGGGCGAGATCCATGCATTGATGGGCGCGAACGGCGCCGGCAAGAGCACGCTGGTCAAGATCCTCACCGGGGCGCTCACCGCTGACGGCGGCACGATCAAGCTCGGCGGGCGGCCGCGATCCTTCAGCAGCACCGCGGAGGCGCGCAAGTCAGGCCTGATCTGCGTCTACCAGGACCCCTCGCTGCTGCCCGATCTCACCGTGATGCAGAACCTGAAGCTCACCGCGACGCCAATCGACATGTTTAGGCGATACCTGGACGAGCTGGGACTCGGCGATTTCGACCTCCAGGCTATGCCGCGCGAGCTGGCAAGGCCGACGCTCAGCCTTCTTGATCTCGCGCGCGCCCTGGCCATCGAACCGCAGCTGCTGCTGCTCGACGAGATCACCGCGTCGCTGCCGGCCGACCTGACGGTGCGCGTGTTCAACGTCGCCCGACAGCTGCGGTCGGAGCTACGGTCGGTGATCTTCATCTCGCACCGGCTGGCCGAGGTGAGCGCGCTCTGCGACCGCGCGACGGTCCTGCGCGACGGCCGGACGGTCGGTGTCGTCGAGCCGGCCCAAGGAGGTGAGGAGCGGATCGTCAAGCTCATGCTCGGACCGGTGGCCGAGGAGGTTGCCCGTGGGGCGGCGGCTCAAACCGCGCCTTCGGCCCACGACGTCGCGGTCGAGGTGCGCGACCTGAAGGCCGGAAGCCTGACTGGGGTGAGCTTCCGCCTGGGTTTCGGCGAGGTGCTGGGCGTCGCGGCCCTCGAGGGTCAGGGCCAGCAGGAGCTGTTCGACTGCCTCGCCGGCGTCCGGCGGCCTGAATCAGGGCAAATCGTCGTCGGCGGCAAGGCGCGGACGTTCCGGCATCCAGCGGACGCAATTCGGGCCGGCCTCGTGCTCATCCCCGCGGACCGGCTCCAGGCCTTGCTGCGCCAGCGCTCGGTACGCGAGAACATCGCGCTGCCACTCGTCAACCGCATCCGCCGATGGGGTCCGATCAGCCCGCGAGGCGAGAAGCGGCGCGTAGAGAGCGCCGTGAAGCGACTGCAGATCGACACGCGCGTGCAGTCAGAGGTGCGCCGCCTATCCGGCGGCAATCAGCAAAAGGTCGTCGTGGCGCGATGGCTCGCCGGCGGATTCAAGACGCTGCTGTGCTTCGACCCGACACGCGGAATCGACATCGGCACCAAGCGGCAGATCTATGGGCTGGTCAAGGAACTGGCAGCCAGCGGTGCAGCGGTGCTGCTCTTCACGTCAGAGCTACCCGAAATCCAGCTCGTGTGCAACCGGGTCATCGTGCTGTTTGGCGGCCAACTGGTAGACGAGATGCCCGCTGCGGAGGCGGACGAGCCTGCGCTCTTGCGCGCCGCGCACGGACTGCACTCCGAGGCGGAGGCAACCTGATGGCACAGTCGGCGGTTGCCGCCCAACCCAGCCGGCGCGGAGGTATCAACTTCGGCCGCGCGGTCCGGCGCTACGGCTGGACCTTTGCGGTCTACGCGCTGTTCGTCCTGTTGATGGCCATCACCGTCATCATCAAGCCCGACTACGGCCCGTTCGAGTGGAACACGCTGACCCTCGCTGCGCTTCCACTCGCGTTCGCCGCGGTCGCGCAGACGGTGGTCGTCCTGAGCGGGGGCATCGACCTGTCAGTCGGACCTCTGATGGCGCTGGCCAACGTACTGGCGCTGCGGGCGATGCTCGGCCACGACCTGCGCTATTCGCTCGGCGTGGCGGCGCTTGTGCTGTTCGTGGTCACGCTCGCCGGCGCGGTCAATGGGGCGACCATCGTCATCACCCGCGTCCCCGACATCGTGGTCACCCTGGCGACGTCCTTTATATGGGCCGGTCTCGCGCTGCTCGTGCTGGCCAAACCCACCCCGGGGATCCCGTTCGACATTCAGAACCTCGCGCAGGGCTCCGCACTTTCGCCGTGGATCCCGAACGCCCTGCTTCTGCTTCTGGTGATCCCGCTGGTGTGGGTACCTCTACGCCGCAGCCGGCCCGGGCTGTCGATCTATGCGGTGGGAAGCGACCGCAACGCAGCCTTCCGATCCGGCGTGAACCTCGACATGAGCCGCATCCTGGCCTACGCCGTGTGCGGGTTCTTTGCAGCGTGCGGCGGGCTCGCCCTGTCGATGACGACCGGCGTCGGTTCGCCGCTGGCGGGGACGCTCTACACGTTGAGCGGCGTGTCGGCGATCGTGCTCGGAGGCGTGAGCCTCGCCGGAGGCCGCGGCGGGATGCTCGGTCCGATCGCCGCCGCGTACATTCTGTCGCTCATCCCAGCGGTTCTCATCTACCTCGGCATCGATCCCAACTACGGCCAGATGATCCAGGGCCTCTTGATCGTGCTCGTGGTCATGATCGGAGGCCTGGGTGCCGTCTTGAGGCGGCCATGACATCCGCGCTGCGATTTGCCCAGCAACGGTCGATCCTCGTTCTGATCGCGCTGCTGATCGCGCTCGCCGGCCTGATCGAGGTGATCCGGCCAGGAGCCGTGAACGCGAACTGGGTCTCCAACATCCTCGAGTTCGCAGCGCCGCTCGGCATCCTCGCGGCCGGGCAGACGCTGGTGGTCATCACTGGCGGCATCGATCTCTCGGTCGCCAATGTCGCGACCGCGGCCGCCTACATCATGGCGAGCCAGTCGCCTTACGGCGTCACCCGTGCGATCGTTCTGGGGCTTCTGGTCGGAGTCGCGGTCGGCGTGGTCAACGGGCTCGGCGTGGCAATCTTTCGGGTCCAGCCGCTGATCATGACGCTCGCCATGGGACTCGTCGTGACTGGGAGCTTGAACGTCTATGAACAAGCGGTGGCACGCGGTGTGCCGAGCGTGCCCGCGATCGTCCACGTGATCGGATCGGGCAACGTGCTCGGCTACGTTCCAGTGAGCCTCTTTCTGTGGGGCGCGCTGGCGGCGGCGTTGATCCTTGGCCTCCGTGGCACCGGCTTCGGCCGCCTGCTGTATGCGCTCGGCGACAACCTCGAGGCGACGCGCCTTGCCGGCGTGCACGCATGGCAGGTCCTGCTGACGACGTACATGCTGTGCGGCCTGTTCAGCGCTACGGCCGGCATCGTGCTCGCCGGCACGGTGAACGCGGCCGACCTCGGCCTGGCGAACATCCTGCTGTTGCCCTCGGTCGCTGCGGTCGTGATCGGGGGCACGTCGATCTTCGGGGGAAGCGGAAGCTACTCGGGGACGATCGTGGGAGCGCTGATCCTCACCGTCCTCAACAGCGTACTGACGCTGCTGGACGTGCCCGATCCGGTGAAGCAGGTCCTCTACGGCGCGATCATCGTTCTGCTCGCCGCGGCCTACACGCGCGTGCTGGGTCGCGACTGACGCTGCGCGAATTCACCTTCATCGGGGTGAGCACGACGCAGTCGGCAGCGGTGGAGCTGTTTCCCGCATGGGCCAGGGAGCTGGGCGTCGACGACGTTCACCTTGTGGGCTGCGACCTGCCGGTTGGCGCCGAGGGGCAGCGGTATCGAGATGTTGTCAAGCGGATCAAGCGCGACGACCGAACAGTGGGGGCTCTCATCACTACGCACAAGATCGACCTGTTCGAGACATGTCGCGACCTGTTCGACGAGGTGGATGCGTATGCAGGTCTATGCCAGGAAACGTCATGCCTCGCCCGACGCGGAGGCAGGCTTGTCGCGCTCGCCACGGATCCCGTGTCCTCGCGTCGTGCGTTCGACGACTTCCACGGTGATGAGGCTGCTGGCGAGGTTCTGTGCCTGGGTGGTGGCGGATCGGCTACCGCGATCACGGTGCAGCTCATCGAGAGGCGACTCGCGTCACGCATCACGGTGGTGGACCGGAGTCCGGATCGACTGGCGAGAATCCGCGGCGTCCACCGGCGAGTCGATGCTGGCGCGAGCGTTCGTTATGTCGAAAACGGAGATCCGATCACCAACGACCGGCTCGTCGCCGAGTTGCCCGCGAGTTCGCTGGTCATCAACGCGACGGGATTGGGAAAGGACGTTCCCGGATCACCACTAACTGACCGCGCGGTGTTTCCCGAGGATGGATACGCGTGGGATGTCAACTATCGGGGCGATCTGCGCTTTCTACGTCAGGCTTGGGCGCAGTCGAAAACCCGTCGTTTGCGTGTCGAGGACGGCTGGCGCTACTTCATCCACGGTTGGGCGGTCGTGATGGGGCAGGTGTTCGATATAGACGTCGAAGGCGAGCTGACCGACCGCCTCGCCGCGATCGCGGAAAGCGGACGCCCAGCGTCCCAATAACGTCCGGGATACTCTCAGGTAGCACGGGTTGGCTTGCGCGAGCGCTTGGTGGGCAAGCGTTTGGCGCTCATCTGCTCCGACCCACCATTTTGAACTCGATATTGGTCACCTTGGCCTACCGTCGAGCGCCAGACTTACCAGCGGCCACGAATATAAAAGACCCGCGCGAGCCCATCCCACTCCTGGTTTGGGTCGCGCCGGGCCTGTTAGATGCAACTGTCCCATCACGGGTCAACCAGCGCCTTCAGTCAATCGAAAAATGGTCGGGGGCCCGGGATTTGAACCCGGGGCCTCACGGTCCCGAATCACACGACAGTTCATCCAAACATGTCGGTTTCTGCGTTTTTCAGTTCGATTCTTCAAGTCGACGCGCCCGGTGCGTCCAGAGTTGCACGAATCTTCAGCCGGATTACTACATGAAGTACTACTTGGGGCCTTACGCCGGTATGGGATCGTCGCCTTCTAATCCACCGAGTGCAGGGAATTGCTGAGAATGGTCCGATCACAACGGCACGGCTCACAAACGGTCAACAGCTGGCGATCAGCTCCGCTCATGGTTTCGTCGCTGACAGGGCTGGCCGGGACAGCGTGCTACCGGGCGTCAGGCTGCGGGCTGGCTGAAAGTGCCGATAAGCCGCGCGAAGCCGAGGACGTGGGTTCTCATAGTGAACCCGACCACGGCAGCCCGTACGCTCGGGGGAAGGTTCAAGCTGCGCACGTCCAACGCGTACACGGTCAGCTGATAGCGGTGTGTCCGGTCGCCGGGCGGAGGGCACGGGCCTAGATAGCCGGTTAGGCCGGCATCATTGGTACCCGAAACCGCGCCGGCTGGTAGAACGGTCGCGTCCAGCGATGTGTCGCTGGCGGGGATGTCCCATGTGAGCCAGTGCCAGAAACCGCTTCCAGTTGGGGCATCGGGATCGAACATGGTCACGGCGTAGCTCTCAGTGCCCGCCGGGGCCCCGCTCCAGTGGAGTCTCGGCGCCTGATTGCCGCCGTTGCAGCCGAAGATGTTGGCGATCTCGCTCTGCGAAAACGCGTGCTCGTTCTGGAGGTCTGGACTCTTCACCTCGAAATGCGACGCCCCAGCGGGAATGCCGGAGCGTATCGCGATGAAGCCGAATTGATCGATGCCGGCCATAGCGGACGCAATCAGCGGCGTGGCACCGACCGCCAGCGCCAATATGGCAGCCGCCGTCAACAGCACGATGGACACCTTCAACCGTCCTCTGATTCTGGTCACGGTCGACCTCCGATGAACTGTGGCGAAATACGGCAGAGGGGACGCCACTCTCTTAACCCCCATCGATGATCACAGCATCGGGGATCAGGCATGTCAAGCTCGCTTGGTTATGGCCTGGCCGGATCGAACGTCAACTTCCTCCCCAACTGCTGGGCGAAGTTGAAAATGCGAAACGTCAAACGTTCAAATCGGTTGGGAGCGCTCCTCGAGCCAGGCGGCAATCTGATCGATCGTGAATCCGTGCGCGGCTATCGTCAGAGCGAGATCGCGTAGCTCTCCCCTCTTCGCTTCGATCGCATATCCCTCGCGTTCGAGCCACGCCGCCATCGCATACATCGCGGTTCGCTTGTTGCCGTCGACGAAACCGTGATTGAGCACGATGCTCTCCGCGACCGCGGCTGCTCGCTTGAAAGGAGTCGCGAATAGGTTCTTGCCACCGAATGTCGCCAATGGGCGCCCAATTGCCGATTCCAGAACCCCGCGGTCACGGATGCCTGGTGAACCTCCGAATTCCTCGATGGCAACGGCATGCAGCCAAACGAGTTCCTCGAGAGTGAGTTTGGGCTCGCCCGGCCTCCTCCTAGAGGTCGGCAAGTTCGGCTAGGTCTTCTCGATATCGCTGGGTGAAGCGCGCAGCAAACTCAATGAGCGACTGATCAGGCACGCCCGCGGGATCGAGGTCGACGTGGCCCGGCCGCGATTCAATCGCAAGCTCCATCCCCTCCTCGAATCCCGATTCCGAGATCGTTTCGGGCGGCAGGGGAATCATCAACGAGTTCCCAACCTTCCGAATCTTTCGGACGATTAGCATGGGCGAATTATACAACGTAATCTGGTGTCCCGAATCGGGAAACAGAATCGAACCAATCAGCCGCGTACTGGCGACTGCCTTCCCCGCGAAGTAATCACTGGCAACGTGGTGACCAACCCGATCCGGGGTTGCTGCTCCTGGCGCCGTCTTCCGCGAAGTTGCCTTTGCTGAGCTTGGGCACTTGCGGCATGTCCACAGATCGATGTGCGACGCTAGCCTATCCGAGGAAGCACCGTCGTCTTTCCGCAGGAGGGTCGCCATGCCCAACCCCAATGCTCTGGTCGCAACAGTGGACCGTTTGGAGCCGGCTGTTGAACGCTTCACACCCGAAGAGCTTCGTCGCGTTGGAGGCGTCTCGGTCGTATTCGAAGGTGATCGGCGTCTGCGCCTCGATCCCGCCAACCCTAGGGCGGCCGGGATGGCCCAGGTCCTCGACGGCCTGCGCAAGATTCGGGCGCCGGTCTACGTCGAATTCGAACCAGCGACGTCAGCGATCACGCGCATCGAGATCCCCAACATCACGCGGGTTCTGGCGGTAAAACCGGGACCGGATGGCACCCTGAGTGTGGATATCGCGTATTCGCAGGGCGCGCATCTGCTGTCCAGGAATTCCGTCGATTTCGCCGAGCTCGAAGCTGCGCTTGGCGAAGCGCTGCGCACGCATCAGCTGGTCGTGCTGACCGAAACGGACAGCCACGAGATCATCGACGTTCGTCCCTACGCTCCCGGGCCCGAGGGCCCGCCAATCCCTTTTCCTGACGCAACGCTTCCGGGGCCCGCGAAGCGGTCGAAGCGGACTCTGATGGGCTGTCTTCCTTGGGGCTGGCTGTGCTGGCTCATCCCGTGGTTTTGTTGCATCTCGAATGCCAGAGCACAACAGGCGTTCAGCGCCATGGCGGCCACGTCGTGTGACCCCACCACAGTGCCCCCTCCGTGCATTCCGTTCCTCTATCCCGACGACGGCTGCTGGGCTCGGGCGCACGAGATGTACCGGCTGATGCTCAACATGGGTCTGCGGCCAAACAAGGTTTGGATACAGGGTTCGCTCCACCCCAGCACCAGGAATAATCCGAACTGTTCCGTGGGCTGGGGCTGGCATGTCGCGCCGACGCTTTGTATTCGGAAGGCGTGGTTTCAAACCGTGGACATGGTGATTGATCCTGCGCTCTTCAACATGCCAGTGGACGAGCCGACGTGGAAAGGAGTGCAGAACGACCCCGCCGCGTCGCTGACGCCGACAGACGGATCTATCTATTACCTGTGGGGCATGGTCACGGACCCGACCTACAGCCAGACGGACTACTACCTCGCCATCTATCGGGCGCGGCTACAGAACAGGTCGCTTGTTTCAGGACCGCCGCCTTACGCTAACTGCCCTTAGTCGCGCGCCTAGCTCAAGAATCCCGCCTCGGCCAGCCCGCTGAGATCGATCCGGATTCGATCTCAGCTTCGATTGAGACGGGCGCCCTGGACAATGAGTGCCTTCAGAGCGGACGCGTTCATGGCGTCACCCTCGTGGAAATCGATGGCGCGTACCGCCTTGCTGTCCAAACGCGTGTTGAAGAGCCCTTTCGGATCCTTCAGCTGGGCACCTTTTGGAAACGTCAGCCTCACGGCGTTCTTGAGCGTCTCGCCGATGCAGACGATGCCGTCGTGGGACCAGACGGGCACTCCCTCGGGGCGGGAGGGCTTCTTCCACTTCACCTCTTCGATTACGCCGGGATCGGCGCCCCTGATCAGAGCCCGCAGCTGGCCCAGCCTCTCACCTCTCCAGCCGGTGGTCTTCCGAACGATGGCATCGATCTGTTGGGACGCGGATGCGTCGTTCATGCCGATGCTTTGGCGCGGCGGCTCAGCACCCAGCGGACCGAAGGGCTCAGTTCCTTGTCCTGTCGATGCGTGCAGCCAAGCCAACAACACGGCCCGCTTTCCTTCCAGCAGTTCGGACCGCACTCGCTGGATGTGTTGGCTTCTGGTTTCTGCTTTCTTCGGCCAGAGCACCCAGCAGATCCACTCATTGCGGGCAAGAGGGGTGAGGTCTTCCCACGCCGCGAGAGCCTTTGGGCTGGAGATCAAGACGCGTCTCAAGTCCATCGGGAGGGTATGGACCACTCCGCCGGAGACCACCCTGGAACTCAATCGATCGCACATCGTAGCTCCGATTCGGACGAAGCGATTGGATGGTCTTAAGCGTTCGATCGAGTGGTGACCGGCGGGCGGTACCGCCAAGCCAACCTTAGGTCGAGGCCAAGCGGTCGAGAATCTCCTGGTTGCGCTTGATCGATGCCTTCAGGCGAGCCTGGAAAGCGCGATCACGCCGTCTCCTGGCGATGTGCTCCGCCAGCGCTATCCGTACCTCCTCTGCAATAGGCACGTTCTCAATTCGGGCGATAGCCTCCAATTCGGCTGCCTGCTCATCAGTTAGACGAAGAGTCATTGACTTTGCCATCTCGGCCTCATGGTATCACGGTATCGGTAGGCTGTCGATAAGCCCGCATTATCGACAGCTCGGACCTGGTCGTGCGGCCAAATTGCCAGTTGCACGTGAGCCTGCACGACAGAATCCGCCGGCGAAGCCAACCAAACGGAGAATGGACCTCTCGTGTCGGCAAGCAACCATGCCCCCTCCAGCGGCTGCTTCGCGCCCGCCCACCAAGGAGGCGTCTCAGTGACGCAGAAGACCTTAAGAAAGGGGGGCGTTCCAGGTCTTCATTACGAACCGATCTTGCCAGCGACCGCAGTCGCGAGGATCACCAGATACGCGGCCAGCACTACGGCCTGCAAGAACGAGGTCGCATGCTTCGTCCGCCAGCGACCTAGTTTCGGTCGCTGAAAGCACTCTCGCGTGCCGTCGGGATGGTCGATGACCACCTGCTTGTCATCGGCGTATAGCTTCCCGAGACCCCGAAGGATGTTCCAGCCGGCGGGTTCTATCGAGGCTGCGAGGTGAACTCGAAAAGCATGCATACCGGTATTGCGTTGGAACGTCGTGAACCACGGCACCCAAAGAAGGATCCCCAGTAGAGCAGCTGCTTCGAGGGTCCATCGCGACGGCTGCGAGCTCGAGGATAGCGCGAAGCCAATGAAGCCAAGTAAGACCGTCTGGCCGACGAATACCGACCCAAACACGAGCCATGCCATTTCATAGTCGTGCTGGGCCACACCAAGCGCAGCCAAGTAGCGCGCTCGCTCATCCTCAGGCGACATGCTCGGCTGCTGTCCAAACCACCTGCGCATACCGCGATGGTAGGCGTGTCTTGCGTTCCGCAGCGCTGACAACCGAACGGGTACCGGGGCTTGACGATGCCACGTCTTGATCTGCCGGCGCTTGCCGCCCGACCGAAACAAACTTGCGATCAGACCAGTCAAATCCCAGCTTCGACAGAAACGCGCGGCACGGCTGGTCAGTTAGCTGGCTGCCGCTCTGATTTGGCCCGTTGTTCGCCCTATGTTCTCGACCAACTTCCGCAACGACTCCAGATACTCCTCGGCGATAGCGATGACTTCTTCGTCTGTGACCTCTGGCCTTGAGTCACGATTGCTGAGCACCAGTTCTACGAAGTGCTTCTTGGTTTGCTCTTCCCCGCGGCTGTCAACAGAATCGTAGTAGGCGTAGAACGTCAGCTGGAGCTGCCGGACCTGCGCCAGAAGAGCTTCGAGAGGCGCTTGGAACTTCCTGTTTGTTCGGTCTCTTACAGCCTGCTCGAGGAAGGCTTCCCACTGACCAAACGAACCCCGGTCGCGCTGCTCGTGAAACAGCCTAGAAAAGGCTTCTGCGACCTCGTACCTACGCCAAGGATCGCGTATCAGTGGAGCGAGTATCCGTTCATTCTCCAGAAGAGAGTCGTTGGCCGTTTGCAGGATCTGCTCGGCGACGGCGAGCAGCGGTGAAACGGTCTGGCTACGTGAGCGCCTCCTACCTTGCACCCCACTGAGCAACAGCAGAATACCGATCACGGCAATCAGACCAATCAGAATCAGTGCGACATAAAGCAGCCGACTCGATGGTCGCCACCCCAGCGCCTGGCCGATTAGGACTCCGAAGGTTAGAGCAGCCGCCAATATGGCGATACCGCCCCCAAACAGCGCGTCGGGTGTGAGTCGGCTGCGCCCAGGCACGTTGTCGCCATTGTGGTACCTATTTCTGCGGCTGGCGATTAGATCGGCCTAGGCATGAATGTCACTTTCGACGGCTCCTCCACAGTCTGGCCCCGGGGGCGCACTCCTTGTTCCGCAGCACTACGGCATTCTCACGGATCGGGAGCTGGCCATTCGTGGCCGGTGGGTTCCGACTCACGACAAAGCCACGACACCAGGCGCTGGGAAGGACCACCTCCTTCTGCTCTCCACCGAGCAGCGCTGATCCTCACCGGACTCTATGCAGTTACCGGTCCGGCTCTCCCGCACGACCGCGACGTCCGACGGTGCGCAGATCGGGCGCAATAATCACCGGTGCGTTGGTCTTCAGTGCGGCGTTGGCGGCATCACCCAACGCCGTCGCACTATCGTAGATAGTGCGGAGATCCCCAGGATTGATCCGCGCGATTACGCCCGGATCGGGAGGGCCAGGTTTGTACTTGGCGTTTTCCCAGACGTGAGTTATCTCACAAATCAAGGATTCCAGCTGGGCTGCGGTTGGCGTAATCGTCCAGAAGGTTGCGCTGCCGGTCGACACACTGCCGTCGGGCAATGACGCCTTAACCATTAGGGTAACTTCTGCGCCCTCATGATCGGGCAACTTGACTTGGACTACCGGAGACGTAGCACTGCCTTGAATCGTCGCGCCGAGAGCCGTCCATAGTAGCGTTACGCCGGGACCCATATCGGAGGCATCGACGTCATACGTCATCGTCGTGCCCATTACATTGTAAACGTCGCATTCCGAGTAGTTCGCGGGGCCGATTTCGCGATCCCCGAAAACCATCACAGTCGCCGTTGGTGACTGCGTGTTGCCCTCAGGTGGCAGTTGCTTTGTAATTTCGATGCCCGCCACGGGGCCGAGATCAGCGACGACCGTAACCTTATGCTTCCCTGCCGTGTCAAACGTGAGTTGCGACGCGAACGCACGCGAGCCCGCCTCTGGTATCGGTTGCGCCACCGATTCCTGCGCCACATTGTTGATATCACCGACTGCTAGCAATTTGAGGCTCGGCGAATTGTGGAAGAAGTCGTTGGCAGCTGATAGCTGCAGTCCGATTGGTTGATTCATTCCGGTATCTGGCCGCGCCAATGTGAGTCCGGAGTGTAGTACCACAGCCTTTGGAGGAGTCTTGGGAGTGTATGAAGTGCAAAACAAGCCGCGCAATTCGCCCCGATCCCCGGGCTTTATGCTTTCGGTCGCATTGAGTGCCGGGCCGCTGAAGTCGAGGCGCGCCGTGGTCTCCACGCTGGGCCAATTATTGTCGTAAAGAAACAAGGTTGTGGTGCCGTCGCTATTGTCGCTGTAGCCGTAACACAGTACTTGGTGATTGGCAAGGGGGTTCCAAGTTGTGCCGATGAGCCCAACAGTAACAGGCAGGCCACCGTCGATTTGCGCTCTAAGCGTATCGAGCTGCACGTTCGTCTGATCGCGCAACCAGGTGGCACCTGGGCCTCCCTCGAAATGCAGGATTGCCATCCATTGCAGAAAGGTGCCCACATTGGCCACGATGCTATCGATCAATCGGCTCCAAAGGTAACTGCGAAGGGCATTGCCAGTTGCACTGGTGCGTTGCGGTTGATCTGTCTTGCTGTTCCCGCGCGGCAGGACCCAGCCTCTCATAAAGTAGTCAAGTGACGAAAATGCCATCCCGCCGCACAGCCCGTATCCCCCTGGCTCAATTGCATCGACAATGGCATTTACAATCGCGTCGTTAGCCTTCGTTACCGTTTCGTAAACAAGCCACGGCCCAATAAAGGGCACACCGGCCTCCGCGACCAGTGCGGGGCCGAGCGCAGCAATGATCATGGGAGAAAGAGCGACCTCAATGGCTCCAACCGCATCTGATACAAGACTCCTGAGCGTCGCAATTTCCGTGCTGTCGAACGTCCAGGTGTTGGTGAAGGCATAACCGTCAGTTTCGGGCCTAAACCTTGTCCGCGGCATCCTACACCTCCCAGTGCCAATCCCAAAATCTATGATGGCTCTTGCTAGGGATGGGAACTCCAACGCATGCAAACGGCGCAACGGTACGCGGCTGGCGCGCTCGGGGATTGAGGTGAAGATCAAGGAATTGGGCCCGTGGCCCGAATTGCGCCTCGTTGTCAGACGACGTTGGAACTAGACCAGCCATCACCAGGAACCCAGCTGTTTTGGCCGCTTCTCGACAACCGAGCGCCTCCAGTATGCGCCGTCGGGCGCCGATGTCAAATCGCGACCGAAGATGCCTTCGAGACTCCGATACATCGATCCGGGAAGCATCGATCGGGATTCGCGCTTCGGACTCAGCCAGGCGTATGCGAGTGAGGAAAGTCGACACGGTGCGAAGGACCTCGCGGTCAAGCGCAGGCCGCGATCCCCGCATTCCGCATAACGCGATTACTTCGGGCTCGCCTGTAGGGCACACAAACTCGTGGGGGCCCAATCGGGGACCCTCAGCGTTGGCCGGTGGTGCGATCCGCCGGCCAATTCGATTTGGACGAAGTATCCGGGCGGCTGCTGGGACAGGTGCAATTCCCTCCTGAGCTCACGGTTGAGGTCCCGGGCATCGCAGCGGGCCAGGCCGCACCGTCGTAAACCATGTATTCACGAACCTTGCCATTTCGTTCATCTAGCCCAGCAGAGTGCGGCTCTTCGTAGTCGCTTCAGCGAGGGAGCGAGAATCGAGAGCGCCGAAACGGTCTAGCGGAGTCCTCTCGGCCTCAAGCTCCTTTTGAATCAAGCCGACGACCGACGGGCTGATTGGCACCAGGTCGGCCTCGCGGATTTCCGGAACGAAGACCGAGAACAGTGTGCCGGCATGGGCGATCAGCACGCATTTTCGACCGTCGAGCCAGAGCAGGTTTGGCGTACCAATCGTGGTTGTTGGGCTCGATTGTCACCGGGTCTCGTGGGCGTGCGCCCAGGAGCGACAGAATCTTGGCTGTGCAGCGCGGTACCACGCCACCCATCGTATGGATAGATCAGCTGGGGTTCAGGCCGCGGCCGGCAGCGGCTGCAGCGCGTACTCGTGCAGCAAGCCGCCGAGTCGCTCGGTGCAGATTACCCGTCCTGCCGTCAGCACCAGATCCGAGCGCGCGATCGGAGTCCGCAACTTAAGAGCTCGGTGGGGACGAGCGCGGTTGTAGTGCTCGAAACACTCGGAAGAACTCGCTGGAGATCGCGACGGTTGAGGATCAGGAGCCAGTCCAGGCACTCACGCCGAGTCGAACTGATCTGTCGCTCCATGTGGGCATTCGGTTGCGTCCTGTGTTGCTCGGGCCCAGTCGCAGGATCCCCGCAAGGGATCAACCCACGACATGATTGGTGGCAGCCATACTTGGCGGGCATGAATGGTGATTTGTGTGGCTCGAGAGCGGACGACGTAAGGAGGCATCCATGACTCAGCATCTGATCGCAGGCGGCAGCGGCGCTAATGGGCGTGTATCCGCATTTGGCAAGGACGACAAACCTCTCGCGGAACTGATCGCAGGCGACGCTGAAGCCGTCATATCCGCTGGTCAAAAGGGTGGCCGTCCCGGTCGACTTACCCTTTATGACGGACATTCACATGCAACGTTCAACGTAACAAGTGCTGACGGTCGGGTCGTTGCCGGCGGCAATGGTGTCAACGGCCGGTTCTCGACCCACGGAACGGATGGCCTACCAGTCGTGGAGTTGATCGCAGGCGACAAGGAGTCGGTGATCGGTCTGGGCCAAGTGAACCGGGCCGCGCGAATCTCGCTATACGACGGAGCTCAGCCCCCCCATGAGGCGATCAGGATTGACGCGGCCTCCGGAGACATTGTCTTCGAGAACGCAGACTGCGCGGAAGAGTTCGAACTGGACGGGGAAGCCCGCCCTGGTGACGTTGTCGTGATCGGCCCAAACGAACGGGTGCGTCAATGTGCGGCGGCGTACGACCGCAATGTCTTAGGCGTTATCTCAGGCGCTGGAACGTTTCGGGCAGCCATCGTGCTTGGCAGGCGCCACGGTGGCAGAGGCGCTCCAGTGGCAATTCTAGGAAAAGTCTGGTGTCGGGTCGATGCCGGCTTGCGCCCGATCCGGAGCGGTGATCTCCTCACAACGGCGCCGACAGCTGGCCACGCAATGGTTGCCGCCGATCGTCGTCGATGTACTGGAGCTGTTCTTGGCAAGGCGCTGCGAGGATTCCCATCGGGAACCGGCCTGATCCCCATTCTCGTCACACTCCGATGAGCGCATCGCTAAAACAAAGCCTTTCTGGAATCGGGGAGCCGAGCCACCACCCTCTGCGACTTCGTGACTCGTTCGGCCGGCGCACTCCGCACAGATTGCGCGTTGCCATGGACGGAATGACCGATCCAGGCGTGGGCGATTGGCAGGAGGTCGGTGTCGCGCTGTCAGAACAGGGTACCAATGTCTCGGACGAGTCTCAGGGCGCAACCACCGACGGAGTTTACTGGTTCGTGTGCTCCAACAATGCCAAGCAGGTCGTGTCATTTGACGACGCACGGAATTACGTCGCCACTTTCGCGCCGGATCCCGTGATCAGATACGGGATGTGGGCCGACGCAGGCCAGCCAAACGCGGATGCAGATGAGAATGGTGTGCCGGTGTTCGGCGGCGACTTCGATCCACACTTCGGGGCGCCGGCATTCGACCATGGTTGGATCTACGTTCCGATCCAGGGACCGCACGGTGTCTGGCGCTTCAGTATCGATGGAACCGAGCAGTTCTGGCAAAAGGCCTCCTATGACGACTTTGCGTTCCCGGGTGACGATGACTTATTTCCATGGTGCGCAATACATCCGGTGACCGGCGTCCTCTACACGTGCAACTTTCGAACGCCACCCTGTTTGAGGGCGTATGACTCCGAGTCACTTGAGTACCGCAGACCTGACGACATCAAGATTGGACCAGCTCCCCTCCTGCTCGATCATGTGCAGGGCGGAGTGTTTACCTCTCACGGCAGGCTTATTCTCTCTTGTTCGGACGATAATGCCGTTTTCTGCTTCTCGTCACTGAACGGTCATTGTTTTGGCGCACAGACACTCGGCAACTTCGGCAACATCGTCGGATCAGAAGTTGAGGGAGTGACTGTTCGGAGCGTGCAATTCGATGGCGTCCCAGCTTCTGTTCACATCTTTGAGTTGGTTAACAAGGGGCCGCTGGGCCCCGGCGACTTCGATCTTCACAGTTTCCAAGTTCCCGCTCCCCAGCTTCTCTGAGGCACGATTGGAATCGGAGGTTGACTGTCGGGTTGGGCGACACGCTTGACCCTGGTTGTTCCATGCCGGGGACAACGGGTACGTACAGGTCGAAATGTGATCCGGAGTTGAGTTCGACTGGGAATCTTGTGCGCTTCGAGGCACTTCACGCACGGGGCGGTCGCGGGTAGAGCTCGCCGCGCGAGAAAAGCCGAGACCGAACAATATGTTTACTTTTCGTGGTGGCTGCAATTCAATTCGTTGCCACGACGAGCAGACCCCGAGTGGCGGGGTTCCGTAGCACCGAACCGACCTCAAGCCAAGCGAAGCGGCTTACCCCAAGCCGGAGGCATGACATGGCCCTGCCGTCTTGGCTAAATGGCGCCTCATGAAGTTGCTGGTTGCGATATGGGGTAGTTATCGCAAGCCTCGCGTTCTTCGATACGCTTTACCGGCCGGGGTCGCTCTTCAATTCAAGAAATTGGGCGCAAGCGGCCCCGGCTCCAATCCAGTTCTTGAAGAAGACACGGAAGGAAGCAAACCGTCGATGTCGATAGCACTGGGTTATCGACAGCAACGGTTGGGC
>WNFJ01569178.1_pt3 | contig 23047 bp, 30 predicted proteins | sample 5400461 | NCBI WGS metagenome assembly WNFJ01 (sample SAMN13153349, study PRJNA577476) | soil metagenome | isolation source: 115 cm saprolite on Douglas fir-dominated hillslope | place: USA:California | collected 2013-09-17
GAACGAGAGCTCCAGCCCCTCGGCGAGCGTGCGGACGAGAAGGGTCTTACCGAGGCCGGGTGCGCCCTCGAGCAGGACGTGACCGCCCGCGAAGAGCCCGACGAGCACGCTCAGGATGACGTCGTCGTGGCCGACGATGACCTTCTGCACCTCGGAGTGCAGAGACTGGAACGACTTCACGAATTCCTGGACGCGCGCATCCTGGGCCATCAACGCTCCTTTCCGCGAGCCGACCATCAAGACGCACCGGGCGAAACCTCCGCAAGGGCAGTGCCGTGGATCCGTCCGCCGTCATTAATATTATGAGACGGCCTGGCACACCAGTCAACGAAACTCGGCCTTCGCGCGACCCTCGGTCACGTCTGGTGGGCCCCAACGAGCCGCTGGTAGAGCGCCAGGTAGTCGTCGAGCTCGCGTTCGGGCAGGTAGAGGCGGCGGAGCTTGTCCTGCCCGGCGTGGCCGAGCGTACGGCGGAGACCTGGCTGGTCGATGAGACGCCGCGCGCCCGCCTCGAGCTCCTCCTCGGTCCTGAACAGGAGCCCGGGGATGCCGTCCTCGACGAGCGAGCGGTCGCCCTCGATGTCGGAGGCGAGGACGGCCCGGCCGACCGCCATCGCCTCGAGCACGGAGTTGGCCATGCCGCCCTCGGCCGCGGACGCATTGATGACGGCGTCCGCGGCCTCGAGCAGCCAGCGCATCTGCGGGTGGGGTACGGCGCCGAGGTGGCGGGCCCACGGACGCCGCGCGATCTCCGCCCGGAGCGCCTCACCCTCGAGGGGGTCCAGGACCGGGCCCACGTAGAGGAGCCGCACCTCGGGCCGCCCGGCCGCGAGCCGGTCGAACGGGGCGAGCGGAAAGCGCGGCCGCTTGACGCGCCGGACGCCCGCGGGGAACAGAAAGAGGACCCGGTCGGCGGGGAGCGGCCACCGCGCGGCGAGGTCGAAGGGCTCCCCCGGCGGCAGCCGGACGCTCTGCGGGACCACCGCGATGCGCCCGACTACGCCGGGCAGCGCCCCGGCGATCCGCTCCCGGATCGACTCGTGGAACACGGCGATCGCCCGCGCCCCCTCGAGGACCTGGCGGACCGCGGGGGCGCGCTCGGGATCGACGAGGTCGTCGTTCGCGTCGGTGCCGGTGACCGTGACAAGGAGCGGCGCGTCCAAGCGGCGCGCGAGGCGCAGGGCCAGCGGCCCGGCCCGGAAGGCATGGAAGGCGTGGACCAGGGCGGGACGGTATAATCCCACCCCGGCCTCGACCGCCGCCTCCGGGGTCACCGAGAGATCCCACACGCGGACGTCGAGCCCCCGTTCCGAGAGCCCCCTCGCGATCCGATCGACGGTGATGGCGTTGCCGCGGACCGAGGGGGGGGCGAAGGGCGTCAGCAGGGCGGCGCGACGCGTCATCGGCGGGTGGGGACCAGGCCGTCAGGCCGCGCGGGCCAGCGGGAGAATCGGTGCCGCCCGGCCCCGCATCCTTAAGGACATGGAGCTATAATAGGAGTGTCAATGATGAGCGAGGCCATGGAGTGTGCGAGGATCGCCGAGGTGCTGGGCGACTACCTGGACGGGACGCTCCCCCGCGATCAGGCCAAGCTCCTGGAATGGCACCTCGAAGGCTGCCGGCCCTGCATCGCCTTCGTCAACACCTACAAGGGAACGATCACCGCCGCGAACCGTCTCAAGGAAGACGAGCTCCCACCCGAGTTGAAGAAGCGCTTGTTGGCCTTCCTGAAGCAGCAGACACAGCCCCGCTAGACCCCCGAGCGCCGCCGGTCGCCCCCGCCGCTGGGGGTTTACGCGACGCGGATGCCCACCTGGCGCGTGACCTCGCCGATCTCCCAGCAGGGCTCGCCGCGCGCCCGGAACCCCTCCCGCACCCGGCCGGCCGCCGCGGGGGGCGTGGCGAAGAGGAGCCCGCCCGAGGTCTCAGACTCGAAGAGCAGCCCCGCCAGCCCCGGCCCGAGCCCAGGGCCGATCGAGAGCCGGTCGCCGAGTGTCGCCTCAACCCACCGACGGTTTCGCTTCATGCCGCCGCTCCAGTGCCCCTTGTCGGCCAGCGCCTGGGCGCCCTCCAAGAGCGGCAGGCGCGCGGCGTCGATCGAGACCCCCGCCCCCGCGGCCTGCACCATCTCGGCGACATGGCCGAGGAAGCCGAAGCCCGTGACGTCGGTCGCGCCGCGGACGCCGACCTGCTCGGCGACCTCGGCCGCGACCCGGTTCAACCGGAGCATACTCCGCACGGCCCCGTCGAGGACGTCCGGGCCGGCGGCGTCGGCCTTCGCGGCCGTCACGATCACGCCGGTGCCGAGGGGCTTGGAGAGGAAGAGCCGGTCGCCGGCGGCGAGGCCGCCCTTGAGGAAGATGCGCCCGGGGTGGACCCGCCCGGTGACGCACAAGCCGTACTTCGGCTCCGCGTCCACGACCGTGTGGCCGCCCGCCAGGACCCCGCCCGCCTCCGCTAGCTTCTCGGCGCCGCCGCGGAAGACCTCGGTCACGATCGACTTCGGGAACTCACGCGGAAAGCCCGCGACGGCGAGCGCGAACAGGACCTGCCCGCCCATCGCGTAGACGTCCGAGAGCGCGTTGGCGGCAGCGATCGCGCCCCACGTGTACGCGTCGTCCACCACGGGCGGGAAAAAATCGACGGTCTGGACGATCGCCATGTCGTCGGCCACGCGGTACACGGCGGCGTCGTCGGCGCGGCCGAGGCCCACCAGCAGCTCGGGGTGGGCGCGAGCGGCCTCACCGAGCTTCAGGCCTTCCAGCACCTCCTGGAGGTCTCCAGGAGCCATCTTCGACGCTCAGCCGGCGCAGGCCGCGTAGGAGGTGAGGCGGATCTTCTCCGTCATCGGACCTTAAGATACACGGCGGGAAGGTCAGGATGCGCGGCGCGCGACCGGCCCCGGACGTCCGGGACGGGGGACGGGGTCGGTCAGTGACAGCCGCAGCCGCCGCCGCAGCAGCCGCCGCCGGCGGAGCCGGTCGACATGACGGCGCCCGTCTTCACGCCGACGACGGAGAGCCGCCGCTTGATCCGGGCGCTCGCGCACTGCGGGCACACCACGGCCGCCGCCACGGTGGCGACGTACTTCTCGAACTCGGTCCCGCAGGCCGCGCAGGCGTACTCGTAGATCGGCACCTTACTCCCCTCCCCGCTGGACGTAACTCTTGACGAACTCCTCGGCGTTCTCCTCGAGGATGTCGTCGATCTCGTCGAGGAGCTTGTCCACGTCTTCCTTGATCTTCTTGCCCTTCTTGGCGACCTCGGGGTTGGCCGTCCCGGCGTCACCGCCGTCGCTGGGCTTCGTCGGCCGCGTTTCCTTCTTCGTCTGTTCTGCCATTGGACCGATCGCCTCCTGGTCCCTTCCGGGACCGGCCCCGGGGCTAGACGGTGGGGAGCACGATCCCCCGCTGGCCCTGGTACTTCCCCTGCCGGTCCGCGTAGGAGACCAGGCAGGCCTCGTCAGACTCGAAGAAGAGGACCTGGGCGATCCCCTCGTTAGCATAGATTCTAGCAGGCAGCGGGGTCGTATTCGACACTTCGAGCGTGACGAACCCCTCCCACTCGGGCTCGAAGGGCGTCACGTTGGTGATGATGCCGCACCGCGCGTACGTGCTCTTGCCGACCGTGATCGTCATCACGTTGCGGGGGATCTTGAAGTACTCGATCGACCGGCCGAGGGCGAACGAGTTGGGGGGGATGATACAGACGTCGCCCTTGAAGTCGACGAACGACCGCGTGTCGAAGTGCTTGGGGTCCACGATCGAGTTGTTGACGTTCGTGAAGATCTTGAACTCGTCGGCGATCCGGATGTCGTAGCCGTACGACGAGAGCCCGTAGGAGATCGTGCCCTGCCGGACCTGCTTCTCCTCGAAGGGGTTGATGAGCCCCTTCGAGAGTGCCATCTCTCTGATCCAGCGATCGTTTTTGATCACCCGCGAGCTCCCGGCCATGGTAGCGTCGGGCTTCGCGCCGAGTCAAGCCGTCCGGGCCCGCCCGACGCCATGGCTCAGCCGGCCTCGACGACCGCGCCCGTCATGTCCACGTCGAGCGCGCGGGCCTGGCCCGGGACGCCAGCGGCGCTGAGCGCCGCGGTCATCGCCCGGCCGACGCGGCCCGCATCCTCGGCGACGGCGGCGAGCAGGGAGGGGCCGGCGCCGCTCAGCACGCACCCGAGCGCGCCCGCCTCGCGCGCCGCCGCGACGACGGCCGGCATCCACGGAAACAGCTTGAGCCGGTAGGGCTGGTGGAGGCGGTCGTGCATGGCCGCGTGGAGCAGGTCGACGCGCTTGGCCTGGAGGCTCGCGAGGAGCAGGCTCGCGCGCTGGATATTGAAGACCGCGTCGGCTCGCGGCACCGTCGGCGGCAGCACCGCGCGCGCCTCCGCGGTCGCGCTCCTCAGCTCCGGGATCAGCACGACCCAGCGAATCGTGTCGGGCACGGGCAGCGACACGGCGAGGACGCCCGTCGGCGTCTCGCACGACACGGTGAGGCCCCCGTGGAGCGCGGCCGCGACGTTGTCGGGATGCCCCTCGGCCCGCACGGCGAGGGCCAAGAGCGCCGCGCGGTCGAGCGGCGTCCCCGCGAGGGCGTTGGCGCCGAGCATCCCGCCGAGCCACGCCGCCGCGCTCGAGCCCAACCCCCGGCTGAGCGGGATCCGGTTCACGCACTCGATCGCGACGCCGGTGAACCGCCGGCCCGCCGCCTCGAAGAGCGTGCGCGCCGCCTGGGCGACGACGTTGGCCGCGGTGGCGGGCAGCTGGCCCTGCCCCTCCCCCTGCACCGAGACCGTCACGGCGTCGGCCTCGGCGAGCGTCAGCTCGTTGTACAGGGTGAGCGCGAGCCCGAGCGCGTCGAAGCCCGGACCGAGGTTGGCCGAGGTGGCCGGAACGCGGACGCGCGCGATCATCGGCGGGCGGGCGCCTGGCCCCCCGGGCTATCGGTGGTCGAGGAGGGACTCGATGACCGCGTAGGAGGGCTTCGTGTCCCACGCGCGCGGGCCGATGGCGAGGGCGGCGAGGTTGCCGCGCCGGTCGATCAGGAAGCTCGACGGCAGCGCGCGCACCCCGTAGCGCTCCGCGAGCGCCATCTTGGGATCGTGGCCGACCGGGAACGTCAGCTTGTTCTGCCTGACGAAGGGCGGGATCACGACCATGTCCGCGTCGATCGAGACCGCCACCACGACGAGCCCCTTGTCCTTGTACCGCTGGTAGAGGCGCTCCATGGCCGGCATCTCCTCGCGGCAGGGCGGGCACCACGTGGCCCAGAAGTTCAGGAACACGACCCGCCCCCGGTAGTCGGCGAGCTTCACCGGCTTGCCGTCGGGGGCGGGGCTCACGAAGTCCTTCGCGGGCTGGACGCGCGCGGGCTTGATCAGGTCGAGCCCCTTGTAGGGATCCTGCGCGACCGCGCCGACCGGGGCGACGAGCGCGCCGACGCACGCGAAGAGCAGCGTCCGCCGGAATTTCATCGGCGCAAGTATACACCGCCCCGCGGGCGCTTGACCTCCGCCCGAGCGCGGGGAGACAATCCGCCGATCATGAGCGACGCCACCGCCGGCGGCGAGACGCCGCGCGGCATCGGCCGCGGGCTCACCGACTACGGCGATCCCGCCTTCAGCCTCTTCATCCGCGGCGCCTACGCCCGCGGCGCCGGGCTCACGCGCGAGGACCTCGCGCGCCCGATCATCGGCATCGCCCAGACGTGGAGCGAGTTCAACCCCTGCCACCGCCACCTGCGCGAGGTCGCCGAGGCCGTGAAGCGTGGCGTGCTCCAGGCGGGCGGACTGCCGCTCGAGTTCCCGACGATCTCGCTCGGCGAGATCTACCTCTCGCCGACGAGCATGCTCTTCCGCAACCTGATGGCGATGGACACCGAGGAGATGATCCTGGGCCAGCCGATGGACGGCGTGGTCCTGCTCGGCGGCTGCGACAAGACCCTGCCCGCCCAGCTCATGGGCGCGGCGAGCGCCGACCGGCCCGCGATCGTCGTCACCGCCGGCCCGATGCTCACGGGCCGCTTCGAGGGCACGCGCCTCGGTGCGTGTACCGACTGCCGCCGCGTCTGGAGCGAGCATCGGGCGGGCGCGCTCGACGCCGCCCGCCTCGAGGCCGTCCAGGGCGAGCTCTTCCCGTCCACCGGCACCTGCATGGTGATGGGAACCGCGAGCACGATGGCGGCGGTCGCGGAGGCGCTCGGCATGACGCTTCCCGGCATGGCGGCGGTGCCGGCTCCGCTCGCCGGGCGGCTCCGGCTGGCGGAGGCCGCGGGCCGCCGCATCGTCGAGATGGTCCAGGAGGACCTGCGCCCGTCGAAGATCCTGACCCGCGCCGCGTTCGAGAACGCGGTGCGGGTGCTGATGGCCGTGGGCGGCTCGACGAACGCGGTGGTCCACCTCCCCGCGATCGCGGGCCGCGCGGGGGTCGCGCTCGACCTCGACGACTTCAATCGCGCGGCCAGGACGACGCCGCTCGTCGCCAACCTGCGGCCCTCGGGCGCGTACCACATGGAGGACCTCGCGGAGGCGGGCGGCATCCCCGCCGTCCTGCGGGTGCTCCGTCCCTTGCTGAGGCTCGAGGCTCTCACCGTCCTCGGACGGACGCTCGGCGCGGTGCTCGACCTGGTGCCCGAGCCGGGGAGCTGGCAGGACGTGATCGCCCCGCTCGACCGCCCGCTCCGGCCGGACGGCGGCCTCGCGATCCTCCGGGGATCGTTGGCGCCCGACGGCGCGGTGCTCAAGGTGTCCGCCGCCGCGCCCGCGCTCCTGCAGCACCGCGGGCCGGCGTGCGTGTTCCGGGATCTCGCCGACCTGACCGCCCGCGTCGACGACCCCGCGCTCCCGGTGACGCCCGACTCCGTCTTGGTCCTCCAGAACGCCGGTCCCGTCGGCGGCCCCGGCATGCCGGAGGCCGGCTCGCTGCCGATCCCGCGAAAGCTCCTCGCCGCCGGGGTGCGGGACATGGTCCGGATCTCGGACGCGCGGATGAGCGGGACGGCGGGCGGCACGGTCGTGCTCCACGTGGCGCCAGAGGCGGCCGTCGGCGGCCCGCTGGCCCTCGTCCAGGACGGCGACGAGATCGTCCTCGACGCGGGGGCGCGACGGCTCGACCTGCTCGTCCCGGAGGCCGAACTGGCGCGCCGCCGGGCGGCCTGGCGCCGCCCGGCACCGTCGCTCGCGCGCGGCTACCGCCGGCTCTATGTCGAGCACGTCCTCCAGGCGCCCCAGGGCTGCGACTTCGACTTCCTCTGCGCCCCGCGGTAGCGAGCCGGGCGCGGCCGGGCCCGCTCACGCCGGCCGCCCCGCGTCGCGCGGCGGGAGCGGATCTTAGAGGTCCGGGCGGCAGACGGCGCGGAAGTTACACCAGCGGCAGAGGCGCAGATCCTCGGTGCGCTCGAAGTTGTCGATCACCGCGACGTTCGCCTCCGGGTCGGCCAGGTAGACCTTCATCGAGCGGATGGAGAAACGGATCCTCTCCCGGATCGCCTCGAGCCGGCCGTCGTCCCAGTGGACGCCGGTGACGACGCCCTGGCGGAGGTTCGCCTCGAAGAGGTCGACCCGGTCGGGCGGCCGCTTGAGCACCTCGTTCGCGTACAAGGCGTAACAGCCGAGCTGGAAGGCGGTGGCCTGGGGATCCGATGCGCCGGTCTTCCAGTCCACGAGGACGAGCCGGTCCTCGGCGGTCCAGTAGCCGAAGTCCGGGGCCACCCAGATCGCGGTGCCCTCGAACTCGAAGGCCTTGGACGAGTACTCGATCAGCCAGTGCTCGAGGGGCGTGCGCCGGATCTCGGCGAGGAGCGGCAGCCGGAAGAAGGTGCGCACGCAGCTCGCGACGTGGCGGGAGAGTGCCTGCCAGGTCTCGGCCTTGCCGTCGACGCCGTACTCGTGCTCGAAGAGGGCGGCCGTCTTCGGAGTCTCCCAATACCGCCGGGCGTGGGAACTCCGCCAGTCCTGGCGCATGCGCTCGATGACGTCCCGGATGAATGGCTCCGGCGGCAGCTCGCGGCCGTGGGCGAATGCGCGGAGCGCCATCTCCACGGCGTCGTGGACGACCCGGCCCGCCCACTGCTGCCGCGAGGAGAGCTGCTTGAGGACGTAGAGCCTCCGTGTCTCGGCGGGCGCGTCCGCCTCCCAGCCGCCCCACGCCCCGTAGTACTGATAGAAGTAGCGCCGACGGCATTCCTGGAAGGTGTTGTCGCGGCTGCGCGACCAGGAGAAGGTGTTGCTGAGCTCGGGCATGGCCCATTTTACTCCCGCCCGCAGGACGTCGCGGGCCCGGCCTCCGGCGAGGCCGTCGACGAGCCCTCCGGCGGTCCCGGGACACCCTGAGCAGGCGAGCGGCGAGACGGGCTGCGCCGGGTCGGGCGGGGCGTGGGCGTGGCCCCGTCGGCCAGCATCCTCCTTGACGCCTCCGGGGCGGGGCTGCTAGCGTGAGGGCGCGGTAAACATCGCCCGGACTAAAGTCCGGGGCTTTCAGGAGAAAGGAGCCCGTGCTTGAGCCCGAGAGCCCGGCCTTGCGGTTCCAGGTTGACGGTTCACAGGACCGCCTGGCTGCGCGGTAGCCTCCCCGTCCAGCACCACCGTCGTTTCGACGGCTGTAGAGCACGGCGGGCTTGGTTATCGCCTGCCTTGCTCGCGGAGCGCGTGCTCCAACCGGGGACAGTCTACCCTAGAGATCGGCGTTCCTCGGCGAGGTTTCCGCGCCGGGACGGTTTTATGACTGCGAAGCACTCGTTCGTCGTCACCTGCCCGTGTTGCCAGGCCAAGCTGACGATCGACGGCGAGCTGGCCGCCGTCATCGCGCACGAACTGCCCCCGCCCAAGCGGACGGCCGGCAACCTCGGCGCGGCGTTCGATGCGCTCCGCAAGCAGCCCGCGGCGCGCGAGGAACGGTTCCGGCGAGAGCTCGAGGCCGAGAAGCAGAAGGGCAAGGTGCTCGACCGGAAGTTCCAAGAGGGGTTGAAGAAGGCGAAGGACTCCCCCGACCCACCTCCGCGGCCGTTCGACTACGACTGATGCCCCTCGACCTGCTGAGGCAGGTGAGCCGGACGTTCGCCCTGTCGCTGACGATCCTCCCCCAGAGCCTCCGGGCGCCGATCGGTCTCGCCTACCTCTTCGCCCGCGCCGCCGACACGATCGCCGACACGCGGCTCGTCGACCGGCGGGACCGCCTCCGTCAGCTCGAGGCGCTCAGAGGCGCCCTCGCCGCGGGGGGAGTCGTCCCGCAGCTGACCGCGCTCGCGGAGTCCGGCGGAGCGCCGGCTGCTCGAGCGGCTGCCCGAGTGCTTCGCCGCCCTCGACCGGCTCCCGGCCGCCGACGCCACGCGCGTCCGGACGGCGCTCGCGACGATCACGGAGGGGATGCTCTTCGACCTCACGCACTTCCCGGGCGAGTCGGCGGAGACACTCCGAGCGATCGAGTCGCTGGACGATCTCGACCGCTACACCTACCTCGTCGCCGGGTCGGTCGGCGAGTTCTGGACCGAGATCCACGTGGCCCACCGCCGGCGGCTCGCCCGCTGGGACCTGCCGCTCATGAAGGCGCGCGGCGTGCGATTCGGCAAGGCGCTGCAGCTGACGAACGTGCTCCGGGACCTCCCGCGCGACCTCCGGATCGGCCGCTGCTACCTCCCGCGGCGGGAGCTGCAGGCCCTCGGCCTGGTCCCGGGCGATCTCCTCGATCCCCGCGCCGCCCCCCGGGCACGCCCGCTGCTCGAGCGGCTGCTGCGGCTGACCCTGGACCACTACGAGGTCGCGTGGCGATACACGCTCGAGATCCCGCGTGCCGAGGTCCGCATGCGGCTCGCCTGCGCGTGGCCGCTCCTGATCGGGCTCGGCACGCTCGAGGTGCTCGCCACCTCCCCCGAGTTCCTCGCGCCGGAGCGGCGCATCAAGCTCTCCCGGGCGGCGGTGCGCGGCATCCTGGCCCGCTCAGCCCTCACCGTCTGGTCCAACCGCACGCTCGCCGCCGACGCGGCGCGCCTCCGGCGCCGGATCGCCGTCTGAGATGCCGCGCTCGGTCCCGGTCGTCCAGGTCGACGCCTTCACCGCGCGGCCGTTCAGCGGCAATCCGGCGGGGGTCGTCCTCGACGCGGACGAGCTGTCCACCCTCGACATGCAGCGGATCGCGGCGGAGATGAACCTCTCCGAGACCGCCTTCGTGAGCCGCGTCGACGGCCCGGGGTCGGGCCTCCGCCTCCGCTGGTTCACGCCGACGGGCTACGAGGTCGCCTTCTGCGGCCACGCCACGGTGGCGACGGTCCACGCGCTCCGGGAGAGCGGCGGCCTGCGGGAGAACCGGATCACCTTCGAGACGGCGGGCGGGCCGCTGGCCGTCCAGGTGGAACCCCACGGCGCTCGCATCATGATCTGGCTCGAGCCCGCCCTTCCGCGCTGCTCGGGGTATACGGGCGAGCTCGGGGACGTGCTCGCCGCGCTCGGCCTCACCACGCTCGGCGGGTGGGCGCGGCCCGCCCTCACGAGCGAGGGCGACCTCCTCGTCCCGATGCCGGCGCTCGCCCCGTTGCGCCGGCTCGCGCCCGACCTGGGCGCGCTCTCCCGGGCCGCCGCTGCCGAAAAGCTCCGCGGCATCTGCGCGGTGGCCCTCGAGGGCGTCGACCCCGGTTCGAAAACCCATTCGCGCTTCTTCGCGCCGCACCTGGGAGTCGCGGAGGATCCCGTCACGGGCTCGGTCCACGCCGCTTTGCCCATCTGGCTCCGACAGGCCGGACACCTCGCCGACGACGGGGAGGTGATCCGCTTCACCGCGGAACAGGGCGACGGGCTCGGGCGGCCGGGGCGCCTCACCGTCGAGCTCTCGGTGGAGCGCGGCCGCCCGGCGCGCGTCCGGGTCGGCGGCGAGGCCGTCACCACGCTCACGGGGAGGCTCCGCCTCGACTGATTTGGCTCGTGCAGGCGGAGGTCACGTGATACAACCGCGTCTAACCTGAAGCCCTTTGACGAGGAGGTAGGTCATGGAACGCGTGCCCCCCTACGACACCTATGGAACGCCGCTTCCTGTCCCGGCTCCGAGCCCGATGGAGCCGATGCACCACGTGCCGATGTCGCCGCCCCGCCCGGCCCCGCCAAAGGCCAAGAGCCAGCCTCGTCCAAAGGCGACGGCCACCCGGGCGAAGGCCTCGCGCCCGGCACCCAAGAAGCGGCCGGCCAAGGCCCGGGCGAAGCGGTCGAAAGCCAAAAAGGGCGGAGCGAAGGCGCGGCGGCGCCGTTAGTCGGCGGCCGGCGAATCCGCGGGGCCGGTCAGTCCCGGGGGGGCAGGCGCAAGAGCGCCGCCGGATCGATCCGGGCCGCGCCGACCCCCGCCGTGAAGTGCAGGTGCGGGCCGGTCGCCCGCCCGGTGGCACCGACGGCGCCGATCGGCTGGCCCCGCTCGACGAGGTCCTGCTCGGCGACCGTGACCTGATCGAGGTGGAAGTAGGCCGTGTGCAGGCCGAACCCGTGGTCGACGACGACGAGGCGCCCCGGGAAGAAGAAGTCGGCGACGAGCGCGACCCGTCCCGCATTCGTGGCGACGACGGGCGTCCCCCGCTCGGCCGCGTAGTCGAGCCCGGCGTGGGCCGACCGGGGCCGACCGTTGATGACCCGGCGGGCGCCGAACCCGTGACCGGCGCCCGCGGCGGCGATCGGCGGCGTGAAGCGCCCCCGCCAGAGCCGCTCACGGGTGACCATGCCGAAGACCGCACGCAGTTGCGCCTGCTCCGCGTCGGCCCGGCGGGTCGTCTCCGCGTCGAGATCCACCATCGTCGGCGGCAGCGTGAGCCGCTCCACGGGGAAGCGGCGGGGACTGACGACGAGGCGGCCCGAGAGCGCGCGCGGCTCGCTCGGCCCGTCGAGTACGGCGATCTTCCAGGTGTAGCGGCCGGGGCGGGTCTCGAAGTCGACCGCCGCCAGCGCGGCGGTCACTCGCGCGTAGGGAAAGAACACGAGCGGATGACCGGCGACCGAGCCCTCGAGCGACGCTCCGTCGTCGACGCCCTGGACGATCACGAGGCTGACGTCGCCCGGCCGAACGGTCGTCGGCGAGAAGGTCACGCGGATCCCGGCCGCGGCCGGCGACGCCAGCGCCAGCACGAGCCCCAGCAGACACCGAGCGGACCGCCGCGGCGTCACGTCCCCACGGCGGTCAGTCGGGCCGCTGCTGGCGGAGGAACTGCTCGATCTCGGCCATGAGGTCGGCCGCCGGCGGCAGTTCGCCGGCCTCCGGCCCGGCGCCCTCCTCGGCGGCCTCGCTCGCCTCGAGGCGCTTGACGTAGGCGGCGATCTTCCCGTTCTGCGCGACGACCTCGCGGAGGCTCTCCTCGAACTGCCGGGTCGCGTCGGTCAGCTCACTGAGGTCCACCGTGGCGGAGACGAAGCCGAGCACGCGCTCCACCAGGGCCAGGGCCGCCTTCGGATTCTCGATGCCCGCGACGTAGTGCGGCACGTTCGCCCAGAGGCTCGCCGTCGGCACGCCCTGCTCCCGGCAGGCCGCGCCGAGGACGCCAACGATGCCGGTGGGACCCTCGTACTTCGTGGGACGCAGCCCGAGCCGGGTCGCCAGCTCCGGGTCCGAGGCGCCGCCGACCAGGCGCACGGGCCGAGTGTGCGGCACCCCGGCCAGCAGCGCGCCAAGCGTCAGCACGAGCGAGACGTGGCAGCGCTGCCCGAGCTCGAGGATGGTTGCGCAGTAGGTCTTCCAGCGGAGGTGCGGCTCCGGCGCCACGCCGATGATGACGTCGCGCGGAAGGCCCGGCGACTGGGCGATCGAGAACTCGGTCGCCGGCCACACGATCTCGCGCTCGCTCTCGGAGCCCGCCCGGAATCGCACGTGCGGCCGCGTGAGCCCGAAGTGGAAGAACTCCTCCGGGTCGATCTCGGCGAACTTCCGCGCCCCCCACGCCCCGGCTAGGAAGCGCGCCGCCGTCGTCGCCGCCTCGGCGGCGTCGTTCCAGCCGCTGAACGCGAGGAGCATGACGGGGCGCCGCACGGACTCGGGCAGCTCGTGGACGACCAGCGGACCCGCCACCGTTACGCCCCGGCGCCCGGGCTCCCCGCTTCGGGCTGGACGGCCGCGGGCCCGCGGCGCCCGACGATGTCGGTGTCCAACGGAGCGTGTCCCATTTGCGCCCGAGTCTACCATCCGGTTGCGCTCGCCCGCCGGATTAAGTAGCATGGGGCCCGGCCGCTCGCCATCATGGTCACGTAAGGGGTGACAAATGCGGAGAGATCGGCTTCACGCGCTCGCGATCATCACGGCTGCGCTCCTCACGGCCGCCTGCGCGTCCAGCGAGGAGTGGACGACCTGGAAGGAGCATCCGAGCCACTTTGCCTCCGGCGAGCACCTGGCGTTCTCGCTCCGGAACCGCTCGGGGGCGCCGGCGCGAGTGACGCGCGAGGACATCGCGCTCGCCCGCAGCCAGGGATGGTGGGGAAAGCCGATCACCGTCAGCACGGAGCAGATTCTTGAGAAGTAGGCTGCTCGCCGGAGCAGCCGCCGTCGCGCTTCCTCTCCTCTTCACCCTACCTGGCGGCGTGGGCCACGCGGTCGCGACGCCCGCCGACGGCGCACTTCTCCCTCTCGACCAGTACACGAGCGAGAAGGGCCGGGAGCTCGGTCGGAAGTACGCCGAGGAGCTGCGCGCGCTCGCGAGCGGCATCTATCACTGCATCCCGTGGCTCGAGGTGCAGGAACACTCCCTCGGCTTCTACCGGCCCAAGCACCTTGGCGGCGGCGACAGCCGGTACCTGTCGATGCGGGTCTTCATCGAGCAGGACGCCTCGCCCGACTTCGCGCGGCTGAGCGTCGCGAACCAGGCGGCGGCGATGTACGCGCGCTACGTGGCGGCGCTCCTCAAGCGCATGGCCCGGAGCCAGGCGCTGACCGCGGATTCCGGGGTCGAGGGCTTCACGATCATCCTCGAGTGGCTCAAGCAGTCGGTGCGGGCGGCGAGCGATCGCCCGATCCACGAGACGGTCGCGGTCTTCATCGACAAGGCCTCCGCGCTCGACTTCCTGGCGGGGAGGCTCACGCCGCGGGCGCTCGCCGATCGGGCCCAGCTCCGGCTGTGGGACGGGGAGACCTCGCTGGAGAATCTGCGCCTGACGCGCCTGGCGGAGGACGACTTCGTCTCGACCTACAAGATGACGAACTACCAGCTCGACCCCGGCGTCACCTGTCCCTGAGCCGCCGCAGGTCCCGGAGCGCCGCGCGGACCGACGGGAAAGCGATCGCGCGCGGCGGCGCGTCGATGGGAAACCACCGCACTTCCGCGACGTCGTCGCGCGCGCCGATCCGTCCCCGCCCCGGTGCCGCCCGGTAGACAAGCGTGAGCACGGGCGGGCCGCCCGGCCCGTACTCGTCGGGGTACGAGCCGAGGTACCGCGCCCGGCCGAGTCGGATCCCCAGCTCCTCGCGGAGCTCCCTGCGGAGCGCCTGCTCCGCCGACTCGCCGGCCTCGACGAAGCCGCCGGGCAGATCCCACGTGCCGGCCCACGGCGGCCCCGCGCGGCGCGACAGCAGCACCCGGTCGCCGCGGACGAGCGCGGCCACGGCCGCCGAAGACGGGTTGCCGTAGTAGGTCCACCCGCACCGGCGACAGACGCGGCGGGTCCGACCGGCCTCCTGACGGGCCCTGAGCCCCGCCCCGCACCGGAGGCAGAAGCGCGGGATCACGCGCGGGCCCCGGCGGCGGGCTCGAGCGCCGCGCGGAGGGTCCGGGCGAGGGCTAGGAGGGCGCGGGCCGCCGGGGTCCGGCCGTCGGCCGCGACGAAGGCCAGGCCGCGGTCGGCGGCCGCCGCCAGGCGTGGGTCGAACGGCACCGCCCCGAGGAACGGGACGCCCAACTCCGCCGCCAACGCCTGCCCCCCGGGACCGCTGAAGAGCGGGTTGACGGCGCCGCAGTCCGCGCAGACGTAGCCCGCCATGTTCTCGACGAGCCCGAGCACGGTCGCGCCGGCCTGTCTGGCCGCCGTGATCGACTTCCCCACGACCAGGTGCGAGACCTCGGACGGGATCGTGACCACGACCACGCCGGCCAGCCCGGGCACGAGGCCAAGGACGGTCGGGAGGCGATCGGCGCCGGGCGCCAGGTCCAGAATGAGCACGTCGAGGTCGCCCCAGGCGGTGTCCGCCAGGAACTCGCGGAGCGCGTTGGCCTCCATCGTCCCGCGCCAGGTGTGGGACTCGGCCTGGGTCGTCGCCTCCCACGCGAGCGGCGTCCGGTCGCCCGCCAGGAGGAGGTCCATCGACATCGCCCGGACCCCGAGCGCGCTCCGCGGCGGCTCCACGCCGTCGGCGCCCGTGGTGAGGGGCTGCCCGCGGATGCCAAGCAGCTTCGCCATGGAGGGGCCGTTGAGGTCAGCGTCGAGGACGCCGACCGCCGAGCCTGAGAGCGCGAAGGCGGCAGCGAGGTTCGCGGTCACCGTCGACTTGCCGACGCCGCCCTTGCCCGAGACGACGGCCACGATCCGCCGGATCCGGGCGAGCCGGCTCCGAAGCCGCGCCTGCTGGACCTCGACCTGTCCGACGATGTTCGAGCCGCCGTCGCCGACGATGTCGCGGTACTTCTTCATTCGGGCCCCGCCCCGGCCGCCCACCCTGCCCGGGCCAGCATCACGCCCGCCACGAGGGCGACCACCGCCATCGCCCAGGCACTGGCCGGGCTCGGCGGGACGCCGCCCCCCATGCGCGGCATCCGGAGCGACTGGGGCCCGTCGAGCGCGAACCAACCCACGGCGGCCGCCCGCGCGAAGACGAGGACCGCGAGGAGCCGGGCAAAGTCCCGACGGCTCAGGACCCAGCGCTCGAACCACGGGCGGCGCCGGATGAGGAGCCACGGGACGCCGAGCGCGATGAGGGCGCCGAGCGCGAACCAGAAGAGTACGGCGCCGCGAACCTCGAAGACGCGGAGTTGGAGGTAGAGGGCGCTGAGCCAGTAGATGACCCCGTAGGCGAGGTACGTCCACGCCGCCTGCCGGAAGCTCGTCTCGCCGCTCATGCGGAGCCCCGTCGGCCGGGCGCCGGCCGCGCGTGGGTACCGCCGCGAGTCGCGCCGGGGAGCGCTCGGGCCGCGGCGCCCACGGTTCCGGCCGGCCCAGACCGCCGCCCGCCCGGGTCGTCCGGCATGCGTCGGGTCACTCGCGAGGGCGGAACCGCGCGCCCCACTGGGCCCGCACCTGGGCCAGCACCTCGGCAGTCACGACGGCCTGCCCCCGGCCGCGGGCGTACGCCTCGACCGCCCTCACCACCATGCCGCGCGCGAACGACGGAACGGCCCGGAGCCGCGCCCGGGCTGCCTCCTCCCACGCGATCTCGTGCGCCACCTCGAGCCCCCAGGTCAAGGACGGCGGGAGCTCGATCGGCTGGCCGCCGTGCGCCCCCGGCTGGTACGCGCAGGCGGGGTCCTCGGCGAGGTAGTCGCCGGACGTCGCATAGGCGCGGCAGCGACATCCGCCACAGAGCTTCGAGAACTCGTCCTGGCGCAGCTCCTCCAGCACGGGGGCCCCCCGCCAGATGTCGGCGAAGGAGGCGCGGCGCAGGTTGCCAGCGGAGACCGGCATGTAGGGGCACGGCGTCACATCGCCATCGGGGGTGATCCGGCAGTAGTACTTTCCGGCCGGGCAGGCGCCGTGGGCGTAGTTGCCGAGGAGCCGCGAGGTCGGGTCGAGCTCCCAGATGATGCGCCGGAAGTGCGGGGCGCACTTCGCCCGGATCAGGAGGTCACCCAGGCGCCCCACCGGCGCCGACCACGGGTCCTCGAACCCGCCGGAGCCAGGGGGGTCGGGGGCGCCGCCCTGCCCGAGGGGACCGACCGTCTGGATCTTCGCGAGGTAGGTGAGCACCCGCTCGTACTGCTCGGGGGTGATGTCGGTGAGGTCGACGCCGCGCCCGGTGCGCACGAGGAAGAAGAAGTTCAGGACCTTGGCCCCGAGCTCTCGCGCGAGATCGATCATGGCCGGGATCTCGGCGAGGTTCCAGTCGGTGACCGACATGTGGAGCGAGAAGTCGAGGCCCTCGGCCCGGAGGACCCTGGTCGCCCGGAGCGCGCCGTCCCACGCGCCCGGCAGGTGGCGGAAGCGGTCGTGCCGCTCGCGATCGGTGGAATCGAGGCTCAGGGAGGCGCCGAGCACACCGACCTGGCGCATGCGCCGGGCCTCGCGCTCCCGGAGCAGCAGGCCGTTCGTGCCGACCACCACCGTGAACCGCCTGTCGGCCGCGTAGGCGGCGACCTCGAAGAGGTCCTGCCGCAAGAACGGCTCGCCGCCGGTGAGGATCAGGAGGACGTTCGGGTTGATCGCCCCGATCTCGTCGATCACCCGGCGGCACTCCTCGGTCGAGAGCTCGCCGCGCGTGTCGGCGCCCGCGAACGCCGACATGTAGCAGTGGGCGCACACCAGGTTACAGCGCTGGGTGAGGTTCCACGACACCGAATAGGCGGTGTAGTCGGCCACGCCCGACTCCGCGCCCCCGGGCCCTACGGCGTCCGCCCGGTCTTGATGTAGCCCGCGATGACCTCGTTCATCGTGTTCCTGGCGTGGCCGATCCCCTCCTCGCACACCGCGAGGTCGACCGTGAGGACGGCCTTCTCGCGGGCCACCTTCTCGACCTCCTCCCGGGTCATGTCGCGCATGAAGCCCGCCGGCACCCGGTTGAGACGGGCCACCGCCTCCGGCGTCCACTGAAACGCGCCCGCGGCCGTCGCCTCCTGGGTCCGCGTCTCCGCCGCCGGCGTGAACTTGGTCCGCGCGAGCAGCGTCTCCCACCCGGCCCCGAGCTTGTCCCGCCCGACCGTGTCCTCGATGAGCGGCAGCGCCAGCTCGCAGGTGATGACCGCGATCCTCCGCGAACGCGCGTACTTCTCGACGCGGGCCTTCGCACGGCGCCGCAGGTAGGCGTCGGTGACCTCGCGGAGGGCGTCCCGGGCGTCGGCCGACCACTTCGTGACCACGCCCGGCAGCGACTCCTCCTCGGCGATCCCGCCCTCCTGGGCGGCGATCGCCTCCACCGCCTCGCGGCTCACGAGCTGGAACTTGTCGGCGCCGGCGCCGCACACGGGGCACCGGACGACCGGGTTGGGCCCCTTCACCGTGTAGCCGCAGTGGGAGCAGATCGCCGTCACCGCTTGGCTCTCGGCCCGGAGCTTCGCCACCGCGAGGTCTTCGGCCAGGATCTGCATCTTCTCGGCCATCCGCGCCGGCATGAAGATCGCCATCGCCTCATCGATCACCTTGGAGGTGATCACGGTGTGCCCCTGCTCGATGGCGTAGCGGAGCAGCGCCGTGCGCGCGATGTTCTTCATCTGCGGCGGTACCCGCTCCATCCGCGCCTCCGCCTCCTCCGTCCACGAGATGATCTCCTCGGCCCGGACGTCGAGGGGCGGGTAGAACCGGCCGCCGGTCAGGAGCACGTTGCAGGGAGCCAGGCGCAGCAGATTCTCGGTGTTGGACCCGAGGTCCACCTCGTCCTCGTCGGAGTGGACGCCGACGCGGCCGACGATCAAGAGCCAGGGCTGCTCCTTGCGGGCGAAGGTCAGGATCTTCTCGAAGCACTTCCCGTCGAGCAGCGTGATCGCGAGCTCGACGCCGTCCTCGGCCGCCAGCTTGCGCGCGATCTCGAGGTGGGACTGGTAGATCTTCGCGAGCCCGGTATCGATGATCTCCTCGTGCAGCTGCTCTTGCTCCTTGAAGCGAAAGATCTTTGACGCCTTCTCGTTGAGGACGCCGACGATGCCGTTGAACATCGCGTAGTGGAGGTAGGGGTCGTAGACCGCGACCGCCTGCAGCGGGCGGCCGAGGGCGCGGGCGAGGGCCAGGCCGAGCTTGAGCCCGTGGAAGGCCTGGGGCGAGCCGTCCATGCAGACGACGATCGCGCCCTGCTGGTCCCGCTGCGGGTCGGCGGTTCGGACGATCAGGGTGTCCTTGGTGACCCGCCGCACGAAGCGGTCGGTGACGCTGCCGAGCTGGCTGTCGCGCACGGCACCCATGCCGAGCGCGCCGATCACGATCAGGTCGTAATCGGCGGCCCGGGCGTCCTCGATGAGGACCTTGTAATGCTTGCCGTCCTGCATCTTCTTCTCGAAGGGCAGGCCCGCCTCCCGGCACTTCTGCTCGAGCACGTCCAGGTACGAGTCGGAGATCAGCTGGAGGCCCATCGTGATCAGGGAGTCGTGGATCTTGCGCTGGCGCTCGAGCTCGGTCTCGTCCTTGTACTCCTCGGGCAGCGTGTACTCCATCTGCTTGAACCGGTAGTCGTGCAGCCGGGCCGCGTACACGTGCATGCCGGTGAGCCGCGCGCCGAACGCGCGCCCCAGCTCGACCGCGAGGTCGATCGCCCGGTTCGAGTAGTCGGAGTTGTCGACCGGTACGTAGATATGTCGGTACATGCCCTGGGCCTCCTAGCGGAGCTCGAAGTCGAGCGCAGACGCCGTCGGCGGCGGCACGGTCGGGGTCACGGCTCGGGATTCAGCGTGTACTCGAGCGCCAGCCACAGGCTCCGGCTGTAGCGGAAGAACCAGAGCGGGAAGAGCACGCCAAACGGCATCCACAGCACGAGCTGGCGCGCCGTCGAGAATCCCGCGTACCGCCACAGGAGCAGGCCGCCGCCGACCATGATCGTCACGGTCACGCCATAGTTGATGTAGATGGCGCCGACGAAGTAGCCCTGGGCCCGCTCGTAGCGGAGCCCGCACAGCGGGCACTCGGGCGTCATGGTGAACCAGCCGCTGAACAGCCGCGCGCCGCCGCAGCGGGGACACACGAGCCGCAGCCCGCGCCGGAAGATGCGCGCCGCGCGCCCGAGCGCGGGGGGGACCGGCATGCGCGCTCACGCGGCGGGGAACGGCCGGTAGCGCATCGGGGAGACAACCCGGCGCCGGTTGATCTGCCACCGGCCGACCGCGAGCAGGACCGCGGCGGCCCCGTTGGGGCCGGCCTTGATCGCCGGCAGGTCCGTCAGTCCGATGCTCACGGCAGGCTCCGCGTCACCCGCACCTGGCCCGGGGGCGCTCAGTGCTGCGCCGCCGGCGCCTCGACCGCCGGCACCGCGGGCGACCGATGCCCGAGCGGGTTACCGTCCCACACCAGGAGGAGCACCAGCAGCGTCCCGATCGTCAGCGGCGTAAGCGCCACGAGCCCGAGGGTCCGCGTCTCGAAGCGGAGATGCATGAAGTACATCGCCACCAGCGACGCCTTCGCCAGCGCGAGCGAGCAGAGCAGGATGACGACGACGACCTTCGGCAGCCCGGTGAAGATCACGGCCAACTCGAGCACGGTGAGGACGGCCAGCCACCAGAAGATCGCCATGTAGTTCGGGTGCGCCTGCGTCGCGGTCTGCGCCATGGGACCTCCCCGTCTCAGATGAGGTACATGAAGGTGAACACCATGATCCAGACGAGATCGACGAAGTGCCAGTAGAGGCCGGTGATCTCCACCATGTTGTACTTCGCGCGGACGTCCGCCTGCCGGGAGACCGCACCGAGCACGCTGAGCAGATAAATGACCCCGGCCGTCACGTGGAGGCCGTGGAAGCCGGTCACCATGAAGAACGAGGTCCCGAAGAGCGTCGCGCCCCACGGGTTGCCGCCCATGCGCATGCCGCGCTCGATCAAGTGCGTCCATTCGTAGGCCTGGAGGCTGACGAAGGTCGCGCCGCCGAGGGCGGTCAGGAGCAGAAAGAGCTGGGCCCGGGACCGGTCCCCCGCCCCGACGCCCTCGAGGGCCTTCACCATGGTCACGCTCGAGCAGATCAGGAGGAACGTCATGAAGGCCGTGAGGTTGATGCCGAGCACGTGATAGGGGTTCGGCCAGTCAAAGCTCGTCGCCCGCATGACGCCGTACGACGCGAGCAGCACGCCGAAGCCCACGGCGTCGCCGGCGAGGAAGATCCACATCCCGAGCTTGCCCCAGCTCTCGGGTGTGAGCGGAGTCTCGGCGGGCTCGACGGCGGCCCCCGCGCGCATTTCAGCGACCTGGCTCATGTGTCCTCCGATGGGCGTGGGAAGGGATCGTCAATAGAGGTACACCAGTACGTACAGCACGGGCCACACCGCGACCACGAAATGCCAGTAGACCGCGCACAGGGAGACCGGGGTGGCGCGGTGCGTCCCGAGCCGGCCGGCCCAGACGCCCAGCAGGACCGCGCCGAGCCACGCGAGCGCGCCGACCACGTGGGCCCCGTGGAGTCCGATGAGCGTGTAGAAGGTGCCGCCGTAGGTCCCGGACGACACGCGAAGGCCGAAGCGGAGGAGCCGCGCCCACTCCCAGCCCTGCACGGTGAGGAAACCGGCCCCCAGCGCCGCCGTCGCGCCGAGGCCGCGGAGGAGCGCCGCGCGGTCGCCCCGCCCGAGGGCCCGCCGGGCGCCGAGCATCGTCGCGCTCGAGGCCAGGAGGCAGAGCGTGTTGAGCGCCGTCACGGCGACCGGCAGCCGCGGCTGCAGCGGTGGCGGCCAGACCTCGGCCTGCGTGCGCAGCACGAAGAAGCCCATCACGAACGAGGCGAACAGCATCGTCTCGGCGCCGAGGAAGACCAGGAGCCCGAGATGGGCATTGTCGAGCGGCCGGGGCTCAGGCGCGGGCTCGGGGAGGCGCCCGTCACCCCCGTCCCGGGGCGAGAGCGGGGGCGGAGGAAGGCGCCGGGCGCGGCCTTCCCGTGACGGCGCGAGCAGCGTCGGGGTCATCCGGTCACCACCGGACTCCGACCAGGAGCGTGGCGATCGCGAGGGCCGCCATGACAAGGAGGAGGAGGCGGGCCGCGCGACGGTTCCGCGCCCGGAGCTCGGGCTCGGGGTCGGTCGGGATCATGACTTGTCGAGCGCCAGCAGCGCGAGCAGCGCCGGCAGGTAGAGCAGGGACGCGAACAGGACACGCCGCGCCGCGGCCGGCGACGGCGCCACCGCCTGGGCCGCGCCGCAGGCGAGGAACAGGAGGCCGAGCACGAGGGCGCCCGCGAAGTAGGCGCCGCCGGCGAGGCCGGAGACCGTCGGCAGGAGCCCGACCGCCAGCAGGGCCAAGCAGCCGAGCACGATCTGCCGCTCAGTCGAGGCGCCGGCCGGGTCGACGACCGGCAGCACCCGGACGCCCGCCCGAGCGTAGTCGTCCCGGTACAGGCGCGCGATCGCCAGCGTGTGCGGCAGCTGCCAGAGGAACAGGATGCCGAAGAGGATGCAGGCGCCCGGCGCCAGGTCGCCGCGCGCCGCGACCCAGCCCGTCACCGGCGGGAGCGCGCCGGGGACGGCCCCGACGATCATGCAGAACGGCGTCCGGAGCTTGAGCGGCGTGTAGGCGAAGAGGTAGAGGACGGCGGTCGCGGCGGTGACGAGCGCGGTGAGCCCGCCGACGGCCACCGCCAGGTACGCCAGCCCGGCGAGGCCGACGAGCGCACCGAACCCGAGCGCCTCCGGCGGCTGGAGACGGCCGTCGGGGAGGGGCCGGGTCCGCGTCCGCAGCATGCGCGCGTCCACCTCCCGCTCAAGGTACTGGTTCAGGGCGAGGGTGCCGCCCGCGGCCAGCGCGGTGCCGAGGAGCAGGTGGAGGAGCCGGGCCAGGTCGAGGGCACCCGTCGAGCCCACGTAGAAGCCGACCATCGTCGTGACGAGGACCATCAGGACCACCCGGGGCTTCGCGAGGGCGCAGAGGTCGGTCGCCACCTGGCGCCGCTCGCGCGCGACCGCGTCCGCGACGGCCTCGGTCGGCGGGGTCACGGGGCGCTCCGGAGGGTCACGGTCTCGAGGCGGGTCCCCCGGCGAGCCGGCTCGGCGGCGGCGCCCCCGGCCCGGAGGAGCACGGCCACGAGGGCGGCGACCTGACCCAGGATCAGCGCGGCCGCCAGCCGGTGGGCCACCGGCAGCGCGAGCCCCGTCGCCCGGCCGCCCGGCAGGGCGAGACCGGAGAAGCGCGCCACGAAGGTGCCGGCGCCGAGCAGGAGCTGGACGAGGAGCAGGCCGAGGAGCGCCCGCGCCGGCCGCGCGAGGGCCGGCTGGCCCGTCGCCCGGGCGCGCGCCGTGACGATCGGCACGAACGCGAAGACGGCGGCCGCCCCCGCGAAGTGGAGGCCGA
>WNFJ01434561.1_pt1 | contig 23045 bp, 21 predicted proteins | sample 5400461 | NCBI WGS metagenome assembly WNFJ01 (sample SAMN13153349, study PRJNA577476) | soil metagenome | isolation source: 115 cm saprolite on Douglas fir-dominated hillslope | place: USA:California | collected 2013-09-17
CGATTCAAGTCCGGCGTGGAGATGCGGCGCTTGCGGGCGATGGCAACCTGATCGATCAGAGAGTAAAGCTTTTGCGTGCGCTCGCCGGTCTTGGCGGAAAGAAAGATGATAGGCGCGTAACTCAGGAATTTCAGTTTTCCGCGGACCATTTTTTCGTAGTCGAACAGCAGCTTGCCTTTATCCAGGTCATCGAAGTTGTGTTTTTCGTCCGCGCCGCGCCTTGCTCTACCCTTGGTGGTAGCGGCATCGCGCGCGGCGGCTTGGCGCGCGGCCTCGGCGGCCAAGTCCCATTTGTTCATTACGATGACGACGGAGCGGCCGGATTCCTCCGCGTAGCTGGCGATTTGCGCGTCGCCCTGCGTAACCCCTTGCTCGCTGTCGACCACCAGCAGCGCGACGTCCGCGCGCTCGAGCCCTCGACGCGCCATCACCACGCTGAGTTTCTCCGCGACTAAATTCGTTTTGCCCTTGCGGCGAATGCCGGCAGTGTCGACAAACCGATACAAGCGGCCGTCGCGAGTTATTTCGGTGTCCACGGTATCCATCGTTGTACCCGGCACGGGAGAGACGATCGAGCGCTCTTCACCGACCAAGCGATTGAGCAGAGTGGATTTCCCGACATTGGGCCTGCCGATAATGGCAATTTCTACCGGACCGGCGTCTTCATTCGCGGGCGAAAGGGGGGCGTCTTCCGGCACGAGATTAGAGGAGCTGGATACCTGCGCAATGGCGGCGTCGAGAAGATCATCTACTCCGGTGCCGTGTTCGGCGGTGATGGGGAAAACGGGCACGCCGAGACGGTGGAAAGTAGCAGCATTTGACTCTTGCAGAGGCGAATCGACTTTGTTCACCGCGACAAAAAAAGGTTTTCCGGTGCTGCGCAGAAGGCGAGCCAATTCTTCGTCCAGCGGAGTGATCCCGGCCTGACTGTCGACAACGAGCAAAAGCAGCGCGGCCTTGTCGATGGCCACATGGGCTTGCCGCAAAATCTCTTGCGGGATGAGCGCCTTATCGTCGGGGACGATACCGCCGGTGTCGACAATCTCAAACGAGTGGCCGCGCCAATCCGCTTTACCATAGATGCGATCGCGGGTGATGCCCGGCTCGTTGGTCACAATGGAGCGGCGCGTGCCGGTGAGGCGATTGAAAAGTGTGGACTTGCCCACATTGGGGCGGCCCACAATCACTAGAGATGCTGGAGTCTTAGTCATGGATGCGAGCAGTGGTCGATGACACGAAAACGCAGCGACGGTGCAGTACTCGACTGTATCGCATTTGCCGCAAAGCCGACAGTTGATCATAGGTGGACTTGGTCACGGAGGCTGTGCAATTCGCGACTCGCAGATAGGGAAAACACGATTGACCGCGAGGCAATGCAGGGCCAACTGCAAACGAGAGGGGCAAAGCACAACAGGGCCATGGAATCGACAGCTTCTTTATCCGGAGATGTAAGCATCTACGACACGTCGGGATAACTTCTTCGGCTTAGGGCTCCTGCCCCGTGGTACTGCTGACTTAATGAAACTGATCGCAGAACAAGAGATCAGCACGCAGGAATCTCAAGAGACGGACGGGCTATGGAGATTACGCTCCCTTTTCTTAGTCGTCGCGCGTGCGCCTCTGGCGCAAGTCGCCGGCATGGTCGGTGTTTACTCGTTTCTGGCGCTGTTGTTCCTCCGGAAATTCTATCTTTCCGATCCGGACATCTGGTGGCACATGGCGACGGACCGGCGGATCCTGCAGCACCATGCAGTGCCAATGACAGATCCATTTTCATCCTATGGCCTGGGCAAACCATGGATTGCTTACAGCTGGCTGTTCGACATCACGATGCAGCTTTTCTATCGCCCGTTCGGCTATGTCGCGTTTGTCTATTTTGAAGTATTGGTTCGCGTGGCGCTGGCAGTGGCGCTATTTCATCTGGTGCGGTCATTGCTTCCGCGCTTTTGGCGGGCGGTGGCAATTGCCGGCATCGCCTTGTATGCGATGAGCTGGGTCATAGGTCCCCGGCCGGGAATGCTGACGATCCTGTTCGGCATCATTGAGTTGGATATTCTGCTGGCGGTGCGCCGAACGGGCGCGGCGAAGAAACTCTGGCTGTTGCCGCCAATGTTTGCCATCTGGGCAAATTGGCACATTCAATTTGTGTACGGATTGCTGCTGCTGGCCGTGTTTGCATGCGAGCCTTTGCTCACCCGGCTATGGAAAAACAAAACCGGGAAAGAAAACTTGCTGCCCCTGAAACAGGTCTGGCTCGTGCTCTGCGTAAGCTTTGTGGCGACACTGCTAAACCCGTATGGGGCAGGGGTTTACTCCACGGTTTTTCAATACATGCATCAGCCCAAAGTGTTTGGCCAGATTGTCGAACTGCGCGCGATGACTTTTCGAGAGCCCTCGAACTACGTTGTGCTGTTTCTGATGCTATCCGCCGCGATGGCTATTGGCTGGCGGCGCGATACCCGTTTGCTTTGGCCGGTTCTTCTGACGATCGCCGCAGTCTTGGCGTTCCGGTCCGTGAAAGACACTTGGTTTCTCGCCGTGATTTCGGCGTGCGCCTTGGCCGACGGCTGGGAACTGAAACGTTCCGATGATCTTCCTCCGCTCGCCCCGCGTTATCGGCTGCTGGCGGCGGTGTGGCTGCTGGCGGTAGCGGTTGCGGGTTATCGGTACTACGGCGTCTCCAACGACTTTCTGGAGATGCAGGTGACCGAAAGTTTCCCTGAAACTGCCGCGCGGTACATAGAGAAACATCATCTAGCAGGTCCTCTTTACAACGATTTCAATTGGGGTGGATTCTTGATCTGGCGACTGCCGCAGTTGACGGTCGCGATCGATGGCCGGACAAACGTACATGGTGACGAGCGCGTCGGGCACTTTGGGGCGATGTGGACGGGCAAGCCGGAATGGGCCTCTGACCCCGAGCTGTTGCGCGCCAATGTGGTTGTGGCGAAGAAGGACACTGCGCTGGGGTCGCTATTGCGGCTAGATGGGCGGTTCAAGATTGCGTACGAGGATGTCCAGGCGGTGGTGTTTCAACGGCGATAAGAAAAGCCACAGCGATGAGGTTCCTCTTACGCACCTCGAGAAGGAACCGGAAGGAAGTCCCGCTGGCGGGAACTAGGCTTTCAATTTGACCTTAGGCTTAGTGGCGGGAATGGGCTTCTTGGTGGCCCGTTTGCTGGTGTACAAAGCTTGATCGGCCCGCGCTAGCATTTCTTCCGGCCGGTCTCCCATCTCGTAGTCTTTCCATCCAGCGGAGAAAGTGACGGGGATCTTCTGACCTTGCCAATCGAGCTCGAAGGAACCGAGGCGTTGCAGCACAAGTTTGAGCTGCGCCAGGGTGCACTCCGGAAGCACGACGAGAAATTCGTCGCCCCCTAAGCGGACAGCCAAGTCTGATCCGCGAATGACCTTGTTCAAACGAGAAGCAAATTCCTGCAGGACCTGATCGCCGGCAGGATGGCCGTATGTGTCGTTGATCTCCTTGAAGTTGTTCAAATCAAGGGTCAGCACCGTTAGAGGATGGCCGCGACGCTCGGAGCGAGCAAAACGCCGGTTGTAGAGACCTGTCAGAGGATCAATCATCGCCAGGTTGCGGAGGATAAAGGAATGGTCCTGTTTATCGAGGAGCTGTCGACGCAGACGCTTAATCAAGATTTCTTGGTAAATCGTATAAATGTTGAAAACCACGATCAGCGTAATCAGGCCAAACACGGCTTCCGTCAGCTTGATGTTAAAGAATGTTTCCGCGCCGCTAAGGAGTGCCGGGAGCGTAAGGGAGAATACGGCAAAGGTAAGAAGGAGCATGACGAAGATGGAGTAGCCGCGCACCCACCAGTCGCGTTTTTCAAGGCGGCGGCGTTCCTCGGCGAGTTCTTTGGCCGCGGCCTCCGCGGAAGGCAGAGGGTGAAGGTGGGTTGTATCGTTCATTAGTCAGCTGGGTGGAAATGGCCAAACTCAATCAATCCAACTTAGAGCGGGGACGTCTGGGGGTCAAGCCGCATTCCGGGCGGCCGGCCACGCTAGTTACTGGCCTCTCGGAAACGAACTGCTCGTCGAGTCCGTGGACAAGGAGCAATAAGGCCTTTCTTTATAGTAGTTTAGAATTTCGGCCAGTTGTACGGAAGTCCCGGTTGGACAGTACCGTTGGACCATTGGTCCCCGCACCGTATCGCTCCAAAATGACGGAGTTGAGAAAGGCGAGAAATGCTCTCACTCTGCATTCTCTTATTCTCAGGGTTCGCACTAATACGGTTCGCCGTATCGCAATGGCGCGCCATTTGGATAAGCTCCGCGAACCAGCCGGTGTCTGATTCATTGCAGCTGACAGCCGGAATTGACGCCGCCGCCATCGGCGCCGGGGATTTTGGCCGGCTGATGAATCTGTGCGACCAATTGTCGCCCGAGTTGAAAAAGAGCAGCCCCTGGCTCAGCGAAGTATCAATCTACTATCGCGCGATAGCGATGCTTGAGCAGTTCAGCAGGGTTAAGGTTCCGAGCATCTCGACTTGGGCCTCTCGCGAGATGCAGACCTGCGCTCGCTATGTCGCGGTCGTTCTGGATCAGAACCTGGCCATGAGTCTCGATCGGCGGCTGGCTGCCCGAGCGAATTAACCTCCAGTAGTCCTGCAATCTCGTCATACGCACACACGGATTTCCTTGATCCTTGAGGCGCTGAGCCAATTTCGGCGCCTTGGACATAGGGACGCTTCGCACTCAGGGCAAGTCGCTCACGCGAGTGGTGACCGCTTTTCTGGTAGAGTGCTGGACCAGTACGCCGCAGGTGGCGTGGTGTTGGCAGCGGTGGGACGCCCCTACACGCTCCAGTGAGCGGTAACTCTAGGGAAGCCGCGGCATAGCAGTGTGTAATTTTTGCGGGGTTTCCTGCGTATTAGTCTATGGATGCGCCGAGACCAGAGCGGATGAGCGCGCCGGGAAAGACCGAGCCTAAAGAGGCGATTGCTCGGGCACGGACAGGGGACGCCGATGCCTGGGGGGTGCTGTACCGGGAGTACGCATCCGCCATTTTCCGCTTTTGCCGACGGGCGCTGCCGACCCGGGAAGACGCTGAAGACGCCACAATGGATATTTTTGCGAAGTTGATGCGCGACAACAAGTTGCTCCAATACGACCAGAGCCGTTCGTTTACGGCATGGCTCTACAAAGTGGCAGCCAACCATTGCTGGGACGTGCTGCGGCGTCGCAAGACGCGCCAGGATAAAGAGACCGAGGATCTGGAGAACGTCCCCCTGGAGCACCCGGATCCGAATCAATTAGACAAGCTGATCGAGCAGAGGACCAGCGAAGAGGTGCGGCGCGCGCTGGACAAACTGGGAGCGCGTGCGCGCATGGCGCTGGTCATGCGCTACTACTCGGAAATGAGCTACGACGAGATTGCCGATGCGTTGGGAGTGCGGCGCGCCTTTGTGGGCGTCGTGCTGCTGCGCGCGCGGCACGAACTGCGCCAAGCGCTGGGACAGGGCGGCGCGCTGGCCGCGGCGCGCTGGCCGCGGGAGGGACCTCGTGAAGGAAGCCGATAATTTAGGTGACGCAGCGATGCAGCACCTCGACGAAATGACCTGTTTGTTGTATATCGAGCGGCAACTGGACCGCGCGCGGGCGCAGGAGGTTTCCGCCCATACGCAGGAGTGCAGCGCGTGCCGCACGTTGCTGCGCGCCCTGGAGCGCGAATCGCGGTTGTTGACGCGCGCGATGATCGAGGAAGAAGAGGCCCTGCCCGCCAGGCTGGCGCAGTTTCAGGAGCGGGCGCGCCGGTCGCTGCAATGGATTTGGACCGTAGCGCTTGGACTAGCCGCAACGGGAGTGTACGCGCTATATACCCAGTACATTGAGCCCTGGCAGACGCAGTTGGAGCAGGCAGGATTTGGCGGCTCGAACCTTTTGAGTTTGCTCATTTTTCAAGGCGCCTTCTGGAAAGGATGGCAACCGATGATCACTTTGTTGGAGGTGCTGGCGCTGGCGACGCTCGGGGGATTCGCCGTGGCGTTCCTCCGGAAGCGGGTGCGCCGGGGTTCTGCGCTGGCGCTGGTGCTGGCCGGATTCTGCGCGGCATTGGTGATGCAGCCGACGTCGGCGTTGGCGTCGGAGACCCGCAAAGGCGAATCCGTTAGCGTCAGCCGCGACGAAATGATCAAGGGCGATATTTTCCTGTTCGGCGACCGCGTGCGCGTCGATGGCACCGTGGACGGCGACGTATTTCTCTTCGGAAACGATGCCATTGTGAATGGGCATGTGAAGGGCGATGTTTTCGCTTTCGCGAAATTTCTGCAGGTCAATGGAGACGTGGATGGAAATATCCGCGCGTTCACGAACACCATGACCATCCGCGGAGCCGTAGCCAGGAACGTTTTGACCTTCGTTGACATCATGAACCTGGAGTCCACCGCCAAAGTGGGCGGGAGCTTGACCATCTTCGTAGAGAACCTGACTCTCGAAGGAGCCCTCGGGCGTGACGTACTGATGTTCGGAAAGCATTTCACGCTGTCCGGAAAAGTTGGCGGCGGTATCCGCATGAAGGGAGACGAGTTAACGATTAACTCGAACGCGGAAGTCGATGGGCCGATTCGCTTTGAGGGAAACAAGGAAGCCGAGGTGGCCACAGGCGCCAAGCTGGCATCCCCCGTGGAATTTCATAAGCTGGAACACAAGCCACGGTACATGCAAGGGCACTATTATGTCTGGCGTGTGATCTGGACCGCCGCGTTCGTTCTCTTTGGAGTTGTGCTGTTTCTCCTGATGCCGAAATTTGCGGAGGAAACTATAGCCGCGGCGGAGCACTATGGAGCCTCAACAGGATTGGGCGTTTTGATCTTCTTTGGAGTACCGATAGCCGCGGTTATCGCCTGCGTCACAGTCGTCGGTATACCGCTGGGAATCCTCGCTTTCGGATTTTGGTTCTTGATGCTTTGCTCTGCTGAGATCGTGGTAGGCACAATTGTGGGCATTTGGATTCTTGGCAAAGCCCGGGATACATCAGGCCTGATTGGAAGAATGGCGCTTGGTTTTGTGCTCGTGCGGCTCATCTACACCGGACTGGAACAGGTGCACGTGATTGGCTTGCTGGCTGGTTTGGCCATATGGATGTGGGGCATGGGGGCTATTTCTCTGGCCCTGTATCGGAGATTGCAGCCGACGATTGCCGGGGGCGTGGCGTCAGAACCTTACACGCCGCCGCTGCCGCCAAATACCACGGTGGGCGGCATGCAGCCCGCGTAAGAAAAAGCCTAACATTTAGAACACAGCGGCAGCACAGAGAAGAGAATGACGAAAAGGAACGGGCCAGCCCGATTTAACTCGGGCCGGCCCGTTTTGCCTTTGCGGAGGCGGTGAAATCGGTTAAGGGACGCGGACCTTGGCCGCGCTGAAGGGCGTGGGCGTCACGGTGATTCCGATGGGTGGTCCGAAGTAAAGGGCTGTGATTGAGACCGTCTGGCCGGCCGTTAGGGTGCTCGAACTGCTAATCCCGTCAAAATTCGTGCTGGGCAATCCCGTGGATAATTGCACTGTGATGGGTGTGGTGAGGCCGAAAAATGGAGGGAACGATTGCATGGAAAAAGTATTTGGGGGAGCCACGCTCAATACAGTTCCTGTCACGCGGGTGAAACGGAGATAAAGAAGATCCGCGCTGGCTGTTGCCAAGGTCGTACCCGAGTGGGCGGTGAACGCGGTGACGTGCGCCGCAACAGTTTGTCCAGGTGCGAGAACAGAAGTGTCTGCGGCGCCGCTAAAGGCATTCACCGGAACGACCAACCCTTTACTGTCGACAATGAAGGGTTTTTGAGGAGTCCCCACGAGCGTGAGGTTTACTGGCGAAGCCAAAGGCACGCTGCTCCCGATCAGGCTGTTTGTCGTCGAGAGCACAAGATCATTGGTAACAAATTGGAACTGCCTGGTGGTAGAGGGTGTCGAGGTAATGATGCCTTCGATCCAATCGCCTGTGGTGGTTGATAGCGGATCGTATTCGAGCAAGGTAAAGGTGCCGTCGGAATTGAGGGCCATGTCCAGGCTGGCGACCTGCCCCTGCACAACGCAGGAAGCAAACGTGAGACTTAGGTTGAAAGCTGTGCAGTTGGGTGAAAAGACGGTGGAGGAGATCGCGACGGCAGTGAGCGAGCCGCGCGTGGCGGTGCGCACCGTGACGGACTGAGTGGTGGTGTTGATAGTCGTCACGACTCCGGTGACATCTTCCACAAAATCGAGTTCCCCTGCGGCAACGCTGCTAGCAGCCGGCGGGAGAGTACTGGCGCTCAGCACGTTGGCGGCAGCGAGATTCACCGCGGTGACCACTTGAGGTTGAGTGATGCTTACAGTCAGCGCGCTACCCAAGTTGAAATTGATCGCCAGTCCTGTTTTTTGATTGCTAGTTAACGTCAGCGGGAACGGCGCGGAGCTGATTTTCGGCGCCGCGGCTGCCCCTCCGGAGATCGTGGCGACGCTGCCGGCTGCGCAACCAATATTGCCGGCAGTTTGCGTACAGTAGGTCACCACCGGATTTGAGATGCTAACGGTGATGTTGGTGTAGGACGCCGCGGGCACCGTCGCCGAAGCGCCAAGAAAGACGGAGTCGCTCTGCAGCTTGGTGAGGTCGACGCTAAGGTTGGCGGCGTTCAGCGGGATGTTAACGGTTGATCCGGTAGAAGAGGTGAGCGTGATGGTATTTACATCCACAACGAAAGAAAGAAGATTGGTGTTAGGCGGTGGCGTAAGCGGAACCGCCGTCATTGTCACGCTGAACGTCGCGGTGCCTCCGGGCGGGGGCGTGTTCTTTGGCGCACCACTGCAGGACATCAGATGAACGGCGAATAGCAAGATTAGCGCAGCAAAAACTTTTCGGAAGTTCACGCAGCCCCCACGGCAGAGTTTTGTGCCGAGCGCCTAAGGCGGGCAAAGGCACCCAACGTCCCGCATGCGATTTTATCGCTAGCCTGCGAAGTTATGGGGCAAAAGGAATGTGAATTGTTCAACCGCTAAATACGAGAGCAGGTAACCTGAGTGCACAAAGTGCTGGTTCACGCTCGTGTCATGGCTGTGTCACTCCGTGTGCTATCGTTGGCGAGACAAGGCTGTGCGCTCGGACGGTCAGAGGGTATCGATTCTTGGCAAAACGTGAAGCAACAGCAGTAGGCCGGCAGGCGTCTGCGACGGAGACAGAAAGGAGTCGCGCCGCAGAGCGACGCTATGCTCCGATGGATGAAGAGCATCCGCGCGGGGAGAAAAGTGAAGTGCCCGCCGAAAAGTCTGCGGCAGATAAGAAAAATCAGCCAAACATGGGCGAAGTGTTTGGGCCGGGCGGTCTGCTCGAGCGCTGTATGATCAGCGGCTACGAGCACCGCCGCGCGCAGCTAATGATGGCAGAGTTGGTGCAGGACGCCTTTGAATCCCGCCATCACGTGGTGGTAGAGGCCGGGACGGGCACCGGAAAGACGCTGGCGTACCTGCTGCCTGCGATTTGCAGCGGGCGCCGAGTCGTGATCTCCACGGCTACGAAGTCCTTGCAAGAGCAGCTCTATCAAAAGGACATTCCGTTTTTGCAGAAGCACTTCGCCCCGGAACTCAAAGTCGCGGTGATGAAAGGACGCGCGAATTTTTTGTGCCGTGCGAAGCTGCATCAGATCGCCGACCAGCCGATCCTCAAGGGTATGGAAGAGATGGACGCGTTGAGCCAGATTCAGGATTGGTCCAAGCTGACCGAAACCGGAGACCGCGCCGAGCTCACTTTTCTGCCTGACGATTCGGAATTGTGGACGCGAATCGATGCGCGGCGCGATACCTGCACGGGGCAGAAATGCCCGGAATTCAAGCAATGCTTCATCACCGCCATGCAGCAGCGCGCCAAAGAAGCGGACCTGATCATCGTAAATCATCATTTGTTTTTCGCGGACCTCGCCTTAAAGCAAGACGACTTCGGCAGCATCCTCCCGGAATATTCGGCGGTGGTTTTTGATGAAGCGCATGAGATGGAGGACGTAGCCAGCGATTACTTTGGCCGGCAGATTTCGAACTACCGCTTCGAGGAACTGGCCCGCGACGCGGACCTCTCCATGCGGTTGTTGCACCTCGGGACGCCCTCGCTGCTGCGGCGAACGCAGCGGATTCGCGAGCGGAGCCGCGCGTTCTTTGACGCTTTTCCCGCGCGCGACGGCCGTTATCCCTTCGAAAGAAACGAGCGCGAGGCGTTCCTGGAGCAGCATCGCGAAACCTACGACGCTTTGACGAGTGCGTTGAAGGGACTGGAAACCGAATTTGCGGCCATGGCGCAGAAGCCGGAAGAGTTGCTGCGCATCTCGCGGAGGAGTTTCGAGATCCGCCAAGAACTGGCATTTCTTTTTGAATCGCATGAACGCAATTTCGTTTACTGGTACGAGCGCCGAAACAAGGGTGTTTTTCTGGCCGCCACGCCGATTGACGTCAGCCAAGTTCTTCGCGCTCGGTTGTTCGAACAGTTTGATTCTATTGTCCTGACATCTGCCACGCTTACGGTCGCTGGGCGCTTCGAATACATCCGCCACCGGCTGGGGCTCGATCACGCTAAAGAAGGAGCGCTGCCACCGGAGTTTGATTGGGGAAAGCAGGCGCTACTGTATATGCCTCGCGCCATTCCGGACGTGCGCAATCCGGCTTTTTCGCAGGTAGCGGCGGATGAAATTGTGAAATTGCTGGAGCTCAGCCAAGGGCGCGCGTTTTGCCTATTCACCAGTTATTCGCAGATGAACGATCTGTTCGAGCGCGTCCGTGGGCGCGTGTCGTTTCCTCTGCTGCTGCAAGGCACGGCGCCGCGATCAGCGCTGCTGGAACGATTCAAGAACACGCAGGGCGCGGTGTTGTTTGCCACCTCGAGTTTCTGGCAAGGCGTCGATGTGCCAGGGGATCAACTTTCTTGCGTCATTGTGGATCGCCTGCCCTTCGCGGTCCCGAGCGACCCGATTGTTGCCGCGCGAGTGAAAGCTTTACAGGAGGATGGGCGTAACGCGTTTTCGGAGTTCCAAGTTCCGCAGGCGGTGCTCGCACTGAAGCAGGGTTTTGGGCGGCTGGTTCGGACGAAGACCGATCGCGGCGTGCTCGCGCTGCTCGATAGCCGGATTCAACGGATGGCCTATGGTAAAATTTTCCTGGAGTCTCTCCCGGCATACTCGACGACGCGGGAATTGAGGGACGTCGCGAGGTTTCTGGAAGGGCAATAAGAGCATAGGTCCAGCGACGGGCCCGAAGAAGAACAAACTATGTTTCAAGTTAGCGTCGAAGAGAGTTTTTCGGCCGGGCACGCCCTTCGCGGATATCGCGGCAAATGCGAGAACGTGCATGGGCATAATTATCGCGTGCGCGTGACCGTCGAAGGCCCGCAGCTTGATGCAATCGGCTTGCTCTGCGACTTTACGGAATTGAAAAGAGTGATTCGCGAGATCATCGGCGGCCTCGACCACCAATTCATCAACGACTTGGAGCCATTTCGCACCGTGAATCCTTCGGCCGAAAATCTTGCGAAATATTTCTACGACGAGGTCACCGGGCACGTGAAGGAATTGCCCGCCGGCGCGCGGGTCACCGACATTGTGGTGTGGGAGACGGACACGGCCAGCGCGCAATATCGTCCCGGGAAATAGGAGAGGTACGGAGGACGGAGCTGTGAATCGGTCGATTTACATCATCATGGTTCCAGTGCTGCTCGTAGCCCTGGGTTATGTCTTGATGTTCCGGCACATTGGCGTTGCTCCAGGGTATCCGCGGCTAATGACTGCCATGGTTGCCTTCTTCGGCGTAATTTGGTTGCTCAGCCGCAAGACCGCGCGCAAGACGGGCTCAAGCCAGCAATAGGCGGACAGCCGCTAAATATTCATGTTTATCACCGAAATCTTCAAATCGATTCAAGGCGAAGGCACTCGTGCCGGGCTCCCATGTATCTTTGTCCGCCTGACGGGATGCAATCTAAGGTGCACGTGGTGCGATACCGCCTATGCTTTTCACGGCGGCAGGAAGATGAGCGTTGACGAGGTGCTTGCGCGCGTCGATGAGCTTGCAGGGCGACCTGCCGGTGCGAATGCTTCTCGCGCGACAGTGCCGCTTGTGGAGTTGACGGGTGGCGAGCCTCTCTTGCAAGAGGAAATCTACCCGCTGGCGGAAAAACTCCTGGCCGAGCGCTATACCGTGCTGATCGAAACCAGCGGCGAGCGGTTTGTCGGTCGGCTACCGCAAGAGGTCATCAAAATTGTGGACGTGAAGTGTCCGGACTCCGGAGAAGCGGATACCTTCGAAATGAAGAATCTCGACGCCCTGAGCGCAAAGGACGAGGTGAAGTTCGTCCTCTCAACGCGGCGCGATTATGAGTTTGCGCGCGACTTCACTCTGCAGCATCAACTCCCCGAGAGAGTACGCGCGGTGCTTTTTTCGCCGGTATTTGACGACCCGGAAGGGAAGTGGCAGGGATTGCAGCCGCGCTCTCTGGTCGAATGGATTCTCGCGGACGAATTGCCGGTGCGGCTTGGATTGCAGCTGCACAAGTTCGTCTGGGACCCGGCTACCAAGGGCGTTTAGAAGTAAAGGATACAATCACGAGCCGCGCACGGCAGAATAAATCATACGTGATGCTCATGGACAAAATACCGAAACAAGCCGTGGTGCTTCTGAGCGGGGGCATGGACTCCTGCGTCGCCACTGCGATCGCACGCGAACACCACGGCGCTGGGGGCATCGCCGCCCTCCATGCGGGCTATGGGCAGCGCACGCAAGAACGCGAGCGCCGGGCGTTCGACGACGTTGCAGACTTCTACGGAATTCGCGAGCGACTAGTCGTGCAGCTCGACCATTTCCGCGCCATAGGTGGCTCTGCTTTGACGGACAGGAAAATCGCCGTGCCCGAAGGCGAATTAGGCGCCCCCGAACCTCACGGGAATATTCCCGTAACCTACGTGCCGTTTCGCAACGCGCATTTTCTTTCTGTAGCAGTGAGTTGGGCGGAAGCCATCGGCGCACAAGCCGTTTACATCGGCGCCGTTGCCGAGGACAGCTCCGGATACCCGGACTGCCGGCCCGAGTATTACCAGGCATTTCAGAAACTGGTGCGCGCCGGTACACGGCCCGAAACAAACATCGAAATTGTCACGCCGGTGATCACGTTGAAGAAGAGCGAAATCATCCGCCGCGGCGTCGAGCTCGGGGCTCCGCTGCATTTGACGTGGTCCTGCTATCAGAGCGAAGATGCAGCCTGTGGCGCTTGCGACAGTTGCTTGCTGCGTTTGCGCGCGTTCGCCGAAGCTGGAGTGCCGGACCCGATTCCTTACCGGCGAACGGTGGCAGCGAAGCCTTGAGCTTGGCATCTGGCCAGGTTTGGAGATAATAGGCGCACGCCAGTGGGAGACGGGTAGGCTCTCGAGTGGCAAAGGAGAATGGGGCATGAAGCTACGTTGCAGGAAAGGGAATTCGTGGGCAATGTCGATCGTTCTGTTCGTTGCCTTACTGTGCGCTTTCGCGCCCAAGGCTGCGGCGCAGGATGGAGTGGTTAACGGGCAGATTCTCGATATCACCGGCAAGCCTTGGGTGGACCTGGGAATCCAGGCCGTAAGCGACCAAGGCGCCAAGTCCGACACAAAAACCGACAAGGATGGCAATTTTACAATTCGCGGCTTGCGAAATGGCGTCTACACCGTTGCCATACAATTGCCGGCGCCCAATAAGCCTTATGAAGTGAAAGTTCGCGTTTCGGGTCCAGACACTCCCAAGGTGAGTCTGAATTTCAAAGACATCGCCGCGAAGCAGGGTGCTGAATACGCGGAGGCGCAAAAGAAGCAGGACGAAGAAAAGCAGAAATTTCAGGGGATGAAGGCGCACTTCGACCAAGGCATTGGTTTCCTGAGTCAAGCCGGTCAAGCCAAGGCGGATCTGGCGAAAGCGCCAGCCGACCAGCGCGATACGCTGAAACAACAGGTGAAGGATCTGTCCGACAAAGCCGTGACGGAGCTCGAAGCGGCCAAAGCGGCAGCCCCCGAAAAAGATCCCAACCTTAACCTGATATGGGCGCGTCTCGGGGATGCTTACGATGCCGATGGCCGCGCCGAAGATGCTTCTAACGCCTACAAGCAAGCCATTGGGCTAAAGCCCACAGCGGCGTACTACAACAATTTGGGCGGCATCTACGGCCGCGCCGGCAAGATACCCGAAGCAATGGATGCCTATAAGAAGAGCGCGGAGCTGGATCCTCCCAATGCAGCGCAGGCGTATCGCAACGGCGGAATTACTCTCTACAATGCCGGAAAAATGAAGGAAGCCGTCGAGCCGCTGAAGAAGGCAACGGAGCTCGATCCCAAGAGCGCGCAAGCCTGGTATCTGTTGGGCGCCGCGCTAGTCGGTTCGATGGATTACAAACAGGTCGGCAGCAAGTTGGAAGTTGTAGTGCAGCCGGGCACCGTGGAGGCCTACCAGAAAGCCCTGGAGCTGGATCCCAACGGTCCCTACGGTCAACAAGCCAAGCAAGGCCTGGAAGCGCTACAGCAGCTCGCCCCCGGCATCGACACCAAGCTGAAGAAAAAGAAGTCCTGAACGCATCCCGCGTTTTGGCCGGCTCTCCAGTCCCGAGAGCCGGCCTTTCTTGTTGTCGTCATTAGGACGAGGCTCGCGCGACGTCTCCGGAAGCCATCGCTGTGGCCAACCCCTTGAATCGCCTGTAGAATCTAAGACACTGAAGTTTGCGAGTGGGTGTGTGCTGATGACAAGTCACACGTTTTCATGTCCGCGGCCTCTGGCGACAGAGCCTCACTGATGGTGTCGCTCGACGATCGCGTGAGCGTACCCTCACACGTGCTGGTGCGTTTCCTCGATAAAGAATCCGTCCTGCTGAATATCGAAACGGAACGCTATTTCGGTTTGGATGAGACGGGCACGCGCATGTGGCAGTTGGTGACCGCAGCGCCGAAAATCAAAGTGGCCTATGGACAACTTCTGGAAGAATACGATGTTGACCCGCAGCTGCTGCGCGCGAATTTGACCGACCTCGTAAGCCGGCTGGTGGAAAATGGTTTGCTGCAAGTGAACTCGTCCAATGTGGGAACCTCTTCGACGCTTTAGTTTGCTGGATTCGGAAGCGCGCGGAATTTTCTTGCGCGCGGCGATACTCTTGCCGGTGATTGCCGTTACCCTCAGGCTTCGCGGTTTTCGAGCCACGCAAGAATCCCTTCTCCGCTTTCTCGCGCATCCTCGCCTGATACTCCAAGAAGACTCGACGGACCTCCGGCTCGCGTTCGAGCGGACCCGACTCACCGCACGCATGGTCAACGCGGCAGGCCGCCACGCCTGGCCTGGTTCAACTTGCTTGGAAAAATCGCTGGCGCTTTGGTGGCTGCTCAGGCGCCAAGGCATTGAGTCCGAACTCCGCATCGGCGCGCGCAAATCAGATGGTAAGTTTGAGGCCCACGCCTGGGTCGAGCGCGAAAGCATTGCGGTAAACGAACCGCAAGAGGGGCATCGGCATTACGCTCCATTCGACGAATCGCTTTCTTCCGTGCCGTTGGAGCCGCGATGAGCGGATTCGCGGGCGTTGTTTCGCTGGACGCTGCTCCGCCAGATGCTCTTTTGCTCGAGCGTATGGCGGAAGCGCTGGCGTTTCGCGGCCCCGATGGCACTCACATTACAACGAAACCTGGGGCCGGATTTTGCTTTACGTTTCTCCGCACGGGCCCCGCGCCGCAATGTCCTTCGCAGCCTTGCTCGCTCGACGGGAACGTCTGGTTGCTCGGCGACGTGCGCTTGGACGGCCGCGACGATTTTCGCCGCAGGCTCGAGCAACATGGCGACGAATTCCATGGGGAAGTTACTGATGAGGAGTTAGTCCTGCGCGCCTGGCGCCGGTGGCGTGAAGACAGCCTCCCCGATCTGATTGGAGATTATTCCTTCGCCCTGTGGGACGCTGAGGCGCGAAAACTGTGGTGCGCCCGCGACCTGATGGGCGCTCGCCCCTTCTTCTACGCACAAGTCGGCAACCGCCTCTACTTCAGCAACACCCTAAACACGATCCGCTGTGCCCCAGACATTTCCGCCACGCTCGACCATCATTTCATCGGCGACTTTCTGCTGCAAGGCTCGTGTTCCTATCCTGAACGGACAGCGTTTCGAGAGATCTCGCGTCTTCCTGCCGGTCACCTGCTGAGCTATTCGCACCACAAAATGGGCATTCGCCGGTTCATATCGCTGCCTGAAGGAGAGCCGCTGTGGTTGAAGCAGCAAGACGAATACATCGAGCAGTTTCGCGAGCTGTTGGTCCAAGCGGTCGCTGACCGCTTACCGCGCGATTCCGCTGCCATCTACATGAGTGGAGGCCTGGACTCTACGAGCATCGCCGCAATTGCTGTTGACTATGCGCGGAAACACACCCGACCTTTCTCGCTTCGCGCCTACTGCGTGGATTGCCAGCCGCTTTTCGATGATCAAGAGGGCCGCTTGGCTGCTCGTGTGGCGGAGCATTTGTCGATTCCGATTGAGATCTGGTCTCAATCTTCGTGCCTGCCGTTTGAGGGCTGGGATGAAAACAAAGTGACTACCCCGGAGCCGCCGCAGGATCCTTATGTGCCATCTTATTTGCAGCAAAATCGCTGCATTTCACGACAGTCGCGGGTAGTGTTTACAGGGTACGGCGGAGATGGAATCCTGACTGGCCAAGCGTGGCCATACTTGGTCTATCTCATTCGCCGTATGCGTCTTGTGGCAATCGCCATGACGTTTGGAAGATATTTTGCTAAGCATGGACGCTTTCCTCCGTTGCGCGGCGGGTTTCGAGCGCTCCTCAATCGGTTTCGGCGCAAGGATGCTATGGCTGATTATCCTCTATGGCTTTCGCCGAGCTTCGAAGCTGAAACGCATCTGCGCGAGCGCTGGCGCGAACTGATGAAATCACCCCAGAAATCTCACCCTTGGTACCCGGATGCTCACGCTATCTTGAACGGTGCATACTGGCCTGAAATCCTTGAACGTGAGGACGCCGGGTGGACTAAGGCCCCACTTGAGTCGCGAGCACCCTTTCTCGATCGGCGGCTGATTCACTTTCTACTGAGGGTTCCACCGGTCCCACTGTGCGTCGATAAGGAGCTCCTCCGGCGCGCCATGACAGGAATGTTGCCGGAGGAAGTTCGTCTTAGGCCCAAAGTGCCGTTAGCGGGTGACCCTCTCATGATCCAGGTGCGCTCGGGAAAATGGAGCCCCTTGCCCCTACCCAAACCGACGGCGTCACTAAGATTCTTCGTGGATTGGGAGCCGCTATGTCGAATGCTGGCAAACAGTTCAGGGGATTGCCTGGGCAGAGATTTGCGACCTTTGCTACTCAATCAGTGGCTAAAAGGCATTGAAAAGGATTACGCTATTCGGTAAGGTCAATAAGGAGAGTATCGATGGCGCGCGAACCGCAACCACCTCCCCGAAAAGGGTACGAAGCTCCAAAGCTTTTGGTCTACGGTGATTTAGCAGAGATGACGAAGTCCGGAGGCAGCAAAGGAATGGCAGATGGAAAAGGAAAAGCGATGACGTAACTGGATTTACGCCAGTGGCTTATCACTACCGCGCTTACGGCCTCACCTGCTTCTCCGATGTTCCAATTGCCGGGTTTTTTTCTCAGCCGGTCACCCCGCAACGTTGCGATTCTGATATCGTCCTCGAGCTAGGTTCGGTCGCGCCTGAATGGGTCAGGGCCGCCCGGATCTTGCCTGCCCAAACCATCTATGCCGACCCCACGCCGGCGCAGAATGGGGATTCCGGCTACACGATAAGAGCTTTTGGCGCGCAAGAAGCTTTTGAACTAACGTACCCCGACGGAGCGCAATTCCTCATCGGTAGTTCCACTACCCGTGTCTGGGGACATTGTCCACCTGGATTCGAGATGGACTACTTGGCAACCTACCTTCGCGGGCCAGTGATGGGTTTTATTCTCAGATGGCGCGGTGTCACTGCGTTGCATGCGAGCGCGCTGAGCCTCGGCGGGCGCGCCATTGTGCTATGTGGTGAGAGCCAGTCTGGGAAATCTACTACGGCGGCGGCGCTGGCGTTGAAAGCCACACCAGTTCTTTGTGAGGATGTGACTGTTATTAAACTAAGCGGTCACACTTATTGTGTCGAGCCTGGTTACGCACAGGTCGGGCTATGGCCGGATGCGGTGGAAACTTTGTTCGGTACCGCGGATGCGCTACCAAGATTGACGCCAAGCTGGGAAAAGTGTTTTTTGCCACTCGATGGCGACAGGGCAAGATTCGAGCCGGAGGAGCGGCCGCTCGGCGTAATCTACCTCCTGGCTCCACGGAGCGGTTTGGAGGGTGCGCCAAGGATCGAGCAACTCAGCCCCCGCGAAGCGCTTCTTGGCCTTGTGCAGAACACATATATGAATTGGCTTTTGGACCGAAGACAGCGTGCTGCGGAGTTTGATTTTTTGAGCGCGCTAGTCACACGAATACCAGCGCGGCGCATCGTGCCACATGGTGATTCGGCAAAAATCTCGACCCTTTGCGACTTAATCGTTGCGGATGCGCATGGATTGCGGGGTCGCTGCGACTCCGCGCCTTTGGTTTCACGCTGACGATGTATTCGCTTCGCGATTACGGACAAATGGTCGCGGATCGCGAGCGTCTCGACGCATATAGCAAGGCTATTGCTAAGGCGGTCCGGCCCGGGGATGCGGTGCTGGAAATCGGGTGCGGGCCCGGCGTTTTTGCGTTGCTGGCTTGCCAAGCGGGTGCCCGAAGAGTTTACGCTATCGATTCGGAAGAGATCGTTCACTTCGCACGAGAGCTGGCCGCTGCGAACGGCTTCGCGGAGCGTACGGAATTTATCCAAATCGACTCGCGCAAAGTGCAATTACCGGAACGCATGAACGTCATCGTGTCGGATCTCCGCGGCTCGCTTCCTCTCTTTGGGCGCGCGATTACATCCCTGGAAGACGCTCGGCAACGGCTCCTCGCGCCAGGAGGGATCCTAATCCCTCAGCGCGACACACTGAAAGCAGCAGTGATCGAAGCGAACGACTTCTATTCACAATTGGTTGCACCCTGGCAGAATTCAGTTTCGGACATTGACCTCTCTCCTGCACTTTCGCTCGCCCTCAACGGATACGACGGAAATCAGTTCGACGCAGAGCAGTTGCTTACTGGACCTCAAACCTGGGGCGTACTCGACTATTCAACAGGTGCAAGGGCGTGTGCGGCTGCCGACTTGAATTTCTCGGTAACGCGGACTGGCACGGCTCACGGCGTGTGCCTGTGGTTTGAGACCGACCTACTTGACGGGATTGGATATTCCTCGGGGCCGGGCTCGCGAAAAACGGTTTATGGGCAGGTATTTCTGCCATGGTTAGAGGCAGTTCCGGTTCAACAAGGGAACGAGATTTTCGTTAGGCTGCAGGCAAATCTGGTCGGCGAGGACTATGTTTGGCAGTGGGAGATGAGGATTTGCGGGGATGGGGGGAATGCCGGCCGATGTTTTCAGCAGTCTACGTTCCTAGGCGCGAACTTCACGCCGCAGTCGTTACGGCATCGCGCAGCGGACTTTGTGCCTTCCCTATCGGACGAAGGGCAAGCAAACCGCTGGCTGCTCCTCGCCATGAACGGAAAGACTTCGCTGCAGCAAATGGCGCAGGCGGCCGCGCAGCGATTCCCAGCTATTTTCCCTCGTTGGGAGGACGCGCTGCATCGTGCCGCGGAACTCGCTGCACGATTCTCGCGGTAAGCAGGCCGCCGCTGGGCGGTCTCTGCATTTAATTTGTTCACGGAAAGATTGCTCAAGTCCCCTTGTTTTATATCTTAGTCGCGGAGAACCTTCTGACAGAATCGTCTCCATCCAGAGCACTCCCTCTTCGGCTCAGACGATGCAAGTAATTCACTCGCAACTCATTCACACGCTTACACTTATAGTTTACTATTGACAAACGTCCAGATCTGTGGTATGGTCACGCGTGTTGTCTCGCAGAAACCTCTCTTACCCCTTCCGTCGCTCTCGGCCTAGCTCCACCGAAACAGCAATTCTAACTACCTTTAGAATCAACACTTGCAAAAGTGTATCAAAACAAAGGACTTTAACTCTCTGTAGAATCAACACTTACCAAAAAACGGGGAGGGGGTACCCTTCCCTGCTGCAACTCAGGCAACGCCCGTCATATGCACCACGTGGCGCCTCTATCCCCTGTGGACTCACTCGATTGCGCATACTTCCTGTCACCACGGGGGTGTACACCCCAAACGCGCGTTCTGCATCTGTGGCGAACCGAGTAGGTCGCCCTTTGTTATCACAAAGATACGAACCCCTTTTTCCCCAACTCCTTTATTTTCACATCCATCCAAATCCCTAGGGGTGTGGGGGCATTCGGACCGGAATCATGCATCGACTTGTAGCCTATAGCGCTGGGGGAAGTGAGAGGGCGGCGGGTATCGCCCTTACCTGGCAAGTCTTAGTTGCCTGCGCCTCCCCGAATTCAAGCGCCGAGCGCTTGAATGATGCTCTTTGCGCGAAGCTGGATTGGCCCGTGCTCTTCGCTCAAGCGGATGAGCACTCCGTGCTTCCCTTGTTGGCCACCCGCCTTCAGGAACTCGCACAGGGCGCTTCACCTCCAGAGATTCAAACCAAGCTCCAGTCATGGCAGCGTGCCCATGCAGTTTTTACTCTGACTCTGTCTGCGGAATTATTTCAAATTTTGGAACGCTTCGCGGCTCTCGATGTCGAGGTTCTCATCACTAAGGGACCCGCGCTTTCCGTGCGTTGTTACGGCGACCCAGGAATGCGGCAGTACGGCGACCTCGATCTAATCGTGCGAGCCAAGGACATCGAGCGCGCCACTAAAGCGATGATCGAACTTGGCTTCGAGCTGAAGATTTCGCTCCACACGATCCGAGCCAACAAGATTCCCGGCGAATACGTATTCACGAGGCGCGATAAGAAGCTGTTGATTGAATTCCACACCGAGCGCACGTTTCGCTACCATCCGCGCCCATTGCATATAGAAACGTTATTTGAGCGGCGCGCTTCCGTCACCATCGACGGCCGCGAGGTCCCCGCGCTTTCGCTGGAGGACGAACTCATCCTCATTTGCGTGCACGGCGCCAAGCATTTTTGGGAGCGCCTCATGTGGATCGCGGACGTGGCCGCGCTCATTTCCTTAAGACAAGCGCCGGATTTCAATCGCGCCATCGCAGTAGCCCGCGAAGTCGGCGCAGAGCGAATCCTGCGTTTGGGGCTACGCCTCGCTTTGGACGTGCTAGGCGCAAAGCTGCCGGCGGAACTCGAAGCCAGCGTGCGATCGGACCGCGCGGTTGCGAAACTAGCCGCGCAAATCCAGACCCGACTCGCCTCCCGCGAGCCGCGCGGCATGGGAATATTGCAGCGCGCCGCCTTTCGCGTCAGAATGCGCGGCAGCTTGCTCTCCGGCGCGGCCTACTTGCTGCGCCTCTCGCTGTCTCCCACCGAAGAGGATTGGACTCCAGGAAAAGAAGGAAATCGCCCCGCTTTCATCGACGCCATGAGCAGACCGCTTCGCCTGGCAAAAAAACACAGCCGCCGCTCGGTTGATTGAACCGCGCAAAAGAAAAGGTCCGGGGCACGCCCGGACCTTTTCCGCAAAGACAGCGCTAAATATTCGTTCGCTGCATGATCCTGTGCCGAGTCTTCGGCCCCCGCGCCGGCAGTTCCACCGTCAACGAAACCTCGCTCCTGTTTCGCAGCACGCCGATCTTTGCCGTCTTGGCGTCGTCCTGCGACGCCAGCTTCTGCCGCAAATCACCCAAGCTGAGCACGCGTTCGCCATTAAAGCTGACGATCACGTCCCCCGCTTTCATCCCGGCTTTCTCCGCGGGCGACCCGCTGTTCACGCTGCGCACCAGGATGCCTTCCCCGTCTGGAGCGCCGAAGAACGAGCCCAGTTGCCCGCCAATGTCCTCCGCATCAATTCCCAGCCGCGGACGACCCCCCGCCAGCACTCCCATCTCGCCGCCCAAGTCAAGGGACGGCATCTCCGGAATCTGCACGTCCGGCATGCGAAACGCGAAGGCTCCGGGCATCGCACCCATCCATTTATCGTGGCGCTCCTCAGACTTGCCCAGCGTAGCGCTCAGCGTTTGCGCGTGTCCGTCGCGCCAAACGGTAAGCTGCGCCGCGCGCCCCGCGGGAATTTCGTGAATCATTCTCCGGAACTGCGCCGCGCCTTCCACCCGCTGCCCATTGACTTCGGTGATGACGTCCTTCTCCTTCAGCCCAGCCTTCCCCGCGGGACTATCCTTCGTCACGCCCGCCACAACCACGCCGCGCTCCGCAGGAAGCTTCAACTCCTTGGCATTCTCCGCCGTCACTTCATGCGTCTCGACCCCGAGCCAGCTCGGTCCTTCGTCGCCGTCAAAAATGGTAACCTGCTGGGTCTCCGGGCCGGTCAGCGCCTCCATGCCTGCCAAAGCCCCCGGATATTGCTGCATCACCCGTCCCGCCTCTTGCAACACGCGGTCTCCGTCAATCTGAATTCGATTCAGTTTCTGCACTTTCGGAAGACGCTCCACCCTTACCTCTGGCGAGGTATCGTCCTGCTCTTGAAGCGCTGCCGAACGGCTTGGCAACGCAAGCAAGGCGATGCTAAGCGCCGCAGCGCCCCCGCCAATCCACAAAATACTTTTCTTCATTGTTGTGATTCTCCTCTTTAGCTTGGTGACTGCTTGCTTCCTTAGACGCGCGTGACGTTAAACCGTCGATCGCAAAGCCACCAATCGAATCCCTCCATTCACCGTATGCAACCGGATCGGTGCGCCGCCCCGGCCCAATCTGCCGTGCATCTCGCGCGGCTTCAGCGTGCTCTCGAACGTCACCGGCAGCTCCGAGAAAAAGTTTCCGTTCAGGCACCGCGTTTCGAGGTCGGCATGCGTGTCGGCAGGGACCGCCAGCAACAGCGAGCCGTTCGTGGTTTCCGCAATTGCGCCGTTCTTGTCTGGAACGTGCAGCAGCTCCAAATGCACGTTGCCGTTCGTTGTGTGCGCGTGCACCGACCCGCCGCCCTCATACACTTCAATATTTCCGTTCACCGTTCGCAAATC
>WNFJ01322576.1_pt5 | contig 23039 bp, 27 predicted proteins | sample 5400461 | NCBI WGS metagenome assembly WNFJ01 (sample SAMN13153349, study PRJNA577476) | soil metagenome | isolation source: 115 cm saprolite on Douglas fir-dominated hillslope | place: USA:California | collected 2013-09-17
CCGCCACGATTTTTCGCGAGTACGACATCCGCGGCACGGTGGGTGACGAGCTCACACCCGAGGCGGCGCGAGCGATCGGGCGCGCCGTGGGGACGGTGGGGTGGGAGCGCCTGGGGCGCGCGCCGCGGCTCGCCGTTGGGCGCGACAACCGGCCGGCCGGCGCCCCGCTGGCTGAAGGGCTCGTGGCGGGGATCACGGCGGTCGGGGGGCACGCCGTGGACGTGGGAGAGGTGCCGACGCCAGCGCTCTATTTCGCGACCTACGTTCTCCCGGTCGACGGCGGCGTGCAGGTGACGGGCTCGCACAACCCCCCTGAGTTCAACGGCTTCAAGCTCGTGCTGGGCGGCGACCCGATCTACGGCAGTGCGATTCAGGAGTTGCGCCGACTGATCGAGGACGGCCGCACACCCGAGCGACCGGGCGGGGGGAGCGCGCGGGAAGCGGGCGTGCTGGCGCGCTATCGCGAAGCCATCGTGCAGCGCACCGGCCCGCTGCCGCGGCGCGTCCGTGTGGTGGTCGATTGTGGCAACGGCGTCGCCAGCCTCGTGGCCGTCGAGACCTTGCGTCAGCTCGGCGCGGACGTGGTGGGGCTGTTCTGCGAGTCCGACGGCACCTTCCCCCATCACCACCCCGACCCGACCGTACTCGAGAACCTGGCCGACCTCGCGGCCGCCGTGCGGCGGGACCGGCCGCCGCGCGGCGGGGGCGGGGCCGAGCTGGGCATTGCCTTCGATGGCGACGGCGATCGTATCGGTGCGGTGGACGAGCAGGGTCGGGCCGTATTCGGCGATCAGCTGCTGGTGCTCCTAGGTCGAGACCTTGCCCGTCGCCGTGGTCCCGGCCACGCGGTGATCTTCGACGTCAAGTGCTCGGCGGTGCTGCCGCGCGAGCTCACGCGTGTGGGCCTCGAGCCCACGATGTGGAAGACGGGCCACTCGCTCATCAAACAGAAGATGAAGGAGCTAGGCGCGCCGCTCGCGGGCGAGATGAGCGGGCACATGTTTTTCGCGGACGACTGGTACGGGTTCGACGATGCGCTGTTCGCCGCGGCACGCCTGCTCGGCTACCTCGCGACGCAGGGCGGGCCCCTGTCACGGCTGCTGGCCGACCTGCCACCGACCGTCGCCACGCCCGAACTGCGGGTCGCGTGCCCCGACGAGCGGAAGTTCGAGCTCGTGGCGCGCGCCGCCGCGTATTTCGCGGCCCGCTATCCAGTTTCCACGCTGGACGGCGTTCGCATCAGCTTTCCCGAGGGCTGGGGTCTGCTGCGGGCGTCCAACACCCAGCCCGTGCTGGTACTGCGCTTCGAGGCGGGGTCGGCGGCGGCGCTCGCGGCGTACCGGGCTGAGGTGGAGGGCTGGCTCGCCGCGCAGGCCGGCGGTCCGTGACCTCTGGGCGCCGCTGGGCGTTCCTGCTCGGCGCGGGCCTGCTGGTGGTCCTGCTGGTGGGAGGGCATTGGGGCGCGGCCGAGGTCGCCGAGCGCGCTTGGGCCGCGACCGTGCCGGGCGGGGCCAGCTATCTGGTGGAGCGCGATCTCGCGCGCCTCGTTGCCGGGTTCTTCCTGTTGGTCGGGATCACCTGGGGCACGGGTAATCTCCTGCTCGTTTACCGCGCGATCGGGTCGGTGCAGCTGCCGCGCCGACTCGGCAATCTGGAGATCGTGGAAGCGGTGCCCCAGCGCGTGCTCTTGGCCGGCACGATCGCGAGCGGGCTGGTGTACGGGTTCGTGCTCTCATTGGGCACCGGCGACTGGTGGATGTCGGCGGCGCTCGCCGCTCGCGCGCCGCGCTTCGGCATCGCCGACCCCCTGTTGCACCGCGACCTGGCGTTCTATGTGGCCCCCCTGCCGTGGGCGGAGCGCCTGCACGGCTTCGCGCTCGTGGCGACGGTGTCGGCCGCGCTCCTCGTAGCACTGTTGTACCTGGGGATGGAGTCGCTCCGCTTCCGCCGCTGGCTGCCGTACGCCAGCGCCCACGCGCGGGGCCATCTCGGGCTGTTGCTCGCCGCGCTGGGACTGACGGTCACGTGGGGCACGCTGCTCGACCCGGCGGAGACCGTGGCGGGCTGGCACGGCGCGCTCACGCCGGGCGTGCTCGCCGTGCGCCTTCCGGCCGCGCCGGTCGTCACGGCATTGGCGGTGACGGCCACGCTCGTGAGTCTGGTGTGGGCCGCGCGCGAGCGGCCGCGCCTCCTGGTGGCGAGCTGGGGGGCACTCGCCGGCGCGGCGGCCCTCGTCTACGCCGTGCTCCCGGGCGCAGTGGGCGGTGCGGCGCCGCGGGGCGGGGCTCGGACGGCGGCCGACGCGGCCCTGGCCGCCGACCAGCAGCGTTTCGAGCGGCTCGCCTTCGGCCTCGACTCGCTCGCCGAGCGGTCGCCCCCGCCGTTTCCAGGGCCCACCGCCGCATTGGCGGCGCTGCCCGAGTGGGACGCCGCCCGCATCACCGCCACCGTCGCGCGGCACCGCGAGTTGTGGGGACCCAAGGCGGGTCCCGCCAGCGCGGCGTTCACGCTGCCCGGCCCCGACGGGGGGCGGGCGGGGTGGCTGATCGCGCCGCGGCCCGAGCTCGACAGCCTGGCGCGCCTGCAACCACTACCCGACTGGCGGGAGATCCATCGCGGCGGCTGGGCTCGCGCCGGGCCGCCGGTCGTGGTGTGGGAGCGCGACACCGGTCTCGTGTTTGCCCGACCCGCGACGCGCGATTCCGCGAGCTGGTTCGGCCCGGGGTTCCACGAGTTTGCGGTTGCGGCGCCGGACAGCTGGCCCGAGCTCGGTCGCGCCGGGGTGCCGCTGGTCGGCGCGTGGCGGCGCCTGGCGCTGGCGTGGGCGCTGCAGAGCCCGGAGCTTGCGCGGGTGGAGACCCACGGGCTGCTGCTCTTGTGGCACCGTGACGTGCGCGAGCGGCTCGAGCGGCTCGCGCCATTCGCGCGGTTCGAGGAGCCGACGCCGGTGATGGCGGATGAGCAGCTCTGGTGGCTGGCCTACGGGTACCTGGAAGCGCCGGGGTTCGCGCTGGGGCGCCCGTTGCTGGAGGAGGGTCGCGCCGTGGGCTACGTGCGCGCCAGTTTCGTGGGCGTCGTCGCGGCGGCGACGGGCGATACCCGGCTGTTTCTCGCTCCCGGCGCGGATGCGCTGGGCGACGCGTGGGCGCGGCTCCTGGCGCCGCTCATCCGCCCAGCCGACAGTCTCCCCGGTGCGCTGCGGGCCGCGCTACCGTATCCGCGCCGCGCCTTCCGGGTCGCGGCCGCGCTCGTGGCGCGGTGGCGCCCCGACTCGGCGGAATGGCTCGCCCTGCCGCGCCAGCCCTTCGAGCTCGCCGCTCCGCCGCCCGACGCGGCGCCCGGGGCAGCCGCGGCAGCCGCAGCGCCGGCCTCGCTGCGGCGCTGGACGGCGCAAGGCTTTGCGGCCGAGGACGGTCGCGAGCTGGCGGCGCTGGTCGCGGGTGCGATGACGGCGGCGGGGCCCCGACTGTTCCTGTGGCGGCCGCGACCGCGTCTCCGCCTGCCCGCGGTGCTCGTCGGATCCCCCAACGAGACGGCGCCGGGCGTGCTGCGACTGTGGAGCGTCGCCGAGTCGTTGTTCTCGGCGCAGCCGCTGTTTGCGGAGTCGGCGCGCGGCGGTTCGCCAGCGCGGATCGACACGCTCTTCGTCACCTGGGGGGCGCGTCAGGGGGAGGGTCCCACCGCCCCGGCTGCGCTGCGCGACTTGCTCGCGTCGGCGGGCGCCGCGCGGGTCCCGGCCGACACCTCGCTCGGCGGCCGCTGGCAGGCCGCGCGCCAGCTCGCCGCCCAAGCCGACGCCGCGCTCGCAGCTGGCGACGTCGAGGCGTTCGGCCGCTACTACTCTCAGTTGAAAGAGCTGCTTGGCGTCGGACGCCGCAAGCTTGCTCCCACCCACCAGCGCCGCTAGGTTGCGCCGCCGTGACCCCCGGGACCATCGTCGTCGCGCTGGGCGGAAACGCCGTGGCCCCGCCCGATGAGCGACCGACGATCGCGAACCAGTTCCGCCACACCCGCGCCAGCCTGGCGCCGATCGTCGACCTCGCCCGCGACGGGTGGGGCATCGCCCTCGTCCATGGCAACGGCCCGCAAGTCGGAGACGAGCTGGCCCGCACCGAGCTCGCCGCCGACCGCGTGGAGCCGCTGCCGCTCGGCGTCCTTGTGGCCGCCACCGCCGGCTGGATGGGCTACATGATCCAGCAATCGCTCCAGAACGCGCTGGCGCACGCCGGCATCGCGCGCCAAGTGGTCACGCTCATCACGCAGACGCTGTGCGACGCCGGCGACCCGCAGCTGCGCATCCCCACGAAACCGATCGGGCATCCCCTCGACGCCGGGCGCGTGGCCCGGTTGCAGGCCCTCGGGGTGGCGGTGCGCGAGGAGCAGCCGGGCCGCTGGCGCCGGCTCGCGCCGAGCCCACGGCCAATCGCCGTGGTCGAGCGCACCATGATCGGTCACCTGGTGGCAGCCGGGCCCCTGGTAGTGGCGTGCGGCGGTGGCGGCCCGCCCGTGTATCGTGACCCCGCCCTCGGCCTTGAGGGCATCGACGCCGTCGTGGACAAGGACCGGGTGGCCGCGGTGCTCGGTCGGGAGATCGGCGCCAACGTGCTCCTGATCCTCACGAACGTGGACGCCGTGTACCGTGGCTTCGGCACGCCGCGGCCCCAGCCGCTGCGCCGCCTCAGCCTCGCCCAAGCCGATGCGCTCTTGGCGGGCGAGGAGCTCGGCACCGGGAGCATGCGACCGAAGGTGGAAGCGGCGGCAGACTTCGTGCGCGCGGGGGGCGCGCGCGCCGTCATCGCCGCCCTGGCCTACGGGCTCCCCGCGCTCGCCGGCGAAGCGGGGACGACGATCACCCGGGACGGCGCGTGAATCTCCACGAGTACCAGGCCCGCGACATCTTGCGGCAGCACGGCATTCCGGTGCCCCCCGGCGACGTCGCGAGCACGCCGGAAGAGGCGCGCGCGATCGCCGCGCGACTCGGGGGCCGCGTGGTCGTGAAGGCACAGGTGCATGCCGGCGGCCGCGGCAAGGCGGGCGGCGTGAAGCTCGCGCGGGACGCGGCCGAGGCCGCGGCGCACGCCGCCACGATCCTCGGCATGACCATTAAGGGTCTCCCGGTGGGTCGGGTGCTCGTCGCCCCCGCCGCCGACATCGCCGCCGAGAGCTATGTCGGCGTCGTGATCGACCGCGCGTCGCAGCGCCCGGTGGTGATGGTGAGTGCCGCAGGCGGGATCGACATCGAAGCCGTCGCGGTCGAGTCACCGGGCCAAATCCACCGACTCGCCGTGGACCCACGCTACGGGCTGCTGCCGCACCAGGCCTTCGGGCTGGGGCTGCGGCTGTATCGCGACACCGCGCAGGCCCGCGCGGCGGCGCGCATCATGGAGGCGGTCTACGAGACGTTTTACGCCGTGGGCGCGTCGCTCGTGGAGATCAATCCGCTGGCCACCACGCCCGACGGCGCGCTGGTCGCGCTCGACGCCAAGATCGTGATCGACGATAACGAGCTGGAGCGCCATCCCGAGATCGCGGCGCTGCGCGACAGCTCGGCCGAGGACCCCTCCGAGGTCGCGGCGCGTCGCGCGGGGCTGAGCTTCATCAAGCTCGACGGCTCCGTGGGGTGCTGCGTCAACGGCGCCGGCCTGGCGATGGCGACGATGGACCTCGTGAAGTACTACGGCGGCGCCCCCGCGAATTTCTTGGACATCGGCGGCAGCTCGAACCCTCAGAAGGTGGTGGCCGCGCTCCGTATCATCACGGCCGACCCGAATGTGCGCGCCATCCTGTTCAACATCTTCGGCGGCATCACCCGCTGTGACGACGTGGCCAACGGCATCGTGCAGGCGAGCGAGCAGGTCGCCCTCACGGTGCCGCTCGTGATCCGCCTGACCGGCACGAACGAGGCGCTGGCGGTCGAGATCCTCACTCGCGCGGGGTTTTCCGCGCTCACCGACATGGACGACGCGGTCCGCCAGGCGGTCGCATTGGCCGCGGGTCGCGGGGTGGGGGCCAGGTGAGCATCTTCATCGACGCGGGCACCCGGCTCCTGGTGCAGGGGATCACCGGCCGCGACGGCTCGTTCCACACGCGCCAGATGATGCGCTACGCCGCGCAGGTGGTCGCGGGCGTGACGCCGGGCAAGGGAGGCCAGACCTTCGACGATGCGGTCCCCGTGTTCGATACGGTGGCCGACGCCATGCGCGAGACGCGGCCCAACACCGCCGTCAGCTACGTACCGGCGGCGCTCGCCGCGTCGGCGATCTTCGAGGCGGCGGACGCCGGGATCGCGCTCATCGTCTGCATTACCGAAGGGATTCCCGTGCTGGACATGACGCGGGTGCTCCCGTTTGTGCACGAGCGGGGCGCGCGGCTGCTCGGGCCGAACTGCCCCGGCCTCATCTCCCCGGGCAAGAGCAAGGTCGGGATCATCCCCGACACGATTTGCCGCCCGGGCCGGATCGGCGTGGTGTCGCGCAGCGGCACCCTCACCTACGAGATCGTGCACCAGCTGTCGACGCAAGGGTACGGCCAGTCGACCTGCCTCGGGATCGGCGGCGACCCGCTGATCGGCACCAACTTCATCCCCTGTCTCGAGGCGTTCCAGGCGGACCCCGAGACCGAGGCGGTCGTCTTGATCGGCGAGATCGGCGGCACCGATGAGCAGCAGGCGGCGGAGTTCGTGAGCCGGGCGATGACGAAGCCGGTCGTGGGATTCATCGCCGGCCAGACCGCGCCTCCCGGGCGTCGGATGGGGCATGCCGGGGCCATCATCTCGGGTGCCAGCGGGACGGCGGCCGAGAAGATGGCGGCCTTCGCGCGCGCGGGGATCGCTGTGATGCAGCGGCCGGCGGACGTCGTGCCCCTGCTCCGGGAGCGGCTGTGAAACTACGCGACGTCTTGCGCCCCGAGCATGTCCTCGTGCCGCTCCGAGCGACCACCGTCAAGGAGGCGACCGAACGGCTGGCCGAACAACTCATCGCGACCGGGGCGGTGGCCGATCCGCAGCGCCTGAACGCCGTGATCCGCCACACCTGGCCCGAGGATATGGTCAGCGTCGGCGAGCACGCCTTCCTGCCCCACTTCCGCACCGAAGCGGTGCGCAGCCTCGTCACCGCGGTCGGGATCTCCCCCACGCCAATTCGCTGGGAGAAAGACCCGCAGCGCACGGCGCGCATCGTGATCTTCGTGGTCGCCCCGCTACGGGACGCCGCGCTCTATCTGCAGGTCGTGGGCGCCTTCGCCCGCAGCCTATCCGACCCGGACACGGCACTGGCGCTGCTCGCCGCGAAGCAGGCGGATGAGGTGATGGCGGTCGCCACCCTCGACGCGGTCGAGTTGCCGAGCCAGCTGATGGTGCGCGACGTCATGAGCCCGCAGCCGTTCACGGTGACGCCGGAGCAGACGCTCGGCGACGTGGCGCGCTTCATGGTGGAGAAGGACATCCGCGCCGTGCCGGTGGTCGATCCCTCGGGCGCGCTGCTCGGCATGATCAGTCACCGCGAGCTGCTGCGCCACCTGATCCCCGACTTTCTGCATCGCACGAAGAGCGGCGAGGTGCGGGCGGTGACGCGGACGCAACTGCAGCGGGGGTCGGCGGACCCGCGGCTCATCCTCGTCAGGGAAGCGATGGCCCGCTCGGTGTTGTGCCTGGCGGAGGATCAGACCCTCGCCGACGTGGCCAACCTCATCAACTCGAAGGACGTCGACCGCTTCCCGGTGGTCCGGGAGGGGGTCGTCGTCGGCTTTCTCACGCGGGCCGACTTGGTGCGCCGCCTCATCGCCACATGAGCGCCGCCGCGCCGCGCCCGCCACGCCCGACCCGGGACTCCATGCTCACGCTCGCCATTATCAAACCCGACGCGGTCCAGGCCCGCCGCGCCGGCAAGATCCTCGCCCACCTCGAAGCGGCCGGCTTCGTGGTGCGGGCGGGGCGCCTCGTGCAGCTCAGCCGCGGGCAGGCGGAGGCGTTTTACGCGGTGCACCGCGAGCGCCCCTTCTTCGGGCCGCTCGTCAGCTTCATGACGTCCCGGCCGGCGTGGGTGCTGGCGTTGCAGCGGGACGACGCCGTGGCCGCGCTGCGCGAGGTGATTGGCGCGACCGACCCGGCCGAGGCCGCGCCGGGCACGATCCGCCGCGTGTATGGCGAGTCCAAGGAGCGCAACGCGATTCACGCCTCCGACTCGGCCGCCACTGCGGCGCGGGAAGTGGCGTTTTTCTTCGCCGCGGCAGAGCTCGAGCAGCTCGACGTGGCCCGCTAGCAGTTCGCTTGACGCAAGTGCCACAACGGTTTAGGTTCGGTTTTCCATGTTACAGGTCGACCTGCGGGAGCTGGCTCGAGGCCCGGTAGAGACGCGTGGCCAACTCGCCGGGGATGACCCCCTGTTCGCCGGCCTCGAGGTCGCCCTGGCCGAGCCGGTGCAGGTGGTCGGGCGGCTGCAGGCGGCCGGGCCCGGGCGCTACTACTGGCGCGGCGCGCTGGCGACCCGGGTGGCCAGTCAGTGCCGGCGCTGTCTCGTACCGGTCGCGCTGCCACTCGCGACCGAGATCGACGCGCTGTTCTCGCGCGATCCTGACGTGCTCGAGGATCCCAATTCCTATCCCCTCGGCGCCGCCGCGACCGAGATCGACCTCCGCCCCGCCGTGCGGGAGGAGTTGCTGCTCGCGGTGCCGCGCTGGGTGGTGTGCCGCGACGACTGTCGCGGGTTGTGCCCGCGCTGTGGCCAGGACCTGAACGCCGGCCCCTGCGGCTGCCCGCCGGCGCCCGAAGCCGGGCGCTCGTCGGCGCTCGCCGCTCTCAAGGGCAAGCTCCGCAACTGAAAAGGACAAGCCGATGGCGGTACCGAAGCGTAGAACCTCCAAGCGGAAGAAGCGCGCCCGCCGCACGCACTACAAGGCCGCCGCGATCCCGCTGCAGCCCTGCCCTCGCTGCGGCGACTTGAAGCGACCCCATCACGTGTGCCCCACGTGCGGCTACTATAACGACGAGCAGCGGGTAGCGGTCGAGGACGCCTGACGGTGATCCGAGTCGCCCTGGATGCCATGGGCGGTGACAACGCGCCGCGCGTCGAGGCCGAGGGCGTCGTCCAGGCATTGCGGGAGTTGCCGCCGCGTTTCACGGTCCAGCTGGTGGGGCGGACGGGCGAGATTGAGGCCGCGCTCGCCCCGCACGGCGATGTCGACCGTCGGCGGCTCGAGATCGTCGAGGCGCCGGAAGTCGTGGGGATGGGTGAGAAGCCGCTCGCCGCCGTGAAGGGGAAGCCCCGCTCGTCGATCGCCGTGGGGCTCGGGCTCCAGAAGCGGGGGGGCTCGGACGCGTTCATTTCCGCCGGCAACACCGGGGCGGTGCTGGCCGCCGCGACGCTGCTCCTGCGGGTTCACGACGGCGTGCAGCGGGCCGCCATCGGCACGCTGTTCCCCACGGCGGTGCACCCGGTGCTGGTGATCGATAGCGGCGCCAACGTCGACTGCGATGCTCGGGAGCTGGTCGGCTTCGCGCACTTGGGCTCCGTGTACGTGCGCGACGTGCTGGGGCGGTCCGAGCCCGGGATCGGGCTGTTGAACGTGGGCGAGGAGGACGAGAAGGGGAACGCCGTCGTCAAAGAGGCGCACCAGCTGCTGAAGCAGGTCCCCGGGATCCGCTACGTCGGCAACGTCGAAGGCCGCGACATCCTGGCCGGGGAGTGCAACAAGGGGCGCATCGACGTGGTCGTGTGCGACGGCTTCGTGGGCAACGCCATCCTCAAGTTCTACGAGTCGGCGGGCCGCATGTTCGCCGGAATGATCCAGCGCGCCTTCCCCGACGTGCTCGAGCGGCCCGAGGCGAAGCAGCTCCTCAAGTTTCTCGACTACTCCGAATACGGCGGGGCGCCGCTCCTGGGTGTGCGCGGGGTGGCCATCATCTGCCACGGCGCCTCGCCGGTGCGCGCCATCAAAAACGCGGTGCGGGTGGCGGTGCAGATGGTGGAGAGCCATCTGGACCAGGACATCGACGCCGAGTTCGCGACCGGAGCGGCCCGGTGAAGCGGCCCGTCGCCGAGCTGTGCGGGACCGGTCGCTACACGCCCAAACGGGTGCTGACCAACGACGAGTTCTCCCGCATCCTCGACACATCGGACCAGTGGATTCAAGAGCGCACCGGCATCCGGGAGCGCCGAGTGGCGGGGCCCGACGAGTCGAACGCCTGGACGCCGGCCTCACGCCGCTCGACCTCGACGCGCTCATCGTGGCGACCTGCTCCCCCGACCGCCTGCTCCCGTCCCAGGCGTGCGACGTCCAAGCGCTGTTGGGGGCGAAGCACGCCGCGGCCTTCGACGTCCAAGCCGCCTGCGCCGGGTTCCTCTACGCCCTCAGCGTCGCGGAAGGGATGATCGCCGCGGAACAGGCCGAGCACGTGCTGGTGGTCGCCACCGAGAAGCTGACGACCATCATGGACTGGAGCGACCGCGCCACCGCCGTGCTGTTCGGCGACGGCGCCGGCGCGACGCTGGTCCGCCGCAGCGTCGGGGGGCGGGGCATCTTGGCCCGCTATCTGAAGTCCGACGGCACGCTGGCCGAGTTGCTCTATCGTCCGGGCGGCGGCGCCGCCCATCCGCCCGATGCCGCGCTCCTCGAAGACCACTCGTACTTCATCAAGATGGCGGGCCGCGAGGTGTTCAAGGCCGCGGTGCTCTCGATGGCCGACGCGTGCGACCAGGCGTTGCGCGGCGCCGGCCTGACCGGGGCCGACATCGACCTCCTCATCCCGCACCAGGCGAACATCCGCATCATCGAGGCGACGGCCAAGCACGCCGGCCTGCCGATGGACAAGGTGTACGTGAACGTGGACCGGTTTGGCAACACGTCGGCGGCGTCCGTGGCGATCGCCCTCGATGAGGCGGTGCGGGGAGGTCGCCTCCGCCCGGGCATGAAGGTCATGCTGTGCGCGTTCGGCGCCGGCTTCACGTGGGCGAGCCTGGTGGTGCAGTGGTAGCCACGGTGTGGCTCTGCCCCGGGCAGGGCGCCCAACACGTGGGGATGGGGCAGGACCTGGCGGAGCGGTTCCCGGAGGCGCGCGCGACCTTCGCGGCCATCGACGCGGCGCTGGGCTTTTCGCTCAGCCGCCTGATGTTCGACGGACCGGCCGAGGAGCTGACCGCCACGCACAACGCCCAGCCGGCGATTCTGGCGCACAGCGCGGCGGTGTTCGCCGTGGTGGGGGCCCGGGTGAACGGCGCGGCGGTGGCCGCCGTGGGCCATTCGCTCGGGGAGTATTCGGCCTACGTCGTCGCCGGCGCCCTCAGCGCGCCCGCCGCCGCCGCCCTGGTGCGGCGCCGCGGCGAGCTCATGCACCAGGCTGGCCTGGAGCGTCCGGGCACCATGGCGGCGGTGCTCGGTCTCCCAGCCGCTGAGGTCGAGGCAGCGTGCCGCGCGGTGTCGCGGGACGGCGCGATCGCGGTCGCCGCGAACCTGAACGCCCCAGACCAGACGGTGATCTCGGGCGATCCGGCCGCCGTGGCGGCTGCCGCCGAGGCATGTCGCGCCCGCGGCGCCAAGCACGTGATCCCGCTCAAGGTGGGCGGGGCCTTTCACTCCCCCCTCATGGCCCCCGCGGCGAGCGCGTTGCGCGGCGCGTTGGCGCGCGCGCCGTTCCAGGACCCGGCGTTTCCGGTGTTCGCCAACGCCACCGCCGAGCCGGTGCGTGTCGCCGCCGAAGCGCGACGGCTGCTGGCCGAGCAGCTCACGGCGCCGGTGCGCTGGGTGGCCTGCATGCAGCGCGCGGCGGCGCTGGCGGGCCCCGGCGCGCGCTTCGTCGAGATCGGGCCTGGTACGGTGCTCGGCAAGCTCCTGAAGCGGAGTGTCCCGGGGGTGCCGAGCGTGAGCCTGCGGACGGCGGACGAGGTGGCGCGCTTTCTCGAGGCGGCGTGACCGCGAGCGCGGCGGCCCCGAGGCGGATCGAGCTGCCGGAGAAGGTCGCGCTCGTCACCGGGGGCTCGCGCGGCATCGGCTACGCCATCGCGCAAGCGCTGACCGACGCCGGCGCGCACGTCGCAGTGCTCGGCCGCGACGGCGCCAAGGCCCGGGAAGCCGCGGGCACGCTCGGGGACGGCGCGGCGCGCGGCTTCGGCTGCGACGTGACCCACGCCGCCGAGGTCGAGTCCACCGTGGGCGATATCGAGCGCCAGTTCGGCCGCATCGACATCCTCGTGAACAATGCCGGCACCACGCGCGACAACCTGCTGTTCCGCATCGGCGAGGAGGACTGGAGCACCGTCCTCGACACCAATCTCAAGGGTGCGTTCCTGGTGACCAAGCATGCCGCACGCGGCATGATCAAGCGACGGTGGGGGCGCATCATCAACATCTCGAGTGTGGTCGGGATCTCGGGTAACAAGGGCCAGGCGAACTACTCCGCTTCCAAGGCCGGCTTGATCGGCCTCACCAAAGCCGTGGCCAAGGAGTTGGCGTCGCGCAACGTACTCGTCAACGCGGTGGCACCGGGATTCATCGACACCGAGCTGACGCGCCGCATCAACCGCGAGGCCCGGGACGTCCTGCTGGCGGCGATCCCGCTGGGCCGGCTGGGCCACGGCGCGGATGTCGCGGCCGCCGTGCTCTTTCTCGCCTCCGAGTTTGCAAGCTACATTACGGGTCAGGTGCTGGTGGTCGACGGACTCTTTCCCACACCTCCTACTGAGGGCGACCCATGGCCATGGACATGAAGCAGCTCGAAGAGAAGGTCAAGGACATCATCGTCGAAGAGTTAGGGGTCGAGCGTGACAAGCTCACGTCCGAAGCGAGCTTCATGGAGGACTTGGGTGCCGACAGTCTCGACACGGTCGAACTCGTGATGGCCTTCGAGAAAGAATTCGATATCGACATCCCGGACGAGGAGGCGGAAAAGCTGCGCACCGTGGGACAAGCGCTGCAATACCTCCACGAGAAGATGGGAAAGTAGGCGGATGGCGCGGCGCATCGCGATTACGGGCCTCGGTGCCGTGACCCCGTTGGGGAACACGCTGCAGAGCACCTGGGCGGGCCTGGTCGCCGGCCGCTCGGGCGCGGGGCCGATCACGCGCTTCGACGCCGCGCAGAGCCCCGTGAAATTCGCCTGCGAGGTCAAGGGGTTCGACGCCGCGCAATTCCTCGAGAAGAAGGAGCTGCGCCGCTACGACCTGTTTGCTCAATTCGCCATCGGCGCCGCGGAACAGGCCGTGTCCGACGCCTGTCTCGCGAGCACCTGGGGGCAGGTCGACCGCAAGCGGGTCGGCACGATCATCGGCACCGGCACCGGCGGGCTCGCGACGTTCGAGGAGAACTGCCGGGCCCTGCTCGAGAAGGGGCCGAGTCGGGTGTCGCCGTTCTTCATCCCCATGTACATGCCCAACGTCGCCGCGGCGCTGCTCTCGATGCGGTACGGGGTGCACGGTCCCAACTACTGCACGGTCTCCGCGTGCGCCTCCTCGGCCCACTCGGTGGCCGACGCCGTGGCTCTGATTCGGGCCGATGCGGCCGACATCATGATCGCCGGCGGCGCCGAGGCCGCCATTACGCCGCTCGCCGTCGCCAGCTTTGCCAACATGAAGGCGCTCTCCGAGCGCAACGATGATCCCCCAACGGCGAGTCGCCCCTTTGACAAGGACCGCGACGGCTTCGTGATGGGCGACGGCGCGGCCGTCCTGATCCTCGAGGAATGGGAGCACGCCCGGCGGCGGGGCGCGAAGGTTTACGCCGAGCTGGCCGGGTTCGGCATGAGCGCCGACGCCTACCACATCACGGCGCCGGCGCCCGACGGTGCCGGGGCGCAGGAAGCCATGCGGCTCGCGATGCAAGACGGCGGGATCCGGGCGGAGCAGGTGGGCTATATCAACGCGCACGGCACCTCGACGCCGCACGGCGATAGCGCCGAGACCAACGCCGTGAAGGGCGTGTTCGGCGAGCAGGCCCGTCGCCTCGTGTTCGGCTCGACCAAGTCGATGACCGGTCACCTGCTCGGCGCCGCGGGGGCGTTCGAGGCCGCGGTGTGCGCCCTCGTCGTGCAGAGCGGCGTGATCCCGCCCACGATCAACCAGTTCACGCCCGACCCCACCTGCGACCTGGACTCGGCGCCCAACCGGGCGGTGAAGCGCCCGGTGGAGGTGGCGCTGTCGAACTCGTTCGGGTTCGGCGGGCACAACGTGACGCTGGCCATCCGGCGGGCCGCCTGATGCGCGGCCGGGGCGACGCGCGGGCGGGGGGTCCGCGCGATCCCGCCCTCGCCGCCGTGGCTGAGAAGGTGGCGCGCGGCGAGCGGCTGAGCCGCGACGACGCGCTGGCGCTGTTCCAATCCTCCGATCTCCTGACGATCGGCCGCCTCGCCGACCTAGCGAACCGCCGTCGCCACGGCGATCGCGTGTTCTTCGCGGCAAATCAGCACCTGAACCCAACCAACGTGTGCGTGCTCCGTAACACCTGCGTGTTCTGCGCGTTCGCGCGCATGCCGCAGGAGGCGGGGGCCTACACCCGCACGCTCGACGAAGTCTTCGCCGAGGCGGACGCCGCGCGCGACAACCCGACCCGCGAGTTTCATATCGTCGGCGGCCTGCACCCCAAGCTGCGGCTCGGCTTCTACCTCGACCTGTTCCGCGGCCTGCGGGCGCGCCATCCCGGGGTGCACATCAAGGCGCTCACCGCCGTCGAAGTGGCGCACCTGGCGCGGCTCGAGCGCCTCAGCATCCGCGAGGTGCTCCTGGCGATGCGGGACGCCGGGGTGACCAGTTTGCCGGGCGGGGGCGCGGAGGTGTTCAGCGCGGCTGCCCGGGCGACGATCGCCGACAAGAAGCTCTCGGGGGAGGACTGGCTCGCGGTGCACCGGGAGGCCCATCGGCTGGGGATCCCATCGAACTGCACCATGCTGTACGGGCACGTGGAGACGCTGGCGGAGCGGGTGGACCACCTGCTCGCGCTGCGCCAGCTACAGGACGAGACCAGCGGGTTCCTCACCTACATCCCGCTCGCCTACCATCCCGACCACAATGAGCTGGGCGAGGCGCTCGGCCGCACCGGCACCGCCACCTCCGGCTTCGACGATCTCAAGAACGTCGCGGTAGGCCGCCTCGTGCTCGACAACATCGCGCACGTGAAGACGCATTGGCCCATGGTGACACCGTTCGTCTCGCAACTGGCGCTCACGTTTGGTTGCAACGATCTCGAGGGGACGGTGGTGTTCGAGCGGATCTATCATGAGGCCGGGGCGGGGACGCCGATGTGGCTCTCCTACGACGAGATCGTGGCCCTGATCCGCGGCGCCGGGAAGGAGCCGGTGGAGCGCGACTCGCTGTACCGGCCCGTGCGCACCTTCGCCGACTGGCGTCCCGGGGCAGCGCCCTCCCGGCCGGAGGGCCCCGCGGGTCCCAGCTTTCATCTCGAGCTGCGGCAGGTCGCGGCGGCACGGCCGCGGACGCTCCCGGTGCTGGACGGCGTGGAATGAGAGTCGGCCGCATTGGCTACATCAACTGCTACCCGATCTACGGGGCGATCGACCGCGGTCTCGTCCCGCTCGCGGCGGAAGTCGTGACCGGCACGCCGGCGGAGTTGAACGATTTGCTCGCGGCCGGCGCGCTCGACGTGTCGGTGGTGAGCGCCGTCGAGTATGCTCGGCGCGCCCGCGACTACGTGCTGTTACCGGACCTCGCGATCTCCTGTGACGGCCCGGTGCGGAGCGTCACGCTGTTCAGCCGTCGAGCGGTCGGTGAACTGGACGATCGCACCGTGTTGCTGACCGCCTCGTCCCGCACGGCCGCGGCGCTGGTGGAGCTGTTGTGTCGTGAGCGCTGGCACGTCGCCCCTCGCTTCGCCGAGGCGCGGGCAGAAGCGAGCGACCTCGGGGCGCTGCGCCAGCTGCCCCACGACGCCGTGCTCGTGATCGGGGATGCGGCGCTGTTGCTGGCCGCGCAGGACGACTACGCGCACCGCTACGATCTCGGGGAGGAATGGCACGGCTGGACCGGGCTGCCGTTTGTGTTCGCGGTCTGGGCGGCGCGGCGGGAGGCGGACCAGCGGGCGGCGTCGACCGCCCACCGCGCGCTCGTCGCCTCGCGCGATTGGGGGCTCGCGCACTTGGACCTGCTGGCCGAGGCGGCCGCGGCGGTCACGGGGGTGAGCCTCGCCGTCTGTCGCCGCTACTTCGCGGGCCTCGATTACGCCCTCAGCGCCAAGCACCTCGCGGGGCTCACGGACTTCTTTGCGCGGCTCGCGGCGCGAGGGCTCGTGCCGGACGGCTCGCTGCAGTTCCTACAGGTGGCCTGAGCCGTGGTCGACCGCGCCTCCTCCGAGTTCCGGTCCTACCTCGAGCTGTATGAGCGGGCGCCCTTGCTCGAGCTGGGGGCCTTGGCCGACCAGGTGCGCTGGCGGCTGCACCCGGACAACGCGGTCACCTACATCATCGACCGTAACATCAACTACACGAACGTGTGCGTCGCCGACTGCAAGTTCTGCGCATTTTACCGGCGACCCCGGCACGCCGAGGGGTACGTCCTCTCCTTCGAGGCGATCGGCCGCAAGATCGACGAGCTGAAGGCGCTGGGGGGCGTGCAGATCCTGATCCAGGGGGGCCACAACCCCTACATCCCGTTCGAGTGGTACCTCGATCTGTTGCGCTACATCAAGCGTTATCATCCGATCCACATTCACGGCTTCTCGCCGTCCGAGGTCGATTTCTTCGCCGGGCGGTTCGGCATGACCATTGAAGCGGTGATCCGGGAACTCGTCGCCGCCGGGCTCGATTCGATCCCGGGGGGAGGGGGCGAGATCCTAGTGCAAGAGGTCCGCGACCGCGTCGCCAAGAAGAAGGCGGGGGCGGACCGCTGGCTCGAGGTGATGGCCATCGCGCACCGCCTGGGTTTGAAGACGTCGGTCACGATGATGTACGGCCTGGAGGAGACGCTGGCCGACCGCATCGAGCACCTGGTTCGCGTCCGGGAGGTTCAGGCCCAAAGCGGCGGGTTTACGGCGTTCATTTGCTGGCCGTTGCAGCCGGAACACACCGAGCTCGCGCACCTGGCGAAGACCGATGCGGTGACGTATCTGCGCACTCAGGCGATCGCCCGGATCGTGCTGGCCAACGTGCCGAACCTCCAGGCCTCCTGGGTGACGATGGGGCCGAAGATCGGGCAGGTGGCGTTGCGGTTCGGCGCCAACGACTTCGGGTCGCTCATGATGGAGGAGAACGTGGTCTCGGCAGCGGGGACGACGTGGCGCCTGACGTTGCCCGAGATGCAGCGCCTCATCGCCGATGCAGGATACCTACCGCGGCGGCGGCGCCAGGACTACTCGCTCATCGACGAGGCCGCCTGACGTGGCCGACGTGCTGGTCGTGGTTGGCTCGGAGACCGACAGACCGCGTATCGAGCCGGCCTGCGAGCTCCTGCGGGACGCAGGGGTCAGCTACGAATTGCATGTCTCGTCGGCGCACCGCCAACCCGAGCAGACTACCAAGCTCGTAGCAGGGGCGCGGGGCCGAGGGTTCAAGGTGATCATCGCAGGCGCGGGTCTCGCGGCCGCGCTCCCGGGCTTCGCCGCCGCGCTGACGGACCTGCCGGTGATCGGCGTCCCCTTTGCGGTGGGGGCGTTGAACGGGCTCGACGCGCTGCTGGCGACCGCCCAGGCGCCGAGCGGGGTCCCGGTGGCCACGGTCGGGATCGACAATGTGAAGAACGCCGCCCTCCTAGCGATCCGCATTCTGCGGGCTTGATGGCCGCAGGGGGGGCGCTTGTGCACATTGTGCACATTCCTGAGGTGGACAACTGGCTGCGGCGGCGGTGCGATCGGAAGGTAGGGGGTAAGCTCCATGCGGGTCGGCATCGGGTATGACTCGCACCGCTTCGCCCCCGGTCGGAAGCTGGTGCTCGGGGGGGTCGAGATCCCCCATCCGGCCGGGCTCGCCGGGCACTCCGACGCCGACGCCGTGGCCCACGCGCTTACCGATGCGATTCTCGGGGCGGCCGGGCTGGGCGACATCGGGGCGCTGTTTCCCGACGCCGATCCACGGTGGCGCGACGCCGACTCGCTCGAGCTATTAACGGCCGCCTATCGGAAGGTTCGCGCCGCTGGTCGCCGCTTTACGCAAGCCGACATCACGGTCATCGCCGAGGCGCCGCGGCTCGGCCCCCACGCGGCGCAGATGGGGGCCAAGCTCGCCGCGGCCCTGGCCGCGCCCCCCGGCTCCATCTCGGTCAAGGGCAAGACGAACGAGGGGATGGGGTGGATCGGTCGAGGCGAGGGGATCGCGGTGATCGCGGTGGCGCTCCTTGAGTAGCGGGGCCGGCCCGGGCGGGCCGACCCGCTCACCCGGCGGGGAGCGGACGGCCCGAACCCCCTCTGCGGCGCCCGCCCCGGACATCCCAGGGGTCATCGCCTTGCCGCCGTTGCTCTACGGCGTCCCCTTAGCGAGCGGGGCGTTGCTGCAGCTCCTCGTGCCGGTCCACGTGTTGCCGCACCGGCTCGCGCTGGCGCTGGGCGCGGGGTTGACGGGGCTCTCCGTCGCGCAAGCCCTGGTGGCGGCGGCGCTGATGCGCCGAGCGGGGTCCCGGTGGCCACGGTCGGGATCGACAATGTGAAGAACGCCGCCCTCCTAGCGATCCGCATTCTGCGGGCTTGATGGCCGCAGGGGGCTGTGGCCGCTGCTGCTTCTGCCGCTCGTCCTGCTGGTGGTGCAGCGCGGGGTGATCCGGCGTGAGGAGGCCTATCTCGAGCGGAAGTTCGGGGACACCTACCGGGCCTATCAGGCCCGGGTGCGCCGATGGCTCTAAGCGCCGCGCTCGGGCGCGGACGCCCGCTGCCCCGGGCGTTCCAGCTGGAGCAATTCCGGGACTATCTGGCGCTCGAGGCGGGGCACAGCGGCAACACGGTCGACAACTACCTGCGGGACATCCGGCGCCTGGCCGCGCACGCGGCGGCGAAGGGGACGCGTGAGCCCGACGCCATCACCGCGGCCCAGCTGCGCGCTTTCGTGTACGACCTGAAAGACGTGGGCCTCGCGCCCGCCACGATTCGGCGGCAGATCTCGGCGGTGCGAACCTACTACCGTTTTCTCCTCGGCGAAGGACGCGCGGCCCGGGATCCCAGCGAGCGGCTCGAGTCACCGCGGCAGTGGCGGCGCCTGCCCAGCGTCCTGACGGTGGCGGAAGTGGAGCGCCTGCTCGCCGCGCCGAACGCCGATGAGCCGCTCGCGATTCGCGACCGCGCGCTGCTCGAGGTCGCCTACGCGACGGGCGCCCGCGTCTCAGAGCTCATCGGGCTCAAGCTCCAGGACATCCTGTACCAGGACGGCCTAGCTCGCATCTTCGGCAAGGGGTCAAAGGAGCGGCTCGTCCCCGTAGGGCGGCGGGCGCTCGGCGCCGCGGCGCTGTACGTGCGCGAAATCCGGCCCCGCTTCGATAAGGGGAAGGGCCGCGGTATCCTGTTCCTCAACGCCCGCGGTGCGCCGCTGTCGCGGGTCGGAGCCTGGACGATCATCCGGCGCGTCGCGCGGCAGGCCGGGATCGCGAAGCGCGTGACGCCACACACGCTGCGCCATACGTTCGCCACGCACCTTCTCGAGGGTGGGGCCGATCTACGGGCGGTGCAGGAGATGCTGGGACACGCCGATCTGGCGACGACACAGGTCTACACCCACGTGGATCGGGAGTACCTGCGCGCGGTGCACCGGACCTACCACCCGCGCCCCTGACGTGGGATCGCAACGCTGGTGCGCGGGGCGGCTGCGCCATTGCGTCGCAGCGTGACGGAGGCGCCCGAGCGATGTCGCGCGCGTTCACGAAGGAAGACGACGGCAGCCAACGTGCGCCGCGGCGCCATTACGGGCTGCCGCCGCGGGGAACGCCGGAGTTCGATCCCGCGGCCGCGGCGGCGCTGCTTGAGGCGGCGCGCGCGGGCGAGACCGCCAGCGCCGAGCAAGCGACCGGCTATTACTGGGGCGAGCGCAAGCTGCGGCCCCACGTCGCGCGCCTCCTCGCCGCGGCGCGGGCCAGCGGAGACGAGCGGCTCGCCGAGCTGGCCGTGCGGTTTTTGAGCTAGCAGCGCCGCCGAGCGCTGGACCGACCGGAGAGGATGCCCGAGCTCCCCGACATCACGCTCTACGTGGACGCCCTCGCCACCCGCGTGGTGGGACAGCGGCTCGAGCGCGTGCGGCTGGCAAGTCCGTTCCTGCTGCGCAGCGCCGACCCGCCCCTCAGCGACCTCGCCGGTCGGACCGTGCTCGACGTCGGGCGGCTGGGAAAACGCATCGTGCTCGGCTTCGAAGGCGATTTCTTCGCGGTGTTGCACCTGATGATCGCTGGGCGGCTGCACTGGAACGCCGCGGGCGCGGTGCTGCCCCGCCGTCGCGGGTTGGCGGCATTCGACTTTCCCCAGGGCAGCCTACTCCTCACCGAGGCGGGCACGAAACACCGGGCGTCGCTGCACGTGGTGCGGGGGACGGCAGCGCTCGCCGCACACGATCCTGGCGGGCTCGACGTGTTGAGCGCCCCGCTGGCGCAGTTCAGCGCCGCCCTGACCCGCGAGTCTCACACCTTAAAGCGCGCGCTGACGGACCCGCGGCTGTTCTCCGGGATCGGCAACGCGTACTCCGACGAGATCCTGCACGCGGCACGCCTATCGCCGCTCCGGCTGACCACCCAGCTCGGCGACGCCGAGATCGAAGGCCTGTTTCAGGCAACCCGCGACACCCTCACCGGCTGGATCGAACGGCTGCGGGTCGCGACGGGCGAGGGGTTCCCCGAGCAGGTGACGGCGTTCCGCGATGGCATGGCGGTGCACGGCCGGTTCCGCCAGCCCTGCCCGGTGTGCGGGTCGCCGGTGCAGCGAATCCGCTACGCCGAGAACGAGGCGAACTACTGCGCCACGTGTCAGACGGGGGGCCGGCTCCTGGCCGACCGCTCGCTGTCGCGGCTGCTCAAGTCGGATTGGCCGCGCTCGCTGGATGAGTGGGAAGCGCGGCTGGCTCGCTAGCGGGGTCGCCGGGCTGCTGGCGGCGGCGCGCCCCGGCGTCGATCTTTCGGCGCGCCCCATGTCCACGACCGCCCCGCCACCCGCGTCGGGCCCCGAGCCCGTGCGCTACGAGCGCCTGTTTTCGGTGGCGCCGAACGATATCGACGACCGCGGGCACGTGAACAACGTCGTGTACCTCCGCTGGGTGCAAGAAGTGGCGGCGGCGCACTGGGAGGCGACCGTTGCGCCGCAAGAGCGCGCCGACATCGCCTGGGTGGTGCTCCGTCACGAGATCGACTACCACCACCCGGCCCTGCCCGAGGATCAGGTGATCGCGCGCACCTGGGTTGGTCCGGTCCAGGCGGCGCGCTTCGAGCGCCATACCGAGATCCTCCGCGCCAGCGATCGCCACGTGTTGGCCCGCGCGCGCTCGCTCTGGTGCCCCGTGCATGCCAGCACGGGCCGGCCGCGACGAGTCGACCCCGCCTTGAACGCGCGATTCCACCAGTGAGCCCCGCCGGGGCGGGGGCGCGAGCCCGCGGGGGAGGGCGCTGCGGGCCGGGCGCCCCGACACTGCGTGCGCGCTGTGTCCGTCGCGGCTCACTCCCCGAGTGACGCGTGCCTCAGACCCCCGCCATCCCGGACATTGCGCGCGTGATTCAAACGGCCGTCGCGCCGGTGTTTCTCCTCTCCGGCGTCGGGGTCACGCTCACCGTCCTCACGAGTCGCCTGGCGCGCATTATCGATCGCGCCCGGCTGCTCGAGAGCCGTGTCGCGACGGCCCCGCCGGCCGAGGCGGCCACGCTGCACGCGGCCCTCGTGACGTTGTCGCGCCGCGCCCACCTGATCAACCGGGCTTTGACCCTCAGTACCACCTGTGCGATCCTCGTGTGCATCGTGATCGCCGCGCTGTTCGTCGGCGCGTTCTTCCGGCTCGATCTGTCGGTCGTGATCGCGCTGCTGTTCGTGCTCGCCATGGTCGCCTTCATCGGCGGGCTAGTGAGCTTCTTGCGCGAGATTTTCGTGGCGACGGTGGCGCTCCGGATCGGGCCGTCCTGAGCCCGCGGCGCGACAGCGCTGCACCGCGGCATCGGTCCGAGCGGCACCGCGTGAGCCCAAGACGGCCTGGCGGTGACGGCGCCGGGTGGCGACACTAGATCGCGCCATGCTCTTCGTCCTCGACAACTACGACTCGTTCACCTACAACCTCGTGCAAGCCTTCGGCGAGCTCGGGGCGGAGCCGGTCGTGTATCGCAACGACGACGGCGGCCGTGTTGTCGCCCGGACCGCGCACGCCGGGTGAGGCGGGCATACTCGTACCCCTGGTTCGGGCTCTCGCCGGCACGGTGCCGATCCTCGGCGTGTGCCTCGGGCACCAGGCGATCGGGGAGGCGTTTGGGGCCCGGGTCATGCGGGCGGACCGCTTGATGCACGGTAAGACCTGCCCCGTGGTGCACGAGGACGACGAGCTGTTCGACGCGATCCCGAGCCCCCTGATCGCCATGCGCTACCACTCACTCGTCGTGGCGCCGGCCTCGTTGCCCGCGGACTTGGTCATCACGGCGTGGAGCGCCGACCGACCCAAGGACGCGGAAATCATGGCGATGAAACACCGTCGCTACCCGATTTACGGCGTGCAATTCCACCCCGAGTCGATCGGCACCGAGCACGGCAAACGGCTGCTCGAGAACTTCCTGCGCATCGCGCACACCACCGTGTGAGCCCACGCTAACCGGCGCCGCCTCAGCCAATTAGCACGCTGCGCCTGGGCGGCGGGCGCGGGGCTAGACGCCACGGCACGAATTTTGTATGTTCCCCCGTGCCTGTCCTCTGTGTCATCCCGGCGCGGCTCGAGTCGAGCCGTCTTCCTCGCAAGCCTCTCCTGCTGCTGGCGGGCGAACCGCTCATCCTCTGGGTGATCCGGCGGGTCGCCGCGGCTGCCGTGTGCGATCGCCTCGTCGTCGCGACCGATGCGCCCGAGATCGCGGGGGTGGTGGAGCGCGCCGGATGGGAGGCCGTCTTGACGTCGCCGGAGCATCAATCGGGCACCGAGCGCGTTTCGGAAGTCGTTGCCAACAAAGCCTTTAAAGACTTCG
>WNFJ01651660.1_pt2 | contig 23032 bp, 20 predicted proteins | sample 5400461 | NCBI WGS metagenome assembly WNFJ01 (sample SAMN13153349, study PRJNA577476) | soil metagenome | isolation source: 115 cm saprolite on Douglas fir-dominated hillslope | place: USA:California | collected 2013-09-17
TTTTCTACCGCGATGAACTCGAGGTGCTTGCACATCACGACGATTCTGTGAGCATTGACTACGCCTACACACGAGCTGCTCCAAAAAACTGGCCGCGGCCACCGGGTCGCATCGACGCTGCTCTGATCGCGAGCGCAACCTGGCCGTCAAACCTTGTCCCAACTTTCTACGTTTGCGGCCCCACATCGTTTGTTGAAACGGCTGCTGGCCTCCTTAGCGCCAGCAGAAACAGCCCCGATAAGATCAAGACGGAGCGTTTCGGGCCGACTGGAGAACGGAAATGACTTTAGCGACGTATGACCACCTCGACGGAAATGCTGCGGCGGGTGAGTTAAGCAGAATATTCGCCATCGACGTTACGGCTGCAGAAGGGCAGTGTGCGAACTGCGGCGCAACCAAGCGCTTTGCCGAGGCGCATTTATACATGCACGGTCCCGGTGTCGTGGCGCGTTGCGGCGTGTGCGAGCACGTACTCCTTCGTCTTGTAAATGTTCACCAGCGCGTGTTTCTTGACGTACGTGGCATGACATACTTGAGCCTCGACACCGCGCAAGTCCAAGTGTGATGAATCGGATTTTCAAAAACGAAGTTCAATCACGCTTCAGGCGAATCGTTCGCCGCGATGGGGTCGCAGGCGATGCGCCTCATGAAGCGGAGGCTGTGCCGGCCTCCGGGCCTGCCCACGCAGTGCATCCCGCTCACCCGCCCGCTTATCATGCCTCTGGTCGCGAGCACATGGATCGCGAAGCACACTCCAGCCACGACCAGCACGCCGGTCACTCGGCCGAAATGTTTCGCCGGAGGTTTTGGTGGACGCTGCTGCTGTCGATCCCGACCTTTGTCTGGGCGCCGATGGTCCAGCATTGGTTCGGCTATCACGCTTTGGGTGGGCTGATAGGGTCGCGCTGGGTCTCCGCAGCGTTTGGGACGCTGCTCTTCACTTATGGTGGCTCCGTATTCATTAAAGGGGCCGTCGCCGAGCTCGCCGGGCGCCTGCCCGGAATGATGACACTGATTTCCCTGGCAATCAGTGTCGCCTTCGGGTTCAGTCTCGCAGTGACGTTCGGATTCCCTGGAACGGACCTTTGGTGGGAACTCGCAGCGCTTGTCACCATCATGCTCCTCGGCCACTGGATCGAGATTCGCTCGGTCTCTCAGGCACAGGGAGCGCTGAAAGAACTCGCCAAGCTGCTCCCTGACAAGGCAGTTCGCATTGTTGGTGAACGCTCTGAAGAGGTCGGCACTACCGATCTTCGCGATGGCGATCTCCTGCTTATCCGCCCCGGTGCAAGCATCCCGGCCGATGGTCTGGTGCGAGATGGTTCGAGCGAAGTGAACGAGTCGATCATAACCGGCGAGTCGCGATTGGTCCCGAAGACTTCGGACAGCAAAGTGATCGCGGGAACTGTGAACGGCTCCGGCTCGCTCCGGGTGGAGGTCACCGGCACGGGAGAGAAGACTGCGCTCGCCGGCATCATGCGTCTTGTGGCTCAGGCCCAAAGCTCGCGTTCTCGCGCACAGGCGCTCGCCGACCGAGCAGCGTTCTTTCTGACCATCGTCGCAGTCGCCGCGGCGGGTGCGACACTGGTGGGCTGGCTCGTCGCCGGAAGGGACGCGTCATTTGTCGTCCAACGCATCGTCACGGTGCTGGTGATTGCCTGCCCCCATGCGCTGGGACTGGCTATCCCACTTGTAGTCGCAATATCCACGACACTCGGGGCGCGCAGCGGGCTACTGGTACGAGATCGGCGCGGGCTCGAGAATGCGCGCAACTTGACAGCCGTCTTCTTTGACAAAACCGGTACACTCACCCGCGGCGAGTTCCGAGTTGTTGAGATTACTACCCGCCACGGCCTAGCCGAGGACGAGGCTCTACGCTTGGCTGCAGCCCTCGAACACGACTCTGAGCACCCGATCGCGCAGGGCATTGTCAAGACGGCAGAGGAACTCGGTCTAGTGATTCCGCCTGCGAGCGGCTTCCAAGCCATCCCAGGACTGGGTGTGCAAGCAGTCGTTGGTGGGAGACAGCTGTCGCTCGGCGGTCCGGCGCTACTCCGCCGGCTCAACGCGGATGTGGAACCTGAGCTCCGCACAGCCGTTGATCGCGCGGCGGCACGCGGTCAGGCGACGGTCACGATGCTCGATCAGACCACGCCGCTGGCCGTGTTCGCTGTGGCTGACGCCATTCGCGAGGAATCGCGCGAGGCCGTGGAGCGTTTACATCAGCAGGGTATCGAAGTGGTCATGATGACCGGGGACACTCAGGCGGTCGCAGACGCCATCGCCGAGAGCCTCAAGATTGACACAGTGTTTGCTGAAGTGCTGCCGGACCAGAAGGCCACGAAGATCCGGGAAGTTCAAAGGCAAGGAAAGCGCGTCGCGATGGTGGGCGACGGTGTTAACGATGCGCCCGCGCTCGTTACGGCGGACGTTGGAATCGCCATTGGGGCGGGCACAGAGGTTGCGGTCGAGGCTGGCGACGTGGTGCTCGTGCGAAGCGATCCGCGAGATGTATCACGAATCGTCGCCTTGAGTAGAGCTACCTATCGAAAGATGATCCAGAACCTCTGGTGGGCCGCTGGCTACAATATCCTGGCCATTCCGGTCGCCGCCGGAGTACTCGAGCCCTGGGGGGTCGTATTGCCTCCCGCCGCCGGTGCCGTGCTGATGACTCTGAGCACCCTCATCGTCGCCGTAAATGCCCAACTCCTTCGCCGCGTCCAATTGTGATCCGCCCCGCAGTCTCTCTTAGAGACTCCCGAGGCTTGCACCGCCATCCACGAACAGCGTCTGACCTGTGATGAAGGCGGCGGTCTCGCCTGCAAGAAACGCGATCGCAGCGGCGACCTCACTCGGTTGCGCGAGCCGTTGCATAGGCACTCTCGCCAGATAGCGGGCCTCGCCTTCACTCGCGCGCGGATTGTTGGCGCGAAACAGCGCCGTTTCAGTTGGGCCCGGTGCGACAGCGTTTGCGGTAATGCCGTCGCCTGCGAGCTCTATCGCCATCGTACGTGTGATACTCTCTAGCGCGGCCTTCGCGGCAGCGTAACTGAAACGAAATGCAAGCCCCCGAGTCACAAGGCTCGTAATGTTGATGATGCGGCCGAATCTCGTGGCGCGCATACCAGGCAATAGCGCCTGGGTGAGTTGCAGCGCCGGACGCACATTCAAGTCCATGACCGTCGCGAACACCGCTGGGTCAACGGCGTCAATAGTCTCATGCCTGGCGAGCCCCACCTTATTGACGATACCCAGCACCCGGCCGTGAGCGGCTAAATGGTCGGCGAGAGCCTGGGTCTGGCCGCGATCCGCGAGATCGGTTTCGATGAAGGCTCCTGGAAAGTGCGTTGGCGACGTTCGTGCGACCCTATAACCGACCAACCATCGTCCACCAGTGCATCGACGGCAGCTCGACCGATTCCCTTGGACGCGCCGGTAACGACAATGAACTTGGTCATAGCGATTGCTGCCTATCCAACGTTCACGCGGACCGGTTTGCGGCGGCCGACACAGGTAAGACCAGCACAAGCTCCTCGCCTTGCAATGAAGCCTCAGCTTGTTCGGGATCTATCTCCACGGGAATCGAAATGAATCGGAGGACATCGCCCGCCGCAAGATCGCGATCGTCTTCGATCTCCCGTTCGCTCGGGGCTGTGAGAAGCAGAACGCTGCGCGGTGAAACGCTGACTAGTAATGGCGTGGCCGCAACACAGCCTGTCGGGATCCGAATTGTGACGAAACAATCGTCCTGCTCACTCGAAAACGCGGCGTCTGGTCCTTTCAAGCCTCCGAGAGGCCGGAACCGATGATTCTGATCGTTCTCGTGGCTAAAGTCGTGGAGTTCATACGGGGCGTAGGCACGCCGGGCAACCTCTCCGTGGATGGTTTTCTCATATCGCTGCATATTTTGATCTCCCTGTTCCCGAGGGAGCCATTGCCTTTTCCGCCGTCAACTCCCTTCGCGTTTGTATTCATTGTGACTTCGCGCGCCGGTCATCAGACATCGCTCAGTATCTCTGACAAAAACCACGCTCTACGCTCGGCTTCGTCAATCCAGATCTCAATTAGACTCGCAGAAGCAACGTCATTGTGCCGCTCACAGACTTCATGCATGCCGCGCAAGAAATCTATGAGTTGTAGGTTGTCAGCGCGCAACTCTACAAACATGAGTCGCGGCGCGACTTTTTCTTCGTTGTTATCCTTCAATCGCTGATGCCGTGAGATATCGCTGATGGACCGAATTGTCGATCCACCGATCTTGCGTGCGCGCTCCGCGATCGCATCTGTCATGGCGAAGATCTGATCGGCCTGTTCATCTAACATTAAGTGGTGGTCGCGGAAGTGCCGGCCGGTCATGTGCCAGTGAAAGTTCTTGGACTTGAGGTAAAGACTGAAAACATCCGAGAGGAGGAGGCACAAACCGCCGGAGAGCTCCGTGACGGCGTCGCGCGATAAATCCGTTCGAATGTCAGAGATCTTCGAGTCTGGATTGTGAAGAGTTTTCGATGTGCTTCCTGTCATGGTGTTTTTCTCCTCTAAGATGCACCAAACGTGTCAAGGGCGAGCTCTGCATTTCGGCGGCAGCTGGAGGGGCTTGCTCAGCTCTCGGCATGCATTGATTTAACGAGATCCGCCGCCGAAGCCCCTTCGAGCGAGAGTCCGTAACCAACTTCTCGTACGATGCGCTCTTTTAACGGCCGGATGAAGTGCGCTCGAGTGTTGCGGCGGGTGACTTCCGGAGCTTTCAGGTAGAGCGCGGCCAACTCGAGGGCCCGAGCGAGTGCTCTGCCATTTGGCACAACCTCGGCCACCACTCCCCATTCGTGCGCGGTCCGTGCGGTCACCGGTTGCGGATTCAGCAAGAACGCCTCCGCCCTTCCTGATCCGGCGCGGTAACTCCAGGTGGTGAAGATTCCGTCACCGGGCACAATGCCACCGGCGAAGTGCGGGAGGTCATTAAAGGTGGCTCCTTCCGCCGCTACAATCACATTGGCAAGAAGGGCATACTCGGAATGGACATTGGCCCTCCCTTCAACCGCGGCGATCACGGGCACCCGAATGTTCGCCAGATTCTCCAGAATCTGGACGCCCTCATCATGCACCTGACTCCAGACATCCGGGTCGGCGACGTTGCCGAATGACGAAAAGTCGATCCCTGGAATGAACTCCCCACCCGTTCCGGTGAGGATGACAATCTTGTTTCCCCGATCCTGCGCGATCCGATAAAAGGCGTCGACGAACTCCGTATGATCCTGCGCCGTAAAAATCAGCGGCCCACCGCCGGTGTGGAACTCGACGACCAGGACGCCCTGGTTGCCGCGGGTCATCTTCACGCTGCGGTAGGCGTCGAAATACTGGGGTTGATTTGTTTGCATGGCAGTTTTTCTTGTCCTTGCTCCCACTGCTGGTTCCAAAAAGCACGACAATCACCAAAGGACAAGAGAGCCGACTGCAAGAGACAAACCTGATTCTATTGGCATGGTCGCCAGCCGCGAGGGAGGTTGCGACCCTGGACGCCCTTGCTGATTGCCACGATTTGAACAGTGGGTCATCAATTGGACACCCGTTAAGAAGCGACGAAACCGGGTTCGCCGGCTAGCCATGTTCTCACAAGTCATTGGCAAATTGCGTTTGAAAGTTCTTGCGCCCACGCCGTGTGTCCAGCTAGCGTGCAGACACTCGATGTGAACAGGGCGTGAGGTGTTGGACCATGTGTTGCAGAAGCTTCTCTCGACGATTGGCATTGTCGCGAGCGCTTCCCAACGTTAGCCGTATTCGGTTGCTTCGAAATGTTGCAAGTGCAGTGCTAATCGTCGTCATCTATTAGAACCGCCCAGTCATTGCTCGCAACCTCGCTTCAGTTTACGTGCGCGTGAAGCGCCCTCGGGGGCATGCGTATTACGGGCGCAGCGTCGTTACCGACGTCTTGGCTAGTTGCTTTCCAGATATTCGGAAGGGACGTCGTCCTCCGGGAACTCTCTGGTTTTGACCTCCGCTACATCTGGGTCCGGGGCATTCTCCACGCCATCGAGAGCTCCTGCCTCGAAGGATTGACCTTCTGCGACTAGTTCGGCAATGCTTTCAGAATCAACTTCTTCGACTGTCGATAGTCCCTGAAGGTCACCCGCCTGCCCGCCTGGTATCAGGTCAGTTGCAGTTTGCATGTGTGCAGTGTCTACTGCAACGTCCAGAACTCTTACGACCTTTCCTTTTCTTAGCTCTCATGCATTTGTAGTCTGCACGCAGCCCCCCAAGTTGGAGCACCGTCCGACGCGGATCAACTGGCCTGCCGCTGTGTCAGGTAAGGAGTAGGCATTTGATAGTGGCCCCATTGATGCAAGACGGAATTCATGAGCGCAAGTGCGGATTCGAACTCGGACGAGGTTTTGTTTTTCGACGTACCAGACAGCCATGGCCCACAATCGCCAACGCAAGATCAGGACCTTTCCAGCCGATGGGGAGTAATCTTGGCCGGCGGAGAAGGCAAGCGCCTTCTGTCCCTGACCAGAAAAATCACAGGCGATGACAGGCCAAAACAGTTCTGTGCGCTTACGGGCGTTGAGACTTTGTTGGAGCAAACGCGGCGGCGGGTGTCGCAAGTAGTCGCAGAGCGACATGCGTTGCTGATCTTGACGAAAACTCACGAGCGTTTCTACAAGGATCAACTACGCGGTGTCCCAGCCCGTAATCTGCTCGTTCAGCCATTTAATCGCGGAACCGCTCCGGCCATCGCCTACAGCTTGACTCATCTTAATTCGGTCGATCGAGAAGCACTGGTCGGATTCTTTCCCTCCGATCATCATTTCGAGAGCGACGGAGCGTTTGCAGTTGCCGTAAGTGAGGCCTTCGAGCACGCGGCAAGGCACGGTGATCATGTCCTCCTCCTTGGTATCGCTCCGGAATCGCCGGAAGAAGGTTACGGTTGGATCGAGCCTGGTGCGCGGCTGCATTGCACCGCCGGAGGTTCTGTATTCGAAGTGCGCCGCTTCTGGGAGAAGCCGTCGAGGGAGACAGCGAAATAGCTGATGAGCGCGGGGGGCCTCTGGAACACCTTCATCATGGTCGGACGTGTGAGTGCGTTCCTCAGCTTGATTCGCCACAGTCTTCCTGATCTGCTCGCACCATTCGAGTCGATGTGGGCGACGATACAACCGGGGACAGAGGACTCCGCGCTGGAAAACCTGTTTTCGAAGATCCCCGCTAGCAATTTTTCTCACGACGTCCTATCAGCCCACCCCTCCGGTCTTACCGTATTCCGGGTACACGGATTGGGTTGGACTGATCTCGGTGAGCCCGAGCGTGTGCTTTCCACGCTCCAATTGCCAGGGCGGCGGGGGGGCAGCCGCCGCCATAACCGAGTGTCCAATGCATGACGCCCTGTTCAAATACTGGCAAGCGGACAGCATTCTGAGGCCGCGGGCCCCGCCTTGACGCTATTTCTGTTTCTCTCTCACAGGAGCTTGGTCCTCGCAAGATCCGCGTGAACTCGCTGAACCCCGGCATGGTCGAGACGGAAGGGCTTCGCGCTTCGGGTCTCAGCGAGCGCTTCCCAACCTAGCCGTATTCGGTTGCTTCGAAATGTTGCAAGTGCAGTGCTAATCGGCATCATTGATTAGAACCGCCTGGCCATTCTTCGCACCCTCGCTTCAGTGTACGTGCGCGTGAAGCGCCCTCGGGGGCATGCGCATTACGGGCGCAGCGTCGCTACCGACGTCTTGGCTAGTTGCTTTCCAGATATTCGGACGGAACGTCGTCCTCCGGGAACTCTTTGGTTTTGACCTCCGCTACATCTGGGTCTGGGGCATTCTCCACGCCATCGAGAATTCCTGCCTCGAAGGATTGGCCTTCTGCGGCTAGCTCGGCAACACTCTCAGAATCAACCTCTTTGACATTCGATAGGGCTTGAAGGTCACCCGCCTGCCCTCCTGCTATCACGTCAGTCGTGGCTTGCCTGTCTGCGGTGTGCACCGCAATGTAAGGATTTTTTGGTCGTCTGCACGTACTGCCCCAACGTTGAGCCGAAGTCTAAAAATCACGCAGTCTTGTTGGTTGCGCAGTCGATCGGCCAATCGATGGTGAGCAGAGTTTCCAAGATAAGGACAATCGAAAGTCGAGATCATCGTTCCGGCTCCAATCGGACGCTGCACGGCCAGCCACCCAAAAACCAAGTGTCTGACGTTCCTGCGGATACAAGCATTGGGGAGGTGCCGGATGTTTCAGGCAACCCGGACCTGATAATGACTCTAGTGCAATGTACGCTAACTGGAATTCGGCGAAGCTGGAATCCCAACACCTGAAAGCTTCACTCTTTTAAGCGTGATGGGTGATGTAACACGTGCATTTCACACAAAACGCCCCGCAAGCGGTTCGGACTCGGCCAGGTTAATGACTACCGCCGATAGCCCCTCAGCCGGATTGGATCCACAATTTGAAAAGCCAGCCGGGTTTCTGCGGGTACACTGATACGGCTACCGATTGTGAGCACCTGACCCGCCGCTTCATCTCCGCCTACCAACTTGGCTGCGTGCCGGTCAACTCCGAGACCACCCGCGTTCGGCGGTTCCTCTGTCTCCGTAACGACAGGATAACGCACGCCGTTGACGGTAACCCCGTGGACACCCAGGGTCAGTTCAGTCATCCCTACACCCCCGGGGCCAAGGTACGATAACGACCGCACCACCAATTCAACGGGTGACTCTTTCGGGATCAGTATGCTGCCATTTTGATCCAGAACGTCTTCGGCCACACTTGCATCGTAGATCGTGCCGCGAAATGCCCTTTGCGTGTTCACACCATCGTTCGCTCGAATTACGAGCCAGGTTCCCGCAGGCACAACACCCGGTTCAGCGGTAACTGGGCGCACAGGCCTGGGTATTGGCGAAGCAGCGCGGTCTGCCCGGCCCGTTCCAATGCAACTGCTGAGACCCGCAGCCGCGAGCACCGTGAAACCGAAAAAATGAAGTCTCATGAAATCGTCCTCCTGCTCACACATAGTGCAACTGAGCGACCGTGCGGTGGAAGTTGCATGGTTTCGCTAGTGAGAGGTAGGGAAGCCGAAAACCAGCGCAAAACGACTCTCTGCTTGCAAATGCCCTGAGACTACTGCCGGCGGGCCGCGTTGGGCGCCCGACAGATGTCTATTAAATGACGCCCTGTTCAAATACTGGCAGGGACCGTGATCCTGACGCCGCATCACACAGTTTCTTTATACGCTCGACAACCAGTCTATTTTGGTTACCGTCGTGCTCACTGGCAGTGCCAAGGACGGAGTTCGGCGTTCCGTCGATTGCCGCCCTCTGTGGTGCCCGAATCCATCCATCCAACCCTCCGCCGTGGAGGCTGGAATGTGAACAGCGCAGGGGGCAAGTATACAGAAACCATAGGAGTGAATCAATGAACTGGTTGATAAGAATCTTGATTAAGCGCGGCATTCTCACAAACGATCTTGATTACCACTTGGTTCGCGCATCCATGGTAGTCATTTTCGCGTTTTTCGGATATTCGAAGTGGTTTAATTATGAGGCGCAAGGATTGATCCCGCTTATCACGCACGGGCCCCTAACCTCCTGGCTGTACCCGGTTTTCGGCATCCGGGGCGCCGGCCGGTTCTTAGGGGTTGCCGAGTGGTCGTTTGGTACTCTCTTGCTCGTAGGATTCTGGAATAAAAAACTGGGAATCCTTGGGGCCATTGGTTCATGTTTCTCTTTTATTGCGACCCTTACGATTATTCCATTCCTGCCGAACGCCTGGACCGCGTCCGCCGGCGGATTTCCGGCAATGAGTCCAGACGGCGCTTTCCTGATGAAGGACCTAGTCCTTTTCGCTGCATCGTTCTATTTGTTGAGGCAGGATGTCATAAGAGCGTCTTCGAGCAAATCAATCACTGAATCACAGGAACGAATCATCCTGAACGAAGGTCCGCGCGGGAGAAGACTTCATGGGCAACTTGAACGGTAAAGTCGCGGTCGTCACCGGAGCTTCAAAAGGCATCGGAGCATCAATTGCAGAGCATCTGGCGGCAGAAGGCGCTTCGGTAGTCGTCAACTATGCGATCAGCAAATCGGGCGCGGACAGCATAGTCACCCGAATCACAGAAAAAGGCGACAAGGCGATTGCGGTTCAAGGGAATGTCTCCTTGGTGCAGTACATTCAACTTAGTGCAGTACATTCAACGGCTTTTCGCTGAGACGAAGAAGGCGTACGGTAAGCTGGACATTCTGGTGAACAATGCCGGTGTTTACGAGTTTGCCCCGCTGGAAGCCATAACGTCGGAGCACGTGCATAAGCTGTTTAATCTAGACGTCTTCGGTCTGATACACGCTACTCAAGAAGCCGTGAAGCTCATGGAGCCTGGTGGCGGTTCAACCATCAACATCGGGTCCATAGTTGGCGCTATGCCGGCGCCCCAGGCCTCAGTTTAGAGCGCGACGAAAGCAGCGGTTGACGCTATTTCTGCTTCTCTCTCACAGGAGCTTGGTCCCCGCAAGTTCCCGTGAACTCGCTGGACCCCGTGATGGTCGAGACGGAAGGGCTTCGCGCATCGGGCCTCAGCGAAGGAGCATTTCGGGAACAGCAGGAGAGGGAAACTCCTCTGGGACGAGTCGCTCAACCGGACGACATTGCTCCAGCGGCGGCTTTCCTCGCAAGCGATGATGCTCGCTGGATCACCGGTCAAGTAATTATCGCTGCTGGCGGCAAACGGATGTGAACGTTCCGATGAGAGTTAGTCTCGCCGATTTTTCACTGCGAAAGCCTCGGACAGGCAGCGCTCCTGCGCCGCCCCCAAGCGTCACCGCAACCGTCCGTAATCGGCGAAAAAAGGTAGAATGGTGGAGTTGCATCCAGTGTAGGAGGGCGCGATCAGCGGGAAGGGAGGCCCGCGAATACAAGCTTCAAACTAGAAGAAATCTCACCAGAGTGCCATCCTCCCGTGCAAGCATTACCAGGTCTGTGAGGCTTGATGTAGCCGTTGCCTTCGATGACTGTCGGCCATCGACGAAGCGCCGTAATAGCTGGTTAGGACAATCGGTGTGGTGCTTTCAGAATACGTCCTTGAACCTCTCCGAATGGATGAGGAGTTCGTCCTCTACCGTGGACAGCACCACCTTGCAGAGACTCCTTCCATTCTTCTACTAGCGCCTGTTTCCTCTCACCCGTCGCTCGAGACCTTCAAAAAAATGGAGCACGAATACTCATTGAGAGATCAGCTGGACTCAACATGGGCGATTCGGCCCCAGGCTCTCTCCCAGCACAGCGGGGAGACGGCGCTCGTGCTCGAGGACCCTGGCGGAGAGCCTCTCGATCTGCTCATCCAAGGACCGATGGAAATGGCGCAATTCTTGCGCTTAGCCGTCGGTCTCACATCCGCACTCGGTCGGTTACACAAGCAGGATCTGATCCACAAGGACCTCAAGCCGTCCAACGTTCTTGTTAACTCCGCTACTGGCGAGGTCTGGCTCAGGGGCTTTGGTATCGCTTCGCGCCTTCCGCGCGAGCGCCAGTCGCCCGCCCCGCCCGAGTTCATCGCCGGAACACTCCCTTACATGGCGCCCGAACAGACCGGACGAATGAATCGCTCAATCGATTCCCGGAGCGACCTCTATGCCCTCGGCGTAACGCTTTACGAAATGCTCACCGGGAGTCTGCCTTTCTCGGCTTCCGACCCGATGGAATGGGTGCACTGCCACATCGCACGACAGCCGGCGCCGCCCGGCGAGCGGTTGAAGGATATCCCGGGCCCAGTTTCTGCCATCATCATGAAGCTGCTCGCCAAAACGCCTGAAGAACGCTACCAGACAGCGGCCGGCGCTGAGAGTGATCTTCGGCGCTGTCTCGCTGACTGGGAGCCTCAGCATCGCATCGACGAATTCCCGGTCGGCGAACACGACACGCCGGACCGGCTGCTAATTCCCGAGAAATTATACGGGCGAGCATCCGAGATCGATACCCTGCTCGCCTCCTTCGAGCGCGTCGTGGCCAGCGGCAGACCGGAGTTGGTGCTTGTTTTAGGATACTCCGGTGTCGGCAAGTCCTCCGTTGTCAATGAGCTCCATAAACCACTTGTTCCGCCCCGCGGCCTTTTTGCATCAGGCAAGTTCGACCAGTACAAGCGCGACATCCCTTATGCCACTTTGGCGCAGGCCTTTCAGAGCCTTCTCCGCCCGCTTCTGACGAAGAGCGAGGCAGAGCTGAGTAAATGGCGCGACGCTCTTTGTGGGGCCTTAGATCCTAACGGACAGCTCATTGTGGATCTGGTTCCCGAACTGAGGCTCATCATTGGAGAACAGCCACCAGTCCCTGAACTTCCCCCACAGGATGCGCAAGGCCGGTTTCAGCTGGTATTTCGTCGATTCATCAGCGTGTTCGCACGGCCGGACCATCCGCTCGCCCTGTTCCTCGACGATTTGCAATGGCTCGATGAAGCAACGCTCGATTTGCTCGAGGATTTGTTGACCCAGCCGGATGTGAAGTACTTGATGTTGATCGGCGCCTACCGGGACAACGAAGTCAAATCCGCCCATCCGCTGATGCGGAAGCTGGAAGCGATCCGCCAGGCTGGAGCGATAGTACGGGACATCGTACTTGCACCCCTAGTCCGTGAAGATCTGGCACAGTTAATTGCGGATTCTGTTCAATGCGAACCGGAGCGCGCCACTCCGCTGGCGCACCTAATCCATGAGAAGACGGCTGGTAATCCATTTTTCGCAATTCAGTTTATTTCTGCACTCGCGGAAGAAGGTTTACTCACCTTCAATCACGACGAAGGGCGGTGGTCCTGGGACCTGAATCGCATTCACGCCAAAGGTTACACCGATAATGTGGTGGACCTTTTGGTCGGGAAGTTGAACCGCCTGCCCCTGGAAACCCAGAACGCGTTGCAGCAGCTTGCCTGCCTGGGGAACAGCGCTGACTTCACAATGCTGCGAATGGCTTACCAGGATTCAACCGAGGAAATGCACGCGCAGCTTTGCGAAGCCGTCCGAACCGGTCTCATCTTCCGCTCGGAAGGTTCCTATCGGTTCCTCCACGACCGTGTCCAGGAAGCGGCCTATTCTTTAATCCCAGAAGAAATTCGCGCCCAGGCCCACCTCCGAATAGGAAGGCTCCTCGCAGCGCACACCCCTCCCGAGAAGCTGGAGGAGTCGATTTTCGAGATCGTCAATCAGCTCAACCGCGGAGCGGCATTGATCACCTCGCTTGATGAACGTGAGAGACTGGCCGAACTCAACCTGATTGCGGGTAAGCGCGCCAAGGCCTCCACGGCCTACGCATCGGCGCTCAACTATCTCATCACTGGTTCAGCACTGTTGGTGGACGACAATTGGGGGCGCCGGCATCAGCTCTCGTTCCAGTTGGAATTGCACCGGGCCGAATGCGAGTTCTTGACTGGTGAGTCGTCGGCGGCAGAGGGGCGGTTGGCTATTCTTTCGTCCCGCGTCGCGAATTTGCTCGAACTAGCGAGCGTCGCATGCTTGCGCATGGATCTGTACACGACGCACGATCATCGCGATCGTGCTGTTGCCGTCTGTCTCGACTACCTCCGGCATCTTGGCATCGAATGGTCGCCACATCCCACAGAAGAGGAAGGAAGGCGTGAATATGAGCGGATTTGGTCACAGCTTGGGGCCCGTGGAATCGGACACCTCATTGATCTACCCGTCATGCACGATCCGGCGACCCTCGCGACTATGGATGTTCTGACCAAGGTTGTGCCGGCTGCAATGTTTAGCGACGCTAAGCTTGGTTCCCTGTTAATCTGCAGAGCCGTTAACCTCAGCATCGAGTATGGTAACAGTGACGGGTCGTGCTTCGCGTACGTATACCTTGGGATGATAGCCGGCCCGCACTTCGGCAATTACAAGGTCGGATTTGAATTCGGCCGTCTCGGCTATGAACTCGTCGAAAAGCGCGGATTGAAACGCTTCCAGGCCAGGACTTACATGTTGTTCGGAAGTCACGTCATGCCGTGGACGAAGCATATCCGGGATTGCCGTGAGGTAGTACAACGGACGTTCGACGCCGCGAACAAGATCGGTGACCTTTGTTTCGCTGCGTACAGCTGCAATAACGTGAACACGAATCTTCTTGCGGCGGGAGATCCGCTCGTGGAAGTGCAACGTGAAGCCGAAAGCGGTCTTGAGTTCGCGCAGAAGGCTCGGTTTGGTCTCGTTATCGACATCATCGCCGCGCAGCTCGGGCTTATTCGGACCCTTCGGGGGCTGAGCTCGAAATTTGGCTCCTTCAACGATGAGCGGTTCGATGAGCTTCGGTTCGAGGAGCGTTTGGCGCGTGACCCTACATTGGCTCTCCCCGAGTGCTTTTACTGGATCCGAAAGCTGCAGGCTCGCTTCCTTGCCGCGGACTATGCTTCCGCCATGGATGCATCGTTGAGAGCTCAACGCCTGCTTTGGGCGGTACCGTCAAATTTTGAAACAGCGGAGTATCACTTCTATCGTGCGCTTTCTCACGCGGCATCCTGGGAATCCGCATCTGCGGACCAGCAACAGCACCATCTCGAGGCTCTCGCCGCTCACCGTCAGCAGCTCCAAATCTGGGCGGAGAGCTGCCCGGAGAATTTCGAAAACCGCGTCGCGCTGGTGAGCGCTGAGATCGCACGCATCGAGGGCCGTGAGCTCGATGCTGAGCGTCTTTATGAACAGGCCATCTGTTCGGCTCGAGCTAATGGTTTTGTCCACAATGAGGCGCTCGCTGACGAGCTCGCCGGCCGCTTCTACGCGGCACGCGGTTTCGAGAAGATCGCGCGGGCTTATTTGCGGGAAGCTCGGTATGGCTACCTTCGTTGGGGGGCCGATGGCAAGGTAAAACAACTCGACCAGTTATATCCCGACCTCAGAAAGGAGGAGCCGCTGCCGGGTACGACGAACACGATCATGGCGCCGGTCGAGCTCCTGGACCTTGCTACGGTTATCAAAGTCTCGCAGGCTGTTTCCAGCGAGATCGTTCTAGAAACACTGATTGATACGCTCATGCGCACAGCGATCGAGCACGCGGGTGCGGAGCGAGGTCTTCTGATTCTTCCGCGAGGTGATGACCTCTGGATAGAAGCAGAAGCGACGACTAGTGGCGACGCTGTAATCGTGCATTTGCGAGGAGCGCCCCTTGCCGCGGCCGCGCTGCCGGAGTCGATCGTCCACTATGTCCAGCGCACCCAGGAAAACGTAATTCTCGACGATGCCTCAGCCCGGAACCCGTTTACCGCTGATACATATGTCGTTCAGCATCACGCGCGTTCCATTCTCTGCTTGCCCCTGATTAACCAAGCCAAACTCAGTGGTGTGCTCTACCTTGAAAATAACCTGACCGCGCACGTCTTCACTCCCACCCGGATCGCGGTACTGAAACTGCTTGCGTCGCAAGCCGCAATTTCACTAACGAACACAAGTCTCTTTCGTGATCTCGAAGAACGCGAGGCGAAGATCCGTCGCCTGGTCGACTCCAACATCCTAGGGGTCTTCATCCGTAGATCCGACGGAAACATTATCGAGACCAACGACGCGTTTCTAAACATGGTGCAGTATGAGCGTGAAGAATTCGTCTCAGGTAGCGTGGGCTGGACGGACCTGACACCCGTAGAATGGCGCGACCGCGACGAAGTGGCCGAGTTAGACCTCATGCGGACCGGGACTGTCCAACCTTACGAGAAGGAGTTCTTCCGGAAAGACGGCAGCCACGTACCCGTGCTCGTCGGAGGCGCGCTGTTCAAAGAAGGCGGGAACGAGGGTGTTGCCTTTGTGCTCGATTTGAGCGAACAAAAACGCGCTGAGGCGGCCTTAAGACGCAGCGAAACCTATCTGGCGGAAGCGCAGCGCCTGGCACACACGGGTGCTTGGGCCTTCTCTCTTTCGTCGACGGAAAGCAGCTATTGGTCTTCGGAATACTATCAAATTTATGGCCTCGATCCGGCCAAGGACCCGGGGGGGCGCTCCGCTGTCCTCGAACGGGTTCACCCTGATGACCGAGCAGGGCTTGATCGCAAGTTCAAAGAGGCAATTCGCCAAAAAACGGATTTCGAAAACGACTTTCGGATTATTCTCCCGGATGGAACCGAGAAACGCCTTCACATGGTTGCTCATCCGGTCATCGACCCAAGTGGCGAGGTTATCGAGTTCGTCGGGACATCGATGGATGTCACGGAGCAATATCAAAGTAGAGCGGCCTTGGAAAGGGCGTTCGATGAGATCAAGACGCTCAAGGACCAGCTCTACAGAGAAAATCTGGCGCTACGGGACGAAGTCGATCGGGCCTCGATGTTTGAGGAAATCGTCGGAACCTCAACGGCGCTGCAAGCCGTGCTTTCCCGCATTGCGAAAGTCGCTCCGACCGACTCTACAGTTTTCATCACCGGAGAAACAGGCACCGGCAAAGAACTCATCGCGCGTGCTGTTCACAAACGGTCCCGGAGGTCTGGATGCGCCTTCGTCAGCGTGAACTGTGCCGCCATCCCGCCGTCGCTCGTTGCGTCCGAATTATTTGGTCATGAGAAGGGAGCCTTTACAGGAGCCACGCAGCGTCGACTTGGGCGTTTCGAACTGGCTGACGGCGGAACGATTTTCCTGGACGAGGTAGGCGACCTTCCGCCAGACACCCAAGTCGCGCTCTTGAGAGTGCTACAAGAACGTGAATTCGAGCGGGTTGGTGGAGCGAAGCCCATCCGGGTCAATGTCCGCGTCATCGCTGCAACGAATCGCGATCTGAAAGCCGCCACTGCCAGTGGGACCTTCCGCCTGGACCTCTTCTACCGGCTAAATGTATTTCCCATCGAAGTACCACCTCTTCGAGAGCGTAAGGATGACATTTTGATCTTGCTCGAATATTTCGTAAAGCGCTACGCAAGCCGGACAGGGAAGAATTTCAGGTCGATCGACAAAAAAACACTCGAACTTTTCGAGTCCTATGAATGGCCAGGCAATATCCGTGAGTTGCAGAACGTAATTGAGAGGTCTGTAATTGTGAGTTCCGGTGATGTTTTCTCGATCGATGAATCGTGGCTCCCTAAAGTATCCTCTCAAACGGCATCTTCGGCTCAAGCGTCGCCGCCTCTCAAAGGCGAGCCCCGTGGAGAACGGGAAATCATCGAGGCCGCGCTGGCCGAGAGCAGAGGCCGGGTTTCCGGGCCAGCAGGGGCGGCGGCCAAGCTCGGAATTCCGCCGACGACTCTTGCGTCCAGGATCAAAGCGCTCAAGATCCGGAAGGGCCAGTTCAAATTCGGCTAGCCAGCTCGTTAAAATCGTCAGAATCGTAAAACTCGTCAGGCCGACGTAATCCGGCTTTCCGTTTATCCCTTATTAGTCAATACATTACGAGTGGTTCCGGGGTTGCACTAATACACGCGGCACGGCTGGAACCAAACAGTACACAATGAGCTGCAGAATCGAACGGCTGATCAGTGGGGAAGACTTGGCGGTCTTGTGCGTAAGTGGCTGCCTCAGAGGGCAACACGTGGATACGCTTAGAGACTCGCTCCAACGGGAAAAGGGAGAAGTGGCCATCGATCTTAAAGATGTCCTTCTCGTCGATCGCGAAGCTGTGAAGCTCCTTGCCCTCAGCGAAACGAACGGAACCGAACTCAGAAATTGTCCAGCATATATACGTGAGTGGATCGCACGCGAGAAGGCTGGTCCGGAAGGCCTCACGCCGGGAGCCTGGGTGGATATCGAAAATGTTTGACGCAAATCGTCGCCGACTAGGCCGTCATCGAGACAATGGCGAACCAGCGCGGTTCAAGGAGAAAAACGATGCCGACTTCTGAATTATCTGGACTAACGCCAAAGATTGCACCAGAACTTGTGGGGGTGGGAACTTGACCGAGGGTACCAAATCGCAAAAAGACTTTCCTCCTGAAGATTCAATTCCGGACGGCGCAGTCTCTCTGGAATCGATCCTGTGCACGGAGGAGTTGCGTCGTCGCCCATGGCGTCCGCCCGATTACGAGAAGGAGAACCGCGCGCTGGTGGCGCTGGCCAGTGCACTGGTCGACTCAAAGTCGAATATTTTTCAGACATTGGCTGAGATGATCCGGGACATCACCGAGTGCGACTCCTCTGTGCTTAGTCTGCTAACGAAGGATGATGGCGAGCACAGGTTCTATTGGCCGGCCATCGCCGGGGTATGGAAACCGCACATCGGGAGCGGGACGCCGCGTAATTTCGGTCCCTGCGGAGACGTGCTTGATCGTAATTGCGCCTTGTTGTTCCAACACTTCGAGCGGCGTTATCCTTATTTGCGACCGATCATACCTCCGGCGGAAGAGGGCTTGCTCGTTCCCTTCTATGTCGGGGACAGAGCAGTCGGGACGATATGGGCGATCATGCACACTGATCGTCGTAAGTTCGACGCGGAAGATGAGCGGCTCATGAGCGCACTAGGGCGATTCGCTTCTGTGGCGTATCAAACTGTGGAATCAATCGACGGCCTCAAGGGCCAAATCGCCGCGCGCCAACAGGCCGAAACAGCGTTGCATGAGCTGGCCACCGGGTTGGAAGCCAAGATCCAACGCTTAGTCGGCGCGAATATTATGGGGATCTTCACCTGGAATCTTGAAGGTAGGATTGTCGAGGCCAATGAAACATTTCTCAAAATGGTGCAATATGGCCGTGAAGACCTCACTTCGGGTAACGTGCGCTGGACGGACGCAACACCTACGGAATGGCGCGCCCTGGACGAGCTGGCGTTGGCAGATCTCAAGGCGACCGGGACCGTCCAACCGTACCAGAAGGAGTTTTTCCGGAAAGACGGCAGTCGCGTGCCCGTGCTTGCTGGCGCCGCGCTGTTCGAAGAAGGCGGGAACGAGGGTGTCGCCTTCGTGCTGGATTTGACCGAACAAAAGCACGCCGAGGAGGCCCTCCGAAGAGTTGAGCAGCAGGCGCGGTCGATTGTCGATTCTGCCCTGGACGCCGTCGTCACCATGGATGCAGATGGGATGATCACCGACTGGAACAAGCAGGCAGAAGAAATTTTCGGGTGGACGCGGCCGGAAGCGCTGGGCCGACGGATGTCGGAGACAATCATCCCGCTGCAATATCGTTTGTCCCATGAAAGCGGTCTGCGGCACTTTTTCAAGACGGGTCAAGGTGCAGTTCTGAACCAGCGAATCGAAATCACCGCTCTCCGTCGTGACGACAGGGAATTTCCAGTCGAGCTAACTGTCACGCCATTGAAATCTGGTGATACTTGGATTTTTAGCTCTTTTATCCGTGATATTAGCGAGCGCAAGCGCTCAGAGGAGCAGTTGCGGACGAGCGAGCTAAACCTTCGCAGGATGACCGAAACGATTCCCGAGATGCTTTGGAGCGCTACGCCCGATGGAGCGATCGACTACTGCAACGCCCGTGTGCTGGACTACACGGGCCTATCTCAAGAAGAAATCAAAGGTAGTGGCTGGATGAAAACGATTCATCCGGATGACGCCGATGATACCGAGCGGTCATGGACTCATTCCGTCGAGAACGGCGCTCCTTTTCGATGCGAATTCCGATGCCTGCATGCATCAGAGGGCATGTACCGGTGGTGCGTGTCCAGCGCACTGCCGTTGCGCGCCTCCGATGGGGGCATTCTGAAGTGGTATGGCACCGTCGTCGACTTCCATGATCGGAGGCAGGCTCAGGAAGACCTGCGCAACACGCAGGCTGAACTGGCACATGTGAATCGGGTGATGACGATGGGTGAGCTTACGGCCTCGATTGCTCACGAGGTGAGCCAGCCTCTCGCCGCAGCCATCGCTAGTGGTGACAGTTGTACGGCGTGGTTGGCGAGCGAGCCTCCGAACCTCGAAAAAGCGCGCGTCGCCGCAAGTCGGATGATTCAGGCCGCGACACAAGCCAACGCCATTGTGCAGCGTGTTCGCGCCCTGTTCAAGAAAACTCCTTCAATCACTACATCAGTAGACATGAACGAGCTGATCGAAGAAACGATGTCTTTTGTACACGGCGAGGCACAGCGGAAGAATGTCTCCTTCCGCGCCGAGCTCGACGACGCACTTCCAAGGGTGAGTGGTGACCGGGTTCAGTTGGAGCAAGTCATTCTGAACTTGATGATGAACGGAATTGAGTCCATGGCCGGTCTTGATAGCGAACCCAAGCGGGTCCTGATTCGATCAGCACTTCCGAATCCAGGCGAAATTCTGGTATCCGTTGCGGATACGGGGCCAGGAATCGATTCACAACATGCGGGGCGGTTGTTTGCACCTTTCTTCACCACCAAACCACAGGGCATTGGAATGGGACTGCCGATCAGCCGATCGATCATCGAAGCGCACGGCGGCCGGCTCTGGGCCGAGAAGAACGAGCCCCGTGGTGCTGTGTTCCATTTCATCTTGCCCTTGAAAGCACCAAGCGAATGAGCGATTTGAACTGCATCGTGTTCGTGGTCGACGACGATCCGTTGGTTCGGGATTCCGTCGCAGACCTACTTGGCTCGGGCGGCTTCGCGGTACAAACGTTCGGATCAGCGACAGAGTTCATTCAGACCAAGCGTCCGGATATTTCGGCCTGCTTGATTCTCGACGTTGAACTCCCCGATCTTAGCGGTCTCGATCTTCAAACCGAGCTGGCGAAGTCGGGCTTTGAGGTGCCCATCATCTTTCTCACCGGACACGGCGATATCCCAATGAGTGTGCAGGCGATGAAGGCGGGTGCTATGGAATTTTTGACGAAGCCGTTCCGCGGCCGGGAGCTGCTCGACGCCGTCAAGCAGGCCCTTGCGCGCGATGCGGAGTTCCGCAAGCAAAGATCGGAGACCTTGGATCTCCGAGAACGGCTCGGAACCTTGACTCCGCGCGAGCGTCAAGTCCTGGCGCTGGTCGTTACCGGCCTCTTAAACAAGCAGATCGCTGGCGAGCTTGGCACCAGCGAATTGACCATCAAAGCCCACCGCGGCCATGTGATGCGCAAAATGCACGCGGCCTCATTCGCCGACCTCGTACGAATGGCCGAGAAACTCAAGATCTCCCCAGCGCAACAACCGACCGCTACCAAAGGAGAATAGACCTCAAATGGCAACGCTGTTAGCATTCGAATTGAGGATAGTGAACCTCAATGAAATGGCCGGTTGGCATGGATGAAAAAGCATTGAAGGTACACATCGCAGTCGTTGACGACGACGAGCTTGTGCGTGAATCCCTGAGCGACTGTATGGAATCGGCAGGATTTTCGGTTGAGGGCTTCGCTTCAGCCGAGGAATTTTTGGCGTCGAATTCTGGGCAGAACACGGCTTGTTTGATCTTAGACATAGCTTGTTTGATCTTAGATATACAACTGCCGGGCGTGACCGGCCTGGAGCTTCAGCGTCGGCTGGGCGACCCCGCTCGGCCGCCAATCGTATTCGTAACCGCGAACGCAACGGACGCGAATCGCGAGATGGCGTTGAAAATGGGCGCCAAAGGCTTTTTGTCCAAACCTGTTCGGTGCCAAGAACTGGTGAACGCGGTAAGAGCGGCAATCCCCTCATAGGTTACCGCCACATCGCGGCACGTATTTCTGGAAGGTCCACGCAAACGACGGAGGACTCTATGGCTACGTATTTTGTTGGTCGCGTGAAGGAGTAGAACGATGCCTATCTCGGATTTGATTGGATCTAGCCCGAAGTTCCGGGCTGTACTTGAGAATGTGGGAATAGTAGCTCCCGTGGACTGCACCGTCCTCATCCACGGCGAGACCGGTACTGGCAAGGAAGTGATCGCGCAAGCTATCCATGAAGCCAGCCCACGTCGGCAACACCGTCTTGTAGCAGTTAACTGCACGACAATTCCCGCCGCGCTTCTTGAAAGTGAGCTCTTCGGACATGAGAGGGGCGCGTTCACGGGAGCAGTCGCGCAGAGGCTGGGGCGTTTTCAAGCCGCCGATCACGGTACTCTCTTTCTCGACGAAATCGGCGAACTACCGATTGAACTGCAACCCAAGCTTCTGCGAGCGATTCAGGAGCGGGAAATCGAACGACTCGGGACTTCGCATACGACTCGAGTCGATGTGCGGATAGTGGCTGCAACAAACCAGAATCTGGAGCAGATGGTAAGTGAGCGGCGATTCCGAATGGATCTATACTACAGACTCAAAGTATTTCCTATCGCCCTTCCGCCGCTGCGCGAACGAATCGGTGATATCCCGTTGCTTGTAGATCACTTCGTTCAAAGCTCTGCTCGCCGACAAGGCAAGTCGATCGAACACGTCTCAGATGATGTTATGGCCGCAATGGAGAGATACGACTGGCCGGGCAATATCCGGGAGCTGCAGAACTTCATCGAGCGATCAGTAATTCTGACGAGGGGCACAGAGTTGCGAGCTCCGGTCGAGGAGCTCTACAAGAATGAAGTGTTTGCCGACGACGCGCGCACGCTGGCAGATGCCGATAGGGTCCACATCATAAATACTCTCCGTAAAACGGACTGGGTCGTCGGAGGAAAGTATGGTGCTGCTTGCAGACTCGGACTAAACAGGACAACTCTTGTCGCCAAGATGCGAAAGCTCGGAATTTCGCGCGAAATTGTAGAACAGGGGGCTGCGCTGTCGAACTCGTACGCCAACGTGCCGCTCAAGGGTCTGTCGGTGCCCGCGTGAGATTAGAGGGAACCGCCCTTGGATGTCCTTTCTAGTGCACGCACAGTATCAGCGGCGCTGCGCATTATTCGAGGAAGCCGCCTTGGCAGATCAGGCTTATAGCACTTATAGCAAGCCGCCCAAAGCTGCTCCCCGAGCAGTGGCAATTAGATGACGCGCTGTTCAAGTGCCGTCAATCGTGGAATGCGATCATGCTTCACTCAAAGCTCCGCGCGGCGGGAAAAGCTGAGAATACGCCTGTTTTTGCGGCCGGCAAAGCTTTGGCTATTCCGGTGCTTCTCGACGAGGCGGAGCGGGTCAACTATGAACCGAAGAATGGCAACCGTTCTCCTTTAGCTCATCACATCTCGGACGTCGGGCAAATGGAAGCGCAAAGCGTTGTTGCCTTCAATGGATTCAAGCTGGTGGACAAAACGGGAAATATAGGAATCAAGCATGGCAGACAAATTCACAGGGAAAGT
>WNFJ01462811.1_pt1 | contig 23014 bp, 19 predicted proteins | sample 5400461 | NCBI WGS metagenome assembly WNFJ01 (sample SAMN13153349, study PRJNA577476) | soil metagenome | isolation source: 115 cm saprolite on Douglas fir-dominated hillslope | place: USA:California | collected 2013-09-17
GCTGGAGTGCCACAGGCGTGTGTCAAGCGGGCAAGAGCGACGTTGTGCAGATAGATCGCGCTCAAACGAGTGGTGCGCGTCCGCGTTACGTCCGATGCGGCTTGGAGGATGTCTAGTTGTGTTCCCAATCCGGCAGCGAAATTGCCCTTGGCGATCTCCAGGGCCTCGTCAGCCGTCTGCACATTTTGTGTCTCGGTTTCAAGCACGCGTTCGGCTTGTTGAAGATCGTAAAAGGCGCTTCGCACTTCTGAGGCAACGCTCCGCCGCGCTGCTGCGAGAGCTTCCACTGCTGCCCCCCGCCGGGCGCGAGTCGCCTGCATTCGTCCTTTCGTGGCGAATCCATCGAATATGTTCCAGGTTGCATTTATCCCCACGACGACGCCGTAGTTAAATTCGGGACCGACGTCCGGGTCCCGCTCGCTGTAAACCTCGTATCCAGAAAAAGCCCGGACATGTGGACGCAGCACGCTGCGATCCAGAACATACTGTTGATCTTCGATCCGGATGTCTTTCTGTCGTCCTTTGATGACCGGTCGATTCACGTCAGCCCGAGCGAGGCAGTCATTTAGGTCCGGATGATTGGGTAGATATTGCAATTCGCCGGCGACCTCGAATGGGGCGACTTGCGTTCCCGGATGCAAATCGATGCCCAACAGTTCTGCTAATCGCAAGTAGGAGTTTTTCAATTCAGTCTGTGCATTGAAGAGTTCTGGCCGCTCGTTGGCCAGGGCCACCTCTGCTCGTTGAACGTTCAATTTGCCAACGATGCCGGCATTCAATTGGTCCTGCTGGTTCTTGAGTTCCTCGTCTAAAACCCGCACGGATTCTTCGCGTACGTGGACCTTTGCCCGGTTCAGCAGGAGTTCGTTGAAGGCGATCCGCGCATCCATAGTTACGCGGCTGGCAGTTTCCTGAAGCTCGTAATTTGCTTTGTCGATGTTCAACTGCGCGATGGCACGTTGGCTAGTTACCTGTCCACCAGTATAAAGGTTCTGTTCGAGCCGAACCGTTGCATCGTAATCTTCCTGGCGGAGGTTCGTCTCGCTCTGGGTCTGTCGTTTATCGTACAACCCACTGGAGGTCAGCGAGGGATAAAACCCCGAACGCGCTTCAATGAAACCCCCACGCGCTGCCAACACTTTCTTGCGCGCAATCAAGATGTCAGGGTTGCGCTCCTGGGCGACGGCGACCGCTTGTTCGATGGTGTAAACGGGGAGCGCCTCGAGTGCCTTGGGAAAAGCAGGCAAAGCGGCAGCTATCAGCATGCTGATGGCCGGGAACTTCAAACGCATTTCGTTTATCTCCTTGCGCGGGCCTTTTTTGCACCAAGAACGCCCTCGACTTTTCCCCTTATATCAGTTCTTGCAAGCGGGCGCGACTTCGGACACATTCCGCGCTTGCAATACTTAGAGCTACAGGTAGGCACAGCCTATCGTTTAAACGGCCTAATTTGTGTCTTGCTCCGAATAACCTACATCAGATAGGTTTTCAGCTTTAACAATCTAGCAATGAGAAAAATAAGAATCGCCGTTGTCGGGGTTGGAAATTGTGCCAGCTCTCTTGTTCAGGGAATAAACTTCTATGACGGCTCGTCCGCTAACGGCGCTGGCGTGGGATTGATGCACCGGCAGATTGGTTTCTACCGGCCAAGCGATATCGAGGGCGTCGCTGCTTTTGACATCGACCGCCGTAAAGTCGGTCTCGACGTCAGCAAAGCGATCTTCTCGCCCCCCAATTGCACAAAGGCCTTCTGCGAGAAAATCAAGCTTACCGGCGCGATTGTAAAAATGGGCTGCGTTTTGGACGGTTATCCTCCGCATATGAGCGATCAGGATCCGCTTCGCACATTTCTTCCACTGGAGAAAGAATCCACTCGCGAGGAGATCATCGCCGAATTGAAAAATTCCTCGGCGGAACTGATGGTGAATTATCTCCCTGTCGGCTCTGAACAGGCGACCCGTTTTTATGCCGGCTGCGCGCTCGAAGCGGGGCTGGGGTTTGTGAACAATATCCCGGTCTTCATCGCGAGCGATCCCAAATGGTCGAAGCGTTTTGCTGACAAAAATCTGCCTCTCATCGGCGACGATATTAAGGCGCAAGTGGGCGCAACGATCGTGCATCGGGCGCTGGTGGATCTGTTTCGAAAACGCGGAGTAAAAATCGTGCGGACGTATCAATTGAACACCGGCGGCAACACTGACTTCCTGAACATGCTCAATCGCACTCGCCTTGCATCGAAGAAAACGTCAAAGACCGAAGCGGTTCAATCTGTGATGGGCGAGCGCTTGGCGGACGAAAACATTCACATCGGCCCGAGCGATTACGTGCCGTGGCAGCTCGACAACAAGATCGCTTTCATCCGTGTGGAAGGCCGCCTCTTTGGCGACGTGCCGATGGAAATTGATCTAAAACTTTCGGTAGAAGACTCACCAAACTCGGCCGGCGTAGCCATCGACGCCATTCGTTGCTGCAAACTTGCGCTCGATCGCGGCATCGGTGGCGTGTTGCATTCCCCCTCCGCCTATTTTTCCAAACATCCGCCCGTGCAGATGACCGACGACGAAGCCTATCGCTGCGTCGAGCAATTCATTCGCGGCGAACGCGAGAGTTGATCGCGAGACGCGCTCACCAGTTCGCGTGACGCCCGCACACGGGCGGGCAAGCTGTGCGCTACCGGGAATCCCCGATTTCGTCGGCGAGATCGTTCGCCGCTAAATTCTTGAGGCGCTCCCACTCGGCGGCGAGCTCGTTTTCGTTGTAAACGAGGAGCTGCCCGGTCGACGTCGAATAAATTCCGACACTCACCGGCCGCTTCGTCATTTCAGCGACTGCTTTCCAATACGCTGCGATCTGCGGCCGATAGGAGAGGCGCAACTTGTCTATCTGATTAGGCTCGAGCCGATTGGTTTTCCAATCCAAGAGGAACCATTTCTTTGCGTCTGCTTTAAAGAGTGCGAGGTCAATTATTCCTTCCAGACATTTACGCTCATCCATTCGCCAGAAAAACGGCATCTCTTGACGAACTAAGTTTGCGTCGCGCAAAGGACTGCCGAGTCCCTCGGCCGCTTCGATCTGCTTTAGCAACAGTTGCCATTCGCGCTTCGAGCGCGCGACATCCGGCGATGCTGCAAGATTGCGCTCGAAAGTTTCGTTCCACTTCTTCGGCTCGGACCACCAGGAAATTTGTTCGGCGAAATCGTGCCACCAAATTCCGTAACGTGTGGCTGGATTAGCGATCCGCGGCGGTCGCAATTCCGGTTCGATCTCGATCCATTCGGCCGTGCTTCGTTTTTCGATGAGTTCTTCTTCCGGCGTGAACTGACTCGGAGTGACTGTCTCTATGATAGAAGCCGCTCTCTGCCGCGCGCTGTCCACCCAGCCAGTCTCAAGTCGAAGCGCGCGTGAATTGTCAGTGACCGGTGCAGGTGCCCGTTCCTTGTGACGTGCAGCGGTTTGCTCGCAAGCTGTCGCTTCATCCGAAATAGCCGACATGATTTGGGCGTTCGCCTCGTTTGCGTCGGCTTGCAGCCATTTCAGTTGCGTGTCGCTGTGGACGCCGCGCTTGCCTCGAAAGAAGTCGGCGTCGAGCGCGAGCACGAGCGTATGGCGCGCGCGTGTGAGCGCCACGTAAAGCAGGCGTTCCATTTCCTGGCGCTGGACCTTTTTCATCTCATCTTCCAGGTCTGCGCGATCGCTGCGATCGAACGCGATAAATGGTTGCTCGCCGCGAATGACGAGAGGATAACGAATGTTCCCGCCCAGCCGCGCTTCACGCGCTAGAAAAGGCACAATCACCGTGTCCCACTCCGATCCTTTCGCCTTGTGCGCGGTGATCAGTTGAACCGCATCGGCTTCCGCCCGCTCGGTCTCGCGGGTCTGATTGAAATTGCGCCGAAGCGTTAAGGCAAAGTCTGCTGGCGATTCCTGCCGCGCCTCGGCGGCTGCCGCTGCACTGAGCAGTTTCTCCAGGTCGTTCGCCGAATTGCCGAATTCTTCGTGCGGCAAAGTGCGCAATCTCTCGCGCAATTGCGTCATTCGCACGATCTCGCGCACGGCGCTAAAGAGCGGCTGATGTGGCAAAGTCTCGCGAATTTGCCTCAACAGATTCAACTTGTCCGCAACAACTCCGCGGCTGGGTGTTTTCCGCTCGATTTGAAACTTGTAGCCATCACCTTGAGCAAATCGCGCCAGCTCGTCGTCTGAGATTCCGAACACTTCTCTCAGCACTCCAACGATTTCGTAACTCGCATTCGGATCGACCATGATCGCGAGCAGCGCCGTGAGCCACGCGTACGCCGGACGCTCGCCCTGACGATCGCTTTCCGATTGGACCTCGACCGGAATTTCTTGTTCGAGCAATTCATCGCGAATTGCGCGTAACCAAGCTTTGCGCGGGCATAGAATCGCGACTTCGCGCCAACATCGTGCCCGCAGCTTCTGCAAACCTGCGTCGCGGATCCATTTCGCCAAACGCTCGGCTTCGATCTGCGCACGTTGGGTTTCGGTGAGCGACGCGTCAATGTCGTCGCCGAGATCGAATCGAATTACCTGGCCCGGCAGAATTTCCGGGCGCGAACTGAGCTCAACAAACTGAACCTGGCCTTCAGTGTTGTTCAGAATCTTCGGGAATGTGTCGTTCACGAAATCGAGCTGCGCCTGATCGAGCCGGAAGGTTACGGAAAACTTCAGTTCTTCAGCCGCGCCGGTTGAGATCAAAGCGCGATGAAGCTCGCGATACTTATTCAGATCACCTGGGTCGCGATAAATCGACTGCTGAAAATCGCCGACCGTGCAAAAGTATCCTGGGCGTGGACCTGCCGCGCTGTAGCCGGCCGAAGGCGGGCGATCGCGTTTGGTTTGAAGCCATTCGCCGGTAGCGCCCACGGGCCGGGTGATTTCGAGCAGAACAAAAAATTGCTCGGGATCGGTATCCTGAGCCTCATCGAGAAGAACGCGATAATCCTTCTCACGAACGCGCTTCACCACGTCTGGGAGACGCAGCAGTTCGGCCGCGAGCGCGACTTGATCCTGATAAGTGATCGCGCCATGAGCCAAGCGGAACTCGCGATAATCGCGTTGCACTTCCGCGGCCAGGCACGACGCGCACCCGCTTGCCCATTCCCGCAGCGGTCGAAACGCTTCGCGCCAGCGCGCGGTGAAATCTCTCGCTGTCGTGGCACACGGTGGCCATGGCGCGAACTCATCCGTTTCGCGCCAGCGCCGCAGCCATTCGCTTAGTTGCGCCTTTGCCTTCGGAATATTCGTCGCCTGCGCACTCTCAATCGCGGCTTCGACTTTTCCGAAATCGCATTCCGGACAGCGTCCCAGCGATTCCGGCGAAATGAAGGCGTGGTCCTGGTGTCGCGCAAGCTCCATCAACTGCCGCGCCTGCATTAAGCGCAACAGCAGACGGCGATTTTCTTCGCCTAACGAATGACCGATCTCTGTTTGTTGCTGGACGAATTCGTTCCACAGATCATCATCATCGGTGACCGTTTCGAGTCTCGCCGGCAGACCGAGGCGGTGTCCATACGTCGCGAGTAGTTTCATGCAGAATGCATGAATCGTTCCGAAAAACGCGCGGCCGAACGCTTCCACGATGTCCAATGGCAGTCCGGCTTCGAGGATTTGCTGGCGTGTTCGCTGCTGCATTTCATCGGCGGCGCGATTCGTGTACGTAACGACCACGAGCTGCGGCAGCCATTCGAGCGCACGCTGTGGACGTCTCGCGATTTCGACGATCCGATCGGTGATCGCGCGCGTTTTGCCCGAGCCGGCCGAAGCAATGACCGAGAAGTTGCGGTCCAGTTCGCTAGCAAATCGCTGCCGCGCTGCCTCATCGGCAATCGTTGTCACTTCGCTTCCTCCTCTTCTTCAAACACGAACGCTGGATGGGTCAGCCCCCACTTCGCTTTGAGCAGATCCGTGTCGATCGGCAGAGTAGCGAGCGGATAATTCCTGACGAAGCCAAAGTCGCTGTGCACAGCTCCTAGCATTCCGAACACCCCCGTCTCTTGCATCCGCCGCAGCTCCCTCCAGAAATCTTTTTGTGCGACCACGTCAGCCAAATGAAACTGCGGTTCGAGCTGTTCCGCCGGAGAAAGCAGCGTCAGTTGAACGTGCTCAGCCCCGAGCGCGTGCACCGCGAGCGCGTACAGCGCGAGCTGAACGCCGCGGCCTTCGATCAATTGCTTGCGAAATTTTCGCTCGGGCGTGTCTTTACGCCGCAGTTCTTTCAAACTAAAGCCGCGCTGCCTTCCTGTTTTGTAATCGACAACCCAAAGGTCTTCGTAACCGATTTGCGATTGATCAGATTTCCGTCGGGCGAGGATCAAATCGATCCGGCCGCGAACTCGCAGCGTCTCGTTCTCGTCCAGTGGAATTAAGCTCGGCTTACCGAGCGACCATTCGACTGCCATTTCCGACCAGTCGTGGAGATCAGAAACTTTTGCTGCGAGGCAGTCGGCAACGTAAAGCGCATTGCTCCAGCCGGAACGCCACCAGTCTGGAAGAACTTTGCCGCGACTGGCACAGAGCGCGACGACGCGTTCGCGAAACTCGCGGGCTTGTTTCCAAAGGCGCTCACGGATTTCATCAGCGCGATTTACACTGACAAATTTCGGCTCTCCGCCATTTCGGACGCTCTCCGCGAGCCAGTGATGGACCCATTGTCCAGTCGCAACTGCCCAGGCGTCGCCGGTGTCATCCTCGAGTTCGACGCCAAGAAAGACTTCCATCCAAACAATGGCCGGCCAGCGTAATGTTTGTTCCCACTGGGTGACCCGCAGCGATATTTCCTGATCGGGTTGAATTCGGAGAGCAAATTCGTATTCGCCCGCAGGCCGCAACTGCCGGCGCGCGTCGAACGCGTACCGCGTCCGGCCAACGCTAATTGAGTCCACCTTCTGGTCATCGACGGGGGACCAATCCTTCAACCAATCACGGGTTTGCTGTTCCAATGAGTGGAGTGTCTGCTGCGAAACGCCGCGACCATGTGTGTTGAAGTAAAGCCAGGAAAAAAATTCGCTCGGATTCGCGATTCGACTCGGCGTTGCTTCGGAATAAAGGCTCGCGGTGGCGGCGATGCCTGCTCTAACCGATTCCACCAGGTTGAAAAGTTGGCGCCGATGAATCTGTCGTTGTTCGTTGCGACCGAGCAGGAGCGCTTTGCCTTCGCGGACGCTCCAATGCCCTTCGCCTTGCCTGCCGCGTTTCGATGCGCGGCGGTTCAGCGTCTTGTTCTGGCGATTGAGCTCGTCGATCTGCTCATCGCGAATAAAAGCAAGCTCGTCGTCCAGCGCTGGCCACGCTTCATCGTTCAAGCCGGCAAAAATCAGATGCGACCACGGTTGGCCCTGCGCGTTCCCGTAAGCGAGCAGATGGACACGCGCGTACGGATGCGAGCCGAGATCGTCGCGCTCCAGGGTTGGCGCGCCGAGAAGTTCCCGCAGCCATCGCAAATAAGAACTCTTTGAAAAGTTCCCTGCCAGCAGATCGCTCCAATTGCGGCTGAGCCGCTCGAGTTCATTCCAATGTTCTCTCCAGCGGAGCTTTGAAAAGATGGTTCGCGTGTGTGAAAGAAATTCAGTGAGTGAGGCGTTCTCGGGCAGGACCTGGATTTTCTTTAACTCGCGCGCGACAGCATTCCCGTGCCGCAAATCAGAACCGTTCGCGCAGTAATCGCGCAGCAACTCAATATCATCGATGAGTATGTTGTTGTAAGCGCGTCGCAGAGTCTCTTCTATCTGCGAGATCGGTAATCCATCGAAGATCCGCCCCTCGATCGCACGAAGAAATCGAAACAGCGGCTTTAATCGCGGCGTTTGTTGCAAATCCAGCCACGCGCGCCAGGCGTCATCGTCGAAGGCGCTCGGCGCGAGATGCGCGATGCCGTCGTTGTGCGCAATTCGCGCTGATTCGAGAAATGTTGCGACCAAACGCGGAAGAGCGCCTGGCCCTGAAAACAAAATCCCGAGCCGTTCGCAGTGTGGATTGGCCAGGAATTTTGCGGCGAGAGCGACGATCGCGCGCGCTTGCTGCGTTGTATCACGACCGATAACAAAATGAACATTCGAGGCCGGGACCGGTAAGGGTTCGACCAATGAGCCTGTCGATCCTCCATTGGTTGCCGGAATTATCTCTCCCGATCCAAAAGTTTCCTCCCATGTTCCGATCCACGTTTCGTCAAGATCGCGGGCCTCATCGCGCGGGTCGCTCAATACAACGGTGGCTTCGTCCGCGGAGAGGGTCGCGGCATGAAGCAATGGCCAGAGCGGCCAATGTGCTGCGTCGAATCCGAACAAGAGCAAATTGCTAAACAGCGGTTGCGGGTTCGCGAGCGCGGCGGAATCGGCGTCGTGAACGAAAGTAAAGCCGCATTCACGCACTTGTTCTTCGAATCGAGCCGCGATTTCGCGCAGTGCGGGAGACTCGATCTGCTCAAAAGCCCAGCCAGCAGCGCGCAGTTCATCGAGCTCACGGAGAAAACGATCGGCATCCCGAACGATGGATTTCGCAACGAGCACTTTTTCATCATCGGTGCTTTTACTCGCGAATTCTTCGGCAGTGACGGCGAGAATGAGGCGAAGATGCTCGCGCAGCGGGACGTGCAGGTTACGGCCGCGAAGCAATACTTCCCGCAGCTGCGACGGAGAGAGAAATTTAACCGCGAGCAGGGATTTACCTTCGGCGAGCAGGCGGCTCCGAAAAAAATATGCCTGGCTGCGGGACGCTGTTACGACAACGGCGGGCTTTTTATCCTGCAAAGCGCGAGTAGCGATTCTTTCAAACCAATCGCGGACTACGTTCTCCCACGCCGCTTCCGGCGAAGCTCCGATGCGCAGCGATATGCGTGGCGAATGTACTTCAGGTTCGCTGCGCGCGTGCGGCATCGGTCAATTTAGCGGCTGCTGATTTCTTCGCGAGCACGCGTTCATCTCCGATCCGCCGCGTGACACCCGTGCGATCCAAATATTCCAGGAAGGGAATGATTACGCGACGCGTGGTGCCAATTTTCTGTCGAAGCTGGCTGGCAGTCGCCGAACCTTTTTCGGAGAGGAAATCGGCAATGGTGTTCTGCATCTGTTCGGCGGCCCCCCGAAGAACAACGATCTCCCTGCTGATGTCAACGATCTCACCTTTATCGATCAAAAATCGCAGCGCCTGCTGAAGGTTTCGATCCTGCGAAAACGCTTTGCGATCGGGAGGATCAAAGGGTCTGGCTGAGAAAGCAGCGCGGATGTTTTCCGCAACCGATAACAATTCGAGCGGCAGCGACGGCCGGTGACTGACGCGAGCTATTTGATTTTCGAACCGGACAAAACCGTTTCGTGTGAGTTCCGAAATTACTGCGTTGAACAATTTATCGGACTCGGTTTCTAAATCTGTCCGAAGCTCCGATAGATCGACTCCACGACGTTCCGGATTTTTTTTGTGCGTTCGGTCAATCAAAGTGGCTGCTCTATTGATCACATCGTTCCAATAAGATGCGCTGGCGGCGATATCGGCCGCCAGCACGATCTCACCATCGTGACTCAGCCGGGACAAGGCTTCAGAAATTTCATCGGCGCCGAAATTCGATTTTACCAACAGCGTTTTGGATTCGGCGTATCCATCGCGTTGAAGCTGGGACCGAATGCAAACATCGATATCATGCAGTGCGATTGCGCGCGCCTTAAGAAATTGAAATTGTGTGGCAGACCGGAAATTTACGAGATCGGCGTCCGGATCGAGCACTGTGCCGCCGGCAATGGTGTTTTGTTCGGAAGAATCGCGGACAACGAAGCGATCGCCGGCAAACGCGACAATCGGTGAATCGAGCCGCAACCGAGCAATTGCGCTTTGCCCGGCTCCAAGCGCAGGTTGGTCCAACAATGTGATCTTGGCAGCCACGCGACCTGTTCCAAGATGAACTTGAACGGAAGTGCCGTTCTTGATTGAACGCGCTGCAGGAGAGTTTCGCTTCAGTCGCGACGATCTTTCGAGAAGCACGTCGATTGTTGCGTGCGGGCTACCGAGGCTGTGGACCGTGATAATGTCGCCGCGTTGGATTCCGTTCTCGCCAATTGAGAGATCAGGCAGATTAATGGCCGTGCGCATTCCCGGCTGAGCGATTTCCACATCGCGGCCATGGTTTTGAATGGAACGGACCCGAGCTGAAACAGTTCCGGGTTGAACCAAGACATCCTGGCTGCGCCGAATTGAACCGCCGCTCAACGTGCCCGTGACGACCGTGCCGATTCCGCGCAATGTGAATGCTCGATCGACAAACAATCGCGGCTTCCCGAAATCGCGCTGTGGGAGCATGGTCGCGAGCTCCGACGCAATTGCGCTCTTTAGATTTTCAATTCCCTGGCTGGTGCGGATCGAAGTTGGAACAATCGGCGACTCCGCAAACAGCGTCCCGCGAAGTTGAATTCGAATTTGTTCAGTCGCGCTATCGATCCTTCCCAAATCGCTTTTCGCCAGCGCGATCACGGCGCGTCTGACTCCGAGGTACGTTAGAATTTGCAAATGCTCTTCCGTTTGCGGCATCCAGCCGTCATCGGCGGCGACAACAAAGAGCGCCAGATCAATCGACCCGACGCCCGCGATCATATTGCGGACAAAATCCTCGTGGCCGGGAACATCGATGATGCCTGAGTGAATCGTCTCGCCGTTCACGGCGGTCAGATTCAATTCGGCGAAACCGAGCTCAATCGTGATTTGCCGCGCTTTTTCTTCCGGCAAGCGATCCGGATCAGTTCCGGTCAGCGCCTTGACGAGTGCGCTTTTGCCGTGATCGACATGACCTGCCGTGGCGATGACGAAATGCCGCGCGGTCACTTCGTGCATTCTGCGCGAATTGCTTTCACGACCAGATCATCCTGTTGCGGAAAAACCGTGCGCAGATCGAGTTTGAAGCGATCATTCGCGATGTAACCGATGAGCGGAGGCGCTGAGTTACGCAGACGGGCAGCGAACGCGACGACTGAACAATTGCTCGGAACGATCTCAATTGTGACCGACGACATGGTTGATTTCGGCAACGTGCCGCCGCCGGCTTTGGATGTGCTGCGACCGATTGCGATTTCCAGCCCAGAGCACATCTTGGATAGCTCATCACAAATTGCCGCAGCTCGATTACGCAATACATCTTCGGAAACTTGCAATAGCGCCAACGTCGGGATGTCAGCAGTCCGGTGATTCAACTGAAGATCGACTGTGGCTTGCAGCGCTGCGAGACAAAACTTGTCGCAACGCAACGCGCGAAAAAGCGGTTCGTTTTTCAATGCAGCGATGAACCGCCTTTTGCCGGCGATGATACCCGCTTGCGCGGCGCCGAATAATTTATCGCCGCTGAAGCAAACAAGATCAGCGCCGCCTTTCAGGATTTCGGCGGGTATTGGTTCGTGATCGGCAATTCCAAATGATTCGGTTGCAACAACGGCGCCGCTGCCCAAATCCTCGACAAACGGAATCCGCTTCTTGCGCGCGAGCGCGCCGATCTCCTCCGACGAAGGCGATTCGACAAAACCGCTCATGAAAAAATTGCTCCGATGAACTTTCAGGATCATCGCGGTCGCGTCACCGATGCCGCGCGCATAATCGTCGAGCGTGGTTTTGTTGGTTGCGCCGACCTCGCGCAGTCTTGCGCCGCTGGCTTCAAGAATTTCGCCGATCCGAAATCCGCCGCCGATCTGCACCAACTCGCCGCGTGAGATGACTACCTCCCGCGCACCCTCGCCACGGCGAGCAGGCTGTGATCGCGTCTCACCATTCTTTTTTGTGAAATGGTGAACGATTAAGACCAACGCGGCTGCGCAATTATTGACCATCGTGGCCGCCTCCGCTCCGCAAAGCAGCGCGAGCGCATTCTCGATGTAATTGCCGCGTTGGCCGCGTTCGCCTGTTGGAAGGTTGTATTCGAGATTCGAATAGCCTGATCCGATTTCGTTCACCGCGCGGACGGCTTCAGTCGCAAGCGGCGCGCGGCCGAAATTTGTATGAATGACGATCCCGGTTGCATTGATGATCGGTTGAAGCCTGCTGGCGCGAAGTTGGTCAAGCGAGCCGCGAAGATCAGTAACCATTGATTCGAACTCAGGCACATCGATCCCTGCGCGAATCTGTGAAAGTCTGCGGCGGACAAGATCGACAACGATACGGCGCGGCAAATCGCTCTGGCCCAGCGCATCAAGGATTTTCGAGACGGCGGGGATTTGCCATCGCGCGGACGACTTTAACCGCCGGTGATGCATATCAATGGGCCACGGCGCCGTCGTGGTACGATTTTCCCGATCACCGCAGCGGAGGGTGTGCCGCCTTTTCGCAGGGTCATCAGCACGCTTTCAAGATTGCCTTCAGTTACGCACAGCAGTAAACCGCCGCTGGTCTGTGCGTCCGTTAAGAGGACTCGCCTGTGCTCGTCTGTGCTTCCCCAATCGACAGCCACGGTTGTGGCAACCAAATTCTCGCGACTGCCGCCGGGGACGCAGTCTTGGTCAATCAAGCTGGGGATCTCGTCGCTAATCATTGGCACCGCCTCGGGGTCGATCTCGGCGGAGACGGCACTGGCGCGACAGAGTGAAATCAAATGACCCATTAACCCGTAGCCAGTGACGTCGGTTGCGGCGCGGACGAGACGACGTTCGGCCAGTTCCGCGCCAACCGTGTTGATCTTCGACATGAAGGCGATCGTTTTTCTCCGGAGCGCGGGCGATGCGATTCCGCGTTTGATCCCGGTAGTGGCGATACCTGTGCCGAGCGGCTTTGTCAGGACGAGCAAATCTCCGGGACGCGCATTTGCATTGGTCGTAACGCGCCGGACATCGACTATTCCTGTGACGGCGAGCCCATAAATTGGTTCGGGATTTCGAATCGAATGGCCGCCGATGATCACGCATCCCACCTCGGCCGCCTTCGCAAGGCCGCCGCGCAAAATCGAGGAAATCACTCGTGGCCGAACGAGATCGGTTGGAAAGCCGACAATGTTCAGCGCGGTCAGCGGCCGCCCGCCCATGGCGAAAATATCCGAGAGCGAATTGGCCGCGGCGATCTGCCCGTAGGAAAAAGGGTCGTCCACAATGGGCGTAAAGAAATCAACCGTTTGCACAAGAGCGCGATGCCGATCCAGACGATACACGCCGGCATCGTCGAAGGTTTTCGAGCTCACGAGCACGTTTCGGTCTAATGAAATGGGAAGCTGCGGCAAAACTTGTCGCAGGGCCTGTTGGCTCAATTTGGAAGCTCACCCGGCACAGGATGAGAGCGAAGTCAGTTTACGGATTTGCTCACGCGACATCTGGGTCACCCCCTCTCCCATTGCGGCTGCTGTGGCCGTCGCCCTGCGGGCGAGGCGCGCGTTTCGCACAGCGAAACGGCTACAGCGATCGATTGAAATCCGCGGAGAGGATAGGAATCGAACCTACCTCGCCACTTGCGCGGCGACGACGGTTTTGAAGACCGCGAGGGCCACCAGGCACCCTTCACTCTCCCAGAAGAAGAAAACGTCCAACGTCCAACTCCGATGAATCGCGAGCAGGCGTCCAACATCCAACGTCCAACTATCTGAATTGAGCGTTGGGCGTTGGACGTTGAGCGTTGGGCGTTGAAAAATCGTACTGCCCAAGATCGGCTCGTTTTGGACAGGCTGCTGTCTGGGAAAAAACAAGCGGATGCGCTACTTTGCTTTTTTGATCGCCTTGACGATGTCGTCGAAGTCCGGCCAGTCGCCGGTGTCGAGTTTGGAATGAAGCAGTTTGCCATTGGCGCGAATTTCGAAAGCGCCGCCGCTCGAGGGAATCAGCGTGAGCGATTTGATGCGCTCGCCAAGCTCGAGAATTTTGGCCGCCAAACTGACGGCCTTCGGCGTGTAGTTTCAAACGACGCAGTATTCGATCGAGATTTCGGTCTTCACCGACAAACTCCTTTCCGAGAACGAAGTTATCGATGCGACGAATGGCGGTCAAGACATGCGCAAGAATACTGGCGCTTGCGTCAGACGCGCATTGCAAAGAAGTAGACGCTTGACACAGGCGTCTTTAGAACAATAAGTGTAGCCGCAGCCCGCTCCACACTGACTGCGGCATGTCCACTTCAGAAACCCCGAATGCTTTCGGGGTTTCTCAGCTCTGAGGGCGTGAACCCCCAAGATTCTTAGAAGGCGAAATTCAGGCCGCTGCGGAGCATCCCGAAATTGTTTTGCGGGCCGTCGATCACGCCAAAGCTCAAGTCGTTAGTCCAACCGAAGTGCCGCGCAATCCGGAATTCCACACCGGCTCCGAATTGACCGAGCACTTTGGTTTCGCTACCGAAATGTTCGGTCTGTGCATTGACAGCGAACGCATCCGGCGGTCCCTGTGTGTGAACGACGTCCCTTTCGCCACCGCCGAAGATCGCGCCGACGCCAGCCCAGGCGTAAGGCGCAAGACGTGTGCAAGGAATCGGATACCGCAGCGTAAGTGTTCCTAAAACAGAGCCGATGGTATGATCGTGGTTGATTCTTTGGTGAACAAAAATCGGAACCGCCTGGTCCTCGAAGATATTGAAACCAGGCTTGCTGGCGTCCAGAGCAAATCCTTCAACACCGAGACCAACATAGCGACAGAAAAAATACTTAATGTCGCCTCCGCCGCCCCACGCGTGATCCCCACCAATGTAATGATCGTAGGTGCCAAGCACGGCGCCGCCCTCACTGGTACTTTGCACGATGTCCACCAACGAAGGATTAGGAGCGAATTCGGTGTTGGTGAATGCATATGTGCCCCAGAGATTCACGTTCCATTCGCGATCGCCATACCATTCGGGACATGGCGGCGGTGCGACCTGTTTCATTTCTTTTCCTGAGTCTTTTCCCGAATGGCTATAGGCCGCGTCGGAATAGTAACGGAACCGCGAGGACACGGGCGCTTCGGCTTCAGCGCGTTCACCACCGAAGAGCCAGGAAAAGGCAACAAAGACATCAGCCACCGGCGAATCGTGCGTGCAACCGAACAAAGGTGAGATGTCCAGGCGAGTTTGCGGCGTCGGTTTCCACGCGACGGTTGGGCCGATGACGAAGCTGTTCACGGCATCGCCCCGTGTGTCTTTGGTGGTGACATTCTTATACTCCATCTCCAAGCCCACCTTCAGTCGCTCATTGGGCAACAGAATTGGAGTCATTACGGCTTGGGAAAAACCCCATTCGCGGCCACGGTCGCCAGTATTTTCTTTTTCGAAGAACCAATTCATGGCCCACTCAAAACGTCCGCCAAACTCCTGGGCCAGGAGCAAACGAACTTCGTACGCATCGGGAACTTTGGGCGGACCGCTCTCTTCCTCTTCTCCTCCTCCCCCTGGGGGAGGAGGAACTTCTTCGTGTCGAATAGTGCCGACACCGAATTTGTATTCGGCGAACAGTGTTGGATTGAGCGGAATCTTGTTCCAATCAGCAAGAGCCCATCGTGCTTCCAGACTCACTGTCTGCACGCCGCCACCGCCATTAAATCGTTCCAACTCTGTTTCGGCCGCGACGTTAAAACGATAGGGCAAACCCATTTCGATCTCTTGAGTGAAAAGATAATCCGGCGGTCCATGGCGGAACCCCTGACCCTCAAAAAGTTCGCCGAAGAAAAACGCCCATGGCGGCAACACGTAGGCATTTACCGCATTGGAGAACCGACTGCGCGAGAGGCCCGGAGGCGCGCCGTAAGCGCTAGGCACTTCCTCGCCCTCTCCCGTTACGACAATTGGTTCCTCTGTTACCGCCTGTGCGAAGGCCGAATGATTATTGGCAGACAGTATCAAACACGTGCATGCGATCAGCGCGATGAGCCAGTGCCGCCCAACTTCAAAAAAAGAGGACATTTTTCTCATAGGTTGCCGCGCATGATTACAAAGTTGTAATGATTGGCAAGACAAAATTTCGACTGACACCCATAACCCCGACGGAATCGAGCAAGGCGGCGGGTTGGTCACCTCGCTCGTCATCATTTTAATTGTGGCCGCGAGTCCGTATGGCGCGTCTGCACTGGCGCCTGGCACAGCGTCTCCGCAAGTCGGGTAGAAGTGTAGCCGCAGCCCGCTCCACAACGGACTGCGGCATCTCCACTTCAGCAAACCGCGGAGACTACCGCGGCTCTCAGCCTGCAGGTTTGCGCTATAATTACAAAATTGTAATGTTTCCGCAAGACAATTTTTGGGGCGACCGTCTGACGACAGAGCAACGATAAAATAAGTGTGAAAACGACAAGAGCAGTGCTAGCCGCAGCGATCAGCGTCGGCCTTGCTTTCAGCGCGGCCGCGCAACTCAGAGAGCAACCTGGAGAGATGGTCGATGTAAAGTCGCTCCCCGCCTCTGTCCAACAGACAATTAACCAACAAGCGGCCGGGGGAGAGGTCGTTCAGGTTAAAAGGGAAGACGACGCGAATGGCAAGTGGAACTATGAGGTGGTCGTCAGAACGAATGGGAAAGAGTCGGGCTTCGAGGTCGATCCAAACGGGAAATTGCTGAAAAAACACGAGAGCAAAGAGCAGGTCGAGAAGCGCTAAAGCTGGCAAACTGCGCCGCAACCCTAACGGGACGCGTTTCTACACCCTCGATCCGGCACGGCTCTCTGCGGAAAACGAAGCGTGATGACTTGTGCTGCAGCGGAGATTCTCAAGAGAGCTATTCCGGAAAACTCGCGCTCCGTGTCCGGGGAAACCGTTGATCTTGGCAGAGTTTAGTACAATTGCCCTGCAATCGCGGGCTCGAGGCCGAACTTTCATATGATTTTCTTGCGCGGTTCCAGCACCCGCCTGTTCCACAACCCGTGGTCGTTGATGAGAAGAATGTCGTCGACAAAAACCCAGTCACGGTGCCGGGCGGGACCGAGAAATTCCGGCCACTGCAACTCGTCGCCTTCAGCAACGTGCAATTTCTCGATGCTACATTCACCGAGAGCGATATTCCCAATCAGGTGGGCAAGACGCCGGCGTTCGCTCCTGATTTCCTTTGGAAAGGCGGCATCAGCTTCCGCAAGGAGCAGTGCTTCAATATCATGTTGAGCGCGGTTTACGTCTCAGAACAATTCTGGTCGGATGCGAATGTGGCCGCGGCGCCGTTTCCCGGTGCCCCGCCGACTCCGGCGAAACTGCCCGCCTATGCAGTTGTTGATCTCTCGGGCGAGTATTACATCACGAAAAATTTACGCGTGTTCGGGGGCATCTCGAACCTGACTGACGAGAAATACTATTCACGAGTGTTCTTCAACGGCTCGATCGAGCCAGCACCGCAGCTCTCGGGCTACGCCGGCGTGTCATTAAAGTTTTGAACTGCGTCGCTCTTCATTAGCGATTTCGAGTTGAAAGTTGCGCTTCGCCGCCGGTTTCGAGACCTCAGAGCGAAGCCTCACACGAATGAAATCTCCCGCGTGGCGGAGGGTTGGGCGGGCTCTCCTTCGAGCTCTTGCTTGATGCGACTCAGCCTAAAAGAAGTGCCACTCCGCAGGAGCATTTGTCTACTGCACGGGAAATATGAGTCTGACGATTGTGCCGCGGCCGAGCTCGCTGTGAATGGTGGCGGATCCACTGTGGAGTTCGAGAATCGATTTTACCAGAGCCAGGCCCAGACCTGCTCCGTCGGAGCCGCGCGATGACTCGGCGCGGTAAAATCGATCAAACACGCGCGGCAAATGTTCGGGAGCTATTCCGCAGCCGGTGTCGCTGACGGCGACCTCGAAGTCGGCATTGCGTTCGGACAGTGCAATCTGAATTGAACCGTTCTCCGGAGTGAAACGCAGTGCGTTATCGAGCAGATTCCCAACCGCCCGCTCGAACAAGTCGCGGTCGGCACAAATCTGTCCTTCGCCGCTACAACTGATTGTGACATGACGCTCTTCCGCGATTGTTTGATAAAACGTCGCAATTTTCTCCGCTGCCGCGCGCGCGTTGAATCGCTTCCGAGCAACCGGTTCGCGCGCCGCGTCCACGCGCGCGACAAAAAGCAAATTATCCACGATTCTGGAGAGCCGTTCGCATTCGTCGACGGTGGATTCGATCGTCTCACGATATTCGGCAGCCGTGCGATCCCGCGTCAGAGCAACCTGTGCTTCGCCGATCATATTCGCAATGGGCGTTCGCAGCTCGTGTGCGAGGTCGGCAGAAAATTGAGAAAGTCGCGTAAACGAATCGTCGAGCCGCTCAAGCATGTCGTCGAAAGCTATGGCGAGCGGTTTAAGCTCGAGGGGCCAGTCTGCCGGGATTACTCGCTCTTTCAGATGAGTCGGTCCGACGCGCACAACCGATTGTGTCATTTCTTGCAGCGGCAGCAAGCCTCGTTTGGTGACGATGACGGCGATGAAAGCCGAGGCCAGAACACTGCCCGACAGGACCATAATGAATAAAACAGCAAAATTTTTTTCCACTCGCTCATCGCTCGATCGGTCCTGCGCTACCTGAAGCGTAAAAGGCTGGCTCTCAGACTCTTCGTTCAGGGTGACGAGGGAAAACAGTTTCGGCCCTCTGCGGTAATCCTTTAGGCTGCCAACAGTCGACACTGATTTTTGCGTGTCCGCCGAAGCCCTGGCGGAGGCGGGCGGCAGCGGAAAAATCTCTGGCGGCAGCAAGCCATCCATTCCCGGCGTTTCCGCGTAGGTGCGGCCTTGCGAATCGAGCATCCTGATCCAATAAGCGGTGTGCTCGCCGCCACGGCGGCCTTTCAACTCTTCGGCAAAGCGTGCGGAGCCACTCTCGTGCAGATCCGCGCGTAAAGATGCGACTTTGTCGCCCAGAACAGCGTTGTCTTCGGCGAACGCGTGTCGGACAACGATCGCATAAAACACGCCAAGTCCGCAGGCGAGCAAGAGCGATGTCGCCACCGTGAAAAGCAAAATTAGCTGCCAGGCGATGGAGCGGCGTTTAGTGCGCTTTGAGAACATAACCAACGCCGCGAATGGTATCGATTAGCTTGGTCTTGAACGGATCGTCCACCTTCGCACGCAAGCGGCGGACAACGACATCAACTACGTTCGTGTCAGTTTTGAATCCTATGTCCCACACATGTTCTGCAATCTCATCGCGCGATACAACTTCACCGGCCGAGCGAGCCAGATGAGCGAGCAGCAGAAATTCTTTCGGCGTAAGATTTAGTGGAACTCCGGAACGCGTTGCCTTGTGGTGTCGCATGTCGATTTCCAAGTCATCGATTCGCAAATGTTCTGCTTGTCGCTGCGGAGCACGGCGCAATAGCGAGCGCACTCGGGCGAGCAATTCGGAAAACGCGAACGGTTTGACCAGATAATCATCTGCGCCCAGCTCGAGTCCTTTTACCCGGTCTCGCACACTGTCACGAGCGGTAAGAAAGAGAATGGGCGTGCGAACCCGACCCCGCCGGAGCTCCGCGACCAGTTCCCAGCCGTCCTTGTGCGGCAGCATGATATCGACGATGAGAAGATCAAACTTCTTTGCGCGCGCCTTCTCCGAGCCGGTTTCGCCATCGGGCGCGACATCGACTGCGAAACCGGCCTCGCGCAGTCCCTTGGCCAGGAACGCCGCCGTTTTCTTTTCGTCCTCGACTACGAGAATCCGCATTGAGGAAAGTAGGTCTCTTATGAGTGAGCAGCGCTATGCCTCCTGCGAAGAAGGCACTGCAATCACAAGGCCGGCAAGCAGAAATGTGATTGCTGCTGAGAACAAGCAATATCGACAGTAGGCGTGCAGCACGAAGGCTTGCACATACAAAAACCAAAGCGTGGCCAAAAACATCGCCCCGACGATTGGAATGAGGAGTGTTCGCGCGCGGGCGTAGCCGAACGCTGCGAATGTGGCGAAGGCAAATGCGCTCAAGTACGCCACCGCGCCAAGCAGGGCCACCGGAATTCCGCCCACCTTCGCATACGGACTGCCCAACACTCGGAAGCAATCTGGGGACCCTCCGCAACTAAGCGTCTCGCCGGTTAACGCCTGCACAGTCAGATACGTTGCGTCGGCCAAGCCAGCCAGTGAAACGATCGCGGCGACCGTAAAAAGAATCGTGCGAAATCGCGATACAGTCATAGGATCAGCCCGCGAATCACGCGAATGGACGCGAATAAATTAAAGAGCAACATCGGAAAAGTCGGTCTTCGCCTTAATTCGCTGTGTTTTCGCAATGCGTTCGTACTCCAAGCCTGGATAGTGTCCAAAATTTACGAGAAGACCAAGCTCAAATCCGGTTGCGGCAGGTAGTTCAAGAGTTGCGCGCGATGCTCATCGATCAACGCCGAGACGGCTTTCAATTCAACGATAATTTTCTCGAAGCAGACATAATCTGCTTCGTAAGTTTGCTTCAATATCCGACCACGATATCTGAGGACGCGCGATCGCTTAGCGATTGCCGGAATCCATTGGTATTCAAACTCGATCCCGAGGCACTCTTGATAAACCGGTTCCAGAAACCCGCAGCCCTTCTCGTTATATACCTTGAAGCAAGCGCCAATGATCGCGTAACTTTCTTCTTTGTAAATGATTTCCGTCATCAATTCGCTTGGATTCGCGTGATTCGCGGGCAATGGTAAAAATCAACCCCCGCCTTTCGATTTCTCTTCGAGCGCCGCGTTGATCGCGTCGCGGACGCCCTCGGGATTTTTGTCTTTGGGGTCGACCGGACGATTATTGATGTATAGGGTCGGAGTAAGCTTTATTCCCAGCGAATCGCCCAGTGCATGATCTGAATCGACTCGTTCTCTAGCTTTTTCACCGTCCATGTCCTTTCTGAACTGCTCAAGATTGAGCCCGATCGTTCCGGCGTACGATTCGAACAATTCGCGCGCGTTGGGAGCCTTGCTCCAAGCCGCCTGCTCGCGATACAGCACGTCGTGCATCTCCCAGAAACGTCCTTGCAGTCCGGCCGCTTCTGCAGCCAGCGCGGCCTCACGAGCGTGCTCGTGAGGCTCGAGCGGAAAATTTCGAAAGACCAGGCGCAGGCGCGAATCATATTGTTTGAGAAGCTCTTCAGCAAAGCCGGCGAAGTTGCCGCAGGGCGGGCACTGAAAATCGCCAAACTCTTCCAGCGTCACCGGAGCATCGGCGTTGCCCCGAATGTGCATGGATTCGGCGCCGCTCTTTCCCGAAACACTCCTGTTTTCCGAGACCGGCAGGAGCTGTGCACGTTTTGTTCGATAGAGCATTGCTCCGCTGCCAACCGTGACTAATGCGACCGCGGCAACAAGTACAAAAGGCAAATAGCGTTTCATCGACTGGCGCAAGAGCGAAAAACTTCGGCGCAACGAGTGAATCGTCAAGTCAGCACCCGGTTTACCCACAAATGAACAGCCACCTTCGGCAAAGCTTCGGCGTGCCGGGCGAATGTACACCAAGGGAGAGAAGATTTGCCCGCGAATCACGCGAATAGACCGCGAACATTCGGCAGGGACATCGCGCTGCGATGTGCGGGCGGCACAGGCGCGCCGTCCGGACCAGTTAATCCATTCGCGTTAATTTGCGTGATTCGCGGGCAGGCAATTTTCCGGTAGATTTAAATCATGGAGCTTCCAACCGTTTCAACAGTTTTGATGCTTCTCACCATGTCTGCTGTTTTTTCTGCCGCACAATCTTCGTCCGGGGCAGACACGGGGATTGAAGGAGTAATTACGATTAGTCCGACTCAGCCCGGGCCAATCAGAGCTGACACTCCCGGTTCACAGCCGCTCGCGAATACGGCCTTTGTGGTAGAAAACCAAAACGGCGAGGTCGCCTCATTCACCACTGATGACCAGGGACGTTTTCGGACTTCGTTGGCACCCGGTCACTATAAGGTTTCCATCAAGGGAAGGAAAGGCGGGATCGGGCACTTCGGCCCTTTCGAAGTCGATGTCGTGTCCGGCAAAATGACAAAGGTGCAGTGGGAGTGCGACTCGGGCATCCGATAAGCGACGAAGCTCAGGTCGGATTGGTAGGGCGCGGCACTCCGTGCGCGCCGCTTCGCTAGCCAAGCAGCGGAGGCGGGCGATCGTCTGGCCGATAGACCCACAGCCAGTCTTCCGCTCGTTGACACAAAACTTTGCGAACGGGATTCATCAAGATGTAACTCGTCTTCTCCTCCACTTCGTAATGCTTGCGCAGGCGATGATCGAAGAAGTCGCGCTGCCAATCGACGCCATGTTTTCCGGCCACATACTTCTTCCAGTTTTTAATCACCGTTGCCATTCCCGGCTCGCGCGGTAACGCGAGGATGGCATGCAAATGATCCGGCATGAGCAAGCAGAGCCGGCAATGCCACGCGAACTTCTTGTGATTATGCTTTATCGCCGCCAGCACAGCAGCGCCGATGTCCGTGCGGCACAATTAGTTCTTGTCCCGGGGCACACAATTGATGGTGATGAAAAACCAACTGCCTTCAGCGACGGATTGCGGAATTGTGTGCGGCAGCTTTTTGCGGACGGGCAGGTCCATGTGTCGGAGTGTAACGGAATCGGCCATTCAATTAAACGGAAAGCTGCGGCTGCGGCGCGCACGGGGTGATCCGCCCTACCAACCGTGGGATCACCCACGGCGCGCACGGAGTGACGCGCCCTACCAGCGCGGATTTGGTAGGGCGGGCCCCGATGGAGCGGGACACGCAACTTCCCGGGGCTCGACAACGGCGCGCACGGGAGTGACGCGCCCTACCTTTCACGTTGACGAGGCAACCGCGGCTGTAACATAGCGATAGCCCGCTTATTGCGAGCCTTTCGCAACCCCTTGGTACTCGCGAGTTCCCCAAGTCACGATTCACCAATCACCATTACGGACGAGGCGGCGGGGTTGGGCGGGGCCTCGGTGTTGGGGTAGGCCTCGGTGTCAAGGCAGGCGTTGGAGTTGGCGTAGCTGTAGCCGTGGCTGTCGCTGTCGGTGTCGCCGTGGGAGTGTGAGTAGCTGTTGGCGTAGCCGTAGCCGTAGCCGTAGCTGTGGCGGTAGCTGTGGCGGTAGGCGTAGGTGTAGGTGTACCCCCTCCGCCGGGAGTGACACACACGTCATCCAAATCCCAGTAAGAGGGAGCGTTGATGAAGTGGAATGCCAGCACGGGGTTGGCGCCGACCGTGGCTGTCCCCGTGAT
>WNFJ01316477.1_pt1 | contig 23013 bp, 14 predicted proteins | sample 5400461 | NCBI WGS metagenome assembly WNFJ01 (sample SAMN13153349, study PRJNA577476) | soil metagenome | isolation source: 115 cm saprolite on Douglas fir-dominated hillslope | place: USA:California | collected 2013-09-17
GTGTTGGCGTTGCCGAACTGAGATGCACCGTTACTTCCCAGCAATCACTGTCTTCGCCGAAACCAGGTTGTCGTACCGGTCATAAACCCGGACCACGACAACATGCTCCTGCTGCGAGGCATCTCCCTCAAGTGGAAGAGAAAACTCGTAGCTCTCCGCCTTCGAATCCGATAACTGGCCCACCGGCTCCACAAAGTGCCACTCCCCCGCATCGAGCGAGTACTCCGCGCGCTTGATGGGAGAAAAGCTATCCACGGCGCGGAATTGAACGTGAACCGCCGCGCCCTGTACCGACGCCTTGAGCTCCAGAATCTGTGGCGGCGTAGTGTCCACTTCAAAGCGCCCACTCTCTTTCTCCGCTGCCGAGGCGATTACCTTCACCGTGTATCCGCCATCCGGCAGCAGGGAAGCGTCAAAGGAATAGAACTTGTCCGCGAGATTGCCCTTGAGGAGCAGCCAGCGGGTCTGACCGTCTCCCCGGTAATAGACCGAATAGACCAACTGGTCGTCGTTCTCGTCGCGCACTGTCCACTTCACACCCACCGATTGGCGGTCGCGAATCGGATTCGGAGGACCGTCGAAGCGCTGCGAGGGTTCAGCAGTGGGCGGGCGGGGCACCGCCTGGTAACGCACTCCGGTTGTGACCGTGACATCATCGAACTCTGGCGCGACATTTTTCGGCAAATAATTCAGAGTCACGCTGTCAACGCGCGGCGCGGCCTCGCCCGGATGCAACACCGCTTTCCATTGCACAAAGCGGGCCGCTGGTGCGGTGACTTCAGAGTCCTTCTGCAGGCCACCTTTCTGCAGATCGATCTTCTTCCACGCACTCCAGTTGCGGTCGGGATTGTCCACGTTGCCGCTGCGGGCGAACAATTCCACGTTGCCGCTGCCGCGAAATTCTGCCCGTCCCCACTTGGAAAAAATATGCGTATCAAAAACGTCGCTCTCGTAGCTTCCTTCGCCGTCGGGTGCGCCGCTCAGCAGAAAAATCTTGCCCAGATTACTGGTCGAGGCATACAGTCCAGCGCCCGGTGCTTTGGTGAAAGCCGTCACCTGATTGGCCTCGGCTTTGATCAAGTCGGTGTAGTCGTCGCGTCCGGGAATAGCAAAAATCTTCCCTTTGTTCCCGGTCCCGGCCAGCAGCCGCCCTTTCTGATCGAATGCCAGCGCATAAACCAGATCATCGCGCGAACTCCACAAACGCTCCGGCGAACCGTCAGGCGAGATCCGGTAAATCTCAGAGCCGCCGGGAACCGCAGCGCTTGAGCTATTCACCGTCACCGTGGATTCCGGCGGCGGGCCTGCCACTTGTGGACTCCCCGCTGGTCCCGGCGCAGGATTCGGAGCCGGCAGCGCGATGGCCGCACTCGCCGACGATGCCCCTCCGCTTCCACTGCGTTTTTCTCCCGCCGCCGCGAGATAGATGTTGCCCGCCTTATCGAGCGCCACGCTGGTAATCTCCCGTTTGGGCGCGCTGTACAGCACAAAGCCATCGCCCTTGGGACTGATGCGGTAAATCAACCCGCTACCATCCGAGCCCGCGATCAGATTCCCCTGCGCATCGAAAGCCAACACTCGGATGTGCGGCTCGTCGCTCTTGAAGAAAAGTGAATGTTCTCCCGCCGCCGTGACCTTGAAAATCTCTCCGTGGTCTCCGGTCGCGACATACAAGTTCCCGCTGCCGTCTAGTGCCATGTCCCAGATGTACTTGCTGCCGGGTTCGAAGTAGACGGAGGATTTCCATTCATCTTCAGATGCGGATTCGGATTTGGTTTTGGACTTATCGTCTTTCCCGGGTGCCGCCTTGGCCGCGCTGTGCTCGAGGCGATAAACCTTGCCATCGGGATTGGTCGCCGCGTAGAGCACCCCGTTCTTATCCACCACCAGAGCTTGCACCTGCAACTCCCGCGGCTGAAAAATCGCTGACAGCTGTCCTCCCGGCAGAATGCGATACACCCGGCCCGGCCCTCCCGTGGCAGCGTAGATTTCTCCCTGCGGTCCGACGGCAGTTGCCCACACAACACTCGCCGGAGTGCTCGCCACCAGCTTGAATGCAGGCGCCAGCTCCAGCGTCCCATCGCTCGAGATCGCCACACCGTGAGCGGTGCCCTTTTGAAAATCTTCGTATTTGGATTGTTCCCAGGTCCGCGTGCCTTCAGCGAAGACCAGTGCCGTAGACAAATGGAGAGTTATAAGGATGACCAGCTTACGCAAGAACATCGTGAGTTGAACCTCTTGAGTTGGGAAATTCTTAGAGTACCACTCTACAAGCCACAGCTCTTTTTCATCTTCTTCCGATGTCATCCCGAACCCGCTGCAAGCGGGAGAGGGCCTTACTTCAGTCCGATTCAGTACGTGCTGTAGAGAGGATCGCCGCGTGCTCGCGCTCTCGACGGCGTCCATGCCGCTTCCTGGATATCGCAAGGTCCCTCTCTCGCCTTGCGGCGAGTTCGGGATGACATCACCGTGCGGGGAAAGGACTAGTGCACACAAAAACGGGCGGTTCACCGAAAGGCAAGCCTATTTGATCGCAATAGTCAGCAGTTGCGCGCCTGAAACAACAAAATCCAGCGCCGGAGTCGTCGTCTCGCTCACCGCCGATTCGCCTCGAACCACCATCTCTTGGGTTCCGTGAAGTCCATCCATCACGTTCATCACGGAGAGAGGAAGCGCAGGCATGACCTTATCGGCGACCATCGCCTCAGGATCTTCGTCGAGCACTGAAACGTAAACCCGATTGTTCACGTGCTGTTGGTTCAGCACGGCGATAGTCGAAGCCAGGTCGAGTTTGGGTGTGCCCCCAGGTCCGCCGCGCCGCAAACGATCGAGCATTTCGCCGTCGCTAACCAATACATGCAGGGGACCTTTGGATGCCGAAGTCGGAATGCGAATCGGAATGTACTCGATCACCGCGTCGCCGCGATACGGCCGCAGCAGCACTTCAACCGTGACCTGATCCCCGGGGCGCGCTTCGCTGACGTCGGTGCGGGCGCTCTCCAGTCGCGCCCAGCGCCGTTCTTTGGTGACCTCGAAATCCAGTTGCAAGCCTTGAATTGCCGGCGTGCTGTACGGATTGTCGTAGATGCGGGCAAACCGCTCGCCGATGGATCCCGCCGCTAGCATGGCAGCGGGCTGCGTTCCTTCCGCGGCGGAGAACATGTCCTGCAGCTTTACATCGGGAAAGCCTTCAACCCGGATATTGCCCTTCACCGAGTAGGTGGTTTCTTCACCGTACTCGTTCACGCCGTGCAGCGCGTTGTAGACGGTGGTGGACATCGCGATCGGACTCAGCCGCGCGTTGTTCAGAACTTCATAGTGGAAAATCTTGTCAGCAGTCCCGCCGTGGATAGTCAGCGTCACCGGAATCATCTCTGCGTTTTTGCCGAATTCGCCAAGAATTCCGGTGTGCCGGTCTTGGACGAACGACCCCACGGTTTCGGTGGCATTGACGATCTTGAAAGCATTGAGCGGCGAGGGGACCGTGGCCAGAACCTGCGTCTTGGTCATTGGCAAGTCCACCATTCCGAATTGAAGCAAAGGATGGCCGCAAGCCAGCAAGTGACCGGCGTCAATGTAGGTGACGGTGCAGGTTGCGGCAATGTCCATGTCCCCGCGAACCAACACGGCGCTGACGGCCGAGCCCGGCACTAGCGGATCGGGCTGCTTAGCGTCGCTGGTTGACCCCACGCCCATCACCGGAACAATTCCTTGGCTGGCAAACTGCGGCGCAAATAGCTGAATCGAGTCTTCGGAGAATCCGCTGAAGACCAGAGGGGTATCGATTGGCCGGAGATAGTTGGCAGAATTCTGGATTGGAAGCGAAGCTGCTCCGGGCCCGGAAGTTTTGGCCGGGATTAACGGCACTGACTTAGTCTGCGCCGGGACGTTTGCCGGCGTCGTATCCAGCGCGCTGATCTCGAGCATCTCGGAGATGGGCGTGACTCCGGCAATCGGCTCTTTAGAAAATTCGCCGATGCGGAAGGCCACGGCGCCCGCCAGTTTTCCATTGAAATAAACCGGACTGCCGCTCATGCCGGCGACTACTCCGGTGTACTCCACCTTTGCCCCGCCCAGCCGCACCAGGATGATGTCGCCCTTCGGCCCATTGACATTCCGCAAGACACCGAGAACTTCGACATCCATGGACTCGGGTTTTGTGCCTTGAAAAACCGTATAGGCCACGCCACGCATTCCGGCATGAATTTGGTCGAGAGACACGGTCTCAACCGCTTTGGGTTTTGATAAGGCTTCTTGAGCACAAGCTGGTTGGGGGTAAATGAGGGAAGAAAGCAGAAAACCACACGTTACCACTACTGCGAAAGGAACCCGTTTCATTTCGCCCCGCAGGACCCCTTAAAGACGAGGGATCCGCAAATTGAAAATACTTCGCTGCTCTCGATATTTCCCCTAGGAGAGGTCAAGCCGGGCAAAACATCCCAATCGCGAAGTTCAGCGTCTATACTAGCATACGAGTAAATAGAGGCGATCCATGTTTTCTAGGCCCTTTGGGCATAAATTCGGGCGAACGAGCAATTCTTGCGCAGGTCTACTGTTGTGGGCCTTGGTTCTCTGCCTGCTGGCGGGCACCCCTTCTGCGGCGTCGGCTCAGTCGCAGGATCAAGCGTCCCAAGGTCAAGCGTCGCAGGGGCAGGCGTCGCAGGGTCAGTCGCAGTCTCAACCCAGCCAGCAAAACCCCAACCAGCAGGAAGCTCCCCCTGAAGCTGGCGGCCCCAACAGTGATACTGGCCCCTATGCCATCCCTAAGAAAGGGGAAGAGGCGCCACCGCCACCTCCTCCTGAGAGGCCCAAGAAAATCGAGGGCATGCCCGACTACTCCATCCATGTCGACGTCCCCGTAGTGACAGTTCCGGTCTTGGTCACGACTAAGAACGGGCAGTTCATTCCAAATCTTAAAAAAGAGAATTTCCGCGTGTATGAAGACAGCACCCAGCAGACGATTCACGAGTTCAAGGTAGAGGAAGCTCCAATCACTGTGGTCTTGCTGGTTGAGTTTGCCAATACCGGATGGTACCAGCTCCTGTATGAGGCTCTGAACGCTTCTTATGCCTTCACCACCACCCTGAAGAAGGATGATTGGGTCGCAGTCGTTTCTTATGACATGAAGCCTGACATGCTGGTTGACTTCACGCAAGATAAGAACGCAGTGCGGGCGGCGTTAAATGGCTTGCGCATACCCGGCTTTTCGGAAACCTGGGAGTTCGAGGCGCTCTACGACACGCTTGACCGGCTGGATCGTGTCGAAGGACACAAGTACGTCATCCTGGTCAGCACCGGCATTGACACCGGATTGAGGCTGACGCTCGATCAGATACTCAAGAAAGTCAAGAGCACGCACGACGTTACTATCTTCCCGATGAGTATCGGTTGGCAGGTAAGAGAATACTGCGAAACCCATGGGTGCACGGGGTATTCGCACGGCATGGCCAGCTTGCACATAGGAACCATCGACTACCTGCAAGCCGACAATGAGATGCAGACTTTCGCTCGGCTGACCGGCGGACGCTTCTACCAGCCTCGATTCTCCGGCGATATGGTGGACGCTTTCAGAGACATCGGCGAAGACATTCGCCACCAATACACCCTCGTCTACCACCCCACAAATGCCAAACTGGACGGTACCTACCGCAAGCTCAAAGTGGACGTGGTCGCCCCAGACGGCGGGGCCTTGAAGATCAAAGACGAGAAGGGCAAAGACGTGAAGTTTCAGGTGAACGCTCGCGAAGGTTACACCGCCAAACACACGGTAGACTAGCTTAGGTCTCGGGGATCAAACCTGGCCTATGGAGGCACGGGCGTCCCGCCCGTGCGGGTCCGGCAAGGACCTGTCGTGAGCGGCCGAAGGGAACCATCACAATCCCTCAGTGAACCAGGCGGTCGAGTAGAAAAAAGATCGCCACTCCAAGAAGTACAACCAGCGCCATTTTTCCGCCTGGTTCGCGATTCACTTCCGGCATCAGATCCGATGCAGCTACGTAGATCGTTACCCCTCCCGAGAGCGGCAATCCGATGCCGACATGGCGCCTCCATAGGGCCATGGTCAGCACTCCGGCAAATGTGGCCGCTCCCAGCAGCACCGAGGCTCCCCAGGCCAGACGCCGGCTGCGTCCGCTGGCTAGCATGACCGAAGCAATGGTGAACCCCTCGGGAATCTTGTGCAGAAAAATCGCTACAAAAATTACCCATCCCAGCCAGTTCGAGACGATAAAGCCGGAAGCGATGGCAATTCCGTCGAAGAAAGTGTGAATCACCAGTCCCAGCAGCACCGAGTAGCCCTTGTGTGCGGCGATGAATTGGTCCGCATGGGTCTCCTCGCCGAAGTGAAAATGCGGCGTCACGGTATGCTCAAAAAAATGGGTAATCAGGTATCCCGCCAGGATCAGGATCGGCGCGTCCTTCTCTCGTAAATCGAAGCTGGCGGGAATGATTTCCAGCACTGCTGTCGCCAGCATGAACCCCGCACCCAGGGCCACAAAGTATTTGAGATAGGAGCGGTCCCAATTTCTCTTGACGATAATGGTTCCGCCAAACACGTTCGCCGCCGCGGCCGCCGTGCCCAGCAGCAAGCTGAGAAGAATCGGGTTCATGAGAGAGTGGGAATGATAGCAGGAGACAGCCGTTGGCGGTCAGCTCTCAGCCGTCAGGAAAGGCTTCTCTTTCTTAATAAGTCTTGTCATTCCGAGCCCGCTCGCGGGAGACGAACCTGCTGTTTGCCGGCGCCACCGCGCTGCCGAGGAAAGCGGGTTCCTCGACGGCTGCGCCGCTTCGGAATGAGATCGGGAGGAGAGAGAGGTCTTCCCGATGCTGACCGCTCCTGTGCAAAATGAATCAACTTTTCTCTATCTCTCTCCCTGCGAATAAAGTTATAGTGAATTTGCTCAGCGGTTCCCACGACAACTGACCTGTTCGATGGCACGGAGAAGTGATTCCACCATCCAGGAAGAGTTGTACTCCACGCCCGACGATCCGGCGCGCGACGACTTAGACGACGCTCGCTTGCTCGACTTGGACGTAGAGAAGGAATCGCCATTTCTGCGGGCGCAAAAGCGCGTCCCTGCCCGCCGCAGTCCGCTGCCAAAGAAAACCGCCACGCGTCTGCTGTGGGCAGTTTTGGCCATTGTGGTTGCCGCGCTGGCCGCCGTCGGCGCCAACCTGCTCTACCACTATGGCGAGCATTCTTCCCGCTTCGGCCTTGAGTCTAGCGACGATATCGAGACCGCCGGCCTCAGTAACGTGATCCGGGGCCAGGTCATGGAAGTGATGGGAGGCGACATCGGCCGCAACGTCTTCTTTATTCCGCTCGATCAGCGCCAGAAACAGCTCGAGCAGATTCCCTGGGTCGAGTCTGCCAGCGTGATGCGCTTCGCCCCCAACCGGATCAAGATTGAAATCCACGAGCGCACTCCGGTCGCTTTCGCCCGCGTCGGTTCCAAAGTCTTGCTGACCGATGCCGGCGGCACCTTGATGGACCTTTCCACCAAGAAGAAGTACTCGTTTCCGGTGATCATCGGTATGAACCCGGGCGAACCGCTCTCCACACGCTCGGCGAGAATGAAGATCTACAACGAATTGGTGCGCGAACTCGACTCCGGCGGAGGGAATTATTCGAAGGATCTGAGCGAGGTGGACCTTACCGATCCGGAAGATGTCAAAGTCCTTGTCAATAATCCTGAGGGCGAAGTCCTGGTGCATCTCGGGTCTTCGGACTATCTCGACCGCTTCAAGATTTACGTTGCGCACTTGCGCGAATGGCGGCAGCAGTTCCAGAAGTTGGAGTCCGTGGACTTGCGCTACGACCGGCAGATCATCGTGAACCCCGATATGCGTGGTGTAGAACGGCAGCCTGCCCTCTCAAAAGCGGCTGTTCGGGTAGCGATGTCGGCAGGGGTAAAACCCGCCGCGCTGGTGACCCACGAGCCCGTTAAGTCTCAAGCGCCGCCCGTGACTGTGACTAAACCGGCGAGTAAGCTGGCGAGCAAACCGCCTCAGAAGACCCGTTGGCACAAACGGTGGGCGCCGGCCAAGCATGCGGCACCCAAGCCGAAGCCACGCGCTACTGTTGCTCCCAGTGTTTCTAAATCACCATCCGTGCCACAAAAGCCAAGCCCGGCAATCGCGAAAGGACAGGGGACCCAGTAACAATGCCGAAGCCGCAGGGGAATTTTTTTACCGCGATTGACGTAGGCAGCGCCAAGACCTGCGTTCTGGTCGCCGAAATCACCGAGAACGGCCTGCGCTACCGCGGCCACGGGCTGGTGGATTCGCGCGGTTCGCGGAAAGGCATCATCGTTGATCTCGATAAAGCCGTCGCCTCCATTCAGAAGGCGGTCGAGCAGGCGGAAGACCGCGCCGGGATTGCGGTTGAACATGCAATCCTGGGAGTGGCAGGCTCGCACGTGCGCGGAATCAATACTCACGGCGGCCTGATATTCGGCAACCGGCCGCGCGAGATTGGCCGCGATGAAATCCGCCAGGCCGTGGACAAAGCCCGGGCCATTCCCCTCCCGCCCGACCGCGAAGTACTGCACCTGTTGCCGCAGGAATTTATTCTCGACGATCAGCACGGCGTGCATGATCCCCTAGGCATGATTGCCACCCGCCTCGAAGTGCGCGTCCACATGATCACCGCCGCGGCCTCGGCCACGCAGAATGTGATCACTGCCGTAAACCGCGCCGGGGTGCACGTGGATGACACCGTTTTCGAGCCGCTGGCCTGCGCCGATTCCGTGCTGCGTTCCGACGAACGGGAACTCGGCATCTGCCTGGCCGACATCGGCGCCGGCTCCACCAACGTGGTCGTCATCCAGGAAGGCTCCGTGGGCCACAGCGCAGTGTTGCCAATTGGCGGAGATCACTTTACCAGTGATCTCTCGGTCGGTCTGTGCACGCCGATCGTGGAAGCCGAAAAGATCAAAAAATCATTCGGCAACGTGATCGTCACCCTGATTCCAGAAGGCAACGAAGTTGAAGTGCCTTCGGTAGGAGACCGTGCATCGCGGCTGGTTTCGCAGCGCATGGTCGGAGAAATTCTGGAGCCGCGGGCGCGCGAGCTTTTCGAAATGCTGCGGGAAAACCTCCGCCACGCTGGAATGCTGGAGCATTGCGCCGCCGGCATGGTCATCACGGGAGGAGGTGCGCGTCTTCCAGGGATCATGGACATCGCGGATTCCGTACTGCGAAAGCCGGTACGCATGGCGTGGCCCGCCCCGCTTGCGAAAATGCCGTCCACGTTGGCGGAGCCAGAGTTTGCAACCGTCCTCGGATTGATTGTGTACGGCCATCGCGCCCGCAGCGCGCGCGGTCTTCAAGACGATCGGTGGAGTTCACGGCTGAAAGCAATGTTTGTGGGGCAGGGAGCGTAAAGGCAGTGGCTAGTGGCGAGGGCTAGCCCCGGAGGGACGACCGATATTAGCCCAGCGCTTCAGCGCTGGGTCGCGAAGGTTAAGGGATGTGAGTCCCGTAGGGACGACAGAAAACAGTTTCAAGAGGAAGAGGAATCCAGGATCAAGAGCTAAAGGCCACCGAAGAACGGCCAACGACGATTCACCAGGAGTGCTGTATGAAAAAAGAATCCAACGAAATTCGCATCAACTACACTGACGATTCCCGCAACGACGCCCGCATCAAGGTTATTGGTGTGGGCGGAGGCGGCGGCAACGCCGTCAACCGCATGATCGACGCCGGCATGGACGGCATCGAGTTCATCGTAGCCAACACCGACCTGCAGGCGCTGCGCATGTCACGCGCGTCCATGAAAATTCAACTTGGCGTGAAGCTCACCAACGGTCTCGGCGCCGGGGCGAATCCCGAAATAGGCCGCAAAGCCGCGCTCGAGGATTCCGACAAGCTCATCGAAGCCATGGAAGGCGCGGACATGATCTTTGTTACCACCGGCCTCGGCGGCGGCACCGGCACTGGCGCGGCTCCAATTATTGCCTCGCTCGCCAGCGAAATGGGCGCGCTCACCGTCGCGGTTGTGACCAAGCCATTCGCGTTCGAAGGCAAGCGCCGCATGCAGCAAGCCGAGCGCGGAGTCGCCGAGTTGATGGATTCGGTGGACACCACCATCGTTATTCCCAACGAAAAGCTTCTTGCCGTCGCTCAGGACGCCGGCTTCTTCGAATCCTTCCGCGTCGCCGACGACATTCTTCGCCAGGGCGTGCAGGGAATTTCTGACATCATCACCATCCCCGGCATCATCAACCGCGACTTCGCCGACGTGAAGGCGATTATGGCGCGCATGGGATACGCCGTTATGGGCACAGCCACCGCCAACGGTTCGCGCCGCGCCACTGAAGCCGCGCAAAAAGCCATCGCCTCGCCGCTGCTCGAAGCCGGAGCGATAGACGGCGCCCGCGGCATCCTTATTAACATCACGGGCTCAGCTTCGCTCAAGCTGGCCGAGGTACAGGAAGCATGCAGCATCATCCAAAGCGCCGCCGACGAAGACGCCAACATCATTTTCGGCGCTGTGCTGGATGAAAAGATGAAAGACGCGGTGAAGATCACTGTAATCGCCACCGGCTTCAGGGATTCAGACCGTCCCCGCCGGAAAACAGAATCCACTGGATTCACCGTGAACGCCGGAGCCGACGACTTCGATTCCGAACCAGCCTCTTCGCCAATGGTGATGGAATCGCATCAGGCTTCTTCGATGCCAGCCGCTTCATCCGAGGTCGTTTCCTTGGACAACATGCGCAACGCCATGATCGCGAACTTCGAGCAGGCGGACTTGGATGTGCCGGCGTTTCTCAGGAAACGAGGAGATGCGATGTAGCCGAGGTCGATCCCCAACTCGGGAGGGCACGAGTTCGACTCGTGCCGAATAGGAACGGAGCTGTCCTGCAGCTTTTAGCCGCTGGGGTTTGCTTGGCCCGGCAGTGATTTCAAGAGCCAACCTCAGCGGCTAAAAGCCGCTTTCATTGCAGCCGCAAGGCGACACGGTGAACGTCGTGCCCTCCCCGGTTCGGTGCGCAATGAAGAAGGTGTTGTCCTAAATTAAATTGGAAACACTAAACAAACGGAAGAACCTACCACCACGCGCTAGAACGCGATAGAATGCTCCCGCTGATCCCAGAGACAATTTCACGTACCCGACGGAGGTAGTCATGCGTATCACTCGAATCTGTTTTGCTCTCTCGCTCTTTGCACTCGCCTGTTTCGCCGCTGCGCAGGATAAGGACATGGCGAAAATGGCTCCCAAGAAAGCTGGCTCTTCCGACGTCGGCTACATAGCCAAGTCCCTCGCGGCCGCGCCGAAGTCCATCGCCAAAGACGCGGGCGTTGCCCGCTATGACAAAGACGGCAAAATGCAGACGCTCCGCGAAAGCAAGAACGGTTTCACTTGCATGGTTATCATGGGCGATGCCATGTGCGCCGACGCAAACAGCATGGCCTTCTTCGATGCCATGATGAAGAAGGAAAATCCGCCCGACAAACTGGGCCTCACCTACATGCTCGGCGGCGACAATGGCGCCAGCAATACCGATCCAACGGCGGAGAAGAAGACTGCCGACAACCACTGGGTCGTCACCGGACCTCACGTGATGATCGTCGGACCGGGAGCCAAGTCGTTGGGATTGCCCGAGACCGCCGATGCCGATCCCACCAAGCCTTATATGATGTGGGCGGGCACGCCGTATGAACATGCGATGATTCCGGTCGGCCCGGCAAAGGCCTCCACTGCGTCCAAGCCGATGGCCGCCGCTCCCAAGCAATAAAGACTCAGGCTGATTTTTTCATTCCCCTCCGCGAGGGCGGAGGGGTTTTGCTTTCCTCGTGTCCCTTGTCGTCCAGCGACCTTCGCGGCTAGGAGCCCTGGCCGCTGGCTGGTTGGGAAAACTCTTTCCATACCTGTTGGCGTCAGAGTAATCAAGCCAGTCATTACCAAAGTGTGGCGTCTCTCATCTGAATCAAGCGTAAGTGACGCAATATAAACATACTTACGCGGAAGTAATTCAGGTTACCAAGTAAGAAGTTTCCAGTTGCTTATCTTTCACGAAGTCTCTTAAGATCAATCAATTGCAAAAAGTCAGCTCCATTTGGCACCGCTGGCAGGCATCTTGCACTCTAACCAGATGTGAACTCCGGGGAAGGTACAGCCACAGTGATAGTGACCGTTAAGGGACCGAGTTTTCCGCGCCTCATTCTATTCTTTGCCACAATCGTTCTGCTCGCCCAAGCGGCCATAGCTGCGACGCTTAATCCGCAACCGCGTGCGGCGGGCCACCCAAAGTCTGGCACTGTAAGCGAGAATCCGCACGCTCGCCGCCACATGCGGCACCTGGCCCGCAGCCGGAGAGTGCGATCGCGCACCGTGGCGACGCTCCGCCGCCGTCATTATTACGAGCGTTTTTACGCAAGCTCTTATTCGAGTGACATCACCGATGGCGACAGCACTGTTGGCGAAGACCCCGTGGTTCGACAGGCGGCGATTGACGCCCTGGGCAACATGAACGGCACGGTTCTGGCTATTGAGCCAACCAGCGGCCGGATTCTCGCCATAGTCAATCAGAAGCTGGCGCTCTCCAGCGGCGATCAACCCTGCTCCACCATCAAGTTGTCTGTAGCGCTGGCCGCTTTAAGCGAAGGAATCATCACCAAGGAAACTGAAGTACGCCTGGGCGGACGCAGCCACATGAACTTGACGTTGGCGCTGGCACACTCCAACAACGCTTATTTTGAAGCTTTGGGCCGCCAGCTTGGCTTCGAAAAAGTTGCGTACTACGCGCATCAGTACGGTCTCGGCGAGTTGGCCGGATACCACATTCGTGGCGAGCAGCCTGGGATTTACCCGGAAACGGAAATCTCGGCCAAGCTCGGCGGTGTGGGCAAGATGTGTTCCTTCGGCGAAGGCATCTCGATGACCCCGCTGCAACTTGGTTCGCTGGTCACCGCGATCGCGAATGGCGGCACCATGTACTACTTGCAACATCCGACTACTGCTGCCGAAGTCGCCAACTTTCAGCCGCTGGTAAAGCGGCATCTTGATATCGCCGGTGTCCTGCCCGAGATTTCTGACGGCATGGCCGGCGCTGTAAGCTATGGCACCGCTCGCAGGCTGCGGGTGAACTTCGACGAAGAAGAAGTTCTGGGGAAAACTGGTACCTGTTCACGCGCGGGAACGCGATTTGGCTGGTTTGCGAGCTATGCGAATACCACTGCCGGCCGCGTGGTTGTCGTGGTTTTTCTGCAGGGCGGGCGGCCGACCTTTGGCCCCAAAGCCGCTGAGATTGCTGGCCGCATGTACCGGAACTTATACGACCACGATTTTTTCCTTGCCAAGCCGTTGCTCTCGCCGGGACCCCGCGCAAGCAGCGATCCCAACTAGGTTCTTGACTTCCCTGTGAAACTGCCCCCTGCGAGGGCGCCGTTTTTGTTTGGGGAGAGCCGCAGTTGACCTTAGCGCTTGACTTCGTCGCGCTCCACCACGCCGTCTTTAATAAAAACTACGCGGTGGGCGTACTCAGCGATGTCGTGCTCGTGGGTCACCAGCACGATGGTGTTGCCTTCGGAATGAAGTCGGTCAAACAGGGCCATGATTTCGTTTCCGGTCTGCGAATCGAGGTTCCCGGTGGGCTCGTCGGCAAGAATAATGGAGGGCCGGTTTACCAGCGCGCGTGCGATCGCTACCCGCTGGCGCTGTCCGCCTGAGAGTTCGTTGGGTTTGTGGGTCATTCGAGATTCCATGCCCACCGCAGTCAAAGCTTCCTTCGCCCGTTCCGAACGCTCGGCAGCAGGCATGCCGGCATAAATCAACGGTAATTCCACATTGTGCAAAGCGGTTGCCCTAGCCAGCAGGTTAAAGGTCTGGAAGACGAACCCGATCTCTTTGTTCCTGATACGCGCCAGTTCATCGTCGTTCAACTCACTCACTTGTTGGCCATTCAGCCAGTACTGGCCGCGGCTCGGAGAATCCAGGCATCCGATCAGATTCATCAGAGTCGACTTGCCCGATCCGGACGGTCCCATGATGGCCACGTATTCATTACGGCGGATTTGCAGGTTAACGCCACGCAGCGCATGCACCTGCTGTTCGGACCCCATGTCATATGTCTTCCACAGGTCCGAAGTAAAAATCATGCACGACTCTGGGGGAGCCGACACTTGTGGCTGCGAGATGTTGATCACTTCTGCCGTCGCCATCGTTTTCTCCTGCCCGGTTTGGGACACCTATGCGCTCCGAGTCCCTTGTTCCATTGGACGAGCCACCTGGGCGTTGGTTATTAAAAAATGCTATAGACCTGCCAGCGGTCGCATCCCAGCGGCTTGCATTAGGGAGTACGGCTGATTCCTGCCGAAAGTTCCATTGGTCAGGAGACCCATCGTGAGGCTCAAAACCACCCCGCAGCCTCTGTGATTATAGCTTGCCGCCTCAACCGTTGGATGCGTGCCGCAACCAATTTCACAACAAGCTAAATGGCCTGGTTCCAGTCCGGTTAACCCCCACGCCTTTGGGCGAGAAAGTTTTTAATAACATGCAGACAACCCGGTCGGCATCCGGTGGAATCATGGCAGTTAGGGATGTGCCGCGGTCGTCTATGTCCTTACACCCCATAACCTTGTATTCCCCGAGCCAAAGTCATAAAATGAGGCTGCCAGTGTGTGTTTGCCTGAAGGAGTTGTAGTCTTATGTCCCGTACAGGTTCAGTGAGTCGCTTCCTTTCGCCATCATTTGTGCTCCTGCTTGCGATTGGGCTGGGCCCTGCCGCGATGGCTGACAAAGACGGTGGCAAGCCCTCCGAAGATCAAAATAAGACTACGACAGATCAGTCTAAGCCAGACTCGGCCAAGGCGGACCAGGCAGAGGATCAGGCCGGCGACCCATTGAAACGCCCGATCGAGGAAAAGCGCAGACGAGCAAACGCCAAGTCGATTAAGCAAGAGCTTAGCTCGGACGATAAGAAATGGCTCAACCAGGACGTGCGCTGGATCATCAGCGATGAAGAGAAAAAAGCCTTCATGCAGCTCTCTAACGAGGAGGAGCGCGAACAGTTCATCGAGGCGTTTTGGGACCGCCGCAATCCCAATCCCGACAGCGAAGACAACGAGTTTAAGGACGAGCACTACCGCCGCATCGAGTACGCCAATGAGCACTACGCCGCGGGTATGCCCGGCTGGATGACTGACCGCGGGCGCATGTATATCGTTTACGGGCCTCCCGATGAAATCGAGTCACACCCCTCCGGCGGCAGCTACAACCGTCCCATAGAAGAAGGTGGCGGCGAGACCTCTACCTTTCCCTTTGAGGATTGGCGCTACCGCTACATTGAGGGCATTGGTCAGGAAGTGATTATCGAATTTGTTGACGATTGTCAGTGCGGCGCCTACGAGATGACCATGGATCGCAGCAAGAAGGATGCGCTCTTGCATACTCCGGGCGGCGGTCAGACGCTCTACGAACAAATGGGACAAGCCAACAAGAGCCAGCGCTTTAACGGCGGCCTCGAAAGCTTGGGGCCGGGGCCGATGTCAGCGAGTTTGCAGAGCAAAGAGTTCGACCGCCTGGAGCAATTCGCAAAACTCAATCAGGCTCCGGCGATCAAATTCAAAGATCTGGCAGAACAGGTTGGACACCATATCACGTACAATCCCATGCCGTTTGATGTCCGTGTCGACTTTGTGAGGATCACCAGCGATATGGTACTGGTTCCAGTCACGGTACAAATCAGGAATCGCGACATTACGTTTGCCAACAAAGAAGGGGTGCAGCACGGCGTGGTGAATATTTTTGGCCGCATTTCCAAGTTATCGGGAAAAGTTGCTCAGACTTTCGAAGACACCGTAGTGGCGGATGTTCCTGCGGAACTGCTGCCGCGCGAAACCGAAAACTCTAAAATCTACGCCAAGTCCGTGCCCCTGAGTCCCGGACGCTACAAACTCGACGTAGTGGTCAAGGACGTGAATGGCGATCGGGTAGGCACGAAGAGTATGGCCGTCACCGTTCCCGGCTTCTCAGACGAGAAGCTGACCAACTCTTCGTTGATTCTCGCGGACATGGTCGAACCAGTGCCGACCAACAGCATCGGCACCGGAATGTTCGTGATCGGCACCACCAAAGTGCGTCCGCGAGTGGCGACTGCGGATGGCAAGCCGGCTTCTTTTAAGCGCGGGCAGAAGGTAAATTTCTGGATGCAGGTCTATAATCTCAGCGTGGACGGCAAGACCCACAAACCCTCGGCCACGTTCGAGTACGATATCGTGAACTCTGCCACAAACAAAGCGGTGGTGCATGCGGTGGAGTCTTCGGAAAAAATGGGGAACATCGGCGATCAAGTCACCCTGCATAAAGAAGTGGCCGCAGCAAATCTTGATCCCGGGATGTACAAAATTGAAATTAAGGTAAGTGACAACATCTCTAAGCAGACGGTCGATCCTTCGGCAACCTTTGCCGTCGAATAACGAGGTCACTTGATCTTGCGTAAGCTTGGCTATCTCGTCGTTGTCCTTGGTCTGGCGCTTCCCGGTTGGTGCGCGGAGCGTTCGGCCTCCATCTCGGGCTACGTGCACAATGCGAATGGCGTTCCGCAGATGGGAGCCGCAGTGGAGGTGCTTAGCCCCACGTTTGCAGGCTTGCGAGTATTCACTAACGAGAAAGGCTTGTTCACCGCCACTGGCCTTTTCCCGGGAAGTTACAGCATCAAAGTTTCAGCCCCGGCGTTTCTGCCAACCCTACGGGAAAAGATCAGCGTACGTGCCGGCGCCAACGTCCTGTTGAATCTAACTCTAAGCACGCTCTTTGACGCAGTTCAGTTTGCGCCACGGCGCGGCAGTGAGGACGATGGTGATTGGGACTGGGTGCTCCGCTCCACAGCAAATCGTCCCGTCCTCCGCCTCCTTCCGGATGGTTCAGTGGTTGTGGCTAAAGCTAAGCCGTCCGGGTCCGACTTCAAGGGCACACTCGCTTTTGTCGCCGGATCGGCATCGCAAGGTTTTGGTTCGGTTTCCGACCGGAGCACGGCGTTTGTAGTTGAGAAGTCCATTTTCTCGACCGATACGATCAAGTTCCGCGGCGACGTGGGATACGGTCTCGGTCTTCCCAATGCCGTATTGCGGGCTTCTTTCAAGCACCAACTGGCGAACGGTTCCACGCCGGAAGTTGCGTTTACGATGCGCCGACTGTCCTCTCCGGACTTGGGTCTGCGCGATGCGGATTTACAGGCCCTCGCCCTGACCCTCACCGACAATATTTCTGTCGGCGACGTCCTGGAGTTGAAATTCGGCAGCGAACTGCAGAGCGTCCAGTTCATGGGTAAAGTGACAGCAGCGCGTCCCTTCGGTTCGATCGCCGCCCATCTGTCCCCAGACACGAAGCTGGAATACAGCTATTCGACATCCCGTCCCAGCAGTCGAGTCGAAAAGGGCTTTGGCTCAGCGCCCGCGGATTTGAGTGAAACCGACCCGCGGATCAGCCTCGCTGGTTTCTCGCCGGCACTGGAAAAAGCCCACCACCAGGAAGTCGCGCTCTCGCATCGTGAAGGCAATACCAGTATGCAAGTGGCGCTCTACAATGATCGTCTTGGCGATCCGGCTCTGACCGGAGTAGGTGATATCTCTGCCATCAGCGGGGAAGTGCTGCCGGATGTGTATTCGGGAACGTTCACCTATCAGGGCCGCGACTTCGAAACGCGGGGTGTGCGGCTGGTGCTAGAACGCAAGCTCGCTTCAGATGTTTCCGCTACGGTGAATTACAGCTATGGCGGCGCCTTGGATCTGGATCGCGATGCAGTCAATTTGCACGATGTGCGCGACCACAGCGTGATCAGAAACCGCCAGGCGCTTTCGGCTAAGCTCAGCGGCACCGCTCCCGGCACCAAGACTCACTGGATCGCCTCCTACGGATGGACCAGTGGCCGCGCCCTGACCCCGGTAGACATGTTTAACTCCTCCGCAGGCCAGGCCGATCCATTTCTCGATCTCTTCTTCCGCCAGCCTATGCCAGGCACAAGTTCGTTGCCCGGGCACATGGATATCGTCGTTGAAGTTCGCAACCTGCTGGCCCAGGGATATGTTCCGGTCTTCGGTGAGGACGGGCGCACGGTCTACCTGGTGCAGTCAGCCCGCGCCGTCCGCGGCGGCGTCGCGTTTAACTTCTAGTTTCTCAGCCATCGACAAGATCTGCCGCTGGTGAAATCCGTTCACCCTCACTCTGGATGTCTTGTTATTCCAAGAAACTTCAAATCTGACGAACCTGCCTGGTCATGATGCAAGGAGTTGGACAATATCGTTTTAGCTGCAGAGTTTAGAGCCTGGGGCCTGACGCCCAAAGCCCGAAGCCCGGTTTCCCCGCTGGAAGGTGCAGGCTTATCTGAGCTACAATCCGTCGTTCATCACTAAGTACTGCAAGGAGGCCGTCATGAAATTGCGATCAGGATTCGTTCTCTTCTTCTTTCTCTGTCTTTGTGCAACTTCGCTGTTGGCGCAAACTTTCCGCGGCACGATTCTGGGAACAGTCACCGATCCCCAGGGAGCGGTGGTGTCCGGCGCCAAGGTAACGGTCCACAACATCAATACCGGCCTCGAGCGCACCACTCAGACCAGCGCCGACGGAAGTTACTCGGTGCCAGAGTTGCCGATTGGGACTTACACAGTCACGGTGAATCAGAGCGGATTTCAGACTTCGTCCATCACGAATATTGCGGTGGATGTTGCCGCGGAGAAGCGCGTGGACGTCCCGCTGAAGGCGGGTCAAGTTACGACTACTGTCGAGGTTTCGGGCGAGACTCTTCCGATTGTAGAGACTACGACTAACACGCTAGGTGCGACATTTACGGCTGAACAAGCAAAGAACCTTCCTTTAAACGGACGTGACTTCCAAAAAATGATCTTCCTTACCCCCGGCGTGGCTGGCTCTCCAGATGAGATTACCGATTCGCCAGGATCGTTCGGCGTCTTTTCCATGAACGGGGCACGTGGCCGCGCAAATAACTACCTGCTTGATGGCACCGATATGAATGACGGCTATCGCAACGATCCGGCCATCAACGAGGCGGGAGTGTTTGGCACTCCAGCTACCATTCTTCCCGTGGATGCGATACAGGAGACGCAGGTGGTGTCCAACTTCATGCCGGAGTATGGCCGAAACGCTGGCGCGTCGGTCAATATCGTTACTAAGAGCGGGACCAACGCTCTACATGGCACCGGATTCGATTATTTTCGAAATGACGGGTTGGACGCGCGGAATTACTTCAACAATGTGGGTCGGCGGGCGCCATTCCACAACAATCAGTTCGGTGGCGCGCTGGGCGGTCCTATCGTCAAGGACAAGACATTCTTCTATCTTGACTACGAAGGGCAGCGCGAGAGCGTGGGAGTCGTGACACTGGGGTGCGTGCCCGAGCCGAACCGCGTCACATTTGACGACGCGGCGATCGTACTAGGAGGTGGCGTACCGAGTTCGGTAACCTCTAAAATATTGAACTTCTGGCCACAGCCTAACATCGGAACGCGACCCGTCTCGACCGATTCCGACTTTGCCTCCTTCGATACGGGTTGCCCGAGAGGTCCCAACGCGTCTGTGATTTCGCCTTCGTACAATAACCTGACTAGTGCCATAGCGAAGATTGACCACAGTTTCAACGCGAGCAACCTTCTCACTGGCCGTTATTTTTTCGGGGACAGCACGCAGTCCTTCCCGCTGGCGCTAACCGCTTCCGGCGGGCAATTGCCCGGTTTTAACACCAATACTCCCACCCGGGTGCAGCTGGTAGCGCTCTCCTATGTCCATACATTGAGCGCGACACAGGTGAACGAGGCACGCTTTGGCTGGAATCGCTTTGCAGAAGGATTCTTTCCTCAGGACGCGCATTTTGACCCCAACAGCATTGGGTTATGTAACGTCAATTCCCTTGCCAGTTCGTGCCACTCATCGGGCTTGCCGATCATTCTGGTTTCAGTGACGCCGAGCGGGAGCAGCAGCTTTTTCGCGCAGCCGGGCGCGACCTCGGGCGATCCGCGCAGCCGAGTGGATTCGAATATTCAGTTCGTGGACAACTTCTCGTGGAAGCTGAACAAGCACGACGTGAAGTTTGGCTTCGAGTTCCGGAGAACGAGCATTCAGCAGCGTTTCGACAAATATTCGCGCGGGCGGCTGAGGTTCGCGGACTTGAGCCATTTTCTCGCCGGCTCGTTGCACGATGGCTTTCAGTACACCGGCAACACACTGCGGCACACCTTCGAGAACAACGAGGGATTATTTTTTCAGGATACGTTCCGGCTGAATTCGCGCCTGACGATTAACTATGGGCTGCGGTGGGACTACTTCGGGGTCGTCAAGGAGAAAAACAATCTCTTTAGCAGCGCGACCAATCTTGATCCCGTCGCCCAAACGTTTAGCCTGACGCAAGTGGGACAACCCGGACTCAGCAGGCTTTACGAGCCGGACTACAGAAATTTCGCCCCGCGGGCGAGCATTGCCTGGGATGTTACCGGAAAGAGTAAAACCGTATTGCGTGCTGGATGGGGCATGTTCTACGACTCCTTCTCGCAAGACATATTTCTCGGCCATCTACCCTATCCTCCCTTCTTCGATCCCGGGCCAGCCTATAACCCAGTTGGACCAGCTCCGACCCTGGTCTCGGTAAATAACACCCACAGCATCAGCTCGGGCCCTGTGTATAACGACTCAAACGATTGCATCGCCAAAGAGTGCGACGTATTCACGGTTGACCGGCACATCCGGACACCGTACATGGAGAACTACAACCTCAACATTCAGCAGCAGATTGGCAACAAAGTTGCCGTGCAAATTGGATACGTGGGATCGCAGGGGCACCGGTTGTTCAGGTTCAGGGACCTGAACCAGCCAGATCAAGCGACGATAACAGCGTCCGATATAGCAGTTGCGAAGGCGAACAACAATACGTTCAATGGCGCTCCGTGCTTCCCGGCTGGCGGGCCTGGTTGCGTGGAATTAAATAGTTACGGTGTGCCGCGGGTTTATGGAGGAGTGTTTGGGGACAATAACCCGTTTGCAGCGTTTTACTTGATGCAGGAAGAAGCGACGGCGAAATCCAATTACAACGCACTGCAGGCCAGCCTTCGATTAACGAATTGGCGCGGTGTAACCTCGATGGCGAACTACTCCTGGTCGAAATCACTGGATACTGCAAGCGATCTCGACGACATCGAGAACAACGCGGCACAGCCCACTGACAGTACGCGGCCGAACCTTGAGTACGGGCCGTCGGCGTTTAACGTTCCACACCGTTTTTCGTGGATTTTCAGCTACGACCTGCCAAAAATGGGATCGGGCCGACTGCTGAATGGGTGGGGATTCAACAGCTCCACCATATTACAGAGTGGGCAACCATTCCAGCTGAATTACAACTTTCAAGATGACTTCAGCGGCAGCGGCGAAGGCAACGATCGGCCGGACGTTGTCGGTCCGATTGTTTATCACAAGCACAACCCTGCTAATTTCCTGGACTTGACTGCGTTTGCAATTCCATGCACGATCACAGCCCTTGCACAGGCGAACGGAATAACCGGCACCGCCGACGACTGCGTTCCCGGTACTCGCCACTTCGGTAATCTTAGGCGCAACTCTCTTTCGGGACCAACTTACAAACAATGGGACTTGGCCATCTACAAGAACACGATGATTACCGAACGTTTGAATATGCAACTCCGCGCGGAGTTCTTCAATGTTCTTAACCATCCGAATTTTTCCAGCCCGCTCCTACCTTCGTTCGTTGCTGATCCCGGAAGTGGTAGCGTCAAGAACGTCTGTTCTGGGTTTCAGCTCAGCGGAAGTCGCGAAGTAGGATGCGGGGGCTACCAGATTGTCGCCACTGGCGACGTTGGCGTCGGCAATCCATTCCTGGGCGGCGGAGGGCCGCGCGGGATTCAGCTCGCAGCGAAGTTTACGTTCTAAATCGGTGGTCAGTGGCCGGTGGACAGTGGTCAGTAGAACCTGAGCACTCGACAACTGGTCACTGACCACTGGCCACTAGCCACTATTTTTCTCCGCCCTCCCCAAACACCCCGCGCGAAACGATCTGTCATCCAGCCGGTGCAGACGTTTCGTCATACCCGGTCTCAGCAGCGGGAAGTGGCGAATGGTGAACAGGTATTCGGCGATAAACCACAAGTGTTGATCGGTGGTCATCCAGTTGAGACGGTCGAAGCGGGCGAGGTTCACCGGGTTTGAGAAAGTCCTGAGCGTGCGCTCGCGGCGCAGGTTGAAATAAACCTCGAAATAACTGAGGGCAAGTTCGCGCAGCGTCCGGTACACGGGCTCGCGGTAACGGCATCCGGTGTAGTTGGATTTCGCGATTGCTCCCCAGTGTCCGTGCTGCTTATAGACCGCGATCACGTGGTCGGTGTCATGCTCAGCTTCCAAGTCAATCACTAGGGGTGGATACTCATTCGCGCGCAACGCGGCCGCCGCGAAGGTTGCGCCTTCGAAACAGTGGGAAGTGTTCTCCCGCAGCACGCGACGGGGCGACCATGCAGTATCGGCTAGATGATACGGTTGGTCGTCGAGAAAGCGCTGAATCCCGTGCGGGTCTTTGAGGCTGCGCAGCTTGCGGAGTTCCGCGGGAGTGAAGCCCGAGTGCGAATTGTTCATTGAGATTGAGTCTAACGGAAGGATCGGGCAAAACCGTTACCACAAAGGGCACAGGGAACGGCTTATGTGGGTTTCAAAGTTACCGTCAGATCTACTGTGACTTTTCAAAGCGCCTGAAAAAGCTGTCTGCCTTCCAATGGGGTGGGGTGTCGGAGTTCGCCACATCCAACGTTATGTCGCGAACAATGTCCTCAAACTTGCCGGCGGCGGCCAGGTCCACGGGTTGATCAAGGTCGTCGGATGGGGCGTGATAGCGATCGGTAAGCCATTTCTTTTCGATGGCCTCTTCAGGTGACCCTTTCTCGAAGCCAACTTTCATCGCCAGTGCAGGCACGCCTTCGCGGATGAAGCTGTACTGATCGCTGCGAACGAATAGGTTACGCAGCGGCTCGGGATCAGGCTGCGCTCCAACTCCTTCCTTT
>WNFJ01156527.1_pt3 | contig 22991 bp, 25 predicted proteins | sample 5400461 | NCBI WGS metagenome assembly WNFJ01 (sample SAMN13153349, study PRJNA577476) | soil metagenome | isolation source: 115 cm saprolite on Douglas fir-dominated hillslope | place: USA:California | collected 2013-09-17
CTTAGAGCGGTAAACACTCCCAATGATGCCCTGGCGTTCGTCGGCCAGGTTCCGAAGGTGGGCGCGATGGATCGCGTCTGGTATTCGAACTTCGCTTTCTTCTGGGGCAACGCATTCGCAATTCCAGGTGGCGCCGATCGGGGCGAGCTGAGTCTCTACCTAGGCGTCGTGCGTCGCATCGGTGCGAATGGTGGCTTGAAGGCAGAGGCACTCTCAGAGATTGAAGAGCGAATCAATAGCGCAATGGGGGGGCGACCGTAGTGTCCTAACAACGATGGCCCCAAGCCAAACGCGCCGGCTGACCCGGTGCAAACGAGGTCGAACATGAGCAAGAGAAAAGCAGCGAACGGCGACGGATCAATCGAGTGGCGCAAGGGCATCGCATGGGTGCGCATTGCCCTACCGAGGGCACCGGGGGAGCCGTTGCAGCGCAAGCGCTTGCCGATCGTGGCCTCCGACAAGATGAGCGAGGGGCAGGTCAGAAAGGCGGCCGTCAAGCTTGCGGCGGACGTGCGCGCGGGCCGCGTCATCATCGACGCCAAGCCCCGCTCGGGGGGCGCCGCGCCGTCGGTCTCGCCAGTCCTGACAGTGCGTCAGCTTGGCGAGAAGTGGACGAGCGGCGAACTTGTGACCACTTACGGCAACGTCAACCGACTGCGCACTAAGGCGGGAGCGCAGATCGACGCCTGGTGCCTGAAGGCGAACGCCTACGAGGTGAAGACGCGCGGGCCCGTCGGGGCCGGCGTTCGGAGCTCTGCCACTGCCGAGCGTCACGACAGACGACGTTGCGAAGGTCATGGCGGCATTACCCTGCACCGGCTCTTCGACCTTGCGATCTTTCCTCTGCGCGTTCGCGCCGACGGCAGTAACCCAGTGACGCGCTACCTGCGACCCTCGCCGGACGCCGGCAAGCTCTTTTGCTTCCTGTACCCCGGCGAGATGCTCTCGCTACTTCGTGGGACCAACGCGGACGGGGAGACGGTTGTGCCGCTCGGCCGGCGCGTTCTGTACGCCCTTGCCACGTTCACGGGGCAGCGGAAGGGCAGTCTGTATGCGCTCCGGTGGAAGCACGTCGACTTCGCCCACGGCACGCTTGCGAGCTTCAAGACGAAGACCGGGGAGCTCAGTACTTCGTAGCGGACCCCGGCTTGATGGCCGTCTTGACGGCGTGGCACGCTCACCAGGGCGAGCCACGCGACGACGCTGCCATCGTGAGCGACGATGACATTGACTACGAACGCAAGCGCCTGGCAACGGCCTTGCGGGCCGACCTGCGCGCCGTAGGCGTGACGCGCGCTCTGCTCTTCGAGGAAGACGCGCCCAACGTCGAGGCGCTCCGTTTCCATGACCTGCGATCGACCTTTTGCACGTGGGCACGTCGGGCGGGCAAGTCGCACCACTACTCGACGGTCGCGGCGGAGGAGAAGAAGCACGCCATCGCCAAGGTCATCGAGCTCTCCGGAGTCCGCAAGGCGCTCCGCCAGGGCGCTTCACCCCGAGGTGGTGTGCAAAGTGGTGTGCATGGCCCTAAAGACACGAAAACCGCTCGGGCCTGATCCCGGCGGCCCTTATTTTCCCCGGCTTTCCTTGTAGGCGCGAGAGGTTTCGAACCTCCGACCCCTACCGTGTCAAGGTAGTGCTCTACCACTGAGCTACGCGCCTAAATCCTCAGAGCGCGAAGAGCTACCGTTCACCGATGGCGCTGTCAACTCGACGGGCGCGTGGCGGGGCGCCCTTCAGAACCGCCACGTAAGCTCCGCGCGCGCACCCTCGAACGGCGGAAAGTACCGGCAAACGCCGGCGGCGCATCGGAAGGCGCCTCGCTGTTGGCCGACGAAGACGCGCACGTTCGACGCGCTCGTGAACTTATAGAGCACCGCGCCATTGAAGTAGTACGTCGGTTGCCCGACGCGATTGGTGTACTCGAATCCCTGCGACAGTACCCAAGCGGGCGCGATCTTGAGCGCAATGTAGTTTTCGCCCTCGTTCCACCATTGTTCGACGTGCGCTTCATCCACATTTTGGCTCTCCTCTTTGCGGAGGCGATGAAAGCCCTGCGCTTCAATCGAATAAGCATTGCCTAGATACTTGACGAGCGAGTACTCGAGGTGCCTTTCGCGATAAGAAAAGTCGCCGCTCAGTTTCGTGTCGTCGCGCACTCCAACCGACACGAACGCGTGCGACAGCTTCGCGTCGAAGTACCATTCCACGCCGGCGAGGCCGTCCCAAACGTTGTCCTGTACCTGCTCGGCGGCTGCCGACGCGGCGACGGTATGGCCTTGCGCATCGCAACCGCCGCTCGGTTGCTCCGACTGGGTATAGGCAAAGATTGCTTGGCCATACGCGAGCAGGTCACCGGTGGCGCGCAGGTCGGTGCGAAGCCTGCCCCCGTTGACGCAAGCGTTGAAGCTCCCGACTCCCTCCGTATCCAGAATCGTCGGCGTTTCCGCGGGCGGCAAGAACGAGTACGCGACGACGCTGAATTCGGGCGCGCGCGTGAGGTTGACGCCAGCAGAAACGGGAAAGAAGTTGCGATTGCTTTTGATCTCGAGCGTGCTCGTAATCGGGCCCGCGTCCGCCGACAGAGCGGCGTAGACCGCATTGCCTGCCGCGTGGATGTGGCGCCCGGCGCTGTCCTCTTGCCTTTGCTGCCCCGCGACTTCGAGATAGAGCTTTCCGTGGCCGCCCAAGGTCGGAACCTCGAGCGATTGCCCCACCATGGTCACCGCATTCGCCCGGAGCGAGGGCGGCGTGTTTGGAAGCGAAGACAGCCACGCGGCCGTGTCGGCCTCGTCGCACGACCCGAATGTGGCCCCACTGGGGTCGCTGAAGAAGTCGGTCACGATGCGACCGCCTGCGTCATAGTGGTACGGCGCGCAGCGAGAGAATCGAACGGCCCGCGTGGACAGCGTCACGGGCATTCCGCGGCCCGCCTGAATCTCGAGGCCCACGACCCGATCCGACCCGAACACCGGAATCGCTGTGCTGCCGGTAGTGGGAAATAGGTTTCGTCCGGTCGCTTCATCGATGCGCGAGGGGTTGCCGAAACCGGCAACGGCCGTCACCGCGAATGGGTCCTTCTGCACCTGGACCTTGAAGCCACGAAGCGTCGTATCGATCCCGAGCTCGTCGATCTTGCGCATCGAAAGCGTAAGCCCTCGGCCGAACTGTGCGTAGGCATCGCCCACGGTGACCTCGAGCCCGGGGGCCGAATAGGCCAACCAAAGCTTGGCGGGGTAAATCGAGTTTTTGAATCGCGATTCGTTGTCAAAAACGATCTGATCCTGCGACGAACCGAGATCCTGAAAATTGGGGTTGTCGACGGGGCGCCTCCAGTACACCGCCGAGTCGAGGCGCAGGCCGGCCGTCCACGTTCGCCATCGGAGCGCCGCATCGACCCGGTTGGTCCATCCGCCCCTTGCCGCGCGGGTCGAAGTGTTGCGCTTCGATCGTCGTCTCGGTCACGTCGAGCTGCGCCTTGTCGGCGCCGAGATCGCCAAGGTCCAGTGCGCGCGCGCGCCCAGCGAACACGCACACGGCCACCCCGGCACCGATGCGTGTGAAGCTTGCGAGCGTCCTTGCCACAGGACGCGGCACGTTACTGCCCGGTACGCGCCTCGTCGAGCACCCTCAGGACATCGGCGCCGACGAGCTTCTCGTCTCCAGGATTGTACCCTTCGCGAACGACCGTGATGCGGCCGTTTCGCGCGATAAGGACGCTGAGCGGCATCGACTTTTTCGGATCGTACAAGCTGGCAATGTGCGAGTCCTCGTCGAGGACCACGGGGAAATCGACGCCATATCGTTTGACGAACGCTGGCACGTCGGAGACCGACTCGGGGCCATCCATGGCGACGCCGACCACGAGAAGCCCCTTGTCCTTGTTCGCTTGGTAGAGCGCCCGAAGATGGGGAAACTCCGCTTTGCATGGCTCGCAAAACGTGGACCAGAAGTCGAGCAGAACCACCTTTTTGCCAAGGTAATCGCTAAGGCGAAACGTTTTCCCTGCCACGTCACGAGCCGTGAAGTCCGGCGCGACCGTGCCGCTTTGCGAGGCGTCGGCCGAGCCGGCGGGCGCCGCTGCCGGAACGCCGGGCGCACCCCCGCATGCTATCGCGCAGAGGGGCAGAACGAACAAGCTCCGCCGCATTCCTAAGGACACGTCACCGGAAGCGGATACTTGGGCGGCGACATCACGGCCGCGATCGCGGGTTGCAGGTCGGCGTTCAAGTCGCCGCTCCACCCGCTTCCTTCATCGAGAATTTCCATCGTGCGCGGATCGATATCGCAATTCCACGGGATCGCCGAAGCGGCGAAAAACCCCCCCAGGTTGTGCAGGTTGGGGTCGAGCATCTCGGTGAAGGTCGTCTTGTGCTTATTGGTCCAGAAATCGAGGTCGGCGACTGTCGCGGGCTTGCCCAACACGTCGCCGTCGCTAAGCGCTTGGATGACGACCACGTGCTGCGCGTCGAGTTGCGGCTTTGCGGCCACAAGCGCGTCGGTCTCTTGGTTGCAGGGCACGCACCACACGCCCGCCACCGAGAGGTGGATGAGCGAATAGCGTTTGGCGCAAGGGTCATAGTAGTCGGCGAGCGCCACCGTCTGCAGGCCGACGGAGTTGTCAGCACTGGGATAACCGAGGAACTTGAAATTTTGGATGACGTTGCCCGCAGTGAAGCCAAGTCGTGCGCCGCGACCGTAGCCGGCCGGCGGAGCGGGGTAGGCCACACCGTCCACGTTCGCGTTGTGACCGGGCAAGGCAGCCGCCGTGCTGGTCGGGGTGGGCGTCGCGCCGCCGCCGCCGCACGCCGCGGTGGCTATCCCGAGCGCCGCAAGCGAAAAGACTCGCATGATCGTTCCTCACCTTGGTAGTGACGCGGTACTGAGCGTATCTTCGAGCCTAGGTACGTCAAGGAGCCGCATGCGTCGTTTCTTGATTGCCGTGCTTTTGGCGGCTCTTTCGATCTTCCTGGCCTGTACGAGTGCAGCACCGGTGCCACCCGTTTCAGCCGTAGCAAGCGGACCGTGGGGCGATACCTGCCTGCCGGCCGACGGGGAGACCCCCAATGCGGCGTGCGGAAAGACGAAGGGCTTCGGCTGCTACGGCCAGAGCACTACCGACGCGAGCGCGTTCTGCACGTTCTTCGCGTGCACAAGCGACGCAAATTGCACACAGGGCTGGTGGTGCGCGACCGTCAACGAAGCTCCGAACGTGACGACCGACCGGCCGTCGCCCGGAGTCACGCGCAACGTGTGCCTGCCGCGGGCGTATTGCGCGCCTTGCCGGTCCGACCGCGATTGCGCACCGTCGCATACGGCGAACAGCGTTCCGGCGCATTGCGTAGCCGACAGCCAGGGCAACAATTTCTGCGCTCCCGTCTGCGCGACCAACGCCAACTGCGCTTTGGACGCGACCTGCGCTGGGCAGTGGAGCATGTGCACGCCCGGGGCGGGAGCCAAGTGCAGCAGCGACGACGATTGTCCTCCGGCAGGGGGCTTTTACCAGCATTGCGACAACCATAAGTGCACGCCCGAGTGCGCCAGCGATGCCGCTTGCGCCAGCGGGCAAACTTGCCAGCCCGTGAGCACGTGCGTTCCACGAGCGGGAGCGTGCGTGGGCGACGGCAGCTTCTGTTCGCCCTGCCGCTCGGATGCAGATTGCAGCGCCGGTTCTTGCATCGACGCCGGGCCGTACTCCACGGAGCGCTTTTGCACGACCAAGAGCTCCGCTCTCGTTTGCGACCCGATGCTCCTAAACCCGCTCGGCTGCCCGAAGCCGACCCGCGGAGTCAACTGGAAGGGTACGCACTGCTTTCAAAGCAAGCGCCCACCGAACGCCGAGTTTCAATGCTACGGGGTCGTCACGCTGGGTGCGGTAGGCGGAATGCCCCAAGAGGTCCCCGGGTGCTGGACGGCGAACCGGTAGAGTGTCGCGTCACATCACGGGTTCCGTGACGCGAATCACGATGCCCGCGAGCGGAATCACGGGTGTCGCGGTGCGAAATCACCGGTGTCGCGGTCCGAATCACGATGCCCGCGAGCGGAATCACGGGTCCCTCTGCCCGAATCGCCATAGTCGCGGGCCGCGTCACGGGTTGCTCGGACCGAATCGCGACGGCCGCGCTCGGAATCATGCGTGCCTCGGCCGGAATCACGATGGCCGCGCATTGGAATCACGCGTCTCTCGACCCGAATCACGACAATCGCGCGACGCGTCGTCCGTTTCTCCGCCCGAATCACGATGGCCGCGAGCGACGTCACTGGATTCTCCGCCCGAATCACGATGGCCGCGAGCGACGTCACTGGATTCTCCGCCCGAATCACGACGGCCGCGAGCGACGTCACTGGATTCTCCGCCCGAATCACGATGAGCGCGGGCCGCGTCGCGGCTTTCTCCACGCGAATCATGGCACTCGCGGACGGCGCCCATGGGTTCCTCGACGGGAATCCTAATGGCCGTGGCCGAATCGCAGGTTGCTCGAAGCCAGTCACCATGGCCGCGGTCCGAATCAATGGCTCTCCGGAGCGACTCACGATGTCTGCGGTCGGAATCACGGGGGTCTCAGGAGCCGAATCACCAGCGCCCGCACACTCAGCACAGGACATCGCTTAGGCCGTCGCAGGGGTGCGGCCGGGCGGTGAAGCCGCCGCTGCCGGGATAGGGCTCTAACTTATAACTTAGTGGCTCGATTCCACCGAACTGAAGGGTGCAGCGCGCAGAAGGACGAGAAGGCCGACAAAAAGATCGGGAAGAGCAGGAAGGTGGAGAGGGCTGCAGCGAGAGGCGTCGAAGGCCTTGGCGCAGCGAGGTCACGTTGAAGTTCACGAGTAGGCCGATGCTGACGGACAGCAGCTTCATGTAAGTCAGGATCTGTGCGGCGTGCAGCGCAAGTAGCCGCTCGCTCGCTTTGAGCTCGACGACGATCAGAGCATCGACCAACACATCCACGCGGTAGCCGCAGTCGATGACCAAACCCTTGTAGGTGAGCCCTACTGGGCGCTGCCGTTCGAGGGCCAAGCCGCGAAGCCGCAGCTCGTGAAAGAGGCACGCTTCGTACGCCGATTCGAGTAGGCTCCGTCCCCACTCATACTTCCCGACCTTCTGATCTTTCTGTTCCACCCTCTCCATCTCGGCCGCCCCGCCCCTGCGGTTGCGTCTAGGAGGCGCCTATCGGCAAACCCTCCTTCTCATGGAATCGAGCTCTAGCCAAACTCAAGCATAAGGCGTGGCCACCGGGCAGAGTGGCGCGCGGCTTGACCGCGGCCCGGAGCCCGCGCCCCGAGCCAGGGGCACGCGTGCGCTCGCTTCGCACGTGGTGTGATGCCGTTCGCACGCAACCGAAAAAGCAACTTACCCCTTATTGAAGGGCCCCTGTACGATTGCATCGAATCGAGGAGGGGGATGCCTCGTCCATCTTCTCGCTTCGGCGCCCGCGAGGGAGCCTCGAATCCAAGGAGAGCTTGTCATGAACAATCGCAGTGGCTTTCGGTACGTGTCTGGGCTCGCGCTGTCGGCCATGTTGGCGGCGATCGCGCTTTCGAACGGGTGCAGCGCCGTCAACGCGGTCCAAGTGGGGTGCGACGAGTTCGCCGCGGGCACCGCGGGCAGCCTGTCGATCGATGGTGACACCAAGGCGTTCGTCCAGGCCGGGACGGACCTCGTCGCGGCCGCAAATACCATCGAAACGAGCGTCCTTAGTGCGTGCATTGCGATCGACACGGATCTCGCAGTGCCTGACACGTGGACCGCGAAGGCGCCCATGGGGCGCGACAAGGAGCTGCAAGAGGCCTGCTCGCAGGCCGCGACCAAGATTCAGTCTGTCCTGCAGACAGGGCAGGCAACGGCTACTTGCGTGCTTGCCGTGTCTGCCGGCCAATGCACGGTGGATGCTCAGCTCCAAGCGTCGTGCGAGGCGCAGTGCACCGGCTCGGCCAGTTGCACGCCGCCCACCGTGGACGTCCGCTGCGATCCTGGACAGCTCTCGGGCCAGTGCAGCGGAACGTGCAACGCGAACGCATGGTGCGAGGGGTCGGTCACTGCCGTGGCCAATTGCCAAGGCTCGTGCGAGGCGGACTGTGCCGGAACTTGCACCCCGGGTACAGCGCCGTCGGTCCATTGCGAGGGCAAGTGCATGGGAAACTGCACAGGGACTTGCACTGCAATGGGGGGGACGGGAATGGCCGTGAACAAGGCGGCATGCATGGGCACCTGCAGTGGCCGCTGCGACGCGGCTTGCGTCTACGATCCCGGTACGCCGGCGCACTGCGAAGGCTCGTGCAACGGCACGTGCACCGGTAACTGCAAGCTCGACGCGAGCGCGAATGTCATGTGCGGCGCCATGGTCAATTGCAAGGGCGGGTGCAGCGTCATGTACACGGCCCCCAAGTGCGAGGGCGAGCTCAAGCCTGCGATGTGCATGTCGAACGTGGATTGCGAAGCAAGCTGCCAGAGCCACGCCGAGTTCAAAGCCATGTGCACCCCGCCGCAAGCGTCTCTCGAATGCGATGGGACGGCGTCACCCGACATTACGAAGCTCATCGCCACGCTGAAGACGAATTTGCCGGCCATTCTCGCAGCGGTACAGACGCAGGGCCCGCTTGCCGTAAGGGCGGCCGCCCACGTGGCGAGCGCCGGCGGAAATGTGGTCGCCAAGGTCGGAAGCCTCACCGGAAAGGCGCTCGCGTGCGCGAACTCGGCCTTTCAAGCGTCGGCATCGGCGTCGTTCAGCATCAGCGTGTCTGTCTCCGCAAGCGCCAGCGTGAGCAGCTCATGCGGCGGGCCCATACGCAAGGTGCTAACTTCCGGCCGGGGGGGTGTGGGGGGAGCGGCCCTCGCTCCCCCCATGCCCGCCGTGGCTGAACTCCCGGGCCGGAACGGAGCCGGAGCGAAGCGGAGGCGGAGTGAGGCTCATGTTGAACCGGGTGAACTTAACATGACAACTGCCCTGCATATCGCCTCGCGTCGTATCGAAGACGGGCCGACGCTGTCGGTGCGCGACCCGTGGTCGGGGGCAGAGCTTGCCCGCGTCGTTCTCGCCGATGCAGCGCGCGCGGAAGAAGCAACGGCGGCGGCCGTGCGCGCCTTCGAACGGATGCGAACTTGCACGAGCTACGAGCGAAAAGTCATGCTCGCGCGCATTGCGCAAGAGATCGAGAACCAAGCGGAGGCGTTCGCCGATCTCATCGCCCGCGAGGCTGGCAAGCCCATCGCGCTGGCACGAGCGGAAGTGACGCGAGCGGTCACCACGTTCCAGCTTGGCTCCGAGGAGGCGACGCGCGTCGGCGGTGAGCTCATGCCTCTCGACATCACGGCGGCGTCGCGCGGCTACTCGGGAACGTGGATGCGCGTCGCCGCGGGGCCCGTCGTTGCCATCTCGCCGTTCAACTTTCCTCTCAACCTCGTCGCCCACAAGATCGCCCCTGCATTCGCGTGCGGCTGCTCGGTCGTGCTCAAGCCCCCGCCGCAGGCGCCGCTCACGTCGCTCTTGCTCGCCGAGTGCATTCGGCGCAGCGGGGCACCCGAAGACGCCGTGCAGGTCGTTCCGTGTGACGTGGCCGTGGCCGAGAAGCTCGTGAAAGACGACCGCTTCGCGACGTTGTCGTTCACGGGGAGCACGGCGGTTGGCTGGCATTTGAAGACCGTCGCGGGCAAAAAGCGCGTGCTCTTGGAGCTTGGCGGCAACGCGGCGATCATCGTGCACGACGACGCGCCCATGGACTGGGCTTGCGAGCGCACGGTCGCAAGCGCGTTTGGTTACTCCGGTCAGGTGTGCATCAAGGCGCAGCGCCTCTACGTCCACCGGCCCGTTGCAGACCGGTTCGTGGCGCGGCTGGTGGAGCGAACGCTCGCCGTCGAGCCGAAGTCGCCGCTCGACCCCACGGCCCTTTGCGGACCGATGATTGACGAGACAAGCGCTCGACGTGTCGAGCAATGGGTGCAAGAGGCAACGCGGGCCGGTGCGCGAGTGCTCTGTGGCGCCAGGCGAGAGGGCAATCGGTACTGGCCCACACTGCTCGAGTTCGAGGGAGACGGCCGCGGTCTCAAAGTCGTCGACGAGGAGATCTTCGGTCCCGTGCTAACCGTTCACCGCTACGACAGCTGGGACGAGGCCCTGACGATGGCCGACGGCACCCGCTACGGGCTTCAGGCCGGGATATTTACCGACTCGCGCGCGCGCGTCGCCGAGGCATTTCGCCGGCTGCACGTGGGCGGCCTAATCGTCAACGACGGCCCGACGTTCCGCGTCGACTCGATGCCCTATGGCGGCACGCGCGACTCCGGGCTGGGCCGCGAGGGCATTCGCTTCGCCATCGAAGAGATGACCGAACGCAAGCTACTCGTCGTGCACGAGGGTTGACCGGCTGTTTGACGGACCCCTCCAGGCGGCGTACCCCGTTGTTCCATGGTCCCCGAAAGCGAAACGGCTCCGGTCCCGCCGCGCGCGCTGCGCCCCCGCGCCGTGGGGACCGACGATCCCCTACCCAGCGTGAAGAACATCTCAAGGGCGGCGTGGGCAAGAGCTCGGTGGCGGCCAATCTGGCCATGGCTCTTGCCCGCACCGGCTATCGCGTGGGTCTGCTCGATGCGGACATCTATGGGCCGTCCATTCCGACGATGCTCGGCGTGACGGGCCGTCCGGTATCGCTCGACGGCAAGTCGATTGAGCCCCTCGCGCGCTTCGGGATCAAGCTGATGTCGATCGGCTTTCTCATGGAGAACCCGAAAGAAGCCGTGATCTGGCGAGGCCCGATGCTTCACAGCGCGCTGCAGCAGTTCATGAAAGACGTCAACTGGGGGGAGCTCGACTTTCTGGTGATGGACCTGCCGCCGGGCACGGGCGATGTGGCGCTCACTCTCTCGCAACGCGTGAAAGTCACGGGCGCGGTGATGGTGACGACCCCCCAGACGGTGGCCACCGACGACGTCTACAAGTCGGTTTCGATGTGCCGCAAAGTCAACATCCCGATCCTCGGTGTCGTCGAGAACATGAGCTGGTTCATCGACAGCGCGGGGGTGCGCCACGAGCTCTTCGGGAAAGGGGGCGGGCAAGCCGTCGCGGACTTCGCCGAAGCTCCGCTTCTCGGGCAAATTGCGCTCGACCCGCTGGTACGCGAGTGGGCCGACAAGGGAACGCCGGTTGTGCAAGCCGACCCCGCAAGCGCAGCCGCGAAGGCGTTTTTCGCGCTCGCCGAGCGCACCATCGAGTGCTGCGAAGCCGCGCACACCGACGACGACGCGGGGCCCACGATCGATCGCAGCGGCGGAACAGGCGGCAAGAAGCGGCTGCCGGTGGCGAAGTAACCGGCCGGACGCAACAAGAGAGTCCCGGCGGCCGATAGGGCGACAATAGAGACAGCGGTACCAGTTAGGGGCTCTAGGAGCACGGTCGACGCAAGGTTCGCGTCGCAGTAAAAGCGGGGCGAACCGCCGAAGTCAGGTACCGAACGCGGTTGGCCTAAGGAGAGTGAAGTGGGCACCCTCAAATTTCGGCATGGTCTCTGCTTACGTGTGTACTGGCTCGTCTCCTTAGTCTCGGCCGCACCAGCTCACGCGCAAGCCGAGGATCGTGCCGCGGCTCGCGCGCTCTTTGACGAGGGCCGCCAACTAATGGCCGCGGAGAGATACGATGCCGCTTGTCCCAAGTTCGAAGCAGCTCGCAAGCTCGCGCAGAGCACCGGGGTCCTCTTGAATCTCGGCGAGTGCTACGAACGTCTGGGCCGAACAGCCAGCGCCTGGGACACAAAATCAATATGCGATTTACGGCTGCTACTTTCCTTCGGGCTCTGGCACGTGTACCGGCGTTTCGAACATCGCTCCCGTGGGGACTGCAACGCAGGGCGCTGGCCTCTGGGGCCAGCTCGATCTCGCGGGTAACGTCTCGCAGTGGACCATGGACTGGTACGCGCCGTACGTTAGTCCATGCCTCAATTGTGCCGCTCTCACTGCAGCCTCCTCCCCTTCCGGTCGAGTACTTCGGACCGGCGACTTCAGCGACGACGTGTCGACTTTGCCTCCCACTTACCGCATCGGTAGCTACGATTCGGTGAGCCGCTCGCCTTACATCGGATTCCGGTGCGCCAGGGCACCCTGACGCTTGGACACGGCCGCGAACCGACGCGACGGCCAATCATTGCGCTGGAAGACCGGAACCCGGTTGGGGGCCGCAAAGCAGCATGGCAGAGATGCACTGAGAGTGGCAGCAAATGTATCCGCTGAAGCAGCAGCCGAGACCGCACTTGATCTCGTTTGGTGTGCAGCCCGAGCCCGAGCTCGCGCCGCTCGTGGAACCCGAAGTGGAGCCGCTGCTCGAGCCGGACATTGAACCGCTGCTCGAGCCAGAGTTTGCGCCGCTGGTGGATCCGGACATCGAGCCGGTGCTCGAGCCCGAGCTCGCGCCGCTCGTAGACCCTGATGCGGAGCCACTGCTCGATCCGGACGTCGAACCGCTGCGGGATCCGGAGCCGGAACCACTGCTTGTCCCACTTGCGGAGCCGGAAGTCGAACCGCTGCGGCCGCTCGTGGATCCGGAGCTAGCGCCGCTGCTCGAGCCGGACATCGAGCCGCTGCTCGAGCCCGAACTCGCGCCGCTCTCGGACCCCGCGCTGGCGCCACTCTCGGAGCCCGCGCTCTCGCCGCTGGACGCGCCCGTGTGGCCCACCGACCCGGACCCAACGCCGCTGGCCGCGCCGGAGCTCGTGCCCGTGCCCGAGTCGACGCTGCTGGCCAATGTGAAATCCTCGCCCCCGCAGCGCGCGGTCATCACGGCGAGCCCGAGCAGACAAAGCAACCCATAGACAAAGCGGCGCATATCGACCCTCTCCGAGGCTAAGGCCCACGCTTTATCTTGCCCGAAGGCGCCCTCTTGTCGATAGGTCATCGTTAGTTCGTACCCGGACCGCAACGTGCATCGCCCATCGTACGTGCGGTGACATCGTAGTCCCCGAGGGGAAAGAGGGTGGGCACCACGATTCCCCCGGCGAAAGAGCCTCCCTCACCGGTCGCGAGCGTTCCGAGAAAGCGCGACGGCTGGGTCTGCATGGGCTTGAGCCACAGCTCTACGGCAACGCGCGGGCAGGGCTGACCGTCAGCGTGAACGTCGCCCCGAACGTGAAGAGGAAACCCACGGCGCGCGACGTCTTCCACAAATGCGAGCGAGATATTGGAAGGGGGACGCGCCGGGGTCGTGCCAGGTTGGTCGTTTGGGGTCGTACCAGGTTGGTCGTTTGGGGTCGTGCCAGGTTGGTCGTTTGGGGTCCCGTCCCCAAACGGGGCTTCGCGTGGGTTGTCGTTTGGGGCCCCGGCCGTCCCAGGTTTGTCGTTTGGGGCCCCGGCCCCAAACGGAGTTTCGCCTCGTTCGACTGCGTTGTCGTTTGGGTCGCCGCCTGCGGCGGCAGACGAGGCCCCGCGCGCTCGGGCTTCGGTGACCATCGCATCGCCGGATTGGGTCCCGTCGGGCCAGGGCAGCACGTCGGGCGGCGCTCGAAACGCGTTTCTCTCGCGTGGGTCAATCGGATCGGCCAACCGCCCCGCGCCACCCAAGTCGATTCGACGCCAAAGAGCTCCATCGTTGACTTCGACCCACGCGTGCGCCTCGTTCATGACCATGCGCGTAGGAATGCCCAGGCTCTGCGCGGTAACGAGAAACGAGAACGCGCGATGGCGACATACGCCGTGCTTCGATAGCGCCAAGTCTAAGTACAAGTTGCCGCGCGACGGCAGCCGGGCGCTGCCCTCCACGAACCCGCGGTGGTACTCCACGAGCTTGGCTATGGCCTCGCGCGGGCGCATGCGGCGACTCACGCCAATCGCGGCCCGCACGGCGGCTGCGTCTCGCGCCACGTTCTCCGGCAGGCGAGAAATCCGCGGCAAGTCCAGCCAGCCGACGTCGGAGAACGGCCCGCCGAACGCGGCGCGTGGGATGCTCAGTTGCAGAACCAATCGAGCCACGCCCGGATGTTTGACGGCGGTTGCTTGCACGAACCAATTGTCTGCATCGTCATGCGCCACGAAGAAGCCCAGACTCTCGGCGCCGAGCCCAAGGCGTCCCCGAACGATGCGAGCGCCGGGACCGACGCTCGGAATCCGCGCGCGGACCCGAGGTGCGACGTCAACGACCACGTCCTCAAAGAAGAGGTCCTCGTCGGGTCCGGGCCGAACGCTGGCGCTCATGGGGACGAGGCGCGCGTCATGTACGTAAAGCACGTAGTCGTCGCGAACCGCGTCGAAAGCGGCGAGCCGCTTGAACGGCGCCGTGGACGGCACGAACGGCTCGCTGTAGCGACTGACTTCCGGGCGGCGCGTGTCGCGATCGGCCTGGAATTCTTCGTACTCGCTGCCCGTCGTATACGCCGATTCCAGCGGAGAAGGCAGCCGCAGCGGGTCAGGAGCCGCCGTCGGGTCGACTAGGCCGAGAGTGGCAGCAAGCTGGTGGGGCGACGTGGCTCCTGGCTGCCGGCTGGGCGCCACTTTCATGGCCAGGTCTTCGGCCGGGTCGGGCGGGATGCGTTCATGCAAGACGGGCTTGTCGCCCTGAGCGTTCGCGAGCGCGAGCATCGAGAGCAGACCTGCGAACGCGATCGATGCAGACAGCGCCTTGCTCCTTGCCATCACCGACTCATCCAACCGCCGGGCTGATAGAAATACGTACCCTCACGAATCCAATAGTGGGGCGCACGCCATCGCGCGCCCGCCGGAGCAAGCTCCCAGTGTCCGGGGATCCACGTGTACTGCATTCCCGTCCAGTGCCAGTACCCAGCGATCCATATAGCTTGCGGGTCTTGCGTGGACGGACGTGCTTCGACCACCGGAGGCGGAGGCGGCGACGTGACGACAATGGCACCCGGAATCGCGGACACCCCCGCTTCGATGACGCATCCGGCCGCCAGCGATGTGGCCGCCAGCGTCAAGCCAAGGGCGACCATCTTGTTCATGCCTGCTCCCCCCGCTGCCGCTCTCGGGTATGAGAACGAGCGTAGCACCGCTACCACCTCAAGGATTGAAAGGACCCCATGACGGAATCGGCGCTTCGTGACGAGCTCGGGAACCTCCCGGCACCTCTTCGCATCCGGCTCGAAGCGGCGGGCTTCGACGCGGAGGGGCTTGTCGCATTGGCAGCGCCCCTTTTCGCGCGCGCCCGAGGCGACGCGACCGCCTCGGGTGAGGAGCGCAACCGCATACGAGGGCTGGTCGAGCCGCCCCGTGCCGGCGACATCAAAGAAGCGCCGGCGCCGGGGAGCGCAGCGCACGAGCAACTCGCAGCGGTGGGGCTCGAGACGCTGCGGCGCGGGGAGCTCGCGTTCTGTGTGATGGCGGGCGGGATGGCCACGCGCATGGGCGGCGTGGTCAAGGCGCTCGTCGACGCGCTCGACGGGCAGACGTTCTTGGACTTGCGTCTGAGGGAGAACGCTGCCTGGTCGGAGCGGGTCGGTTCTCCGGTCCCCCTCTGGCTCATGACGAGCGACGCCACCGACGCGCCGATTCGCGATGCGCTGGCGCGACGCGGCGCCCCTTCTCACGTGGCAACGTTCACACAAGGCCTCGGTCTGCGGCTCACGAAGGAGGGGCGCCTATTTCGCGGAGACGATGGCGAGCCGAGCACGTATGCCCCCGGTCACGGAGACTTGCCCGATGCGCTGCGGCGCTCGGGTTTGCTGTCGTCGTTCGTCGAGTGCGGAGGAAAGTACGTCTGGATCGCGAATCTCGACAATCTTGGCGCCACCATCGATCAAGCGCTGCTCGGCCACCACATCGAGCAGGGGCGCGACATCCAAGGCGAGGTCACGTCCAAGGTGGCGGAGGATCGCGGCGGGATTCCGGTTTGGACCGACGCAGCCAACGACGCAGGCAATGTTGTCCGCCGCTTGCAAGTGCTCGAGGAATTTCGGCTCCCGAAGGGGTTCGACGCGAACGTTGTGCGCTCGTTCAACACGAACACGTTCTTGGTCAATTCGAATGCGCTCCTGCACACGCGCGTGCGCTACTGCTGGTTCGAGGTCGAAAAGAAGGTCGGCGACCGAATTGCCGTTCAATTCGAACGACTGGTCCAAGAGCTGACGGGAGCGATGGAGGCTTCCTACGTGCGAGTGCCGCGCGATGGCGACGCTTCTCGCTTCATGCCGGTGAAGGACTTCGATGAATTGGCGAGGCGGAAGGGCCAGATCCACGCCGTTGCGAAGGCTCGCGCTATGCTGTGAACGATGACCCAGCCGATAACTGGTGCCGCCTTTCGTGAAGCGCTCTCGCAGTTCGCCAGCGGCGTCACGATCGTAGCCGCGCACGGTCCGTCGGGCCCGGTGGGCTTTACCGCAACGGGCTTCAGTTCGGTTTCGCTGTCGCCTCCGCTCGTTCTTGTCTGCGTCGACAAGGGAGCGAGCGCTTACGGCGGAGTCGTCGCGGCCGACTACTTCGGCGTGAGCATTCTCGACGACCGCCAGGCATGGATCGCCTTGCAGTTCGCTCGGTCCGGGATTGACCGTTTCGGCGGCGTGCCGCTTCGAATCTCGAAGGCGGATCGGGCGCCGCTCATCGATGGCGCGCTCGCCCACCTCGAGTGTCGCAAGCACGCGTGCCTCGAAGCCGGCGATCACACGATTCTCTTGGGTGAGGTGCTCGGGGGGGTCGTCGGTGTTGGTCGCCCGCTTCTCCACTTTGCAAGGAGTTTCGGCAGCTTCGTTGCCGAGGCACCGGATCAGTAAGGGAGCTCGTGGGTCAATCCTGAGTCCCGTGGGTCCCAATCGCCCCGACGGCCTTTTGGCGGTTTTTCCCCTTCGCTCTTCACCAAACGCCAACGGGCCGCTGGGTATCTGGGCACCCAGGTAGCCCGGTCACGGGCGGCAGAAATCGGCCGAATTTCGGTCGGTCCGCAGGTTGCAGATGCTCTCTCCTATGGCCGACCAAGCGATCGCCAAAATTCTGCCGGTCGCGCCGATTCGAGAGACGGAAGTTCGGGTGGGACGGGCCACGATGCGCCCGACGAGCCGAGGAAAGATCGTCGGCCATCACCCTGCCATGCGCCGAGTTCTCGACACGATTGAGCGCGTCGCTCCGTCGTCTTGTAACGTGCTCATTACGGGCGAGAGCGGAACGGGCAAAGAGCTGGTCGTCGCAGCGCTTCACGATGCGAGCCCGCGAGCCTCGAAGCCGCTTGTCACGGTCAACTGCGGCGCCATTCCCGACAATCTGATTGAGAGCGAACTGTTCGGGCACGCCAAGGGCGCATTCACGGGAGCGCACGCCAGTCGCCAAGGCTTCGTTGCTTCGGCGGAAGGCGGAACGCTGTTTCTCGACGAAGTGGGCGAGCTGCCGCTTCACGTGCAAGTCAAGTTGCTTCGGCTGCTTCAGCAACGCGAATACACGCCCGTGGGCGACTCCCGTGTTGTCCGGTGCGATGTGCGAATCGTCGCCGCCACCAATCGAGATCTCGAGGCGGACGTGGCTACACGCCGCTTCCGGGAAGACCTCTTTTATCGCCTCAACGTGATTCCGATCGATCTGCCGGCTTTGCGGCACCGCGGCAACGACGTCGAAGTGCTTGCGTTCCACTTCCTCAAGACGTGTGCAGAACGGGCGGGCCGTGCCGACGTCGTCTCCTTTGCGCCCGAGGCGCTCGACGTGCTTCGCGCCTACTCTTGGCCCGGCAACGTGCGCTCGTTGGAGAACACCGTCGAGCGAGCGGTGCTTCTCACCGCCGGTCCTGTCATCACGGGCGCCGACCTTCCCGAGCGAATTCGCCAAGCGGCCACCCCGGCGCTCGAGAGGGGCGTTCAGCGCAAGGCCTTGCCCGAGGGCGGCATCGATCTTCGCGCGGCCGTCGAACAGTACGAAAATCAGCTCATCGTCCAAGCCCTGGAGAAAACGGGGCGCAACAAGAACCGCGCCGCGCAGCTGCTCGGGCTCAACCGGACGACGCTCGTGGAGATGCTGAAGCGAAAAGGCCTTTAGGTCGAAACTGCCTGGGGTGGTGACAGGCCAGCGTGCCTGTACTAGCTTCGCGCGCCACCCCTATGGCTCAACCGCGCACGACGACGCGTGACGGCGAGGCGCGCATCGGAAGCAGCGCCCGCATTCGCGGCCGCATCCACGGCGAGGGCAACCTCGTCATCGAGGGTCACGTACACGGAGACGTCACGGTGCGCGGCGACCTGACGATTGCGGAGGGGGCCAGCGTTTCGAGCCAGGTGGTCGAGGCCCATGCCCTCACGATTGCCGGCGAGCTCGAAGGAGAGGTAAACGCGAGCGGTCCGGTGACGCTTGCCGCGGGCGCGCGCGTGCGCGGCAACCTGCGGGGGAGCGCCGTCGCGATCGATGAGGGCGCGCGGTTCTCGGGGCGGCTCGAGTGCGAGTTCGATCTGCCCCCCGAGTTGGGCGGTGCGTCCCGCACCGAAGGTCGCGCGCGCGCGGCAGGGCGACGCTAGAACGGAGACATCCATGGCGAGCACAGTCATCGGCGCAGGCATCACCATCGAAGGAGAGATTGCGACGGACGAGGACGTCGTCGTGGCAGGAACGGTGCGCGGGAAGCTTTCCGCCAAGGAGGCCGTCACGATCGAGCACGGCGCGACCGTCGAGGCCGACGTCACCGGCGGCTCGCTCGTTGTCGCGGGTTCGCTCACGGGGAACGTGACAGCAGTCGAACGAGTCGACCTTCAATCCGGCGCACGCGTGATCGGCAACGTGAAGGCGGCGCGTGTCACGATTGCGGACGGTGCCCAGTTCAAGGGCAACGTCGACATGGACGTGTAAGCCATGGCCGCAAACGCGACGGTTATCGGACGGACGACGCGCGTGCGCGGCCGCTTGTCCGGCGATGTTGACCTCAAGATCGAGGGGTTCGTCGAAGGTGAAATCGCGGTCACCGGCAATGTGACGGTCGACGCGCACGGCATGGTCGGAGCCAACGTGCAGGGCCGCCGGCTGACTGTGCGCGGCGCCATCCGCGGAGACCTCGTTGGAGCCGAAGCCGTAGTGCTGGAAGAGGGGGCACGGGTCGTTGGGGATGTGCGTGCGCCTCGAATCGCGATCGCTCAAGGAGCCCTCATGCGCGGCTTGGTGCAAACTGCCGACGATGGCGCTGCGCGGGCGCCCGCCGTCCGAGCTCAGCAAGTTGCAAAGCCGGCCGCGGCCACCAGCCGTGCCGCCGCCGCCCCTCCGGCCCGAGCACACGCTCCGGCGAACGCCGCTGCGCCGGCCAAGCCGCCTGGGGCCGCGCTGCCGGCGCCGCCTTCGCCTCATCGTGGCAATAGCAGCGGAGCCCGCCGCCCGCCGCCACCCATCGTGCCGGCTTTGAAGAAAATGAAGGGGCAACTGCTCAAGAAGCGCGAGCATTGAGCGAGTACAACCGAGCCACGGGCAGCGCTATCATCGCAAGACGGGAGCCCGGGCTTGGAAACTAGACGGATCGACATCTTGAGCGACTCCACTGGCGAAACCGCCGAAAAGGTGGTGCGCGCCGCGATGCTTCAGTTCCCGCATTCGGGCGTCCAGGTGCGCTTGCACACTCGCGTAAGGACTCGTGAGATCGCGCGGCCCATTCTCGAGAGCGCGGCGAAGGACGCTGCGCTCGTAGTCTTCACGGTCGTCAGCCCCGAGCTACGCGAGTACATCCACGCCGCGAGTTACGAGCTCAAGGTGGAGGCCCTCGACCTCATCGGAGCCCTCATCGGCAAGCTGACGACGTTTCTCGATCGACAACCAATCAATATGCCCACCGGTGTCCTTCCGCTCACGGAGGAGTATTTTCGGCGCATCGAGGCCGTCGAGTTTGCCGTCAAGAGCGACGATGGCAAGGACCCGCGCAATTTCAAGCGCGCCGACCTGGTGCTGTGCGGCGTGAGCCGGACGAGCAAGACCCCGCTCTCTACGCTGCTCGCCCAGCGGGGGCTCAAAGTGGCTAACCAGCCCATCGTGCTCGGTGCGCCCCTTCCGCCTGAACTGCTCGAATCCCCTGGCCTTCGCGTCGTCGGGCTGACGATCGCGCTCGATCAACTGGTCGAGATTCGCAAGGCCCGACTGAAGCAACTCGGCATGCCGATGGACGCGAGCTACGGCCTGCGCGAGCAGATCAAGCAGGAGCTCGACTACGCCCGCGAGGTCTTTCGGGCTCACCCTCAGTGGCCCCTCATCGACGTGACGGGGTGCGCCATCGAGGAAATCGCGACGATCATTCTCGAGTCGCTCAAAGAACGCGACGAGATTTTGCGCAATTCGCGCGCACCGGGTCGCTAACACCCCCCAGCCTCGGCTTTGAAAGCTCCCGATCTTCCGATCTCCTTGTAAATCCCATCGTCTGCGCAGTGGGTGTTTTGGGCGACGGTTTTTGCGCCCGCCGGCGATACACTGGTAAGGCCAACTTGGACGCTGGCGAGCCCCCGCAGATTGTGTTCGAAGGTCGGACGGAGTGCGCTGACGCTTCCGGCGCCGAAGCTCTGCTCGATCGGAGCCTTGCGCCCGCCCGTGCGCCGGCGGTCGGGTGGGTTGTGTTCGTGCGAGTCGAGCGAGTCGGGGCCAATGCGCTTCGCGCGGATGGGGATGTCATTGACGAGACGGGGACGTCGGTCGCCCACCGCGTCCTCTCGGGTTCGCCGGCCAACTGCGCGGGACTTGCCCGCGCGATGAGCGTATGGGCCTCGCTCGTCCTCGACGCAGAGCTCACCCGCCCCGTCTCGTCCAAGCGCGCTCGCGCGGCTGCGCCGACCGCCAGCACTTCTGCTATGCCTGCCGATCCGCTGCCGGCGTCGGTGGCCTCCGGGCAGCCAGTGGAAATCGATGGACCCCTCGGCGAGACGAGAGACGCCCACCGGGCGCTCGTGGACAGGCAAATCCTGCCGAACGACAGCGTGCCTGCGGCGAGAGATGAGCCGCGCACATTCGAAATCGGACTCGGAACGTTTCTGATGACGAATACGGGCGGCAAGGCATTTTTCGGAGTCGCGCCGCACGTAGTCGTCCAATCGGCGGGCGGCATTCTGCTTCGGCCGGCACTCTCCGTGGGCGAGTCGCTTCCAGGACCGGGCTCGGACACGCAATGGCTTTCCGCCCGCGTCGACGTGTGCTCGCGGCTCCACGGTTTGTACGCGAGAGGTGGCGGCCTGCAGCTCGATTTGTGCGGCGGACCCGAGGTGGGCTTCACGATCGAACCCACAGGATCCACGCGGACCGTAATGCCATACCTCTCGCTGGGGCCGAGCGTCGATCTCCGCGGCGATGTTGTGCAAAACGTTTCCGCCGTGCTTCGCGGCGTTGCTGGAGTCGACCTCGTGCCTGTAGGCGTGTCCGGCCGCATGGAGCTTGCTCTCGCGTGGAGGATGCCGTGACGGACTTACGCGCAGGCGCGCACGAGGTGGGCATGACCCATCCGCTCTTGGGCGCGCGTGAGTCGCGGCCGTCGCTCGGAGCCCTTACCGTTTCGACCCCCGGCGACGCGCGAGCACGAGCATTTCGATCCATTTACGAGGCCCAGGTCGCCTTCGTTTGGCGCAACTTGCGCCGTCTGGGTGTGCATGAGTGCGAGGTAGATGACCGCACCCAGGAGGTATTCGTCGTCGCTTACAGGCGCTTTCAAGAATTCGAGGAACGTGGCCACGGGCCACGCGCCTGGCTCTTTCAGATCGTGCTTCGCGTTGCGAGCGGAGCGCGCCGCCACCAGCGCCGGCACCCGGAGGTGCCCGACGGAAACGGCCTCATCGATCGCGAGATCGTCGACGCGCCGCAGACCGAAGCGGTGGAGCGACGAGAGCAGCTCTCGAGGCTCGATGCCGCACTGGAGAGTATTCCCCTGGAGCGGCGCGCGGTGCTTGTGCTTCACGAGATTGAGGAAATGACGGCTCCGGAGATTGCACACGTGGTCGGAATTCCGCTCAACACGGTCTACTCGCGGCTGCGCGTCGCGCGCATCGAACTCGAACAGGCGCTCGCGCGCCGGGGAGTCCGCGATGAGTAACCCGCCGGTTTCCTCAGAGAAGATGAGGGCGTTGCTGGGTGCTGCACGGGCCGACGGTCCGAGCGGCGCGAGCCTCGCCAAGATATGGGGCAAGGTTTCGAGTTCTGTCGGTGCCGCGGGCGCAGGGGGTGCCGGCGCGGCGAAGTTGCTTGCGACGGGCACATTGTTTGGGGGGACCCTGACGGTAGGCGTAGCAGCAGCGATCCTTTTTCTAAGGGCGGCCCCGGGGCAGGCTGCGGGAGCGGCGACGACCACGACCGAGGCCATGACCGCAACGGCGAACGCGAACGCGACCACGAACATGATCCCGACCACGACGGAGACGATCACCGCGACCGAGACAATGAGCCCGACCGCAACGTCCGACTCCACCAGCGCGAATTCTTCTCCGGCCAATCTGCGGTCGCCGTTCGTGCCCTCGGCGGCAGCCAGAGTGCGACCCGACCCGGACCCGCTCGCTCGAGAGGCGTCGCTTGTGGCCGACGCGCGCAGTGCGCTTGCCAGAAACGCCCCCGGAGCGGCGCTAAGAGCCGTTCGAGCGACGCGCGTCATCGCACATCGACAGTTGATTCCTGAAGAGCTTTCCGTCGAAGCCCAGGCTCTGCGTACCCTCGGTCGTGCAAAAGAGGCGGACGCGATCGAGGCCGTCCTCCGATCGCGGTATCCGGAATCCGCGCTCGCGAGGTAGAAAGGGAGGCGTGACGCGCACAATCGCATTCTTGCGTCGCGCTTTGGCGAGAAATGCGGGCGGGGCGTAGCGGCGCGGCAGCGCTCGTCGGCATGACCCTGGTGGTGTCTCCAGGAGCGTGCACCCGCCGCCCCAAGGACTCACTCGCGAGCAACGCGATGAGGGGGAGTGACGCCGTGGTAGCGGCCCAAGGCAGCGGCCTCGATGCAGCGCCGACCGCGCCGCACGAAACTTCGCCCGCTCCCGTTTGCGGCGACTCAGAACGGGTATTCCTGTTTTCGTCGCCCGAACATCCCACGCGCGATCAGCCGCTCCGATTGTTGGCCGCCGCCGATCGGCCCTTTGGCGGGTCGCTTTCCCTGAGC